>Ga0265314_10002573_pt1 | contig 18388 bp, 18 predicted proteins | sample 4126metaG_FD_203106 | JGI IMG/M metagenome (GOLD analysis project Ga0265314, IMG submission 203106) | Rhizosphere microbial communities from Carex aquatilis grown in University of Washington, Seatle, WA, United States - 4-1-26 metaG | ecosystem: Host-associated > Plants > Roots > Rhizosphere >... | reverse complement strand
GGCGGCGAGGCGACACTCACCGATCTCGCCACCCGTACCGGCCTCAACATCTCGACCTGCCATCATCTGCTGGCGACGCTGATCCAGCGCGGCTTTGCCGCCAAGGTGCCGGGCCGCAGGCTCTATGCGCTGGGTTCGCGCATCATCGCGCTGTCGCACGCCTGTCTCCAGGTCGATCTGCCGCGCCGCGCGGAGCCTTACCTCGAGGCGATCAACCGCGCTACCGGCGAAACCGTTCATCTCGCCGCCTTGCAGGGCGACACAGTCATGACGCTGGCGGTGCGCGAGGCGCGCCACGCCGTGCGCGTCGACACCGGCAAGATCGGCAAGGTTGAAGCGCCGCATGCCACCTCGGTCGGCAAGGCGATGATGGCCTGGCTGCCGGAGGATGAAATCGGCCGCATGCTCGGCAACGGCCTGAAGCGCTTCACCGACAAGACCATTACCGATTTTCCCGCCTTCCTGGAGTCGCTGCGTACCGTGCGCCGCAACGGCTACGCCATCGACCGCGAGGAGTTTCTGCCCGGGGTGATCTGCGTCGGCGCAGCGATCCGCGATCAGGCCGGCACGGTGATCGGCGCAATCAGCGCCTCGACGCCGAAGATGCGCGCGACCGAAGAACACATCGCGTTGATGCGCGATGAAATCACCGCCGCGACGCGCGCATTGTCCGCCGAATTCGGCGAGCCGAACGCCCAGGCTAAAGCCGATCGCGCGCAGGCCGTCGCCAATTGATCCATCGCCAGGGAACGGCCGGCTTCCGGCCGGTTTCGCTCGTATCAATTCTGGAGGAAGCATGTACGCGCCGCCCGGAGTAAAGACCAACCACAACGAGTTTCCGATTCCGGATTCGATGAAGGCCTGGGTGCTCGGCAATCCCGGTGAGCTCAGCCTCGGCCGGAAGCCGACGCCGGTGCCGAAAAAGGCCGAAGTACTGGTGCGCATCGATGCGGTGGCGATCTGCGCCACCGATCTCGACAACATCTATCACGGGCCGCCGGCGCTGATCGAGGGCGGCTTGCCGTTCAACAAGAACTGGACCCCCGGTCACGAATACATGGGCACCGTGGTGGCGCTCGGGCCCGGCGTCGACGAATACAAGATCGGCACTCGCGTCAGCGTCGAGATCCACGCCGGCTGCGGCCAGTGCAAGCGCTGCCGCGAGGGCATGTATACCTCGTGCCACAATTACGGCCTGAACTACGGCGACGTCGACAAGGGCCATCGCGCCAACGGTTTCACCACCGACGGCGGCTTCTGCGAATACCAGGTCAATAACATCAACACGCTGGTCGAAATCGCCGACGAGATGTCGGACGAGGAGGGCACGCTGGTCGTGACCGCCGGCACCGCGATGTATGCGCTGACCGAACTCGGCGGCCTGGTGGCGGGCGAAAGCGTGGTCGTCACCGGCCCCGGCCCGATTGGCTTGATGGCCGTGGCCGTCGCCAAGGCGATGGGCGCGCAGCCGGTGATCCTCACCGGCACGCGCGACAACCGCCTCGACATCGGCAAGCGGCTCGGCGCCGACCACGTCATCAATATCCGCAAGACGCCGGACGTCGTCGCCGAGGTAAAGAAGCTCAACGGCGGCAAGGGCGTCGACTACGTGGTCGAATGTTCGGCGGCGGCCTCGGCGGTCAACGACGCGGTGCGCATGGTCAACCGGGGCGGCAAGGTCTGCCTCGCCGCCTTCGCGCACGAGGAAGTGCCGGTCGACGTCGCGCATATCGTGCGCAACAACATCTACCTCTACGGCATTCGCGGCGAGGGCAAAAGCGCGACGCATCGCGCCGAAGCCTTCATGCGGCAGAAACGTTTCGACGCCACGTTGATCCACACCCACACGTTTCCACTCGACGATCTGCCGGAAGCGCTGCGCTACGCCAAGGACCGCGTCGAAGACGCCATCAAGGTGGTGGTGAAGGCGAACATGGGCGCCGCCGCCAAACAGGCGGCGGAGTAAGAGGCCTACGCGTCGCGTCTCCAGGAACCGCGCAGGCGGAATCGTTGTCGGCCATGGACGAAGCCAAGCCGGTTATCAGGTCGCTGAAGGCCCTGCACGCCGCCGAGGCGGCGTGCAGGCGCTGTCCATTATATAAACACGCGACGCAGGTGGTGTCCGGCGAAGGCCCGGTCCGGGCGCGCATGATGCTCGTGGGCGAGCAGCCCGGCGACCAGGAAGACCTGCAAGGACGGCCCTTCATCGGGCCCGCCGGCGGTGTTCTGGCCAAAGCGCTGGAGGAAGCCGGCATCGAGCGCGGCGACGTCTTCATCACCAACGCCGTCAAGCACTTCAAATTCGAGCCGCGCGGTAAGCGGCGGCTGCATAAAAAGCCGAATGCCTATGAGATCGACCGCTGCCATTGGTGGCTGGAGTTCGAGCGCGACATCGTCGAGCCGGAGCTGGTGGTGGCGCTCGGCGCGACAGCCGTTCGCAGCATCACCGGCAAGCCGATCGCCATCGGCAAGATTCGCGGCAAGCTGTTGCCGATGCAAAACGGCAAGCGGATGCTCGCGACCATTCACCCCTCATATATTTTGCGGATTCGAGATGACGGCGACAAACAGGCGCAATATCGCCAGTTTGTCGCCGACCTCAAGCTTTGCGCGCGAGCCCTGGCGAAAGCCGCCTAGACCATCAGCTTTTCCAGGCGGATCGGCAGTTCGCGCACGCGGATGCCGGTGGCGTGATAGACCGCGTTGGCAATAGCCGCAGCGGTGCCGACGTTGCCCAACTCACCGATGCCCTTGGAGCCGACCGGATTCACCGAACTGTCCTGCTCCGGCACCATGATGACCTCGAGCTGCTGGATGTCGGCGTTGACCGGCACCAGATAGTCGGCGAGGTTGTCGTTGGTGTAGCGCGCGTTGCGCGGGTCGATCTCGGTCGCCTCATGCAGCGCCGAACTGATGCCCCAGATCATCGCGCCCATGTACTGGCTGCGCGCGGTGCGCGGATTCATGATGCGGCCGGCGGCGAAAGCGCCGACGATGCGCGGCACGCGGATTTCCCTTGTCTGCGCGTGGATCCGCACTTCGACGAACTCGGCGCCGGTGGCATACATCAGCTTCTCGCCTTGTGAACCGCCGACCAGCGTCGGTATGCCGTCGTAGAGCTTCTTGATCGGGTTGGTGAACATGCCGGTCACAGCGTTCGGCTTGGCTTGGATCGGTACGAACTCGGCATACTCCTCCAGCGTCGAGACACCGAGCCGGTCGAATTTCGCCGAGAGGCTGTTGCCGCCGCTGCCGACGGTTTCGGGTTTGCCGCCGTCCTTGCCCGCGTCGAGTTTAGCGATCAATGCGTCGCAGGCCTTCATCACCACGGAGCAGCAGCTCGCTGTCTGGTTGGAGCCGCCGGCCACGGGAACCGGCGGATAAAGACTGTCGCCGGCCTGGACCTCAACCTGCTCAAGCGCAATGCCGAGACGTTCGGCGGCCATCTGCTGAACCACCGTCATGACGCCCGTGCCGATTTCGTGGGCCGCCAATTGCACCACGGCGCGGCCGTCGGCATTGAGACGCACGCGCGCGGTCGAGGCGCCGATGTGGGTCGGGTAGAGAGCGCTGGCGCAGCCGTAGCCGATGAGCCAGTCGCCGTCGCGCATCGAGCCTTTCGCGCCGCGCTTCGACCAGCCGAAGGCCTTGGCGGCCTCGTCATAGCACTTCATCAGCGAGCGGCTCGACCATTCCTTGCCGGTCGCGTCGGTCATTGAGTCGTTGACGCGGCGGAACTCGACAGGATCCATGTTGAGTTTTTCAGCCATCTCGTCGATGGCGCTTTCCAGTGCGTAGATATAGGGCGTGACCGGCGGCGACCGCATGAAACCCGGCGTGTTGCGGTCGGCGTGGACCATGGTGACGCCGGTCTTCACCGAGCCGTAGCCGTAGAGCCGCGCGCTATCCTCGACGCCGGACACGTTGTAACTGTCGGGCCGCGACGTCACTTCCCAGCCGTCGTGCTGGAAGCTGGTGATCTTGCCGTCCTTCTGCGCGCCGATGCGGATGCGGTGGCGCGTTTCGGCGCGATAGGTCGCGATGGTGAAGCCCTGGTCGCGGGTCGCGACCAGCTTGACCGGCCGGTTGATGCGCTTGGCTGCGAGCGCGACAAGGCCGGTGCGCGGCGTCATCTGCGCCTTGCTGCCGAAGGCGCCGCCGACGAAATGGCTGATGGCGCGCACCTGGTCCGGCTTGATGCCGAGTTTCTGCGCGGCGTTGTTCTTGAGGCCGTACATGAACTGGCTGGGCTCGTAGAGCGTCAATTCGTCGTTATTCCAGACCGCCGTCGTGGTGAACAACTCGATCGGGTTGTGGTGCTCGGTCGGGGTATCGTAGGCGGCGTCGAGTTGCACTTCGGCGTCGCCAAAGGCCTTCTCGGCGTCGTGCGCTTGAGGCAGCGGCTTCTTGACTGCGGATTCAGACGTGCCGGCGGCGTCGAAACCCGCGCTCGGGGTCTCAGCATCGTAATTCACTTTCACTTTGTAGGCGGCCTCGCGCGCCGCTTCGAACGTGTCGGCCACCACCATGCCGATGATCTGGCCGTCGTGCTGGATCTTCGGGCCGAAATTCTGGATTGAGGTGGAGGCGCCGCCGCCGCTCGGGCTATATTTGAGCTGCTTGAGGTCGTCGGTGTTTTCGTGGGTGAAAATGTCGATGACGCCGGGCACGGCCTTGGCGTCGTTCAGGTCGAAACCGGTGATTTTGCCCTTGGCGATCGAGCTGGTCAGCAAAAAGCCGAAGGCCGGGTTGTTGACCGGCATGTCGGAGCCGTAACGCGCTTCGCCGGTGACCTTGAGGCGCGCCTCGATGCGCGGCACCGGCTGGCCCATGTTTTCCTTCGGTTCGGGGGCTGCGTTGCTCATTTAAACCTCCATCGCCGCGGCCTGACGCAGCGCCCGCACCAGCGTGCGTTTTCCGAGTTCGACTTTGAATTTATTATGCTCTCGGGGGCGGGCATGCATGAAGGCGGCGAGTGCCGCGCCGTTGAGGGCCTGGTCATCGAGTTTCTTGCCGCGCAACGCGTCCTCTGCCTCGCGGGCCCGCCACGGCTGTGCCGCAACGCCGCCGAGCGCGATGCGCACGTCGCGCACGGTGCCGTTATCCAGATCGAGCGCGACCGCCGCCGAGGCCAGCGCGAATTCGTAGGACGCCCGGTCCCGCACTTTCAAATACAGCGAGCGCTTGGCGAAGGGGGTCGGCGGGATATTGAAGGCGGTGATGAGTTCGCCGCGGTTCAACGTGGTCTCGATGTGCGGCGTGTCGCCGGGGGCCTTGTGCAGCTGCGCGAACGGAATGCGGCGGGTGCCGTTCGGCCCGGCGATTTCAAGTTCGGCATCGAGTGCGATCAGGGCCTGGGCGAAATCGCCGGGGTAACTGGCGATGCATTTGTCGCTGACGCCGAGCACCGCATGCTGGCGGTTGATGCCGTCCATCGCCGCGCAGCCCGAGCCCGGCTTGCGCTTGTTGCAATTGGCGTAAGACGTGTCGCGGAAGTAGGTGCAGCGTGTGCGTTGCAGGACGTTGCCGCCGAGCGACGCCATGTTGCGGATCTGGGCGCTGGCGGCGAGCTGCAGCGACTGGGCGATCATCGGATAGTTTTTCTTGATGTCGTCATGGTCTGCCGCCGCCGCCATGCGCACCAGCGCGCCAAGCCGCAGGCCGCCGGCGCTGACATCGATTTTACCGGAGGGGGAGTTTTCCAGCGCGTTGATGTCGGTCACGGCTTCGGGGCGCATGACATCGAGCTTCATCAAGTCGATAAGGGTTGTGCCGCCGGCGAGATATTGGCCGGGCGCAAAGACGCTCGGCGTATTGGGCGACGTTTCTTTGGCCGCGAGTTGGGCCTGGATAGCGGACGGCGCGCCGTCGGCGCGCGAAAATGCGAATGGCCGCATATCAGGACTCCTTCATCTGCGGCTTGGCCTGCTTCACCGCGTCGACGATGTTGGGGTAAGCGGCGCAGCGGCACAGATTGCCGCTCATATATTCGCGGATATCGTCGTCGGTGTTGGCGTGGCCTTCTTGGACGCAGGCGACCGCCGACATGATCTGCCCCGGCGTGCAGTAGCCGCACTGGAACGCGTCGTTGTCGATGAAGGCCTGCTGCATCGGATGCAACGTGCCGTCGGCCTTGGCCAGGCCCTCGATGGTGGTGACCTCCTGGCCCTGGGCGACCGCGGCCAGCGTCAGGCAGGACAGCACGCGCTTGTTGTTGACCAGCACGGTGCAGGCGCCACATTGACCTTGATCGCAGCCTTTTTTGGTGCCGGTCAGGCCGACATGCTCGCGCAACGCGTCGAGCAGAGTGGTGCGGACGTCGAGCGAGACGCGGCGGTCGCGACCGTTGACGCGGAGCGTCATGGCGATCGGCTCGCGGATGTCGGCGGGCGCCGGCGTCGACGCGGCTTCGGCGCGCGCCCGTTCAAGCATGGTCGCGGTCATGGTCGTGGCCAATGTTGTTTTGAGGAAGTTGCGCCGACTGGTGCCGGAATTTTCGCGCGTGGGATTGTCGGGGAACTCAGGCAGGCTCATAGCGTCACCACGCTGGGTTACTGGCGCGCCGGACAGGCCGCGGCAGTTTCGGATTGTCCAAAAGAGGCTTGTCGGGAAACGTCCCGACACAGGAGGGGTTCCTGACACCGAAGATTAATGTTGCGGTGCCGAAATAATTGGAACTCAGAGCGGGACGGCGACGCCGCTGCTTGCAGATTGTGCAACCGCCTGCGTCACCGCGACCGTATTGACGATCTCAGCCGGGGTGATGACGAAGTTTGTGCCGCTCGTGACCGCGTCGGCGAAACTTTCAAGAACCGCGCGTTCCTTGTCGGCGGCCTCGAAGGTGATGCGCTCGACCTTGCCGGCGAGGTCGGTCGCCAGCAGCTCGGTTTCGCCGCGCATTTCCAGCGCGCCCTGCGAGCCGAACGCGTGAATGCGGTAGAACGGCGCCGTCGCGTGTAGCGTGCCGAGGGTTCCGGTGGCGCCGCCGCTAAAGCGCAGCAGGCATGCTGTGGTGTCATCGACATCGATGTCGTGTTGCAGGCGGCCGCTGAAGGCAAAGACGGTTTCGACGAGGCCCGCGAGATGCACCATGCCGTCGATGACGTGGACGCCGCGCGCGGTCATCGAGCCGGCCGGGCTCTCGATTTGATTGGCGCGCCAGTTGCCCGCCTCGGTCTGGTAGCTGCCGGGGCCGGAAAACTGGCCCTCGATGTGGCGCGGCTTGCCGATATCGCCGGCGGCGATGCGGCGCGCCAACTCGATGTAAGCCGGCGCATGGCGGCGGTTGAAGCCTACATGCAAAGTGATGTTGGCGGCCTGGCAGGCGGCGATCGCCGCCTTGGCATCGTCCACCGTCAGCGTGAACGGCTTTTCGCAGAACACATGCTTGCCGGCCTGCGCCGCGGCGATGACCTCGGCGGCGTGTTGCGAATGCGGCGTGCACAGAACGACGCAGTCGATGGTGGGGTCGGCCAGCACCTCGGCATAGCTGCTCGTCAGCGTCAGGCCGAAGCGCTCGGCGAGGGCGCGTTTGCCGGGCGGATCGCGCGTCACGGCGGCGACAAAGCGGATTTTGTCGCTTTTTCCCTGGACCGACTCCATCAGCCGGGTTCCCCAGCGGCCCGGCCCAGCCATTGCCACGCGCAGCATGTCGTTCCCTTTTTGGAACCCAAGCGGGTCCGGGCCGTTGGTATTGCAGGTTCAGCGCGCGCGCAAACGCGAAATGCCGCGCGCGCATTCAGGAGGGTAATATGGCCGAAAAGCCGAAACAACACGCCGAAGACGAACGCGAACGCATCAAGGAAGAAGAAGACAAAGTCGTCGTTAGTTCGGACGAAAGTTTCCCGGCGAGCGATCCGCCGTCGTTCAATCCCGGCATCACCGGACCGGGCGACGTCAAGCAAAAGAAAGCCGCCGCAAAGCGCTGAACGGCGCTTCGTCAGAATTTTCTGTTCAACAGCTTCTCTGCATTGCCGCAAAAGAGCTGGCGCTGGTCCTCCGGCGCAAGCTCTAGCTTTTTGACGACTTCGATCGTCGGCGCGATGGGTCCAAGCGGCGTGTCGGTGGCGAAGACGACGTGGTCGGCGCCGAAAAACTCCAGCCCGCAGCGCGTCGCCGCGATCCCGCCGCCGAACATGGCGGTATCGCCGTAAAAGTCGTGCAGGTAATCCATGTGCGGCCGCTTCAGCGACGGCAGGATGTTGGAATAATCCTCGTCCGACGTGCGCTGACCCAAGACTTTCAGGCCCGGCCCGACGCGGCCGTCGTAATAGGGGATCATGCCGCCGAGATGGTGCGTGACGATCTTGAGCTTCGGATAGCGGTCGAGAAGCCCTGAGAACACCATGCGCACCATCGCGACCGAGGTCTCGTAGGGCCAGTGAAAGCACCACCACATCTCGAAGCGCGATTTTTTTTCCGACGGGTAGTCCGGCATCGACGCGGTGCCGACGGGATGCAGCCAGATCGGCAGATCGAGCTCGGCCATGGTGGCGAAGATCGGCTCGAACTTGGGGTCGTCGAGCGGCTCGCCGGCGACATTGGTGTAAAGCAGGATGCCGCCGGCGCCGAGGTCTTTCACGGCGCGGCGCGCCTCCGCGACCGAGCCCTCGATGTCGGTCATGCATAATGCCGCGGCGAAGGTCGGAAATCGCTCCGGATGCTTGCGGCACAGCTCGGCCATCGCGTCGTTGGCGATGCGGGCGAGGACCATGCCGGTTTTCGGTTCGGTGATGTCCTCGATGGCCGGATTGGGCAACGAGATGATCTGCCGGTAGTCGCCGAACTGGTCCATCTCCTTGAAGCGCGCGTCGAGGTCGAACAACTTGGTGATGCCGCGCAGGCGCTTGCCGATATTGCCGAGGTTGGGCGCCACGCGGTCCATTTCCTGGAAGTAGCGGTCCGGGAAAATGTGGCAGTAGATGTCGATGATCGGACTCATGGTGTACTCCCGGCTTTTTTATCGAGGGCCGTCAGTACCAGATGGCGCCGCAACGGCAAGGCCTGCCAGCCGTAACGCTCAGCGATCAGGCCCCACAAGCCCTTGGGCGCCCACAGCATGACTACAATGGCAACCGCGCCCATGATCAGAAGGTAAAGACTGCCGAGGTCGGACAGCGTCTGCCGCATGACAAAGAAGATGATGGTGCCGATGATTGGGCCTTCGATGCGGCCGATGCCGCCGATGACCGTGATGAAGATGACGAAGGCGGTCCAGTCGTTGACGCTGAAGGCGGTGTCCGGCGAAATCCGCAGCTTCTGTAGAAAGATGAGCGCGCCCACCATGGACGTGCCGAAGGCGACCAGCACATAGACGATGTATTTGATGCGCATGACGCCGATGCCGTTGCTCTGCGCCGCCAGTTCGTTGTCGCGGATCGCGGTGAGCGCCAAACCATGGCGCGAGCGCAGCAGCGCGACGATGGCGGCGAGCACGACGACGGTCAGGGCCAGCGCCAGCCAGTAGATTTCGAATTCGCGAGCCTGGCGCGTCGGCGCCATGGCGATCACCGCCGCGGCGGGCAGGCTGATGCCGGAGCCGCCACCGAGCACCGAGATTTGCGAGGCGAGCAGGCGGAACACTTCCGCCACCACCCAGGTGCCGATGGCGAAATAGGCGCCGCGCAGGCGGAACGTCAGTGCCGCGACCGGGACGGCGACGACGGCCGCGACCGGGCCGGCGATGAAGATGGCCGCCACCGGGTGAACGCCGGAGACGATGACCAGCCAGAACAACAGATAGCCGCCGAAGCCGACAAAGGCCTGCTGGCCGACGGAGACCAGCCCGGCATAGCCGGCGAGCAGATTCCACAGGCTCGCCAGGGCGACGAACGAATACATCTCGGCGAGCAGGCGTAGCGTCTGGCGCTCACCCCAGAACGGCGCCAGCGCCAGGACGACAAGCGTCACGCCAATGACGACGACGCCGATGCGGCTGGAGCGGGTGGCGTGTTCGACCGTGCTGGCGATCAGGCTCATCCCGACACCCTGGGAAACAGCCCCTGCGGCCGCACCGCGAGAATGACAAGGAACGCAATGTGCCCGGCCAGCAATTGCCAGCCGGGATCGATCTGCGCGCCGATGGCCTGCGACACGCCTAGGATGATGCCGCCGGCGAGCGTGCCCCACATGCTGCCAAGTCCGCCGATGATGACCGCCTCGAAGCCGAAGATCAGCCTCGCCGGGCCGATGGCCGGATCGAAATTGGCGCGCACCGCGAGAAACACCCCGGCGATGGCGACCACGGCGAGCGACAGCGCCATCGCCATGGCGAAGACATGGCGGGTGTCGAGGCCCATCAGTTGCGCGACCGATTGATCGTCCGATGTGGCGCGGAAGGCGCGGCCCAGGGCGGTGCGGTAGAACAGCACTTGCAGGCCGCCGATCACCGCGACCGCGACGGCAAATTGGATCAGCGGCAGCGCGCCGACCCAGACGCCCTGCGTCACCTGGAAGGTCTGCACTTCGATGGTGCCGGCCTGAAGCTTGCGGCTGTCGGCGGTGAACAATTCGAGCAGGCCGTTCTGAATGATGATCGACAGGCCGAAGGTGACCAGCAGCGGCGGCAACAGGTCGTCGCCGAGCGTGCGGTTAAGCAGCAATCGTTGCAACGCATAGCCGATCAGCGCCATCGCCGGCACGACAAAAAGCAACGACGTCAGCGGATCGAGGCCGAAGGTCTGCGTCACCGTCAGCGCGACGTAAGCGGCGAGCACGATAAGATCGCCGTGGGCGATGTTGACAAGCCGCATGACGCCGAAGATCAGCGACAGGCCGGCGGCGAACATGGCATAGAGGCCGCCGATCAGCACGCCTTGCATGATAACGTTGAGCCATTCGGTCATCGTCAGACTCCGAAATAGGCGTCTGAGATGGACTCGCGCGTCAATTCGGCGGCCTTGCCCTGCAAGGCGACGCGGCCTTCCTGCAGGCAATAGACCTGACGCGCCGCTTTCAGCGCCTGGGCGATGTCCTGCTCAACGATGATCAGAGACAGGCCTTCGCCGACGATCGACGGCAGCCGTGCGTAAATATCGCGCACAATGATCGGCGCGAGGCCAAGGCTGATCTCGTCGCACAGCAACAGGCGCGGATTCGACATCAGCGCGCGGCCGATGGCGCACATCTGCTGCTGGCCGCCGGACAGCGACGTGCTGGGCAGGTGGCGCCGCTCGGCCAGCACGGGAAAGAGTTCGTAAACGCGCGCCAGATTCCACGGCCCAGGCCGCCTCGATTGACCGCCGATCAACAGGTTCTCCTCGACCGTCAGCGAGGGAAACAGCCGTCGGCCTTCCGGCACTAGCGCGATGCCGCGGCCGACGACACTGAAGGCTGGCGAAACCCCGATAGGCGCACCGTCGAACAGCATTTCGCCGCCGCGCGGACGCATCAGCCCGGCGATGGTCTTCAAGAGCGTGCTCTTGCCGGCGCCGTTGGCGCCGATCACGGCGACGATTTCGCCGGCGTCGATGCGCAGCGACACCTCGAACAGCGCCTGGAAGTCGCCGTAGAAGACGTCAATGGCGCGCAGGTCGAGCAGGGGCTCAGGCATCGGCGATCCCCATATAGATCTCTTCCACCTGCGGGCTGTGGATCACGGTGCGCGGGTCGCCTTCGGCGATGATCCTGCCGCCGTGCAGGACGGCGAGGCGATCGATGGCGGCGAGCAAAGCATGCACCACGTGTTCGATCCAGATGATGGAAATGCCGCCGGCGCGCACTTCTTTGATCAGCGCCACCAGCGTCGCGCATTCGTGCTCGGTGAGGCCGCCGGCGACTTCGTCGAGCAGCAAGACGCGCGGCTTGGTCGCCAATGCCCGCGCCAGTTCGAGCCGCTTGCGATCGAGCAGGGTCAGGCCGCCGGCCTGCTTGTTGGCCTTCTCGGTGAGGCCGCAACGCGCCAGCAGGTCGGCGCAGCGGTCGTAGACCGCGGCCTCGCGCTCGCCATTGCCGAAGGCTGCCGCGACCACGACGTTTTCGAACACCGTCATGCCTGAGAAGGGCTGCGGAATCTGAAACGAACGGGCAAGGCCGAGGCGGCAGCGCCGCTCGGGCGAGAGCCGCGTGATGTCGGCGCCGTTGTAATGCACGGTGCCGCTGTCCGGCGATACCGTGCCGGTCGCCATGCCGAACAGCGTGGTCTTGCCGGCGCCGTTCGGCCCGATGATGCCGAGCGCCTCGCCCTCATTGAGCGCAAGGTCGATGCCGTCGGCCACCACCACGGCCCCGAACCGCTTCGAGATATTTTCCAGAGCGAGGATCGGGGCCATTCATTCTCCTTTGTCATGCGCGGGCTTGACCCGCGCATCCCGCTTAGACGGGCAACGTCCCTAAGCGGGATGGCCGGGACATGCCCGGCCACGACAAATATGGAACATACTTAGCTTATGGGCAGCAGCTTGCCGCCCGTCGGAATGTTCGGTGCCGTCTTGTTCTCGGCGATGACCAACTCGAACTTGCCGTTCTTGCGCTGCCACTGTCCGGCGACCAGCGCCGTCTTGGTGACGTTTTTCACAGGCTGGCCGGTCCACTGCACCTTGCCGACGATCGACTCATAATTGGTGGCCACGATCGAGTCCAAAATCGCCTTCGGGTCGGTCGGGTTCTTGGCGCGCTTGAGCACGTCGATCGCCACTTCAAAGAGCGCATGCTGGAAGCCGATCGGCTGGGTCCACGGCCTGTTGGTGGCCTTGGTGTAGGCGTCGGTGAGGTCCTTGCAGCTCTGGCCGGTCAGGTTCGACTTGAACGGATGGTTGGGCGTCCACCAGATTTCGCTGGTCAGGCCGTTGCCGCGCTCGCCGAGCGACTCGATCACCGAGGGAAACAGCAGCGCCTTGCCGATGGTGACGATCTTCGGCTTGAAGCCTTGCTGTGCGGCCTGCGACCAGAACGTCGCGAAGTCCGGCGGGATCATGTTGCCGGTGACGATCTCGGCCCCCGCCGCCTTGAAGGCCGAAATCTGCGACGTGAAGTCGTTGTTCATGACCTGATAGCGGCCGGGATCGAGCAACGTGTAGCCGGCGGCGGCTAGCGCCGGCGGCAGGCCGCGCTCCTTGTCGCCCCAGGCATTGCCGTCGGCGTCGTTCGGAAACAGCCCGCCGACGACCTTGTTGGTCGGCAGCGTGTCCCACAGCGCCAGGAACGAGCCGATGACGTCCTCGAGGCCCCAGAAGAAGTGATAGGTCCAGGTGAAGCCCTTCTTCGGGTCGCCCTTGCGGCCGAAGAAATAAGGCTGCCACGGGCAGTTGGTGGTGACGCAGGGCACTTCGTTGACTTCGGCCTGGTCGGAAATCGGGTTGGTGGTGTCGGGCGTGCCGGAGCCGACCAGCAGATTGACCTTGTCGCCGAGGATCAGTTCGGAGGCGACTTCCGCCGCGCGGCTGCCGCTCGATTGGCTGTCCTTGGAGATGATCTCGACCTTGTAGCTCTTGCCGCCGTTTTCCAGTCCTTTGGCGAGAAGGCCACGCACCTGCTCCAGAATGAAGCTGTCGGCCTCGCCGAAGCCGGCGAGCGGCCCGGTCTTGGGGCTGACGTGACCGATCTTGATGGTCGCTGTCTGCGCCTGTGCCGGCAGCGCGAACATCGCCGGCGCGGCGATGGCGCCGATGCCGGTCTTGACGAGCGTGCGGCGGGAAATTTTAGAGATAGTGCTCATTGTCTTCTCCCAATGGTGACGCACGCGTCTCAAGAATCCTGGGCGCGCGCCTTTTTCAGATGTTGCAGAACCTTGGCGCGAAGCGCCGTCTGTTGTTCAGGGCTCCAGTTGCGGAAGCCTTCGCCGGATTTGAAACCGAGCTTGCCGTCCTTCACGAGCTTTTCCAAATAAGGCGACGGGCCGGGGCGGCTCTCGATGTCGCCCAGCACGTTCTGATGAATCGCCAGCGTCAGATCGGTGCCGACCATATCGGCATTTTCCAAGGGGCCCAGCACCGCGAGCCTGCGGCCGAACGCCGCCTTGATGACCTCATCGACGGTTTCGGCGTCGCAAATACCACGCTCGACCAGCGAAATGGCTTCGCGCCACAGCGCATGTTGCAGGCGATTGCCGATGAAGCCCGGCACGTCCTTTTTCACATGCGCCGGCTTCTTGCCCGCAGCGGCGTGCAGCTTCATCGTGAAGTCGATGGCGGCGGGTGAGGTCCACTGCGTCTCGATGACTTCGACCAGCGGCACCAGGAACGGCGGATTCCACCAATGGGTACCGAGCGCGCGGTCGCGCTTCCCGAGGCCCTGCATGATGGATGTGATCGGAATGACCGAGGTGTTGCTGGCGAGGACGGTGTCGGGCCGGACGTGCTTCTCGATCTCGGCGAAGATTTTCTGCTTGAGCGGCAGATCTTCCAGCACGGCCTCGACCACGTAGTCGGCGTCGCGCACCGCGAGCGCGAGATTGCCCTGCGGCGTGACGCGGTTCACGGCGGCCTGGTCGTCGCCGAGGTCTTTGAGGTTGGCGAGGATGCGGTCCTTCGCTGTCGCCAGCGTTTTATCGAAGGAGTCGTAGATCGTGACGTCATGGCCGGCCAGCGCGAACACCTGCGCGATACCGTGGCCCATGAGCCCGGCGCCGATGACGGTGATGCGCGCTTTGGTCATGGGTTAACCCGCGGTGTAGCCGCCGTCGGCATAGAGAATGTGGCCGGTGTAGAAATCCGACGCCTTGGAGGCCAGGAACAGCAGAGGCCCGGCGAGGTCTTCCGGCTCGCCGAGGCGGCCTTTCGGCACGCGGGCGAGAAATCCGGCGCGTACCGTCTGCGCGCGTTCCGTGTCTTCGTACATCCAGGCCGTGAGCGGCGAGCGGAAAACCGTCGGGCCCAACGCGTTGACGGTGATGCCCGTAGAGCCCCATTCGCAGCCCAGCGCCTTGGTGATGCCGTCGACCGCCGACTTCGATGCGCAGTACGCGGTGTAGCCGGCTGGATGGCCGAGCAACCCGCGCGCGGAGGAGGTGAGAATGACCTTGCCGCCTTGCCCCTGCGCCAGCATCTGCTTGCCGGCGGCGCGCGCCATCAGCCACGATTGCGTGACGTTGGCGTCCATGACGTCGAGGAAATCTTCGGGCTTCTGGTCGACGATCTTTGCCACTTTGTTGAGCCCGGAGGCGACGACGAGGATGTCGAGCCGGCCGAATTTATCGACCGCGGCCTTGACGATCTTGTCGCAGTTTTCCTCCGACGACGGCCGCAGCGCCACGATCTCCGACTTTGCGCCAAGCGCTTCGCATTCGGCGGCGACCTTCTTCAACTCGTCGACTTTGCTGCCGGCCAGCACGACATTGGCGCCGGCGCCCGCCAGCACCTTGGCCGATAGTGCGCCGAAAGCACCCGACGCGCCGGTGATGATGGCGGTCTTGCCCCTGATGTCGAAGAGCGACAGCGGGTTTTTCAGGAAGGCTTCGGACATTTTGTTTCCTCTTTTTTCTTGCTCTCCCCGCCAGTGGGGCGAGGGACATCATTTCGGCGGCATCGCCACCGCGACCACGATCGAGCAGACCTCGTTGCCGCGGTTGACGATCTCGCGGATTTCGTTCGGCTCGATGACGCAGCTGTCGTTGGTCTTGAGCACCGTCTCCTTGCCGTCGACGATGACGGTCAATTCGCCGGACAAGACGAAATAGACTTTCTCGGGCGGCGAGGCGTCGGGCCCGGCACCGCCGCCCGGCAGGAAGTGCGAATAGCCAAACACCAGACCCTTGGTGCCGCCGGCCTCGGCGCCGAACAGGCGCAACGAAGAATAGCCGCGGTGGTTTGGCGCCTCGTAGGGCTTGGCATCCTTGAACCGTTTGACGTGCATTAGAACTTCTCCCCGCGCTCGATGCGGTAATTGCCGCTCGGATCGGTGATGGCGACGAGGCGGATGATGCAGCCGTCGCCACGGTCCCAGTTCCACGGAAAGAAGGCGAAGGTGCAGCGGCGGCCGGTGACTTTGTCGAGGTCGCCGCCGACGTTCTCGATGCCGAGGATGCCGTTGGTGAACAGCTTGCGGTGCACCGGCTCCCATTCCGGGTGATCGTCCTTCCAGTCACGGCCGCCGGACCATTCCTTGTATTCGGCCTGCAGATGCGGGTGCAGCGGGCCGTTGCGGTGCGGGCCGATCGCGGTGGCGAGCGGGTGGTCGTTGGCTTGCGTGTCATGGCCGACCACCTTGACCTGCTTTTCGACAAACCAGTCGCCGGCAGACTTTACGAAGCCCGGGCATTTGCAGAAGTAGTCCTCGCTGTCTTCGTATTGGTGGTGCCAGCCGGTGTTGATGATGACGACGTCGCGCGGGCGCACAACCTTGCCAGCGGCTTTTTCGAGATCGTCATAGGTGATCGGCTCCCACATCTTTTTGGGCAGCGAGACGACGATGCCGGAGCCGAAGAAGTGCGGCAGCGGCACTTCGTCGATGAAGGGCGTGCCCTGGACGACGTGCGCCGGCGCGTCGATATGCGTGGTGTTGTGCATCGACGTCGTAATGCGTTGCGACAGCACGCCCGACTTCGCCATATAATGGATGCGCTCGATCTGCACGTCCTGGAAATAAGGCCAGTTCGGCGACTGGTAGCCGAAGCGATGGGACAGGTTCACGAACTCAAGCCCCATCGTGTTCTTGAGATTTTCCTCGAACGTCACGCCGCGAATTTTCTTGGTCACGGTCTTCTCCCTTTTTTTGGCTTTTAATGATGCCGTCTAGGCGGCGGCGGAATTCATGCGCCCTTCCAGGGCGCGTTTGGTCGCCATCAGGCGTTCGGCGATCATGTGCTGGCGGTCGGGAAAGCGCTGCGTCGGCACCGGTACCGAGATGGCCACCGCATTGCCGAGCGGATCGTGCAGGGCGACACCGACGGCGCAGACGCCGAGCGTGTGCTCCTCGCGGTCGAATGCGACGCCGGTGCGGCGTACGGCCTTCAAATCGGCGAGCAGGGTCTCGATGCGTTGGTGCGTTTTCGGCGTGCGCGACTCGTAAGCGCGGCCGACCAGAGCCTCGACGGCCGAGTCGGACAGTTGGGCCAGATAGGCTTTGCCGTTGGCGGTGCAATAGAGCGGAAATGTTTCACCGACGGCGGACACGGTGCGCAGGCGCTGCGAACCGATCACCTGGTCGATGAACACCAGATGGTCTTTTTTTACCGTCGAAAGATCGACGGTCTCGTGCAGTTCCTCGCTCAGGCGCTCAAGCAGCGGTCGCGCCAGCGACACGAAATCGCTCCTCACCGAAGCGGCCAGCCGCAAAATGGTTGGCCCCAACCGCACGCGGCCATTCGGCGTCGCGGCGATCACCAGCTTTTCGGTTTCCAGCGCCGAGACGATGCGCTGCACGGTGGAGCGGGCGAGGTTCACGCGCTGGGCAATTTGCCCGAGGCTTAATCCGGAATTTTCGTCTTCCAGCGCGCGGAGGATGGTCGCGGCGCGCGCGATCACCTGAACCTGGCTTTTGTCGTTGGTGACGTGGCGATTCATGTGACGCACTCACTCGTAACGTTTCTTCCCGGATGCCTTGGCGATCTATGCCGCCTTGCATCGTGGGTGACGTTAGCCCAATATCCGATACAGCGGAAAGAAGAAAATTTGGGCAGCGCGTGACGCCGCCAAAGTTGTACGGGGGAAACATGGTCAAAAAGATCGCGCTCGAGGAGCATTTTCTGTCGCCCGGCCTGGTCGACTATTGGCGGCCGACCATGACCGAGGTGCCGGCGCCGCTGACCGCGCAGCTATTCAAGCAACTCAGCGATTTTGACGACTTGCGCCTGGGCTCTATGGACAAAGCCGGCATCGCCAAAGCGGTGCTGTCGATTTCTGGACCGGGCGTTCAGGCCGAACGCGACGGCGCAACTGCGACGCGCAAGGCCAAGGAGTCCAACGACTTCCTCGCCGCGGCGATCCAGAAAAAACCGGACCGCTATGCGGGTTTTGCCCACATCGCGGTACAGCAGCCCAAGGCCGCCGCCGACGAGCTCGAGCGCTGCGTGCGTGATCTCAAATTCTGCGGCGCCATGATCAACGGCCACACCTTCGGCCAATATCTCGACGACCCCGCGCTCAATCCGTTCTGGGAGCGCGCCGAGGCTCTGGGCACGACGATCTATATTCATCCGACCGATCCGGTCGCGCCGGCGCCGGTGTTGAACGGCGTGCCGGCCTTGCGCCGCGCCACCTGGGAGTGGGGCTTCGAGACCGGCTCGCACGCCTTGCGGCTCGTTTTCAGCGGGCTGTTCGACCGTTTCCCCAAGGCTCGGGTCGCGCTCGGTCATATGGGCGAGACTTTGCCTTATCTGCTGTGGCGCTTCGATAGCCGCGCCAAGCTCTACAACGTCAAACTCGCCAAACCGCCGTCGCAATATATCAAGGACAATATCGTCGTGACGGTGTCGGGTGTATTCGCCGCCGAGCCGCTGCGCTGCGCGGTCGAT
>Ga0265314_10002569_pt1 | contig 18402 bp, 12 predicted proteins | sample 4126metaG_FD_203106 | JGI IMG/M metagenome (GOLD analysis project Ga0265314, IMG submission 203106) | Rhizosphere microbial communities from Carex aquatilis grown in University of Washington, Seatle, WA, United States - 4-1-26 metaG | ecosystem: Host-associated > Plants > Roots > Rhizosphere >... | reverse complement strand
TGTTATCGCAACCTGAAGCCAAAAAATATTTTCCTCGAGACAAACGGCAATGTACGCCTGATCGGAACGGGCTTGGCGAGCTGCAAGACGGCCTTTTTCTCGCCGCATCTCGACGCGCGGCCGATCGGGACTCCGCATTTCATGGCGCCGGAGATGATCCGCGGCTGCTACGCCGATCCGCGCTCGGATTTGTATTCACTGGGCATCACGCTGTACGTCATGGCCACCGGACGGACGCCGTTTGAAAAAGGCGCGCCGCTGGCGGTGATGTCGCGGCACTTGACCGACGTTCCGGATTCGCTGGCGTCCACGCGGCCGGGCTTGTCGGCTGATTTTGTGAAGTTCGTCGATACGCTGATGGCAAAAGAGCCCGAGCACCGCTTTCAGTCGGCAAAGGCGGCGCTGGAGTTGGCCGAAGCGATGGCGCGGCGGTTTGTTGAACCGCAGCGGCTGTTGCCGGAAATGATCGCGCGGCCGGCGGCGGCGGGTGCGCCAATGGCGGTTTCTGTGCGCCGGCGTTCGATGGGCGAAATTTTGCGCCATCCGGCGGCGATTGCGATGGTTTCGGCGGTGGCGACCGTGGCTCTGCTGGCCGGAATGATGTTCGCTATGAGCAGGTATTTGTCAGCACGCCAGAGTGCTCCAATGGCTGCGCCAACGACGCCAATTCCGCTGACGGCCGAAGCGGACGAATTCTCGAAGCTGCTCGACCAGGATGCTGATTTTACTCTGCCGCCGGAAACGCGGGCCGAAGCGTGGGCGACGTATATTGCGAAAAACCCGCAGGCGCCGGGTGAACGGCTGAAGATTGCGCGCCAGAGGCTGGATTTATTTATCAATCAGCAGAACCGCCGCCGCGAGCAGACGCAGCCCGCGAAGCCGGCCAAACAGGATTTGGAATTCTAAATCCCGACACCTTCAAAAAATTTCGCTCGAAATTGCTGGAAATTAGGGTGATACTGCCGATATAACTTCGTGCATCCAAACGGGGTTTCGGGGTTCACTGAAAATTGGGACGTAGGCTTTTAGTTCGATTCATGGCGGTGGTTGTTCTTGCGTTTATCGGTGTCTGGATCAGACCGATTCAGGCTCAGGACAAACACGTCGTTGCCGAAGCGCCCGAGCCGAAGCCAGCTCCAGAGATTACTACGCAAGCTGTTTCAAGCCGAGAGGTTGTAAAAACCGCTGTGCCAGATGACGGGCTGCCGACCGTGAGGTTGGTCGGAATCAAGACTGATGTCGCTAAACGCTATCAGACGATCGTGCCAGCGCTGCCATTTCCGCCTTTTGCGCGTTGGAGACAGTGGTTTAAGGACCATCTGGAGGCAGTCCATTGCGCGCTGGAATGGCGAAACGATAAGGGCGAATGGTTCCACGGCGAGTTGCGCTCGACGCATTTCGACAATAATGCCGAACAGTACCGCGTCGGCTATGGCGAGTTTCCGGGAACGGCGTACGACGCCTACGGCATCTACATCGTCCCCGGACGGCTGACCCGGGATAAGGACGAAGACGGGAAGCCGGTCGAAATCACCATCGACGAGGAAGTGAAGTGCGACTACCGCAAGGTCGAACGGGAGATCCGGAATTACGGCGCCAAAGACAAACTGCCCGGAAGTCCCGGCACGGGCGGCAAAGGACATAGTAACGTGGGCCTCGGCGGTCCGGCGTATAAGCCGGCTCAGAACAGCAATACGATGGTGAAATATATTTTGCGAGCGGCCGGAGTGACACGCAAAGCGCCGGATCTGGCGGTGGGTTGGGATTCAGAGCCGCACTTTCCGTATTCGTCGAACGCGGACGCGCCGGAGATGGATGGGCAGCCGTAACGGACAGTATGCAGGCACATGCAGTAGGCAGGGACAGAATTGATTTCAACGCGCGACTTGTCGGCAATGCCCGATATCCCAAACCTGAATCGTCTCTGCCGGTCGCTGGCGATGCTGGACGCGATCATGAGCATTGAGTGGCAATTTCGATATTATTCGTTCAATTCAAAGTGGGCTCCCGGCTTGGAAATGGCCTCGATTCGAAACGGATCGGGAGACGATTTATTTCTGCTCTTCGACAAAAACGGCGCTATCATGAAAGGGTTTGATCACGAATCAAATATGAGTCCGTATCAATTCACCCCGCAAAAGATATGGCCCGGGATTTACGATACTGTTCCAGCATCATTCAAAGATTTTTTGGAAGAGCCGGCTTTTACAGCTCCAGATTGCACATTCTGTGTCTGGCGCGAGATGAAAGATACAGCGTGGCATTGCGGTGAAATTGAATACCCTGCAGGCGACCGAGACCCAGACGGATCCGAACGGATTCTCGCGTTGTTTAATAACAATCCGCAATCGTATTGCGATTGGGCCGGAGAATATTACGAAAAAGAAATTCCGCTCGATGCCGTCGTGAAAATATACGGGCACGAACCACTTTCGATAAAACTCGTGCATGCACTGAATGCGGATTTGGCATTGAAGGATTTGGAGAAAGACATCGCTGAGATCGGATTTCCCACGAAGAATTAAGCTGCTACGCGAACTTCGTTCCCTTCCTCGCGAGCGTATTCACCCGCATCTGCTCGTAGACTTCCTCCGGCTTGATGAAGAGCGGTTTCCGATTGCGGATGGATTGGTAGAGCTCGCTGTAGAAATCGACGTTCATCTCGGGTGGATTGGCGGGAAAGCGTTTTTCGAGCCACTGCAGATGCTCGCCCTGAACGCCGTATTTGCGGCCGGGAACTGCCGGGCGGGCGTCGACTTTAAGTTTCGGCAGCGCGGCGGGATCCAGGTAGCTGATCAGGTATTCGTCGCCTTCGCGGACCAGCGTGCCGAGCGAGCCCATGATCATCAGCTTCGGCTGCTTTACCGCGCAGGCGTTGCTGACTTCGTGATCGATGACGCGTCCGGTCTTGCCGCGCAGAAGAATTTTGACGTGGTCGTCGGCATCGCCGGCGGTGACGACGGCCTGCAGATCGCCCCAGACGTCGACGATGGGGCTCTGCATCAGTTGCAGCGCGTGGTCGATGGAGTGCGGACAGGTATTGTTGAGCGTCCCGCCGCCGTTTTTGCGCAGGGTCTGCCAGTCGTTGCGACGGGCGAAGTTGGACCAGTTCATTTTGATGAAATAGACGTCGCCGAGAATGCCGGAGTTCATGATCGCGAGTGCCTGATGCAGTTCGCCCTGGCAGCGGTAATTCTGATGGACCGAAAAAAGCGTCTTCGATTTTTTCGCCGCGGCCAGCATCTTCGCGGCCTCTTTCAGGCTCAGCGCCATAGGTTTTTCAGTGAGCACATGCAGCCCGGCCTTCAACGCCTCGATGCTCATTGGCGTGTGCATCGTGCTGAGCGTCGCAATGATGGCCAGTTCAGTGTCGCCGGGATTGTTGAGGAACTCTTTCCAACCCGCGAAGGTCTTGCAGCCCAGCAACTGTTCGGCTTCGCGGCGCCGCTCGGGTTCGGGATCGATGCAGGCGACGATTTTGTAATCGCTGCGGTCCTTCAGGCCGTTGACGTGGATGTTCCAGCCCGCGCGCCCCAGACCCGCGATGGCCGTGCGGATCGGACCGTCTGCTTTGCGTTTCGCCATGACCTCGCGCGCTCCCATGTGCCTTGTCGGGCCGAACGGCCGGAGAGCAGATCATTTTGACAATGCGGGAGTGTGTCAATCGTTTTTCGGAGGAGTGAAATCTTAAGAGCGGAGGAATCCGCGGCGCGCCGTGCGGATCCAGAGTAATGCAGAGGAACTGCTAGAGTACTTCAGAAGACTGCAGAAATCGCCGCAGGTCTCCTCCGCTCTTGTTGGAAAGGTATTACAAGCGCCGGGCCAAGACGCGGCCGTGGAGTGCGAAATCGCGGTTCGCGCAGCAGACTTTTCAAAGCGGCACGCGAGTGTCCATGGTTTTCCTGCCGTTTTCGCAAGCGTGCGGCCCCCAGTCACAGCCGCACGAAGACAATTTGCACGGAGCTGTCGCCCTCGCTTGTTCTGATCGTTAAACGGGGCTACATTGCCAATGTATGAGCACGCTTTCGACGAACGCATCGGAACTCGCAGCAGCTTGCCAAAACGGCGACCGACGCGCCGCCTCGCGCCTGATTTCGATGCTGGAATCGGCCGACGCCGCGGCCGCGTCGGACGCGGTGGCGCGGCTGAGTCTCCCGCGGCAGACGCTGGGTCTGACCGGACCGCCGGGCGCGGGAAAATCCACGCTCGTGGATTACCTCACGGGCCTGTACCGCGCGCGGGGCGAAAAAGTCGCGGTGCTCGCAATCGATCCGTCGAGTCCCTTCACCGGCGGCGCGCTGCTGGGCGACCGCATTCGCATGTCGAGCCTGCGCAACGATCCGGGCGTGTTCATTCGCTCGATGGGCAGTCGCGGCGCGGCGGGAGGAGTGGCTGCCGCGGCGAGCGACGCACTACGCGTGCTCGGCGCGTGTGGTTATGGGACAGTGCTGCTCGAAACCGTCGGCGCAGGCCAGGCTGAGACCGAAGTTGTGAATCTTGCGGACACGGTTTGCGTGATCCAGGTGCCCGGCCTCGGCGACGATGTTCAGTTGATGAAAATGGGGCTGCTCGAGATTGCAGATGTCTTTGTGGTCAATAAAGGAGACAAACCCGAGGCGCAGGAATTGAAATTGCAAATCGAACTCGCTTTGCAGACGAATCCCGGCGAATACTCGCGCGCGCTGCGGCAGCTTGGCAGTGCCTTTACCACAACGTACACAGGACCGAAGTGGACGCCGCCCGTGGTCCTCGTCAGCGCGCTGCGCCGCACCCACGGCGAAGACGTGATCGCCGCCTGCGACCGGCATCTTGAATTTCTGCGCCAGCCCGCACTCGATCAGGCGCTCAAGCGGCACCGCCTGCAGCACGAAATTGTATGGCGGGCCGGCGCGCGCTTCGCCGAGTCGCTCAATGCCGAACTCGCCGCGGGCGGCAATTTGTCTTCGGTGCTCGACGCCTGCATCACCGGAGGAATGACGCTCGATCAGGCGGTGGCGCGCGTGCTGGGACAAAAGCCATGAGCACCTACGACACAATCATCCAGGAGATTTGCAAGGACCCAGACGCCGATATGGCGTTTCATAACCTCACTGAATTGGACGAAGAGGCGATTCCTGCGCTGATTCGCGCTTTCCAGAACGAAAAGGATACCCATCGAAAAACCTGGCTCTTGCAAGCGATTGCCGAATTTCAAAAACCTTTGTACGCATTCTACAAGGAGTGTCTGCTTCATTCTGAAAAACCGATTTGGAATGAATCCATCACCGCGCTTTGCATGCTGAATTCAGTCGAAGCTGAAAATCTATTGAGCGACGTTCACCGGATACTCCAAACGTCAAAAATCGAATCGACCAAGCGGGAATACATTTTAGAGGCCATAGACATGATCCGGGACGAACGTACCGGAGGGCTGGATTGATGGACGAAAATAAAGTCCGCTCCTGGCTCGAAAAAAGTCACAGCCCCGCAGCGCAGAAGAAATACCGCGACGACATCGGCCCATTGCCGCCCGAAACGCTCTCCAGCCTGCCGCTGCAGCCGCTCTATACGGCGCTCGACGCGCCCGCCGTCGAGCCGCCGCCCGGCACCCCGCCCTTTACGCGCGGCATTCACGCCAGCATGTACCGCCAGCGCCTATGGACGTTCCGGCAGTACTCCGGCTTCGGCTCGGCTGCAGAAACCAACGCGCGCTGGAAGCAACTCCTCGGCGGCGGCGGAACGGGGCTGTCCACCGCGTTCGATCTGCCGACGCAACTGGGCCTCGATCCGGACGACCCGCGCGCCAAGGGCGAAGTCGGCCGCGTCGGCGTGCCGATTGCCTCGGTCGAAGACATGCACCGCCTCTTTGCCGACATCGATCTCGCACGCGTCAGCGTCTCGATGACCATCAACGCGCCGGCGACGGTGTTGCTCGCATTTCTGCAGGTGGTGGCCGAAGAACGGGGTGTTACTCCGGACAAGATTCGTGGCACGGTTCAAAATGACATTTTGAAAGAATACGCCGCGCGGAATAATTTTATCTTTCCGCCGGAACCAAGCATGGCGCTGACGGTCGACATCATCGAACACTGCCAGAACGTGCTCACCGAGTTCTACCCTATTTCCGTCAGCGGCTACCACGTACGCGAAGCCGGCTGCACTGCTCCGCAGGAAATCGCGTTCACGCTCGCCAATGGACTGGCGTATTTGTCCGCTGCGGCCGAGCGAGGACTCAGCGCGCAGAACGTCGGCCATTCGCTATCTTTCTTTTTCGCGGCGACGACCGAGCTGCTCGAAGAAATCGCAAAATTCCGCGCCGCGCGCCGGCTGTGGGCGAAACTCATGGAAGAGCGCTTCGGAGTCGCCGACGAAAAGGCGCGCCAGCTTCGCTTTCATTGCCAGACTGCCGGAAGCCTGCTCACCAGCCAGCAGCCCGAGAACAATCTCGTGCGCATCGGCATTCAGGGCCTCGCGGCGGTGCTCGGCGGCTGCCAGTCGCTGCACACCAACGCGTACGACGAAGCCATCGGCCTGCCCGGCCCGCTCTCCGCGCACCTGGCGCTCGCGACGCAACAGATTCTGGCGTGGGAGACCGGCGTCGCCAACGTCGCCGATCCGTGCGGCGGCAGTTATGCGATCGAAGCGCTCACCGACAAGCTCGAAAAGGAAGCGCGAGAAATTCTTGGCGAAATCGATGCGCTCGGCGGCGGCACGAAAGCCGTCGAATCCGGTTTTTATCAGCGCCGCATCGCCGAAGCCGCGTTTCGATACCAGCGCCAGGTGGAAACCGGCGAGCGAAAAGTGGTCGGCGTGAATGTTTTTTCCGAAAGCGGCGGCGACGGTTCGATCTCGATCCAGCCGCTGCGCCCGGAAATGGAAAGCGAAGCGCGCATGGCGGTGGCGCACGTTCGCGCGCAGCGCAATGCCAGCACCGCGGCGACGGCGCTTGCCGCGGTCGAATCGGCCGCGCGCGCAAACATTAACCGCATGCCCGCGATTCTAGCCGCCGCCCGCGCGCGCTGCACGGTCGGCGAAATCTGCGGCGTGCTGCGCGACGTTTATGGCGAGTACCGCCCGGTTTGACGGAGAATGACGACAGCATGAAGCTCGGCTCCCAGGATTTTCCGCTCGCCCATCTGGCCATTGCGGTCAACGCGCTCGCCGATTCCGCGCCGCTTTACGCCGCGCTCGGTTTTTCGCTCGCCGAACCCGAAATCATCGCCCGCGAAAAAGTGCGCGCGCAGGTGGCTGAAAAGGGTGCGTTTCACATCGAGCTGCTTGAAGCGCATCCCGCGGCCGAAGGACCCATTGCAAAGTTTCTGGAGAAGCGAGGCCCCGGCTTGCACCACATTGCCCTGCGAAGTGAGGATCTCGACGCGGATCTCGCGGCGCTCGAAAAAACCGGGGTGAAGCCGCTCAAAGGTTACCCGGCCATTGGAATGGCGGGGACGCGCGTGGCGTTTCTAGATCCGAAAACCACTGGCGGCGTACTGATTGAACTCGTCGCGCCGGCGAAATAACGCACGTGTGCGAAACGGATTGACAGGCCGTGAAATTTCATGACACTAAATGAGTCGCCCGGAGGTTACACGATGCGTTGCACTGGGTTCCTTGCCTGTCTGCTGATGGTGGCCGTGCCGTTTTCGCGCGCGATTTGCGCTGAAGACGAAAGCGCCATCGAGCACAAAGAAAGCCTCGGCCTGCCCAAGGTTCCGTCGCGCGCCGCGATCCAAAAAGACGGCGAAAGCGACACGAAGATTGCGCTGTGGATCCAGAGTTTCATCGAGGCCAAGGAAAAAAAGGCCAATACCGAACTCGAAACGCTGAAGAAAAATGTGCGCGCCGAGGAAGAAGCGCGCATTACCGCCGAAAAGGAGCGCCGCCGCCGGCAGGACAAATTCGATCAAAGCTGGGGCACGGTCGGCGCCGGTTCGAGCAACGGAAAGCGGGCGAACCTGCGCCTGAAACTGAATTTTCAAATCGTCGAAATTGAAACCTATCGCACGCTGGCCGACACCGACCGCGCGCTGCAGGGCGTTGCCAACGAAATCGCCCAGGGCCTTTCGGGTCTCGACCGCGACGGCGACGGAAAACTGTCCGCCGATGAATACCGCGATGCCGGCGCGGTCGTGGTTTCCACGCTCCGCCTCTTTCAGAATATCGACGCCAACGCCGACGGCATGATCACCGAAGAGGAACTCGATAGCGCGCGGCGCGTTCCGCCGAATATTGCTGCTGCCATCCGCATGGGCCGCGATGGCGCGTCCGTGGCAAATTTCAAAATCAAGCCCTTCGACGCGGACGGCAACGGTGTGCTCGACGTGGACGAACGCAAAGCGCTGACGACCGCGTTCGTCGAACTGGCCGTACGCCTGGGCCACGACGCTGATTTTTACAAATCCATCGCTGACAGTCTTTCCAAGGCGCGCGAAATTGTCGCGGCCAAGTTTGCCGACGTCGAGGTCGCACCCTGAGGTCTTCACCGGCGCTATGAACACTGTTTTTCCCGGCGACAAGCTATGGGGCCGCTACCGCGTTGAACGCCTGATCGGCAACGGCAGCGGCGGCGCGTGGCTGACGGCGGTCCCGGATTCGCCTCGCAACGAAAACGATGTCGCGCGCTTCCTGCTCGTCCCGTTGCGCGAACCCGCCGTACATCCGCTCGCCGAGTTGCTCGCGCTGCTGCGACTCGCGCTGCGATTCGACGACGCCGCGCCGCGGACAAACTCGCGAAAACGCGCTGCGCGCCGCGTGCGCCTGCAGCGCTATGGGCGAAAAACATTGCCGGTGCTGGGCGAAGTCGAATGGATCGGCGAACAAAGCGGCGATGGCGTTGCGATCCTTTCCGCGCCGCCCGCAATCCCGATTAATGCGTGGCTCGAGACCAACGGCCCGCTTGCGCCAGCCCAATTGCTGCCGGTGCTGCTGCGTTTTTCTCGCGGTCTGGCGCAGTTGAGTGAAAGCGTCGAAGCCGCCGCGCCCCGCCCCGCTCTACTGGAACGCTTCTTCCGTTCGCTCGCCCGCCTGCTACATCCCGGCGCCGTGGCGCTCGCGGCGGACAGTTCGCAATTGATTCTGCGCCGCCAAGTGGGCGAGCCGTCAGTCGAATGCGCGCCGCCGCCGCATGCCGATTTTCTCGCGCCGGAACTTTTCCGCGCCGATCCCGCCACGCCGGCCGCGCTCGTTTTCGGCGCCGCGCGGCTTGGCGCGGTCCTCGCCGGGCAGAAAATCGAGCTCGAGAAAAATATTGAGACAGGCTGGGCGCGCCTGGCCGAGTGGGCGTCCGGAAAATGCGACCCGGCGCGCGAATTCCTTGCCGCCGCCGCGTCCGACACGATGCCGATGGATTTCCGCGAGCTGCTCGCGCGCTGTCTCTCAAAAACTCGTTCGCGCCGACCGCCCACGCCCGACAAGTTCGCCGCGCGGCTCAAAGATTTTGCCGAAACCGACTGGGCTCGCGTCGGATCTGTCTGCGCGGCGTGCGGCTTCGTCATTCTTTCGGAACACGCCGTCGAATGCCCCTGCTGCGGAAATTCGCGCAGTGCTGCGGAACCAAGCGCGGCATCGACCGGCGGACCGCCGGCCGACACGTCCAGCGCGCGCATGCGACGCCGCAGCACGACGACGATCCTGAAAGCGCGCCCACCGGCCGGCGCCGCGGTTCTCGCCGCGCCGAAGATCGAAGGGATGACGGTGGTCGATGCCGGGATGTTCCTCTCCGGCGAAGACAAGACGCCGCGCTCGCTGCGCGCGTTCGCCATCGATACGTTGCCGGTCACCGAGGGCGCGTTCAAAAAGTACCTCGCCGAACTCGGCAAGACAGCGCGCGAAGAAGGCCCCGGTTCGCGCGACGCCGCGTTTGACACGCATCCGGTCGCGAACGTGACATGGTACGAAGCCAACGAGTATGCCGAGCACTACGGCAAGCGGCTGCCGACGGTCTTCGAATGGGAAAAAGCCGCGCGCGGCAGCGACGGCCGGAAATTTCCGTTCGGAAACACATTCAAATCGCGGCCCGAGCAAAAAAAGAAGGAAACCGGGACGTTTCCCGCGGGAAGTTTTCCGGAAGGCACAAGTCCGCTGGGCGTTCACGACATGGCGGGCAACGTGTTGCAATGGACCTCGAGCGCGCGCCGCGCCGGTGACCGCTTATTCCGCGCGGTGAAGGGCTCGTGCTATCTCGACGGCTCGCCCGAACTTTCGCGCTGCGCCAGCGTTCAATACCTTCCGCCCGAAACCAGCGAAGCCCATCTTGGTTTCCGCTGTGTGAAAGACGTGGACTAAGGCCCCCGCATGGCTGAGACCGGCGTCGTTATCACTGGAATGGGCTGCGTCTCGCCGCATGGCCGCGGCGTCGAAGCGCTCTGGTCGGGCCTGCTCGCCGGGCGCTCCGCGTTCACTCCGCTGCTCTCGCTTTTCGATGCTTCGATGTTCCGCAACCCTTTGGGCGGCGTCGTCGCCGGCTACGACAAATCCGCCGATGCTTCCGCGCCGTGCCGCGCGCTGCGCATGTTGCGCGACGCCGCCGATGAAGCGATGCGCGATGCGCTCGGACTGGCCGAAAGCGCCTCACACGCTGAAATCGCCGCACGCGTGGCGGCCGATGAGGACATGAAGCACGCCGCCATCGTCACCGGCACCAATTTTGGCGGCATGTCCGCGGCCGAGACGGCGCTCGTCGATGGCCGCACCGATATCTCCAAAGCAAGCTTGAATGGCTATCTGTATGGCGCGGCCGGAACACAATTGGCCGCGCGCTACGGCCTGAGCGGCCCGCGCCTGAGCCTCTCGCTTTCCTGCGCGTCGGGGACCGCGGCGATCGGGCTCGCCTGCGATATGATTCGCCGCGGCCGCGCCGACGTTGCGCTCGCCTGCGGCTACGACGAACTTTCGCTATACGTTTACGCCGGACTTTCCGCACTGCGTGCGATTACGCCGGAGACCATCCGCCCCTTCGACCAGCGTCGCAAAGGCACGCTCTTCTCCGAAGGCGCCGGCGTCATGGTGCTGGAAAGCGCCGAGCACGCCGCCGGGCGAAAAGCCCCGAAAATTTACGCGCGCGTCCCGGGCCGCGCGATGAACAACGACGCCTATCACATGACCGCGCCCGAGCAGGAAGCGCGCGGCATTCAGGCTCTGATGCGCGCGGCGCTGGCCGATGCGCAGATCGATTCCGGCGCGATCGATCACCTGAACCTGCACGCAACCGGCACGCCCTACAACGACGCGATCGAAACCAAGGCTGCGCACGCCGTCTTCGGTTCGCGCGGAGCGACTATCCCCGTTTGCAGCGTCAAAAGCTCGATCGGGCATTGCATGGGCGCGGCGGGAATCATTGAAGCGACAGCGGCGGTGTTGACGTTGCGGGACGGAAAAATTCCGCCGGTGCTCGGCCTCGACCCGAAAGAAAAAGATCCCGCTTGCGATCTCAACACGCCTACCGGCGCGCCGCTCGAAGGCAAATTCAATACGATACTGAAGACATCGTACGGTTTCGGCGGGACGAACGCCGCCGTGGTTCTCTCAAAAATATAGAATTCACTTCGAAATAAAAGACGCCCCTTGGGGGACGTCTCTTTCGGTTTCAATTTCGTGCTTACTCTTTTTTCTTGGGCGGAGCCTTCGCAGGGGCCTTCGCCGGAGGCTTTTCGCCTTCAGCAGGCTTATCCGGAGCCGCCGCCTTCGGTGCGGCGGCCGGCGCCGCATCCTTCGCCGTCTTCACGCCCACGCGTTCCAATTCCTTGAGAGCCGGTTCGTTGAAGTCGCTCTTTTTGAAATCGGTGGTGACCAGTTTCCATTCGCGAACGGCTTTTTCTCCAGCGTCCGATTCAACGTCGCGCAGTTTGTCGTAGCAGAGGCCCGAGAAATAATGCGCGGATGCCACGTAATCGTCGTTGTCGAAGAACTGCGCGATGATATGCAGGAATGCCCAGCGCGCGTCGGCATACGCATTCAAAGCCTGGATCTTCGCGCCCTTGCCCTCGAATTCCACAGCCTGCGCGAGATTCGCCTTGCCCAGCACGGTGTAGGCGCTCGGCAGCAGCGGCAGATGCTTTTCGCCTTCCTTCTTGTATTTCTCCACAATCGCATCGGCTTCGGCCTTCGCGCCATTGTAGTCCTTCATCATGACGAGCGACTTCAGCACGCCGTCAACCGCGTCAGCGAGAAGTTCGGGATATTTCGTGCATTTGAAACGCGCGGCGAGCCACTTCTCTTTCACGTCGTTCCATTTTCCGTCCTTTACGGCTTTCTGTTCGGCGACGCGGGCCGACGCGATGGCCACGGCGGCAGACGCGCGGTCGCACTGTTCGCCAAATTCCTGCGCGACCTTGATCGTCTCGTCGCGGTAGCTCTTGATGCGCGCTTCGGCTTCTTTCAGCGCCGCATCGGCTTCGTCGAGCTTGCCCTGTTCGGCCAGGCAGCGCGGAATCTTTGAGACGACTTCAAGTGTGAAGCGCGATTTCGGATTGGCCTCGAGCGCGCGCTTGAAATAGACAACCGGCGATTCGTATTTCGTTCCGGACCGGCCCGTGTAACCGCTGAACTGCCCGGCCTCGAAGAGCGCGTTGCCGATGCCGTAATTGCAGTACTCGGCCGCCCACTTCTTTGTGCCCATGCTTTCCAGGGCCTTCAAGTAATACATGGCTGCGAGCGTGTAGCGGCCTTCGTCGCGCTTTTCGAGCGCAGCCGAATAATTCGCGTCCTTGTCTCCGTAGATCACTTCCTTGACCAGGCAGCTTGCAACTTTCACTTCGCCGCCGCGCTGGCCAATCACCTGAAGGTAATTGTCCTGCTTGATTTTGGTGGGCGGCGACGTTTTTCCGTCGTTGCGCAGGATGATGTCGAATTCTTCTTCAGGCGCGGCGCCCGCGCCGGCAGGTGCTTCACCGGCCATCGCACTGGCGCCAGCCAGCGCAAAGCACAGCCCCATTAACAGCATTCGGCTTGCATTCATGTTTTCTCTCCGTCGTATTCGTCGCCAGTGTGTCACGCCTGTCGTTAACCGGCCGGCTTACTTTTCTTCTTTCTTCGCTTCAGGCTTTGCATCGGCCGGTTTTGCGTCGGCGGGCTTGGCGTCCGCCGGTTTGGCGTCTTCTTTTTTCGCGTCATCCTTCTTTTCTTCAGTCTTCGGGGCATCCGGCTTCTCGTCCTTCTTTTCGTTCTCCGGCTTAACATCCCCTCCTTCGTACGCCTTCTTCAACGTGCCGGGCATCGGGGCGCCGTTGTCGTAGCATTCTTTCAGGAAGATCTTCATGTCAGGCCAGCGTTCCTTCACGCGGCGCGCATCGAAGCCGATGGTCAGCGCGAGGAACTCGGGATATTCGGCCGCTTCGCGCCACTTCTTCTGCAGCGCGTAGACTTCCGACACCTTCTTGCTGGCGTCGAAGAAGACCACCGATTCCGGATCGGCGTCGACGCGGACTTTGTTCAGCGTTTCAAGCGCGTCAGCCAGATTGCCGATGGAGATCGCGATGTTCGACTTCATCGTCATCAGCTCGGGCGTCTCGCCCTTGGAATTGATCAGCGTGTCGAGCTGCTCGAAAGCCATTTCCTTGTAGTGCTTGGCCTGGTCGGCGTTGCCGTCCTTGTCGTAGCCATTGGCGACCTTGATCGCTTTTTCAAAGAGCAGTTCGCGCGTCGCCATGATCTTGCGGCGATAGTCGATTTCGTCTTCGATGATCTGCAGCAGCGACTTGCGGTCCTTGCCTTCGCCCTCGCCGAACTTCGGGTCCAGAGTCTGGCAGTCCGGATAGTTTTTCTTGATCGTTTCGAGCTGGATGCGCGCGCGTTCCATGTCCGAGTTGTATTTGTCGTTGTCCGGGCGCGCCGCGGCATTGGCCGCATTGACGCCGGCGGTGGTGTCGTACATGTAATCGATCAGCACCGCGTGGTCTTTCTTGCAGCGGCCGTCCTTGTTCAGCTCGCTGTAGCGGATGACCTGCGTCATCTTGGCCAGCTTTTCCTGCCAGACTTTTTCGTCGTCAGGAATGCGCGCATTTTTCTTTTCAGGATCGTACTTGTCGAGGAGCTTTTTGCAGATGTCGGCGCACTTCTTGTCGCGTCGCGTCTTGTTGAAGAGGTAAACCAAGCGGCTGTAATCGTCCATCGTCGGGTCTTCGCCTTCGGCGTCCTCGATCATTTCGACGCGTTCGGACTGCAGGTCGGCCACCTTGTTTTCGTATTTGTCGGCCATGTCGGCCTTGAAATCAGGCTTGCCGTCCTTCACAAACTTTTCGATCTGGAACGCGGCGATATTGTTGCGGCGCGAGAGCGCGTTGAGCATGAACACGTAGGTGCGGTTTTCCTTCGGCTTTTCCTTGCGCCACGCTCGCATCGTCTGATCCGCGCCCAACAGGTAAGGATCGCACTTGGGCACAATTCCAGTACCGCCCGTGACGTCCGAGGCCAGTTCGATCTGCGCGCGGAATTTGTTCAACAGGGCCACGTCGGCAGAAGACTTCGCCAACTGTCCTTTCGACATGGCATCGGCTTCCCACGCGATGTATTCATCGGAGGTCTTGATCACCTGCGCCCACTCGGCGGCGCCGCTGTGCAGCGCGTTGCGCGCGAGAAGCACCGTGCCGGCCAGTTTCTCGCGGCGCGTCTTGTCGTCGTCGGTTTCAGCTTTGACGGTTTTCAGCACATTGTCGTACTTGTCGAATGCACTGACGGCCTTCTTGGCCAGATCTTCGCACTGCTTTTGAAGTTCCGCCGGCCGCGACGGAAAGCGGCCCGTCGCCCAGAGCGCCTGCGACATCGTGAACGCCGAACCGGCCTGGTACATGGCCAGTTCATGCGCCGGCGTGCCCGGCTTGACAGCGACGAACTTGTTTGCGGCGCTCATGTATTTCTCTTCGGCCTGCGCGTAGATTTCTTCGGCCTGCTTGACGTCCTTGATGGTCTTGGCGCTGTCGACGAAGCTCTTGGCCAGTTCCATGTCGACCTTGGCGAGCTGGTACTGCGGGTCGTTCAGCTTCGAGTCGCCGACGTCGATGTTGTCGGTGCTCATAATGCCGGCCTTCAGCTTCTTGTTCCAGAAGTCGTCCTTGTTCTTGTGGATTTCCATGTTCTTGTCGAGCGCGTAGACGATGTTCTTGCCGCTCTTGATGTTCAGGCCGTCCGGCGCCTTGTCGAGTTCCGCCAGCGATTCGTTCACGGCCTTCGCGATCTTGCGAAGTTCCGGAACTTTGTTCACATCCGGCATCCACTTCTTGCGGGACTCGGGAAGGTAGCTGTCGCGCATCGCCTGGTAGGCGATCACCGATTCGTAGTAGTGTTCCATCTTCAGGTAGCACAGCGCCATTTCGAACCAGGATTTCGGCTCGATTGTGATGCGCGTCAACAAATCCGTCTTCGGCTTGCGCGCTTCGGCGATGGCGCGGCGGTAATAGTCGACCGCATTCTGGTACGCATCGTACGCCCGGTCGAAGGACTCCTTTTTCTTCGCGGTGTCGTCCTTCGAGACTTCGTTGAACTTCAGGTACTCCTGCTGTCCCATCAGGAAGAATCCGCGCGCCGCGTCGTACCACTCCGGCGCCGTCAGTTTGGGCTTCGCGTTGGGCTTGTTCTTCTTGGCATCGTCGAGCAGTTCGGCGATCGTGCGCGAGTATTCGTTAGCCCAGCGCGATACCGCCCCGCCCTTGGTTTCATTCGCGATCTGTTCGCGCAGCTTCTTGATCGCCTTTTCGTATTCGGCTGCCGTCGCGTCGTTGGGCAGCGTCAGGGCCTTGGCATAGTCGATCAGCAATTCCTTGCCCGAGTCCTCATCGAACAGAGTGCGCAGGCCCGGGTCCACGAGCGCTTCGACCACGATGCCTTCGACGTCGCTGTACTTCTTGGCCTTCATCTTCATCTTGATCAAATCGTGCAGGATGCTTTTCTTGAGGATGAACATCGCCTTCTTCTGCGGCGGCGCCATTTCACCCATATCGACCGTCAGCGCGTCGTTCCACGCTTCGCCGGCCTGCTTTTCGTCCTGGATCGACGAATAGGTGCGGCCGAGCATGTAGTTGTACCAGGCCACGATGACCGGAAAGTCGCCCATCATGGGGTCGTCGGTGCGGGCCTTGCAGAGCTTCGCGAGTTCCGCGCCGGCCGACTTTTTCGCACCATCGCTGTCGTCGTAGCAATCGAGCTGTTCGATTTTGGTCGCCACGTAGCGCTTGTCGGCGAGCAGCCAGTCGTCAAAGGCAATGCCCAGCGGCTTCAACAGTTCAGGCGGAATGGGTTTGTCGCCGGTCGTGTTGACCTTTTCGCTCCATTCCTTGTACTTGTCGTAGTGGGGTTTCAGCTTCGCGAACTTTTCATCGGCGACGCCTTTCGCGGCCGAGGCGATCTTTTCCATCGTCGCGACAGCTTCCTGCCGCATCTTGCGCGCTTCGGCGGGATTGGTCTTTTCCAGTTCCTGCGCGGCGCGGATCATGGTCGTCGCGCGCTTCGAGTTGATCGTGGCGGCTTCTTTTTCCGCGACGTCGTAATGGTTGTACTTTTTGTCGCCGGCGAGGATCTCGCGGTACAGTACTTCCGCTTCGTCGAGCAGGTTTTTGCGCTTTTCGACGCTGGCCGCCAGAGCCTGGCGCACACGCAGCGTGGCCTTGATCAGCTTGGCGTCCATCTTGGACTCGGTCTTCTGTTCCAATTGGCTGACAAGGTGCTCGACCAGGTCGTCTGTATCGAAGCTCGGCTCGTCGCGCTCCATCAGGGCCTTGGCGAACTCATAGTCCAGTTCCGCGCGCGCGGGCGAAGCCAGCAATGCTCCGGCAGCGATCACTGCGGCCTGGCAAAACTTGGGAAATGCGGGTTTCATCTCGAAACGGTCCTCCGATGTGCGCTCACGAAATCACGACGAAGCCGCTCGAAGACAGGCTCCGCTAGGTTTAACGGACTAAGCGCCATTGACTTGCAGAAATTTTCAAGGTGCACTGGTGCGTCCTTACGAACGTCCGAGCAGGCAAGCTAAGGAATATCGCCGAGTTGCTCAAGCGGAAAAATGAGCTAGCCCTCATTTTGCGAAAAAAAAGACCCGGGACCAACATCTCCCGGGTCAAATTCATGACTTTTTCAGCCAGATGTTTCCTACAGCTTATAGCTTGGCTTCTTCCTCGTCGAAGAGCACCACGCGCGCATTGATGAGCACCAGCAGATTGCGGCGTTCGCGTTCTTTGTTGTTCGTGGAGAAAAAGCGGCCGACGATCGGCAGGTCCGAAAGCAACGGAACGCCCGACTTCGCATCGATCTTACGGTCGCTGATCAAACCGGAGAAGAGCATCGTGCCGTTGTCGGGCACCGTCACCGTCGTGCTGATGGAGCGCAGTTCCAGATTGGGAAGTTCGATCGGCAGATTGATGTTTCCACCGCCGACGTTGACGTCCAATCCCGCGTTCGTGATGAACACGATCTGGGGCGGCGTCAGTTCAATGGCCGTACCCGGGCGAACGTCCAGGGTGATGTAGCGCTTGTCGCTGGAAACCGTGGGCTTGATTTCGAGCACCACGCCGACCAGGAAGCTCTTGATCACCGGATCGAACACCGCGCCGGAGACGTCATAGTCGCCAATGTACGAACGCTGCTGGGCGACCAGAATGTGGGAACGCTGATTATTGAACTGCATGATCTTCGGAGCCAGCAACTGGTCGGCGGTCTGATCCTTGCGCACTGCCTGCAGCACGGCGCTTGTCTGCACGCTCTGCAGGAAGCGGAACTGCATCATCAAACCCTGCGCAGGATTGTTAACCATCGATGTACCCAGCGCGGACGACAGCGGATCCAGGCGCAGCAAATTCTGCGTCAGGCCCTGCGTCAGCACGGGTGAACCGAACACCTGTTCCCACCACTGCCGGCGAATACCGACCGGCGCGTTCGCCGGGCCTGTCGTGGCATTGTTGGCGTTGGGGAAGTTCGGATCCAGGCGCGGGCGCAGAATCGTGATCGGCGCCGGGCCAGGGTTACCGGATACACCGCCGAAGTCCTGATGGAACGGAGGGCGGGCGACGAATTGCGAGAACTGGAAGTTCGGCGAAGACTGAACGTCTGAAGGAAGCGGGGGCACCAGTCCGGCACCGCCGCCGTTCGGGAACAAGCCATAGGTCGAAGGCTGATTCTGCGCGCCGCCGAAGAACTGCGCGTTCGGCAGACCGCGTTCACCCGGCGCTGAATCGAGGCCGGTGAAGCTCACGCCGATCTTTTCGAGGAAGCCGTCGGTGACGTCCACGAAGCGGACCTGCGTCAGCACTTGCACCGTCTGCGTTTCGCGGAAGCTGCGCAGCAACTGGCGGATGCGGTCGTGGATTTCCGGGCGCTGCATGACGATCAGCTTGCCGTTCTGCTCTTCGATCGACGTCGTCGGATCAGCGAATTCGGCCGGCAGCAGCTTTTCCTTAATGAGAACCTGCAGGTCGGCCGGCGCAACGGTCGGCGCAGCCG
>Ga0265314_10002567_pt1 | contig 18413 bp, 13 predicted proteins | sample 4126metaG_FD_203106 | JGI IMG/M metagenome (GOLD analysis project Ga0265314, IMG submission 203106) | Rhizosphere microbial communities from Carex aquatilis grown in University of Washington, Seatle, WA, United States - 4-1-26 metaG | ecosystem: Host-associated > Plants > Roots > Rhizosphere >... | reverse complement strand
GCAGCGCCGATCTGTTGTGCGCCAATGCCGGCATCCTGCGCGACAAGTCGTTTGCGAAAATGGAGGTCGCCGATTTCGCCAAGGTGATCGATGTGCATCTCACCGGCACGTTTTATTGCTGCAAGGCGGTGTGGGACGGCATGCGCGAGCGGCAGTATGGCCGCATCGTCGTCACCACCTCGTCGTCGGGCCTGTACGGAAATTTCGGCCAGGCCAATTACGGCGCGGCCAAGACCGGCATGGTCGGCCTGATGAACGTGCTGGCCGAGGAAGGCCGCAAGCACAACATCCGCGTCAACACCATCTCGCCGACCGCGGCGACCCGGATGACGGAAGAATTGCTGCCGCCACAGGCGCTCGAGCTGATGAGGCCGGAGGCGATCACCCCGGCGGTGGAATATCTGCTCAGCGAGGACGCGCCGACCCGCACCATCATGGGCGCGGGCGCAGGCTCGTTCGCCGTGATAAAAATCATGGAAACCGAAGGCATCAACCTGCCGCCATCCGACTGGACCCCCGACGCGATCGCCAAGCATTTTGCCGAGATCAGCGACATGTCGAAGGCCAAGGCATTGCAGGGCGCGTTCGAGCAGACCCAAAAGTATGTCGGCCAGGCGGCGGCGCGAACCGGCGTGAAGCTGTAAGGCCATGACGGATGTCGCCGTCATCGGTGCCGGCCCGGCCGGCCTGATGGCGGCGGAGGTTCTCGCGGGCCGCGGTATCAGTGTCACGGTCTACGACGCGATGCCGTCGGTGGGCCGCAAATTCCTGATGGCGGGGCGCGGTGGCCTCAATCTGACGCACAGCGAGCCGCTGCCGCAGTTTCTCGGCCGCTACGGCCGTGCAACGCCGCAGCTCAAAAGCGCGATCGAGGCGTTTCCGCCGGAAGCGTTGCGGGCGTGGAGCGAGGCGCTGGGGCAGCCGACCTTCATCGGCTCCAGCGGCAGGGTGTTTCCGAAGGCCTTCAAGGCGTCGCCCTTGTTGCGGGCGTGGCTAAGGCGACTCGACGCATCAGGTGTAAAACTCGCGCTGCGGCACCGCTGGAGCGGTTGGGACGCCAACGGCCATCTCGCGTTCGAAACGCCGGACGGACCGTGCACGGCCGATCCGCGCGCTACGGTGCTCGCGCTCGGCGGCGCCAGTTGGCCGCGGCTGGGATCGGATGGTGCGTGGGCGGCAAAACTCGCCGCAAAGGGCGTTGCGGTATCGCCGCTGGTGCCGGCCAATTGCGGGTTTACGGTCGCCTGGTCAGATATCTTCCGCGATCGTTTTGAGGGCCAGCCGCTGAAAGGTATTGCGCTGTCGTTCGGCGCGCATACCGCGCGCGGCGAGGCGATGATCACGCGAACCGGCATCGAGGGCGGCGCGGTCTACGCGCTGTCCGGGCCGCTGCGCGAGGCGGTGCTCGGAAAGGGGCGCGCGACATTGCACATCGCGTTGCGGCCTGATCTCGAGAGCAAGGATCTCACCGCGCGATTGTCGGCGCCCCGCGCAAAACAGTCGTTCTCGAACTGGCTGCGCAAGGCGGCGCATCTGTCGCCGGCCGCGATCGGATTGCTGCAGGAGGCGGCAATGGCCTCGGGCGTCTCGCTGTCGTCGCTATCGGCGGAAGACCTCGCGGCGCGCATCAACGCGGTGCCGCTCGAACTCAACGGCATAGCGCCGATCGTGCGCGCGATCTCGACCGCGGGCGGCATCGCTCTCGACGAACTCGACGCCGGATTCATGGTCCGCCGCCTGCCCGGCGTCTTCGCATCAGGCGAAATGCTCGACTGGGAGGCGCCGACCGGCGGCTATCTGCTGCAGGCGTGCTTTGCGACGGGAGCCGCGGCCGGCAGGGGCGTGCTGGAGTGGTTGAGGGAAACGGCTGGATCAACATAATTGTTCGTCATTGCGAGCGAAGCGACGCAATCCAGAGCCGCAAATAGAAGACTAGATTGCTTCGTCGCGGAGTTTATCATCGGGCCCGCCGAAGGCGGGACCCGTTGGCTCCTCGCAATAACGGCATCGACGTCAGCGCAGCTTGCCCCGCGCCGCGACCGGCAACACACCGACGATTTCCTCGCCGCGCACCATCACCACTTCGTCCATCATGTTGACGACGACGCAGACATGGTTGGGCACGATGCGGACGACGTCGCCGACATTGGGGCGGGTGTTGCTGCGTGCGAGGTCGAGAAAACCGTGTTCCTCGGCAAAGCGCGCGATTTTTGCCTCGGGATGTTCGAGGATCAGGCCGTGGCCATCGAGGCCGCCGCCGGTGTCCGAGGTCAGCGTCTTGGAGCCGGCATCGAGGATGCCGCGATCGGGTCCGGCGCGGCTCACCACGGTCGAATAGATGTTCAGCGCGCAATCGTCCCAGCCTGCGACGCCGGCCGCGACCTGCATGCGGTCATTGTAGATGTAGGTACCGGGCCGGTGCTCGGTGGCGCCCTTGAGTTTTCCTAGATTCTTCAGGTTCGGCGAACCGCCGGTCGAGACCATCGTGGTGTCCAACCCGAGCGCGCGCACGCCCGCCAGCGCCTCGTCGAAGAATTTTTGCGCATCGCTCCAGCCGGTCTCGGTCGGGTAGAGCATGAAGCCGCCAAATGTCAGCCCCTTCAGGCCCGCGATCTCGCGCGCCAGCGCGATCGCTTCCGCCGGGGTCTCGACGCCGGCGCGCTTGCGCCCGGTGTCGCACTCGACCACCACCGACAGCGGCCGACCGGAGATCGCAGCGGCCCGCGGCAGGCCCGCGATCACGACCGAATTGTCGGCGGCAACCGTCATGTGCGCCTTGGCCTGCAGCGCCGCGAGCCGCGCCATCTTTTCGTCGCCGAGCAGATTATAGCTGATCAGGATGTCGTCGACGCCTGCTTCCGCCATCACCTCGGCCTCGCCGATTTTCTGGCAGGTAATGCCCCTGGCGCCGGCGGCGATCTGCATCTTCGCCAGGACAGGGCTCTTGTGGGTCTTGATGTGCGGCCGGTTGGCGACACCGGCCGCATCGCAGGCGGCCTGGATGCGCGCGATGTTGCGTTCGACCTTGTCCATGTCGATCACGGCGCAGGGCGTGCCGTATTCGCGAGCGACTTTGGCGGCGAGGGGCGTGGTCATCGAATTCACTCCAGTTCTCTGCCGTCGCCCTTTGGGGCGCGCCAGGAAGCGTGCACCTCAGGGTGACGGCTGCATTACGGGCGTCATCCTGGGGTGGTCGCCGTCTTCGGCGAGCCTCGAAGGATGGGCGTTGGACTCAGGCCTGTTCGATCTCTTCGCGGAGCACTTCGAGTTCCAGCCATTTGTCTTCGGCCTCGGCCAGTTCCTTCTGCGCCTTGGTCAGCGCGTCGGAAGCCTGATCGAACTTCCTGCGATCTTTCTTGTAGAGGTTGGGATCGTCAAGATGCCGTTGCTGCTTGGCGATCTCGGCCTGCAGGTTTGCGATCGTCTTCGGCAGGGTTTCCAGCGCGTGCTTTTCGTTGAAGTTCAGCCTTCGCTTAGATGTTGATGACGTCGCGGTCACCTTGCCGTCTTTTTTGGTGTCTGCCGCAACCTTGGCCGCCTCGCGTTTTAAATCGGCGCCGCGCTGCGCCAGCATGTCGGTGTAGCCGCCGGCATATTCGGTCCAGCGGCCGTCGCCTTCCGGCGCGATCACCGAGGTCACCACGCGATCGAGGAAATCGCGGTCGTGGCTGATCAGGATCACGGTGCCCTCGTAGTCGCCGAGCATTTCCTCCAACACGTCGAGGGTTTCCAGATCGAGGTCGTTGGTCGGCTCGTCCAGCACCAGCAGGTTGGAAGGTTTTGCCAGTGAACGGGCCAGCATCAGCCTGCCGCGCTCGCCGCCGGACAGCACTTCCAGCGGAGTGCGCATCTGTTCCTGCGCAAACAGGAAGTCCTTCATGTAGCTAACCACGTGTTTCGGCTTGCCGCCGATCATGACGTGGTCGGTACCACCGCCGGTCAGCGCATCCGCCAGCGTTGATTTCGGGTCCAGGCTTTCGCGGTGCTGGTCCAGCGTCGCCATCTCGATATTGGCGCCGAGCCGGATGCTGCCGCTGTCGGGGGCATCCGCGCCGGTCAACAGGTTGACCAGCGTGGTCTTGCCGGTGCCGTTCGGCCCGACAATGCCGATGCGGTCGCCGCGCTGCACCCGGATCGAGAATCCATCGACGATTTTCCGATCGCCATAGGATTTGGTGATGCCCTTGGCCTCGATCACCAGCTTGCCGGATTTCTCGGCTTCGGAGGCCGCGAGGTTGGCGTTGCCGGTCGCGCCCCGGTAATCCCGCCGCTGCTGGCGCAGCGCGTGGAGATCGCCGAGCCGCTTGACGTTGCGCTTGCGGCGGCCGGACACGCCGTAGCGCAGCCAGTGTTCCTCGTTGACGATCTTGCGGTCGAGCTTGTGCTGGTCGCGCTCCTCTTCCGCCAGCACCTCGTCGCGCCAGGCTTCGAACGCGGCAAAGCCGCGGTCGATCTGCCGGATCTGGCCGCGATCGAGCCAGGCGGTCGAGCGCGACAGATTGGAGAGAAAGCGGCGGTCATGGCTGATGATGACCAGCGCGCTGCGGCGGCTGGCGAGTTCGCCCTCCAGCCATTCGATGGTGGTGAGATCGAGATGGTTGGTCGGCTCGTCCAGCAGCAGGATATCGGGGGCGGGCGCCAGCACGCGGGCCAGCGCGGCGCGGCGCGCTTCGCCGCCGGAGACATGGGCTGGGTCCTCGTCGCCGTGCAGGCCGAGCTGCTCCAGCACATAGCGGGCCTGGTAGTGGTCGTCGCCGGGCGTCAGTCCCGCCTCGACATAGGCCAGCGTCGTGGCAAACCCGGAAAAATCCGGCTCCTGCGGCAAATAGCGGATAGTGGCGCCGGGCTGCACGAAGCGGCTGCCTTTGTCGGGTTCGACCAGGCCGGCGGCGATCTTCAGCAATGTCGACTTGCCGGAGCCGTTGCGGCCGATCAGGCAGACGCGCTCGGATGCCGACACCGACAACTCGACGCCCGACAATAGCGGCGTACCGCCAAACGTCAGCGCGATATCTTTCAACTGGATCAGCGGCGGCGCCATTTTTCAGTTCAACCTTGTTTTTCGGCCGGCTGGGTCGCCTGCTGGCGCTGGATGCGGCGAATGGTCTGGTCGAGCGCCGACAGGAACGCCGAGCGGTCGCGTGGTGCGAACCCCTTGGGGCCGCCCGTGATCTCTCCGGACGAGCGCAAATCGGTCATCAGATTGCGCACCGCCAGCGTCATGCCGATCGAGGCCTCCGTGAACGGCTTGCCGTTCGGCGCGATCACCTCGGCGCCGGCCTTCACGCAACGGCTGGCCAGCGGAATGTCCGAGGTGATGACGATATCGCCGCGGCCAACGCGTTCCGCGATCCAGTCATCGGCGGCGTCCATGCCGGAACCCGCCGCGATGCGCTCGATCATGGGGTCCTGCGGCACCCTGATAAAATTGCCCGCGACCACGCTGACCGGCAGCGCGTGCCGGGCCGCGACGCGGTAGATTTCCTCTTTCACCGGGCAGGCGTCGGCATCGACATAAATGCGGGTGGTGCTCAAGTTTGGCGTCGTCTTTCAGGGCAGCATGGGTGCTTCGCAGGGATCGCCGGGTGGTACTCCATCCCTGCTGAAAATGCGAGGAAAACCCCGGCTGTAACCCGCTTGCCACGGCACTTTGTTGGCGTAGGATTGCGCTGGAAAAACAGCCGAAATCAGGGAGCAGGCATGACGAGTCCGATCGAAACCTACCGCGTTTCGGCCTACAACACCTCAAAGCTTTCCGAAAACAAGATTCACGACGACGCGGTGGCGCGGAAATTCGGCTTCAGCGGCGGGCTGGTGCCCGGCGTCGATGTGTTCGCCTACATGATCCATGTTCCCGTCAAGAAATGGGGCCGTGCTTTCCTCGAGCACGGCGTGATCGAGGCGCGTTTCGTCAAGCCAGTCTATGATGGCGAGTTCGCCGAGGTGACCGCCAAAGAGAGCGACGGCGTGCTCTCGATCGAGGTCGAAAGCCGCGGCGCGCCATGCGCGACCGGCACGGCGTCGCTGCCTGCCTCGGCGCCGTCATTTTCGATTTCGGACTACAGGGAAACTGCAGCAGTGTCTGAGCGGCGACCGGTCAACACAGCCTCGTATGAAGTCGGAAAATGGCTCGGCACCATTCCGCGTTCATGGGCCGGCGATGCGGCTGCCGAATATCTCAGGGATATTCGCGAGCCTGACGCGATCTACGCAAGCGAAGGGCTCGGTCATCCCGGCCTGCTGCAGCGGACTATGAACAAGGTGCTGGTCGACAACGCCATCCTCGGACCCTGGATTCATGTCGGCAGCCGGATGCAGCTGCTGTCGGCCGGGAAGGCCGGCGACGAATTGACCGCGCGCGCAAAAGTCACCGGTAATTACGAAAAAAAGGGCCACCGCTTTGTCGAACTCGACGCGCTGGTGATCGCCAACGGCAAGACGCCGCTGGCGCATTGCCATCATATTGCGATCTACCAGCCCCGCGAGCGCGCGGCGGCGTAGGGATAATCCAGCGTCGTCATGCCCGGCCTTGTGCCGGGCATCCACGTCTTCCTTTTGCGCCAAAGACGTGGATGGCCGGGACGAGCCCGGCCATGACGTAGAAAATACGCGTCGTTCTGTGGCGTACGCCGCGCCTCACGCCACCTTCTTCGCCTTGCCGTCCTGGATCGCGCGCCAGACCCGCTCGGGGGTCAGCGGCATGTCGATCTCGGTGACGCCGTATTCGGCGAGCGCGTCGAGCACGGCATTGACGATGCAGACCAGGCTGCCGGCGCAGCCGGCCTCGCCGCAGCCCTTGGTGCCCAACGGATTGGATTTTGCCGGCGAGGGATGGTCGTCGACCGACATCAGCGGCACGTCACCCGCGCGCGGCATCGCATAGTCCATGAACGAGCCGGTGATCGGCTGGCCGCTGGAATCGTAGCTGACCTGTTCCATCAGCGCCTGGCCGATGCCCTGCGCGACGCCGCCGTGCAACTGGCCGGCGACGATCATCGGATTGACGACGACGCCGAAATCGTTGACCGCGGCATAGCGCACGATGCGCACCACGCCGGTCTCCGGATCGATCTCGACTTCGGCGACGTGGCAGCCATTGGGGAAGGTCGACGGCGTATCCTTGGTGTTGTGATCGACGTCGAGCGAGGAGGGCACGCCTTCCGGCATCTTGCCCTCGCGGGTCCGCTGCGCCAGTTCCATGATGCCGATGCTGCGATCGGTGCCGGCGATGGTGAAGCGGCCGTCGGCGAACTCGATGTCGCCTTCAGAAGCCTCCATCAGATGGGCGGCCGCCTGCTTGCCCTTGGCGATGACCAGCGCGGAGGATTCGACGATCGCCGTGCCCGTCGCGGTGATCGAGCGCGAACCGCCGGTGCCGTTGCCGAAGCGCACGAGGTCGCTGTCGTTCTGCTCAAGTGTGATTTTGTCAAAGGGCACGCCGAGCTGCGCGGACAGCACCTGCGCGAACGGCGTGGCATGGCCTTGGCCGTAATCGAGCGTGCCGGTGGTCAGTTTTACCGAACCGTCCGGCTCGAAGGTGATCTTGCCGAGTTCGCCGCTCGGCGGCGCGGTGACTTCGAGATAGGAGCCGACCGCGATGCCGCGCAACTTGCCGTCCTTGCGGCTCTCTTTCTTGCGCTTGGCGAAATTGGCGTGGTCGGAGATTTCGAGCGCCTTGTTGAACACGCCCTGGAAATCGCCGCTGTCATAGGTGACGCCGGAGGCGGCCGCGAACGGCAATTGCGCGGGCTTTATAAAATTGCGCTTGCGCAAGGTAAGCCGGTTGATGCCCATTTCCTCGGCGGCGCGGTCGATCAGCCGCTCCATGAAATAATTGGCTTCGGGCCGGCCGGCGCCGCGATAGGCGCCCATCGGCGTGGCGTTGGTCAACACCGTCTTGATGTCGACGCCCAGCACCGGGGTGCGATAAACGCTGGCGAGGTTCTTTCCGGTGTTGAGCGACAGCGGCCCCGGCGCGACGCCCGAGATGTAGGCGCCGAGATTGCCGTAGCCGTTGAGGCGGACGGCGAGGAATTTGCCCTCGGCGTCCAGCGCCAACTCACCATGGATGATCTGGTCGCGGCCGTGGCTGTCCGACAGAAAGCTGATGGAGCGTTCGTCGGTCCATTTCACCGGCCGACCCAGTTCCCTGGCCGCGTGCAGGATGCAGGTATATTCGGGATAGCTGATGTTCTTCATGCCGAACGAGCCGCCGACATTGGCGGTCAGGATCCGCACCTTCTCGGGTGGAACATTCAGCAGTCTTGCCAGCGTCGCCTTGTTGCCGGACACGCCCTGGGTCGGCACCTGGATCGTGAAGCGCTGGCTTTCCTTGTCATAGGCGGCGAGCGCCACCCGTGGCTCCATCGGAACCACGGCGACGCGGGTGTTGATCATGTCGAGTTTTGTCACGTGCGCGGCGGCGGCGAATGCCGCATCGAGCTTGGCGGTATCGCCGAAATGATAGTCCAGCGCCACATTGTTGGGGATGTGATCGTAAAGCTGCGGCGCACCCGGCTTTGCGGCTTCCTCAGCGTTGGTCACGGCGGGCAATGGGTCGATGTCGAGTTCCACCGCCTCGGCGGCATCGCGCGCTTGCGCCAGCGTCTCGGCCACGGCGAAGGCGATGGGATCGCCGACATAGCGCACCTTGTCGCTGGAGAGCGCCGCGCGGTTGGTCTGTAGCAGCGGCGAGCCGTCGCGGCTCTTCAGCGGCAGGCCACAGGTGAGGGGTCCGTAATTGGCCGGCGCGAGGTCCGCGGCGGTCCAGACCCCGAGCACGCCCGGCATGGCCTTGGCGGCTGATGTGTCGATGCCCTTGATGATTCCGTGGGCGTGGCTGGAGCGCACGATCCAGGCATAGGCCTGACCGGGCAGGCTGAAATCGTCGGTATATTTGCCCTTGCCGCGGACCAGGGTATCGTCTTCCTTGCGCCGCACCGGCTGTCCGACACCGTATTTTTGCAGTGCAATAGCGTTTTCGAGCGACGACGGAGACGTGTGATCTTGCATAAAATGACCTGAAATGCGGGTTTTTGCGCGTTTTTCACAGCTTATCTCCAGATAGACCACCGATCCCCCGACGACAACGCCTGATTGGGTATGGTCCTATGCTGGCGTTGTCAGTCTTCCCCGCGGTTAGCCGCAGCCGCTGTTGCACCCCGGACGGGCGCTGCTAAAGTTTCCGTGAACGGAAATCCTCGCAGGCCTCCGGTGGCCGCGGAAAGACAATTTGATGAACGACGAGACGCGGCTTCGCGACGGCTCCGTGCCGCGCGAAAGCCCGCAAGGATCGGTTGCGGCGGCGGGGCAGGGCCCGCCGGGGACGGGCGTCTATGCCGCGCTCGATCTCGGCACCAATAATTGCCGGCTGCTGATTGCGTGCCCGTCCGGCGACAGCTTTCGCGTGGTCGATTCCTTCTCGCGGATCATCCGGCTGGGCGAGGGAATTTCCGTGACGGGTTGCATCAGCGAGGCCGCGATCGAACGCGCCATTGCCGCGCTCAGCATCTGCCGCGACAAGATTCAGTCCCGCAGGGCCAAGCGGCTGCGGCTGATCGCGACCGAGGCCTGCCGCGCCGCCTCGAACGCCGGCGGCTTCCGTGATCGGGTCGCCGCCGAAACCGGCATCCGGCTCGAGGTGATCGACCGCGAGACCGAGGCCGCGCTGGCCGTGCTCGGCTGTTCGCCGTTGCTCGACCCGAACGGGCGCGGCGCCATCCTGTTCGATATCGGCGGCGGCTCGACCGAACTGGTGCGGATCGAGCGCGACCCGGCCGAGCCCAACGCCGCGCCGCGCATCAAGGCGTGGATGTCGATTCCGCTCGGCGTCGTCACCTTGGCCGAGCGTTTTGGCGGCCGCGATGTCACGCCGCACTCCTACGCGCTGATGACGCAGGAGGTGGCAAAACACATCGCGCCGTTCGCGGCCGAGCATGGCGGCGACCTGGGGGATATGCACCTGCTCGGCACCTCGGGCACGGTGACGACGCTGGCCGGCGTGCATCTCAATCTGCTGCGCTACGATCGCCGCCGCATCGACGGCGTCTGGATGAACGACGCCGACATTACCGCGACCATCGCGCGGCTGCTCGACATGAGCTATCAGGAGCGGGCCGACAACCATTGCATCAGCGCCGAGCGCGCCGACCTGGTGCTGGCGGGCTGCGCCATCCTGGATGCGATCCGCAGCCGGTTTCCGTTGCCGCGGTTGCGCGTCGCCGATCGCGGCCTGCGCGAGGGCATGCTGGTCGAGATGATGCGCGAGGACGGTGCGCTGCGCGGATGCCGATAATCATAGCGTCTTCGAGCGAAGGCGGCGCCGGTTCGCGTGAAGAAAACGCGTCAAAAGAAGGTCTGGAGCATTCGATTCTGTTCAATCAGAACCGAATGCTTTAAAGCGCTGATATGGCAAAAGACACCACCGGCCGGCTGCACGTCACGGTCAAGACCGGCGGCAAGCGCAAGCTGTCCTCAAAACTCTGGCTGGAACGGCAGCTCAACGATCCCTATGTGGCGCAGGCCAAGCGGGACGGCTATCGCTCGCGCGCGGCCTACAAGCTGATCGAGATCGACGACAAGCACCACTTCCTGAAGCCTGGCATCACGGTGGTCGACCTCGGCGCGGCGCCCGGCGGCTGGAGCCAGATCGCGGCCAAGCGCGTCGGCGCGGTCGACGGCAAGGGCAAGGTGATCGCGATCGACCTGCTCGAAATGCCCGAAATTGCCGGCGTCAGTTTTGCGCAGCTCGACTTTCTTGCCGACGACGCGCCCGAGAAACTGATCGAGATGATCGGCGGCCGCGCCGACGTGGTGTTGTCGGACATGGCCGCCAACACCACCGGCCACCGCAAGACCGATCAGCTCAGGATCATTGGCCTCGTCGAAAACGCCGCCGCCTTTGCCACCGACGTGCTCAATCCCGGCGGCACCTTCGTCGCAAAGGTGTTTCAGAGCGGCGCCGAGGCGGACCTCTTGGCGCAGCTCAAGCGCGACTTTGCCAACGTGAAACACGTCAAGCCCGCCTCGAGCCGGCAGGATTCCTCCGAGCGCTACGTGCTCGCGATGGGTTTTCGCGGTACGCAACTGAAATAGCCGCAGAACGTAGTCTGTGCGCGGGGCGGCGCGCCGCGACGAAGCGGCGAGCACAGCCGTCTTTAACCTTTGGGCCAGCTTTATCGAAGCGTTTGCCGTTCTCGGCCCGAAACATCAGCCCTTGTTAATGTTCCTGTGTTGGGACGGTGGGGGGCACCTTGGGGAACGGGTAATTGAGAAGTCTTTGCTGTATTGAAACGGGCTTGCGACCAAAACGGCGGCCGTTCGGGTTGCGTTGTTTTTTCGCTAGGGCTTTGCTCGCTGTAACAACCAGCGCAGGTATCCCCGCGTCAGTTTGGGCGGAAAGCCGGGCCGCGCCAGACGCCGCCGCTATTGCGGCTGTGATCTCTGGGGCGAAGCAAGCGGACCGGCCCAAACCGTCAGATTCCCCACAGCCATCGGGGTCCGCGCAGGTTTCTTCATTCAAGGCGGCCGTTCGCGTCATGGTGGAAAGGGAGGTTCGGACAACGGGTCTGCCGGCCGATATCGCCGATGCCGTGGTTTATGTCGAAAGCAACTATGACCCTTCGACCATTGGCGGTGTGGGCGAGATCGGATTGATGCAGATCAGGCCGCAGACGGCGGCGATGCTCGGGTTCACGGGAAACAACGAGGAACTCGCCAAACCCGAAGTCAATATCCATTACGGCGTAATTTATCTCAGCAAGGCCTGGCGCCTCGCCCATGGCGATCTCTGCCGCGCACTGATGAAATATCGCGCCGGTCATGGGGAGGAGACCATGACGCCGCGCTCGGTCACTTACTGCCAGCGAGCGCGCAACCATCTGGCTGCGCTGGGTTCGCCGTTCGCGACCGAGGGAACGACGCCGCCTCTTGTTGCTGCGCTTTCGACGGCTGAGCCCGAGGGCAAGCTTGCAAAGCAGGTGACATCTGCGCAGAATTCTCCGATCGAGGTTTACGCGCGGTACAAGCGAGGAACTCCGGCGGCCAGCCGGGCGTTCTGGGCCGCGCGCGAGGCCCACGTCCGCGCCGTTACGGCTCAGCTCGAAGCCCGGTGGCGTCGGGTAGCTTCACGCTGACATCACCCCAGCCGTTGATCCCTGGCATTGGCCGTTTCGGTGGCGGCGGTTTCTTCCGGCTCGGCGTCGCGCTCCGGCGAGGCGACGACGATCACGCCGCGGCCCGACACCTGGTGGCCGGCATCGACAGGCATTTCCCACCAGAAATAGGCCGATAGCGCCGAGATCACCGACACCACGACGAAGGCGGGTGCGAACAGGCCCGCGCTGAGTTCGGTCACGTGGTGCAACCACATCGTGGATTCCACCGAGGCGGCGCCGACCGCGACGCCGGCGGACACCGCCAATTGCTGGTTGACGCTGACCAGCGTGGTGGCCCGGCTCATCTTTGACGGCTCGACCTCTGCGTAGGCTAATGTGTTGATCGCGGTGAATTGCAGCGAGCGGAAAAAGCCGCCGACCACCAGCAGGATCATGATCAGGAGCAATGGCGTCTGGATGGTGAACAGCGCGCAGGCCGCGAGAAACACCGAACTCACCACCGCGTTGATGGTCATGATGTTGCGGAAGCCGAAGGTTTTGATGATGCGCGCCGCCAGCGTCTTCATGCCCATCGCGCCGACCGCGGAGGCAAATGTCACCAGTCCCGAGCGCAGCGGCGACAGGCCAAAGCCGATCTGCATCAATAGCGGCAGCAGGAACGGCAGCGAGCCGATGCCGAGCCGGAAGAAGAAGCCGCCGATGATGCTGGCGCGCATGGTCGGTAGCCGCAAAAGGGCAAAATCCAGCACCGGCGAGGCGGTGCGCCTTGCATGGATCACATAGAGCGTCATCGAGACGCTGCCGAGCGCGACCAGCGCGATCACCGCGCTCCAGGGCAGCAAATTGAGGCCCGCGACCGAAAGGCCGAAGGCGATGCCGCCGAGCCCGATGCCGGCCAGCACCAGCCCGTAGAGGTCGAATCTTTCAGGGTCTTCGCTGCGGATCGGATCGATGTAGCGCAGCGCCATGAAGATGCCGACCATTCCGATCGGAATGTTGATCAGGAAGATCCAGTGCCAGGTCAGATAGGTCGTGATGAAGCCGCCGAGCGGCGGCCCCAGCACCGGTCCGACCAGCGCGGGCACCGTGACCCATGCCATCGCATTGACCAGCGCGCTCTTGTCGATCGAGCGCAGCAGCACCAGGCGGCCGACCGGCGTCATCATCGCGCCGCCAAAACCCTGCACGATGCGCGCGATCACGAAGCCGGTGACCGAGGACGACAACGCGCAGCCGATCGAGCCCACCATGAAGACGCCGACCGCGAGGCTGAACACCAGCCGCGCGCCGAACCGGTCGGCGGTCCAGCCGCTTGCCGGGATGAATACCGCGAGCGAGAGCAAATAGGAGGTAATCGCGAGCTTCAGCGTCAACGGGCTGGTGCCGATGTCGGCCGCGATCGCCGGAAGCGAGGTCGCGATGACGGTGGAATCCATGTTCTCCATGAACAAGGCAGTAGCCACGATAAGTGGGATCAGGCGTTCTTTGGTCATCAGGTTTTGGGGAAGGCGAAGGGGAGGCGGGAGGTTGGGCTGTACCATCCTGCTGTCCGACAAGCTATTGCGGATGCTCGGAAACCACCTAAATCCTGCGTAACATCGCCGGCGAAAAAGCAGGTCAGGCCCGCGATTGGGCATGCCTTGCGGAGGCGGCCAAAGGTGCGGTGCTGAAAGGCTTTGCGAAAAGCCTGTGCATGGCTGGCAAGCGCTTTGATTCGGCGTTGTGTCATGCTATCGACCACCGCCAACCCTACCGATGGGCTCGATTCGACGGTGCCGCCTCTGGCCTCACCGCTGGTCCCGCTCATCCCCTAGGTCAACGCGGCCGACAGGCCGCCGAATGGAGTTGGTAAATGGCGCCGGTGCAGGGATTTCAGGGGATTCGCGAAGCCTATACGTTCGACGACGTGCTGCTGAAGCCTGGCCCATCAGACGTCCTGCCGGGGCAGGTCGATATCCGCTCCCGCGCCACCCGCGAGATTCCACTCAATATTCCGATCATGGCGTCTGCCATGGACACCGTCACCGAAGCGCGGATGGCGATCGCGATGGCGCAGGCCGGCGGCATCGGCGTCATCCACCGTAATTTCGATATCGATGGCCAGGCCGCCCAGGTGCGGCAGGTAAAAAAATTCGAATCCGGCATGGTGGTCAATCCGCTGACCATCGGGCCCGACGCGACGCTGTCGGACGCGATGACGCTGATGAAGGATCACGGATTTTCCGGCATTCCGGTGGTGACAGGCGCATCCAAGGGCGTTCCGGGCAAGCTGGTCGGCATTCTCACCAACCGTGACGTCAGGTTCGCGACCGATCCACGCCAGAAAATCTCCGAGTTGATGACCCATCAAAACCTGGTGACGGTGCGTCAGGGCGTCAGCCAGGACGAAGCGAAGCGGATGCTGCACCAGCACCGCATCGAAAAGCTTTTGGTGGTCGACGACCAGTATCGCTGCGTCGGACTGATCACCGTCAAGGACATGGAAAAGGCGGTGGCGCATCCGCTGGCCTGCAAGGACGCGCAAGGGCGCTTACGGGTCGCGGCCGCGACCACCGTCGGCGACGGTGGTTTTGAGCGCACCGAACGGCTGATCGATGCCGGTGTCGACCTGATCGTGGTCGATACCTCGCATGGCCATTCGGCGCACGTGCTGGAAGCCGTCAACCGCATCAAGCGGCTCTCCAACGCCGTGCAGGTCAGCGCCGGCAACATCGCCACGCTGGAGGGCGCGCAGGCGCTGATCGATGCCGGCGCGGACTCGATCAAGGTCGGCATCGGCCCGGGCTCGATCTGCACCACGCGGATCGTCGCCGGCGTCGGCGTACCGCAACTGACCGCGATCATGGATGCGGTCGAAGCCGCCAAGAAAGCCAATATCCCCGTCATCGCCGATGGCGGCATCAAATATTCCGGCGACCTGGCAAAAGCGCTCGCTGCCGGCGCCGACATCGCGATGGTCGGCTCGCTGCTGGCTGGTACCGACGAAACCCCCGGCGAAGTGTTTTTGTGGCAGGGCCGTTCCTACAAGGCCTATCGCGGCATGGGTTCGGTCGGCGCGATGGCGCGCGGCTCGGCCGACCGCTATTTTCAGCAGGACATCAAGGACACCCTGAAACTGGTGCCGGAGGGTATCGAGGGCCAGGTGCCCTACAAGGGCCCGGTCGCCAACGTCATGCATCAATTGGCCGGCGGCTTGCGTGCCGCCATGGGCTATGTCGGCGCGCGTGACATCACCGACTTCCACGAAAAGGCGCAATTCGTGCGCATCACCGGCGCGGGCCTGCGCGAAAGCCACGTCCACGACGTCACTATCACGCGCGAGAGCCCGAACTATCCCGGCGGAGTCTAGGCTGGTCGGCCCAAATTGGCCGCCACAGCGCCTGCAAAACGGGATAGCGTTCCCGAGGGGTTGCCGGATCGCGCGAACCGGCCCGCCGCTCGCCGTCGCGTAATTAATTTATCGCAACATCATTCGAAAGAAGTTGGTCACTATGGTGGATTGGTCGGACGACAGGATTACGGCACTTTCGGATCAGGATCTGAAAAACCTGCTGGTCAATGCGGAACGGAAATCCGCTGCCGATTTGATCGCCAAATGCCAGGCCGAGCTCGAGAAGCGCAATGCCGCAAAGCCGCGCAAGGCGGCGAAGCCGCGTACCGAGCTGAAGGAGTTCGAGCACACGATGTCGGGCGAGCTTGCCGAGGCCGGCAAGCGCATGGCGGCGAAATACGATTTGTCGGAAGAGACCGCCAAGGCGAGATCGGAAGGCGTCAAGGGATTTCGGTCGCACAAGCTGCTGGATGCGCAAGGCCACGCCAAGCTCGGCGGCCATCAGCGCGACGGAACGGTGGCGATCGACCGCTATGTTTCCTACCGGCGCGGCAACGACATCGCGTCACTTGGCGTCTGGTTGCCGAAGGAGGTGCCGATCGAGAGCCATGAGTTCTACGTCAGCGCGCCGGCTGCGATGATCGACGGCGGCAAGCCGTTTGCCGAAGTGCTGCCCGGCATTTCGCAAAAGGACCAGGAGACGCGGCTGGTCCGCAGCTTCAAGGATCTGCCGAGCGCGGAAGCCGCCTTCGACGCGGCGCTGGCAAAAATCACGGCGTAGTATAATTTGGAATATTGAAACAGTAGAAACCGTCATTGCGAGCCAACGGGTCGGGCGAATGCCCGCCCGATGACAGGCTCCGCGAAGCAATCCAGAGCCACAAGCGAAGACTGGATTGCTTCGTCTGCGGAGTTTATCATCGGGCTCGCCGAAGGCGAGACCCGTTGGCTCCTCGCAATGACGATAATCAAAAATGGAGGAAGTCTCATGTCCCAGGCCAAGCGCGTCGTTCTCGTATCTCGTCCGGTCGGTGAGCCGAAGGCATCGGACTTCCGTGTCGAGGAATATGCCCAGCCGTCGCCCGGCGCCGGCGAGGTGCTGCTGCGCACGATCTGGCTGTCGCTCGACCCCTATATGCGCGGCCGCATGAGCGATGGGCCGTCCTATGCGGCGCCGGTGCCGATCGGCGGCGTGATGGAGGGCGGCACGGTTTCTGAAGTGGTCGCCTCCAACAATCCCGGTTTTGCCAAGGGCGACATCGTGCTGTCGCGTGCCGGCTGGCAGACCCATGCGATCTCGGACGGCAAGGGGCTGGCCAAAGTCGATCCCAAGCTCGCGCCGATCTCGACCGCGGTCGGCGTGCTCGGCATGCCCGGCATGACCGCCTATACCGGGCTGCTCGATATCGGCAAGCCGCAGGCCGGCGAGACCGTGGTGGTGGCGGCGGCTTCCGGCGCGGTCGGCTCGGCGGTCGGACAGATCGCGAAGATCAAGGGCGCGCGTGCCGTGGGCATCGCCGGCGGCAAGGACAAATGCGACTACGTCAAGAAGGAGCTCGGCTTTGATGATTGCCTCGATCACCGCGATCCGGATCTGGCGGCCAAGCTGAAAGACGCCTGCCCGAAAGGCATCGACGTCTATTTCGAGAACGTCGGCGGCGCGGTGTTTGAGGCGGTGTTTCCGCTGCTCAACGCCTTTGCCCGCGTGCCGGTCTGCGGCCTGATCGCGCATTACAACGACACCGAGGCCAAGGCGCCGAAATGGGCGGCGGCGATGATGCGCAATGTCCTGACCAAACGCCTGAACATCCGCGGCTTCATCGTCAGCGACTTCGCGGCGCGCCACGGCGACTTCCTGCGCGACATGTCGCAATGGGTGCGCGAGGGCAAGGTCAAGCACAAGGAGTTCGTCACCGAGGGTCTCGACAGCGCGCCCGCAGCCTTCATGGGGCTGTTGAAGGGCGCCAATTTCGGCAAGCAGCTGGTGCGGGTCGGACCCGACAAAGCTTGAGGAGAGGCGACAAGAAAAACCAAGCGGGGAAAAACAACAATGAACAAACCCGTCGATGTCCTGATTATCGGCGCCGGGGCCTCCGGCGCCGCGGTGGCCTGGAGCCTGGCCGACACCAAGATGCACATCCTTTGCCTGGAGCAGGGCGACTGGATGAATTCCGCGAAATATCCGAGCACGGGGCGCGACTGGGAAGCGAAGTTCTACGGCGACTGGTCGACCAGTCCGAACATCCGCGGCCGGCCCGAAGACTATCCGATCAACGACGACAATTCGCCGATCAAGGTGGTGAACTTCAACGGCGTCGGCGGTTCGACGGTCATGTACACCGCGCACTGGCCGCGGCTGCATCCCTCCGATTTCAAGGTGAAGACGCTCGACGGCGTCGCGGACGACTGGCCGATCGACTACGACGCACTTACTCCGTTCTTCGAAGAGAACGACCGGATGATGGGCGTCTCGGGGCTATCAGGCGACCCGCTTTCGCCGCTGACGCACCCGCCGATGCCGCCGCAGCCGCTTGGGCTTTCGGGGCCGCTGATCGGCAAGGCCATGAACAAGCTCGGCTGGCACTGGTGGCCGTCGGACACCACGGTCGCGACCATGGATTACGAGGGCAGGGCGCGCTGCATCAATCTCGGTCACTGCACGCCGGCTTGCGCGCAAGGCGCGAAGGCTTCGACCGACATCACCTACTGGCCGCAGGCCTTGCGCGCCGGCGTCGAACTGCGCACGCATTGCCGGGTGCGCGAGATCACCACCAACGAAGACGGTATGGCGTCCGGTGTGATCTATTACGACAAGGATGGTGTCGAGCAGTTCCAAGCGGCCGAGGTCGTCATCATCGCCTGCAACGGCGTCGGCACGCCGCGGCTGTTGTTGAATTCGGTCTCCGGCCGGTTCCCGAATGGCTTGGCCAATTCGTCGGGTCTCGTCGGCAAGAACCTGATGTTCC
>Ga0265314_10002564_pt1 | contig 18444 bp, 14 predicted proteins | sample 4126metaG_FD_203106 | JGI IMG/M metagenome (GOLD analysis project Ga0265314, IMG submission 203106) | Rhizosphere microbial communities from Carex aquatilis grown in University of Washington, Seatle, WA, United States - 4-1-26 metaG | ecosystem: Host-associated > Plants > Roots > Rhizosphere >... | reverse complement strand
GCCGACCCACGTTGCCACGCTCGTCACGCCGGGCTCCGCGCGAAAACGCGCTTCAACCCGCTTCGTGACTTCTTCGTTCGCCGCGAAAGACGTGCCTTCGGGGAACCAGATGTCGACCATGATTTCGGGCCGGCTTGAATCGGGGAAGAACTGCTGCTGCACGCGGCCCATGCCGGCGATGCCTAGCGCGAACACGAAGATCGTCGCGCCGATGGTCTTCCAGCGATGCTCGACGCACCAGTTCACCAGGCGCCGGAAGTTGCGATAGAACGGCGTGTCGAAGTGCTCGTGGTGTTCACCGCTCACGGGCTTGGCCTTGAGCAGCACGTTGCCGAGATAAGGCACGAAGTACACCGACACAAACCACGAGATCACGAGCGCAACCACCGTCACGCCGAAGATCGCGAACGTGTATTCGCCCACGGTGGATTTCGCAAGGCCGATGGGCAGGAAACCCGTCGCGGTGATGAGCGTGCCGGTGAGCATCGGCATCGCGGTGATCTCATACGCGAACGTGGCGGCGCGGACCTTGTCGTAGCCCTCTTCCATCTTGCGCACCATCATCTCGACGGAAATGATCGCGTCGTCCACCAAGAGGCCCAGCGCGATGATCAGCGAGCCGAGCGAAATTTTGTGCAGCCCGATGCCCCAGTAGTCCATCGCGAGGAAAGTGATCGCAAGCACAAGCGGGATCGTGATCGCCACGACCAGGCCTGGGCGGATGTCGATATACCAGCGCTTCCACAGCGGCAGCGTCGCGGCGTCGGGGCGCGTGTGCAAACCCAGCGCGATGAAGCTCACCGCGAGCACCACGGTCACCGCCTCGATCAGCGTGTGCACGAATTCGCCCACTGAATTCGCGACCGCGCTCGGCTGGTCCTGCACCTTCACGAGCTTGATGCCCGCGGGCAGGCCGTCTTCGATGATGTGAAGCTCGCCCTTGAGCGACTTGCCAAGGCGGATGATGTCGCCGCCCTTGGCCATCGACACGCCGAGCGCGATCACGTCCTTGCCATCGTGCCGCACTTTGACTTGCGGCGGGTCGATGTAGCCGCGCTTGATTTCCGCGATGTCGCCCAGGCGCAATTGATTGCCCCCGGCGCTGGTGCCCGCGCCATAACCTTGCCCGCGGATCGGCATCGCGCGCAATTGGTCGACGGCTTCGAACTGGCCGGCGACGCGCACCTGCACGATGTCGAGCGGCGTCTGCACCGCGCCCGCCGATTCGATCGCGTTCTGCTGCCCGAGCTGCGAGATCACCTGGTTGAAGTCCAGGCCAAGTTCGGCCAAGCGCTTTTGCGAAATCTCGATGTAGAGTTTTTCGTCCTGCACGCCGAACTCTTCGACCTTCGCCACATCGCGCACGCGCAGCAGGCGCTGGCGCACGTCATCGGCAAACTGCTTGAGCTCCGCATAGCTGTAGCCGTCGGATTCCAGCGCGAAGATCACGCCGTACACATCGCCGAAGTCGTCGTTGAAGAACGGCCCTTGCACGCCGGGCGGCAGCGTGTAGCGCATGTCGCCGATGTCCTTGCGCACCGTGTACCAGACGTTCGCAACTTCGCTCGGCTTCGAGTTGTCCTTGATCTGGAAAATGATCTGCGACTCGCCCGGCTTGGAGTAGCTGCGGATCTTGTCGGCGTAAGGCGCTTGCTGCAGCGTGCGTTCGAGCTTGTCGGTGACTTGCTCGGCGACTTGCTGCGCCGTCGCGCCGGGCCAATACGTGCGCACGACCATCGCGCGGAAAGTGAATGGCGGGTCTTCGTCCTGCCCGAGCTGGAAGTACGCGGCGAAGCCGAGCAACATCAGCACGACCATCAGGTAGCGCGTGAGCGCCGGGTGTTCCAGCGCCCAGCGGGAGAGGTTGAACTTTTCTTTCGACGGCGAGGCTTGCGTCATCGCAGCCTCACTTCGCGAGAATGGGCGCCGCTTCCTGTGCCACTGTCGTGGCCGGCGCGGCGGAGCGTTCGCGATACACCGCGACCTTCTGTCCGGGTGACAGCACGTGCACGCCCGCTGCGACGATCACCATGCCGGGCGTGAGGCCCGAGGAGATCACCGCTTCGTTGCCATCCGCAGTGGCGATCTGCACGGTCTGCGACTTCACCGTCATCGTCGGTTTGTCGAGCACCCACACCGCCGTGCCGTTGCCGTCCTTGCGCAGCGCGGTCGTGGGCACCTTGATCACCGGCGCGCCCACCATGCTGAGCGATTGCGGCGACACATACACCGTCGCGCCGAGCGTGAGCCCGTTGCCGTCCACCGTCACCTTGATCGGGAACGTGCGAGTGACCGGGTCGGCGCTCGCCGCAACTTCGCGCACCTTGCCTTTGAGCTTGGTGTTGTCGGACCACAAGCGAACCGCCACGTCAGAGCCCGCCTTCATTGCCGCGACCTTATCTTCGGGGACGGAGAACACCACATCGCGCGGGCCGTCTTGCGCGATGCGCACCACCGTCATCCCTGCCGTGACGACTTGCCCGGGCTCGGCTTCGATCGCGGTGACCACGCCCGGCACGTCGGCAACAAGATTGGTGTACGCGGTTTGATTGCCCTGCGACGCGAATTGCGCCTGCGCTTGTTCGAGCGAGGCTTGCGCGGCTTTGAGCGTGGTCTCGCGCCTTTCGAGCTCCGCGCCCGCGATGAAATTCTGTTCGCGCAGTGCTTGATAGCGCTTGAAGTCCGCGGCCGCGAGATCGCGATTGGTCAGTGCTGCATTCACTTGCGCGCGCGCTGCATCGGCCGCGAGCACAAAGTCACGCGGATCGAGTTGCGCGAGCACTTCGCCGGCTTTCACGCGTTGGCCCACTTCGGCCTGGCGTTTCACGAGCTTGCCCGCGACGCGAAAACCCAGGTGCGATTCAATGCGCGGGCGAACTTCGGCGGCGTATTCGTGCGAAGACTCGAACGCTTCCATGCCCACGGTCATCACCTTCACGGAGCGAATCGGTTCGGGCGGCGCTTCGGGTCGCGAGCATCCGGCTAGTGCAAGTGCGGCAAGTGCGGCAAGTGCGACGAATGCGGCTGCAAGCGGAAGGCGAGCGGCTGGGAACATGGGTCTCCCTCCAAGGAGAACGTTATTGATCAGAGTGATCAGAGCGTTACTGACTGACTGGTTAGTAATCTAGGTCAACAGCCCAGCCTTGTCAAGCGCCGTCAAGCGACAATCCGCCGCCATGCTGCAAGTGCACACGCCGCCCAACGAACGCGAAATGCTCGCGCTGCTGCGGCGCGTGTCGCGCTCGTTCTACCTGTCCGTGCGCCTGCTTCCGCCGCCGCTGCGCAGACCCGTTGCGGTGGGCTATCTGCTCGCGCGCACGAGCGATTCCATCGCCGATGCGCCGGGCCTCGACGCCGAACATCGTCTGCAAATGCTGCAGCAGTTCGATGACGACGTGCAAGGAAGATGCCCGCCATCGCCGATTCCTGCGCCCGCATCGATGCCGCAAGCCGAAGCGCAATTGCTCGGCGCGTTCGTCAATTGCATCGCGTGGCTGCAATCATTGCCACCGGACGATCGCGCCGACGTGCTCACGGTGCTGGGCCACATCACGCGCGGGCAAAAGCTCGACGTGGAACGCTTCGGCGATGCAACTTCCGCCGAGCCGCAGTCGCTCGCCACAGATGAAGAGCTGGACGAATACACCTATCTCGTCGCGGGCTGCGTCGGCGAGTTCTGGACGAAGCTCGGGTTTCGCCATGTGCCCGGGTACTCGTCGCTTCAGCAAGACGAGATGATGTCGCTCGGCCGCCGCTACGGCATGGCCCTGCAATTGATCAATGTGCTGCGCGATGCAAGCGACGATCTCGTGCAAGGCCGTTGTTATGTGCTCGACCCCGCCAACCTCGCGCCGTGGTTGGCGCGCGCACGCGAAGGCCTCGAATGCGGCATGCGCTATTCGTTGTCGCTGCCGAGCGCACGCATCCGTGTTGCCAGCGCCCTGCCCGCCCTGATCGGTGCGCGCACGCTGGCACTGATGCAACGTTCGCCGCGCAGTAAACGCGTGAAGATGCCGCGATCCGAAGTGCGCGGCCTCATCGCGCGCATCGCGCTGTCGCTTGGCAGCCGAGCGCGTCTCGACTACGAATTCCTGCGCGCAACCGCCGGGTGGGAAAATCCCCCGCGATGACACCGCAGCAGTACGTCCAGGACAAAGCCGCCGCATCCGGCAGCAGCTTTTATTACGCGTTCCTCTTTTTGCCCAAGCCGCGCCGCGCCGCGATCACGGCGTTCTATGCGTTCTGCCGCGAAGTGGACGACGTGGTCGACGAAGTGAGCGATTCCGGCGTCGCGCGCACGAAGCTCGCCTGGTGGCAGATGGAAGTCGCGAAGTCGTTCCGCGGCCAGCCTGAGCATCCTGTGATGCGGGCCTTGATGCCGTGTACGCAAGAGTTTGGCATCGAGGAGCGCCAGCTGCAGGCGGTCATCGAAGGCTGCATGATGGACTTGCAGCAGACACGCTATCTCGACTTCCCCGGGCTCGAACGCTATTGCCATCTTGTCGCGGGCATCGTCGGCGAAGTGGCGGCGCGCATCTTCGGGCAGACGAATGCGCGCACCACTGAATACGCGCACAAGCTTGGCCTTGCGTTCCAGCTGACGAACATCATCCGCGACGTGGGCGAAGACGCGATGCGCGGGCGCATCTACCTGCCTGTCAATGAATTGCAGCAGTTCGAAGTGACGGCGAGCGACATTCTCGAGCGCCGCTATTCGGATCGCTTCACCGCGCTGATGAAGTTCCAGGCCGATCGCGCGCAGCGCTGCTACGACGAAGCGCTCGCGCTGCTGCCGCCTGAAGACCGCCGCGCGCAAAAGCCCGGCCTGATGATGGCCAGCATCTACCGCACGCTCCTGCGCGAAATCGAAGTCGACGGTTTCCAGGTGCTGCACCAGCGCGTGAGCCTCACGCCCGTGCGCAAGTTCTGGCTTGCGTGGAAGGTGCAGGCGCTGGGGCGCCTCTAGTCTTTGAGGAGTTCGAGCAGTTCCGACAGCGACGCGATGATTGCGTGCGGTCGGGCCTCGTGCGGCCAGAGACTGTCCGAGCGATTCACCCACACGGCCTGCATGCCCGCGTTCATTGCGCCGAGCGCATCGAGCGTTGCGTCGTCGCCGATATGCAGCACCTGGTCGGTCGTGAAGTCCACCGCGCCCGCGGCCGCGTGGAAGATGCGCGGATCGGGCTTGCCCACGCCGAACTCGCGTGCAGTGATCGCCGCGCGAAAGTACGCGCCGAGCCCGACGCGCTCCACGTCCGCATTGCCATTGGAGATCGTCACGAGCGGATAGCGCGCGACGAGAAACTCCAGCGCGGGCTTCGCGTCTTCGAACATCACGACGCGCTGGCGTTCGGCAAAAAACACTTCGAAAGCTTTTTCGGCAAGCAGCGGGTTTTCGCCCGCGCGATACAGCGCCAGGCGGATCGATTCGCGGCGGACGGCGCTCAGGTCGTGTTTGAGCTCCGGGCGGTTGGTGGCCATGTAGTCGCGAATGTCGCGGAGCGCAGCGGGGCTGGAGAACAGCGCCGCGGTCATCGGCGCGTTGTCGCCGAGCCAGTTGTGCAGCACTTTTTCCGCGCGCTCGATCGTGGGCCAGATGGGCCACAACGTGTCGTCGAGGTCGAGGCTGATCGCCTTGATGCGGGCCTTGTCTAGCATTCAGTGAGAATACCCCAATGACGTGCGCAATCCTCTGGTGCAACCTCGGTACGCCCGACGAGCCAACGCCGCAAGCCGTGCGCAGGTTTCTCGAGCAGTTCCTGTCCGACCCGCGCGTGGTCGAAATCCCGCGCGCGGCGTGGCTGCCGCTGCTGTACGGCGTCATCCTGCCGCTGCGATCGAGCAAGTCGGCGGCCAAGTACGCGAGCATCTGGACCCCCGACGGCTCGCCGCTGCGCGTGTGGACCGACAAGCAAGCCAAGCTGCTGCAAGGCTGGCTCGGCGAACGCGGACACACGCTGAAAGTACGCTATGCAATGCGCTATGGGCAGCCGTCGATCGCATCGCAGCTCGATGCGCTGGTCGCCGAAGGTGTCACGCGCGTTCTCGTCATGCCGGCGTATCCGCAGTATTCGTGCACGTCCACCGCGAGCGTGATCGATGCGGTGTCGCAATGGACAGCCAAGCAGCGCGCGATCCCCGAACTGCGATTCGTCAACAGCTATCACGACGAGCCGGGCTACATCGAAGCCGTGGTGCGCCGCATCGAGCGCTATTGGCGCGAACACTTTCCGCCCGATCATCTCGTGATGAGTTTTCACGGCGTGCCCGAACGCGTGGTCAAGCTCGGCGACCCGTATCGCGACCAGTGCCTCGACTCCGCGCGGCGCATCGCAGGAAGGCTGGGCCTCGAGCCCGGCAAATTCACCGTGACCTTCCAGTCCCGATTCGGCCGCGCGAAATGGCTCGAGCCTTCGACAGAGGCAACGCTGCACGCTCTCGGCAAGCGCGGCACCAAGCGCGTCGATGTCGTGTGCCCCGGCTTCACGAGCGACTGCCTCGAAACGCTCGAGGAGATCGCGATGGAAGGCCGCACGACCTTCATCACGGCGGGCGGCAAGGACTTCCACTCCATCCCCTGCGTCAACGACGATTCGCCGTGGATCACGGGCCTGGCCGACATCGCCGAAAAACATCTCGGCGGCTGGCCTACACGCTGATCACGCCTCATTCGCCGCGTCGATGAACGCGGTGACGAGGTCCAGTTGGTCCGGCACGTTCAGCGCAGGCGCGTGGCCGCAACCCGCGATCTCGACCACGCGCACAAGGCCGCGCACGCCCGGGCCGCGCTGCAGCATCTCGGCGGTCGTCTCTCGAAGAACGAGATCCGATTCCGCGCCGCGCAGGCACAGCACGGGGATGTCGATTGCATCGTAGTGCGACCAGGTTTCGTAATCGTCCGGATGGTCGGTGAACTGGCGGACCATCGCGGGGTCGTAGTGCGGCGCAAAGCGGCCGTCGGGCAAGCGGCGCGCCGATGTTTCCGCAAGGCGGCGCCACTGTGCATCCGACAACCAGCCGAACGGCTTGTAGACCTGGCGAAAGAACGCTTCGAGCTCCGCCATCGTCGCGAACGCGGGCGGGTTGCCCGCATAAGCGCGAATGCGCGCAACCGCAGGCTCCGCGAGATGCGGAGCGTTGTCGTTCAGCACCAGGCTTTTGATTCGCGGCTTCAGTTGCGGCTCGCGCAAGCCGCCCGCGCAAACGATGCCGATCGCGCCGCCCATCGACGTGCCGACCCAATGCGCTTCGGCGACTTCCGCGTGGTCCATCAACGCGGCCGCGATCTTCGCGTAGAACTTCAGCTGGTATTCGTTGTGCGGGTCGGGGCTCCATTGGCTGAAGCCCCGCCCCAACGTGTCGGGGCAGATCACGCGATAGCGCGACGACAGATGCTCGGCGAGCTCGTCCATGTCGCGCCCCGTGCGCGCGAGACCATGCCACGCGATGACGGTGCGCGCATGGTGCGCGCCCCATTCGGTGTAGTGGATCTCGCGGCCGGCGCAGGTCGCGTAGCGTGATGTCGGGCCCATGAACTACTCGGTGTGGATCGACTTCGCCGTCAGCGTTGCATCGAAGACCAGCTTGCTCGGCCACGTTTGCCACGTCGCGCCCAGCGCTGCGTTGTTGGGATCGCCCGTGCGCACAAAGCTGGACACCGATTGCTGGAACGCCGTCGACAAGTCGACGCGGCCGGCCTTGTTCGCATCGCTGAACCACACGTTGCCGAAGAGCGAAGGACCGAAGTTGCCAAAGAGGAACGGCAGGTCGATCACGTGCACGGCGCCGTAGATGTCGTTCCACGGAGCAGGCTGCTGCGCCCAATCGAAGCGGTAATAGAACACGTTGGGCTGCTGCGTCTTGAGCGCATTGAGCACGTTGTCGCGGCTGGCCAGGAAGAACACCGTGTTGAGCGCCTGTGCGCGCGCAGTGAAGCCCGTGACCGGCGCGTTCACCGGCAAGTACGAAGCCGCGATCCACTGGTCGACCGTTGTTTGCGGTGCGGCGTTCGGGTTGTACGAGAAGTGATTCGCGAACAGCTGCGCGTCGGTGACGATGCGCGCGTTGCCGCTGCCGCCCACGAGCGGAAGGAACGACGGGAAGAGCTTGCCTTCGTCACGCGCATTGCTTGCGAGCACGGGGATCTTCATGTAGTTGCCCGCGTTGATCGACGCAATCGGGTCGGATGCAACGACGGTGCCGTCGGGGATCGGCCCGGAGCCGCTCAAGCCGAGCAGCGCGAGCTTCGTGAGCAGCACGGTGAAGATTTGCGTCGGCGTCTTGCTGCGCATGTAGGTCGCAAGCTGCGCGCTCGTCTGCGTGGCGATATATGCCGTCGCCGATGTCGCATCGGTCGCGAGCCCGTCGGCGATCACCAGGTTCTGCAGCAGTGAATTGCCTTGCGCGAGATACGTCGATGCCGGTGAGAGCGTCGGGATGCTGCCGGGCGGCAGATCCGTCGCCAGCGAGATGCCGCCGGACATCGGCATGACGCGGTGGAACAGTCTCGGGCTTGCGGCGACCATCAGCGGCGATGTCTGCAGCGCCCACACGTTGATCGCGCCGGCGGACTGGCCGATCACAGTGACATTCTCCGGATCGCCGCCGAAGATCAGCGAGTTCGCGCGGATGAACTGCAGCGCCTTCATCGTGTCGAGCATCGTGAAGTTGCCCGAATCGTTTTGCGGATCGCCGACCTTGAGCTGAGGCGAGTTGAGAAAGCCGAACACACCGAGCCGGAAGTTCGGCGTGATGACGACCGCGTTGGCGTTCTTCGCGAGCGAAGCGCCGTCGTACATCGGGTCGGCCGTGTAGCCCGAAACGTCGCTGCCGCCGTGCAGGAACACGATGATCGGCAGGCTTGCCTCTGCCGATGCGGGCCTCCACACATTGAGGTACAGGCAGTCTTCGCTGCCCACGGCCGTGTTCAGCGTCGTGCCGATGGTGGCGTCGTATTGATTGTTCGCGCCCGGCCCGTAGATGCGGCCGTATTGCGCGCATGCATTGCCGAAAGCGGTGGCTGTGCGCGGCGACGTCCACGGCGCCGGGTCTTGCGGCGGCGCCCAGCGCAACGTGCCCACGGGCGGATTCGCGTAGGGAATGCCCTTCCATGAATACGTTCCCGCCGTGGTGTCCGCCGCGCCGACGATCGGTCCCAGCGATGTCATCCGCGTCAGCGCATCGCTGCCGCCCGAGCCCCCTCCACATGCGGCCAGCAGAACCGGCACAGCCGCGATCAGGGCCATTGCGCTCAAGCAATTGGCGACTCTTCTCCTCAAGCTCAACTCATTCATGATGATGTCTCCTTGGTTGATTCAATCTCTACTTTTGATGGCGCAAGCGCCCGACGATCCCGGTGGGAAAGTAGTAAACCGACAGCACGAAAAGCACGCCGAGCCAGAGCAGCCAGCGATCAGGCGACAGCAGCGCCGCAAGCCACGAAACACCCGACGCGGCGTCGCTTGCAAGCTTGAGCAAATCCTGCAGATAACTTTGCGCCACGACGAAGATGCCCGCGCCGATCGCCGCGCCGTAGATCGTGCCCATGCCGCCGATCACGACGATGAGCAGAACGTCGAGCATGATCTCGAACGACAGCGATGTGTCCGGCCCGTTGTAGCGCAGCCAGATCGCAAGCATCGCGCCCGCGAGCGTCGCGAACAGCGCCGAAAGGATGCTCGACATCGTGCGGAAATACACCACGCGATAGCCGATCGCCTCCGCGCGGAATTCGTTTTCACGAATGGCTTGCAGCGTGCGGCCGAAAGGCGAATTGACGATGCGAAGCATCGCAAGGAACAGCACCACTGCAATGACAAACAGGAAGTAATAGCAGACGATGCGCCCGTCGATCGTGATGCCGAGAATCGGCTCTTCGGACAATTGCCACGCAGGCGAAAGAATCTCGGGCATCTTGAACGTCAAGCCGTCTTCGCCGCCGGTGAAATCCGACAGCTGCGACGCGAGCGTCTGGAATGCAGCGGCAACCGCAAGCGTGATCATCGAAAAGAAAATCGCGCGCACGCGCAGCGAAAACAGACCCACCAGCAAAGCAAGCACAAACGACAGCGCCAGCGCGGCAACGAGCCCGACGAAGATCGCGCCCCAGCCCGGGCCCATGCGCGTCGATGCGATCGCGATGCCGTACGCGCCGATGCCGAAGAACATCGTCTGCGCGAAGCTCACGATGCCCGTGTAGCCGAGCAGAAGATCGAAGCTCGCGACGAGCACGATGAAAATAAGGATCTTCGCGGCCACGGAAAGCGCCTTCGCGCCGGGGAAGACAAACGGCGCGAGCGCGAGCGCTACCACCAGCGCGATCAGCAGCACCGCAAGCACCTTGCTGCGCGGCAAATCGTTGGACAGGACTTTGTTCAGCATGGCGTTCATTTCGACAGCGCGTAAACGCCCTGCGGACGCCACAGCAGGATGGCCATCATCAGCGCGATGTTCGAAAAGAGCGCCGCCTTCGGCACGAGAAAGCCCGTGTAGTTCGCCATCAATCCCACGAGCAACGCGCCGATCAATGCACCGGTGGTGGAACCCAGCCCGCCGATGATGATCACGATGAAGATCAGCACGTTCACCTGTGCGCCCATCTGCGGGACAACGCTTTGCTGGTACAGACCCCACATCACGCCGCCCAGCCCCGCAAGCGCGGAGCCCACGACGAACACGCCGATGAACAACCTCTTGATGCGATAGCCGAGCGATTCGACCATCTCGCGGTCCTGCACACCCGCGCGGATCAGAAGGCCGACCTTCGTGCGCGCGAGCACCCACCACAGCACCGCGAACACGGCCACGCCGACGACGACGGCGATCAGGCGATACTTTTCGATGGCCGCGTCGCCGATGAAGATGGAGCCGCGCATCGCCTGCGGCAGCGGCAGCGGAATCTGCAGCGGGCCCCAGATGACCTTGATCATCTCCTCGCCGATGATCATGCCGCCCATCGTGATGAGAATCTGCTTGAGGTGATTGCCGTACACCGGCCGCACGATGAAGCGCTCGAACGCAAGGCCCACGGCACCCGCCACCATCATCGCGATCACCATCGCGGGCAGAACCGCGAGCATGTTGTCGACGAGGCTGTCCGAGTTGGTGTAGTCGGCCATGCTGCCGAGCACGCTGGTCGCGACGAAAGCTCCGAGAGCGATGAACACGCCGTGGCCGAAGTTCAGCACGTCCATCAAGCCGAACACGAGCGTGAGGCCCGACGCGATGATGAAGATGATCATGCCCATCGCAAGCCCTGCGACGGTGAGCGTCAGCCATGTCGAGCCCGAGCCGATGAAAGGCGCCACGATCAGCGCGAGCAGCGGCACGAGCGCGAGCGGTTTCCAGTCGAAGTCGGTCATGTTGTTGTTCATATCGCCAGCCCCAGCAGCGCGTGCTGCATCTCTTCGTCTTGCGCGAGCTCGGCCATCGAGCCCGTGTGCACGATGCGCCCGTTGTCCATCACGGCGACGGCGTCACCCAGGCGCTTGGCGAGGTTGATGTTCTGTTCCACGAGCAGGATCGACACGCCGCTTTGCTTGAGCTGCGCAAAGGCGTCGATCATGTTGTTGATGATCGCGGGCGCCAAGCCTTTGCTCGGCTCATCGACGATGAGCAGTTCCCGCGGCTCGACGATCGCACGCGCCACGGCGAGCATCTGCTTTTGCCCGCCCGACAATTTTCCAGCGGGATGGTTCCAGAATTTCTCCACCGCCGGGAACAGCGTGAAGATCCACTGCAGCCGCGCCTGATCGATCTGCCCCGCGTTCTTCGCCCAACGCGCGGCGAGCAGCATGTTCTCCTTGACGGTGAGGTCCGCGAAGATGCCCATGTTCTCGGGCACGTAAGCGACGTTCAGTTGAGCGATCTGCGGTGTCGCGAGCTTCGTGATGTCATTGCCGTTGAAATGGATCACGCCTTGCGATGCGCGCCACAAACCCATGATCGTTCGCAGGGTTGTCGTCTTGCCCGCGCCATTGCGGCCCAGGAGCATCGTGAGCTTGCCGCGCGGCACCGCAAGGTCCACGCCATGCAGGATGTGATACGCGCCGATGTGCGTGTGCACGCCTGTCAGCGTCAGGATGTTCTCGTTCACAGCACGTTCTCCGGCGCGATCCCGAGGTAAGCCTCTTGGACGATCGGCGACGCGATCACTTCTGCGGGCTCGCCATCGGCGACGAGCGCGCCGTTGTGCAGCACGATGATGCGGTCGGCCAGTTCGCGCACGACATCCATCTTGTGTTCGACGAGCAGGATGGTCTTGCTCGCGTCTTCCTTGAGCTTGCGGATCAATTCGAGGATCACCGGCGCTTCCGCTGCGTTCATGCCGGCCGTGGGTTCGTCGAACATGAACACCTGCGAGTCGAGCGCCATCAGCATCGCGACTTCGAGCTTGCGCTGGTCGCCGTGCGGAAGGTTCGCGACGATTTCGTTTTCCTTGTCCTTCATCGAGACGGACGTGAGGATTTCATCCGCGCGTTCGATCAGATCCTTGTGGTCGCTCCACACGCTCCACAGGTTGAAGCCGCGTCGATGCGTGCCATCGCGCGCCGCTTGCACGGCGAGGCGGACGTTCTCCATCACCGCGAGGTGTGGAAATAAATTGGTGAGCTGGAACGCGCGGCCCAGGCCCGCGCGCGTGCGCTGCGATGCAGGAAGCGAGGACAGGTCGCGCCCGTTGAGCGTGACCTGCCCCGATGTCGCCTTCAACTGCCCCGAGATGAGATTGAAGTAAGTGGTCTTGCCCGCGCCGTTGGGCCCGACGATCGCGGTCAGCGTTCCCGGCTGGAAAGCACAGGTCACCGCATTCACCGCGACGTGGCCGCCGAATCGGATGGTCAGGTCCTTGGTCGCGAGCAAGCTCATCGCATTTTCATTTCCCCGGTCACGGGCAAGTGCCGATCACGTAGTAGTTGGTGCCCGTCATCTTCAGCGTCGTGGTGACGAACGTGTTCCACAGCCCCATGTTCTGGTTGGAGCCGTTGGCGTAGGTGTAGCCACCGCTCTGGTACGCGCGGCCGGCAGTTGTGTGCGCGTAGTTGCTCGCGGTGTAGCAAGTGGCCGTGGTACCGGTCGTCGTGCCGTTGACCGACGATGACATCGTGCCTTGTGCGCCCGTGGAGTCAACCGCCGCGACCGTCCATGAATACGTCGTGTTGGCAGTCAGGCCCGTGTCGGTGTAGGTCGTCGACGCGACGAGGCTGCTGTTCACCTTGGTGCCGCCGCGGAACACGTTGTAGCCCGATGCGCCGGTGACCGCGCTCCAGCCGATGTTCATCGTCGTGTTGGTCGCGCCCGAAGTTGCCAGGCCTGTCGGCGCGGGCAGCGTCGTGCCGCCGCCACCACCACCACCGCCGCCGCCACCACCACCGGAGCCGGTGCCGGACGAGACTTTGTCGACCATCGCCTTGATCGCTGCCATCTGCACAGCGGCCTTCTGTGCAAAAGTCGTGCCGTACCAGCCGATCCAGTCCCAGCAACCGTTGCTGTTGGCGAGCGAGCCGCTGTCCGCGGTGCTGTGGCTTGTGTTGTCCACCTTCGTCTGCGGGAAGATCACGATGATGTTGTTCGTGTCGGCCCAGCGCGTGTAGCCGGTGTTCTTCACGAACTTGTCGCTGATGGTGTCGTAGTTCTGCACGCAGCCGTGGAGCGCGACGTGCAACTTGCATTGCGTGCCGCTTGCGCAGCTGGCCGGCACATAGATCCAGCCCGTCGTCTCCATGCCTGCGTTGCCGGCGGTGTACGGCGTCTGGTCGAACTGGATGTAGTTCGCGGTGGCCGGCGAGTTGTTGCGCGCGGTGAGCGTGCCGTAGAACTTCGTGAACATCGCGCCCGCGCCGTCATAGCTGCAGTTGCTGATGTAGGGCGACGCTGTCGTGCCGCACGAGTTGTTGCCCGTGCTGTCGAAGTCGGTGGGGAACGTGTGGCCCGCGCTGGACGTCGTGATGAACGTGAGGTTGGCGCTTGTCACGCCGTTGTTGGTGTACTGCGTCTGCACGCCGGCCATCGGGTTGGGCCCGACTGTGTAGTCGCTGGAGCCGACCCACATGTAGATTTTCTGGTTGGCGACGTTCGACTTCGGGTCGTTCTGGTTGCCACTCCAGTTGTTGATGTCGGTCTGCAGCGTCGAGAGCTGCGAACTGCTGATCGACGCGTTGTACATGCACGCCGTGTAGTTGTTGTGCGCGGCGCAGTTGTACGGGCCGCCCGCGAACACGCCGACGCCCATGAACGTCGCCGAGTACGCATAGCCGAGCTGGTTGGCCATGAAGGCCCCAGACGACAAGCCCGAGACCGTGATCTTGGTCTTGTCGACGTTGAGGGCCGGCAGTGCCGATGCCGCATGCGCACCCACGCATGCGAAAAGCAGAGCGCCGCCAAGGGCGCGAATCAACTTCCTGAAAGTCATCGAGATCTCCTTGAATGTTTGCGGGACAACAACCATCCGCCCCGTGTCGCCGGGGCTTCCTCGAACAACGATTCAAAAAGGGGCGCGGCCGCGCCCGTGGAAACTGCTATTTGCGCCCGTTGCGAATGGGCACGTCCATGTCGCTCGCCTTGATTTCCTTGACGAGCGACAGGTCAGGCATCGCGCCAGGACGAGCGCCGGGCGACACGCGGAAGTGATACATCGATTGCATCGCCTGGTGGTCCTGCTTGCGGAAGGTCATCAGTCCCTTCGGGGTATCGAAGGTCATGCCTTCCATCGTGGCGATCAGTTTTTCGGTGTTGGTGTCGCCGTTGGTTTTCTTGAGTGCGGCGACCACGGCCATCGCAGCGGAGAAGCCGCCTGCCGTGAAGAAATCCGGCGGCGTCTTGTAGCGGATGTAGTGGTTCGTCACGAGCCAAAGGTTCGGCTGGTTCTTCGAGAAGCCGAAGTAGTAGTAGCTCGCGCCTTCCATGCCCGGGAAGTTGTTGTACGGCACCATGGCCGGCAGGATGTTGCCGCCGGTGGCAACGTCGATGCCGTAGCGCTTCTTCAGATCGAGATCGGCAAGCTTCGCGAACGGCGGGTTCGCGCCGGCCCAGATCACGAAGATCACCTTGTGCCCCGGCCTGTTCTTCATGTCGTCGACGATGCGCTGGAAGCCCGCGGTGAAGTCGGTCGTGGTCTGCGGCAGATATTCCTCGTGGACCACCTGCGCCTTGTGCAGCGCTTCCTTGAACGCCCTCACACCATCGCGGCCGAAAGCGTAGTCCTGCGCGAGAGTGGCAACCACGGTGCCGGGTTGATCGACGGTCACCGCGTTGGAGATCGCATCTTGCGACGACGAGCGGCCCGTGCGGAAGATGTAGCGGTTCCACTTTTCGCCGGTGATCGAATCGGCCACAGCCGGCTCGACGAGCAGGATCTTCTTGTATTCCTCGGCGACGGGCAGCATCGCGAGTGCAACGCCCGATGACGTCGGGCCGATCGCAAGATCAACCTTGTCGTCGGCATACGCGGCTTGCAGCAGCGCCTTGCCGAGATCGGGCTTGCCTTGATCGTCTTTTTCGAGCACGACGATCTTGCGGCCATTGACCATCATCGTGCCGCCCGTTGCGTATTCGAAGCCCATCATCAGGCCCGTCTGCGTTTGCTTGCCATACGCTTCGAGCGGGCCGGTGCGGCTATAGATGTGCGCGATCTTCAGGTCCTTGGCCTGGCCGAATGCCAACGGAGTGAAGAAAGCGGATGCGGCGAAAGCGGCCATGGCCGAGTTCACCAGCCAGTTGCGGCGTTGCATGTTGTCTCCTAATCATCTTGTGTGCCGACGAAACGGCAAGCCTCATGCACGGTGCGTGCCAAAGGATAGACCGTTGATTCGATTGGGCTTTCGATTCGCGTGGTGCGCGAGTGTCCGCGATTCAGTCAGCCAACAATGTCTGATTGCCGGACAGGTGTCCGAATTTCAGGCAGATGAATCGGAGATCGCGGCGTCGAGCCGTTCGTAAAGTTTGGCGCGCGAAATCCCCAGCAGCTTCGCGGCCGCGAGCTTGTTGCCCGACGTCGCGGCGAGTGCAGCTTCGATCGCATAGCGTTCGATCTCGGCCACTTGCTGCGCCAGCGGGCGAAGCACGCGCAGCGGATCGTCCTCTTGCGAATCGGCCGCTTGTGTTTGCGCGGGCGCGATGCGTGCCACGCCCGATTCGCGCAGCACTTCTTCGATCACCGGCACAGCAATGTGCTGCGTGTCGCTGCGCATCGCGGCTTGCTCCAGCACGTTACGCAGCTCGCGGATGTTGCCGCGCCATGCTTGCGCGGCGAGGAGCGCGATCGCATCGGCGCCGAATTCCGGCGCGGGCGACGCATTGCGAAGCCCGATGTCTTCCGCGAGCACTTCGACGAGCGCTGCAATGTCCGCGCTTCGTTCGCGCAGCGGCGGCACGCGAATCGGCAGCACGTTCAGGCGGTAATACAGGTCTTCGCGGAACTTGCCTTCGCGCACCAGTTCGCCGAGATCGCGCGACGTGGCTGCGATCACGCGCGCATCGAAGCGCACGAGCTTGTTGGAGCCGAGCGGTTCGATCTCTCCCTCTTGCAATGCGCGCAGCAATTTGGGCTGGAGCGACAGCGGCATATCGCCGATTTCGTCGAGGAAAAGCGTGCCGCCGTCGGCGAGCTTGAACTTGCCGTCGCGCCCTTTGCGGTCGGCGCCTGTGTACGCACCGGGCGCGGTGCCGAAGAACTCGGCTTCGAGCAATGTGTCGGGCACGGCCGCGATGTTCACGCTGACCAGCGGCCCCGACGCGCGCGACGACGCGCCGTGAATGCCGTGTGCGATCAGCTCCTTGCCCGTGCCCGTTTCGCCGAGCAGCAGCACGGGGCTGGACGACATCGCTGCGCGCCGCGCTTGACGCTTCACTTCGGTCGCAGCAGGGCTCGACCCAACGAAGCTCGCCAGCGTGTACTTGTTGCGCCGGTTCGTCGCAAGCTCGCGCCGCGCGTCGTCGAGTTCGCGCTGCAGGTTCGCAAATTTGTGAATGAGCGGCTGCAACGTGGTCTCAGGGTGATCGAAGAGCACGATGCCCAGCGCGCCGATGACTTCGCCTTTCGCGTCGCGCAGCGGGATGCGGCTCACGACGAACGTGCCCGCCTTGTTCGACAACAGGTCGATCAGGATCGGCTTGCCGCTTTCGATCACGCGATGCATCTGCGTGTTCTGGATCACTTCCGACGCCTTGTGGCCGACGAAATCTTCCACGCGTTCAAACCCGAGCGCGGGCAGGTAGCGCTTGTACTGGTCGTTGATCCACACCACGCGCGCTTCGCGATCGACCAGCAACATGCCTTCGCTCGCGTTGGCGAACAGGTCGAACATCGAGCGCGCCGCGAGTTCGAGGATGCGCTGGCCGTCCAGCGGGAGGCTGTTGCTCATCTAGAAAATCCAGACGTCGGACGCGGGCAGTTCGAGCCAATGCTCGCCCGGCTCGAGCGGCTTGCGCCCATGCGCGCGGATGCGCAGCTTGCCGGCGCTGAACAGGTATTCCCATTTATCGCCGAGATACATCGACGTGATGCACGGCAGCTTCACGCGGTTGTCGCCGGGGCCATCGACCAGCGTCACGCGCTCGAGGCGGATCATCGCCGTCGCATCGAAGCCGGGTTGAACGCCCTTCGAACGCAACTGCCCCCACAGCGAAAAACCTTCGCCCGAGATTTGCGCGGTGTCGCCACGCGCATCGCTACGAATCTCGGCCAGCTTGCCTTCGATCCGGTTGTTGCTGCCCATGAACTCCGCAGCGAACAGAGTCTGCGGGTTGCCGTACATCGATTCAGGCGTGCCCTCTTGTTCGATCACGCCGTTGTTCAGGAGCAGGATGCGATCGGACATCGCCATCGCCTCGGCTTGGTCGTGCGTGACGACCAGCGCCGACAACTTCATCTTCAGGATCAGCTCGCGCAACCACGCTCGTGCTTCTTCGCGCAGCTTCGCATCGAGGTTCGAGAGCGGCTCGTCCATCAGGATCACCGGCGGGTTGTAGACCAGCGCACGCGCAATCGCCACGCGTTGCTGCTGCCCGCCCGACAGTTGATGCGGAAAGCGCTCGCCCAGGCGCCCGAGCCCGAGGTTTTGCAACGCCGAATCGACGCGCGACCTGATGTCGCCCGTGCTCACCTTGCGCAGCTTCAATCCATATGCAACGTTGTCGAACACCGTGCGATGCGGCCACAGCGCATACGACTGGAACACGAGCCCGAGATTGCGCCGCTCCGCAGGCACTTCGAGCTTTTGCGCGGCGTCGTATACGGGCTTGTCTTCGATATGGATCGTGCCTTGCTTCGGCGCTTCGAGGCCCGCGACCGCGCGCAGCAACGTGGTCTTGCCGCTGCCCGACGGGCCGAGCAGCGAGACAACCTCGCCCTGCTTCAACCACATCGACACGCCCTTGAGGATCGCGTTGTCGCCGTAGGCCAGGTGCAAGCCCTGCACCGCGAGCTTGTCGTTCTTGTTGTCAGTCATG
>Ga0265314_10002563_pt1 | contig 18448 bp, 17 predicted proteins | sample 4126metaG_FD_203106 | JGI IMG/M metagenome (GOLD analysis project Ga0265314, IMG submission 203106) | Rhizosphere microbial communities from Carex aquatilis grown in University of Washington, Seatle, WA, United States - 4-1-26 metaG | ecosystem: Host-associated > Plants > Roots > Rhizosphere >... | reverse complement strand
GCTCTTCCACGGCCTTCGAGATGGTGGTGACGTGGACACCTAATTCCCGCAGCTCGTCGCGGAGTTGGCGAATCTCTTGGATGGCTTCACTGGTCCCTGCCGACGCACGGATTTGTTTCTTCAGCCTGTTCGTGGTTGAATCGAACATCACTGCATCATTCCAATCCGTAGTTTCAAGATGTTGCACCCAGGGCAGGCTTGATCGGTGGGCCGACTCGACTGGAGCTACACCTCCGCTACCTGCCATCGACAGCGTGCCCAGACCAAGTGTGCTTCCCGGGACAGTTCGTTACATCCAATCGGCTTGGCCGCCAGCAGCACGCCCAGCTCGCTCGCGAGAGGGAGCGAGGGAAAGGGTTGTAGTCGGGGTGCGTTCGCGTGCTTATAGTGGCTCGTAGGAAGTTGAACCAAGGAGTAGCCAGTGCCATGGCCAACCGCCGCCCGTTCGCTTATCAGCGCACCAACGACAAGGGCAATGCACCAACGGCCGACGAGATTGAGGCCGCCACAGCCAGGATTCGTGCGACCTGGAGCGAAAGGGACCACCGCCGGCGGTTAGGGCTGCCTGAGGACGACAGCGTCGAGGTGATCATCGTACACGACAGGGACTTGGGGGCCGATTAAAAGGGACGGCATCGCGCGGAGGGAGCATGACGAGCAATGCCGCCGATCAGTCGCACGGCACCACGTTAGCCACCTGCCTGCAGACCAACTCGGGCCCCGCTTGCTGCTTGCGTCAGCGCCGATGGCCTGAACAAGGGCAGTTCTTGACCCTCCCAAATCGCGATCTAGGGTTATTTACCAGCCCGTACGCTAGCGCAAATTCTCCATTGAATCGAGCAACAGAATGAACAAATCACCTCGACGACCTCGACTCGCCACGTATTTGAACCCATTCGACTATGCCGTTTTAGTCGTGATGACGATGGCCGTCGGCCTAGCGGCATTGGCTGCCGCCGGCTATGACTGGAAGTCCAAGGTTGATTCGAGGCCCAAGTCGGATTCGGCCACTATCGCCACTCCGACACCGTGACCGAGATGTAAGAGGGCGGCTACGACACTTGCGCGCCAAGACTGAAGCCTGGGTGCTCTCAGCCGCCAATCAAGCGTGCGATCCCGCACAGTCCGTCGCGATAGAAGGCGACCGCGATTTGTGGCTACGAAGCTCCGCTGCAAATCGGGCGCGCGCACAATTGCCATTGGGCCGCCAGCCCCGCTTCCCCGCGGCCAAGGTCAGCTGGGGCAACGCTTGCCGCTTGCTCCAAGCGCCGACGGGCTGGTATGCGACGCGGCTTGCGGATGCCCAGCTCCGAAACGATGGCGATCGGGCAACGTTCCGTAGTAACCAAGAAGTCGCGGCTACCCACTTTCTCACGCCGTCCTGCTCTTCCCGGAGACAGGCGGTGGCCGTGCCGGGGATTTATTCCCGGTGCGGTTTTTTTCATGGCTGCTTAAACGCCCGTCGAGCGCGCCCCAGGGTGCGGCGAGGGGGAAGGCGGTTCGGCCAGAATCGCTTCACCGGGAACCCGACCCGATTGCTCGGCAATTAGACGTCGCGATCGTTGACGCCACTCAACGTAGGATCTCTGCCGGCCCTAACTGCTCGATAGGCTCGAACCATTTGGTCATTGTGCGACCGCGGTGGCTTCCACGCGGCCAACCGAATTCACTGGAAACGCGATGAAACGTGTATGGCACGACAATTGCCACGTTTTTGATTTGTCCGTATCCCCGAATCCATTTCGATGGAGATTGACCATGCAGGTGAAAGAGGTCATGAGTCCCGGTGTCGAGTGTGTATCACCCGACGTCACGCTACGGGAAGCGGCGCAAAAGATGCGGGCACTTGATGTCGGGCCGTTGCCCGTTTGCCAGAACGATCGGTTGATTGGCATCCTAACCGACCGCGATATTGTGCTGCGCGCCGTAGCTGAAGGGCGCGACCCTCAGGCGACCGCCGTCCACGATGTAATGACGCCTCAGATCGTTTACTGCTTTGAGGATCAGGAAATCGCGGAGGTTGCTCGCCTGATGGAGCAAAAGCAAATCCGCCGCCTGGTCGTGCTCAACCGCACCAAGCGGCTGGTGGGCATTATCTCACTCGGCGACCTCGCTGTAGCCTCCGGCGATGAACACTGTGCCGCGCGTACGCTCGAATCCATTTCAGAGCCGTGCGGCGCGAAGTGGTCATAATCAATCCTCGATGCGGTTCGGTTAAGCACCTCCGGGTGACGCCGGAGCGCGGCGGGATCATCGCCTACCTCACCCGCGGCCATGCTCGGCTCGGGCTCCGTTTGCCGCTTGCTCCCGAGCGCCGGCGGCTTGGGGGAAACTCTTTAATTCGGCCCGACCAGCACGAACGTGCCCCAGTAATACGGGCTGGCCCATTTTTCCTGCTGTCGCACCCAACGCTTGGCGTCGTGCAGTGCCTTTGCGTGGTCGGCCGTTTCGCCCTTCGCTTCGTCCTTCGCGATGCCGCCGCAGAAATAGCTGATCAGGCTCGCCGCCGCTTCGTCATCAACCAGCCAGTTGCTGGCCACGACACGCCGCGCGCCGGCGACCAGAAAGCCTCGTGACAAGGCCCATACGCCTTCGCCTTTCTGCTGGGGGCCGTAGTTCGTTTCGCAGGCGCTGAGGATTGCCAACTCGCAACCCTTCAGGTTCAGCTCGTAGATCTCGGGTAGTGTCAAGAAGCCGTCGTCGGCCGGGTTCGCCGCGCCTTGCTTGCCGGGCGTGAGGGCCAGAGCGCCGAAAAAGTTGCCGTAAGCCTGGTCGGTCAGCCCGTGGCAGGCGAAATGTAGCACGCGGCGGCCGGATACGTTGAACCGCACATTGGCCTCGGTCGCCATACCGGCGAGCAAGCCCGCCGACGCGATACCTTGCTTCTTGTAGACATCGCTCACCCAGGTCGATTCGGTACCCGTGTGCGGCAGCGGGGCCAGTTCACCACCCACGGCGCCATAACGGCTACGAGCAGCCAAGGCGTTAAAGGCGCTGTCGTTGGCCGTCGGCGTCCGCTGGGGACCACCGTAGACCGGATTGGCGATGGTCAAAACCGGCTGGGTGACTGATTTCGTGGATGGCGATTCCATCGAACGTGTTGCTAGGTTCAATAGCACCGTGGCCGACGGGGAATAGAGAATGGGTGGTCCGACGTCGAGCAGGTACTTGGGCAAGTCGCCCGGCTCGACGATCAGCGTCTCGAAGGGAAGCAAGGCCAGCGCTCCGTCAGGGATCACGACCAGTTCCTTCACTTCGCCGCTCGTCAGGGCCTGACGCGCCGATTCGGGGACGATCATCGTCCAGAGCAGCGCGAGCCTCTTGGAAGCGCGATCCGCCGTTTCGGGGTTCGAGAGTAGATGCGGGAGTTCGTCGCCGTCAACGCGCAACACTTGCCCCAATCGTTCGACTGTAAGAGGGCCTGGCTCAAGACCCACAGCCGCGGCCTCTTCGTCATTCAACCAGAGCGGAAGGATCTCCGTGGTGCTGTCGGCGCGGGTCATAAAACAATGCCCCGTGAATTCGCCGAAGAAATACTGCAAACAAAGTCCGCGTCGCTGATTCATGCGAGATTGCAGATCGGCCAAGGCGGCGGGCTTGAAATCACCGGCCACGGAGAGGCGGTAGGCTGGGTTCGCCATTTGGACATCGCGGTAGGCCTCGAAGAGAGCATCGCGGGCATCGACAAGCGCTGTCTCGAACCCCTGAAGCTGGCTCACGCTCTCGCCGTCTGTCGGGTGAATTCGCTGTTCGAGGTCCGCGAGGCGGCGCTTGGCGGCGACGAGGTTCCGCCGCAGACGCGAGGCTTCCGCGGTGGGGACGCCCGCCAACGGATCGGCCCCATGCAGCGCGAGTTGGTCAACCAGCGTTCGGGCTCGGCTACGTTCGCAGGCGTCAAATGCCTGCTCCACATTTCCCAACTCAGCGCGCCAGGCAACCATATTCTCAAAGGCGCCGGCGAACTGGCCAAAGTTCCGTGCCCGATCGACTTCGGCACCAGGGCCCCCGCCACGCAGACGTTCGGCCCGGTCCAAGGCGTTCGCCAACGCGGACAAGGCATCGGGCTTGCGTCCCAACTCCCATAGGAGCCGAGAGCGCTCTACGTAAGACCAGACGCCGCCTGATACAGCCGTGTCGGTCTTCTGCAGCAGGGCAATCGCACGATCGTTGCAGGTCAACGCGTCGTCGTATTGTTTTTCGTTCCGCAGCAACGTTGCCAAGGACATCAAGGTGTCCGCCATGCGGGAAGGGTCCGCGACGGAGGCCTGTTCGTGAATCGCCAAGGCTCGGCGATAGAGAGTTTCGGCTTCCTCGTTGCGTCCCAGGTCAACGTACAGCCTCCCCAAATTCCTCAAGGAGACAGCGACAAGAGGGTGCCCGAGGCCGAATGCCTTTTCACGTATTTGCAAGGCTTCCTTCGTCAGCCCTTCTGCGTCGGCGGGTCGTCCCTGCTCGCGGTAATCGGCGGCAAGACTGTCAATGCTCAGTGCAAGTTCGGGATGGTTTTCGGGCAATGTCTGCCGCCGAATCGCCAGCGCCCGTTCATCGAGCGACACGGCGTCGCTCAGCCGGCCTTCGTAGGAATAGACCACGGCCAGATTGTGAAGGACCATTGCGACATTGGGGTGGTCTGATCCGTATAGCCGCTCTTGGATGGCCAACGAGCGCTTCAAAAGCGGTTCCGCCAGTGCGTAGCGGTTGCTGTCCTCGTACACCCGAGCCAGGTTCAGTAGACTCCGCGCGACCGTCGGATGGTCAGGTCCGCCAACAGTCTCCGCGATCGCCAGGGAACGCTTGTAGAGCGACTCCGCCTCATCGTACCTGGCCTGGTCGAAGTAAACATTGCCCAGGTTCATGAGGCTGTCTGCGACGCGCAGATGCCTCGGCCCGAGCACCTTCTGGTAGATTGCCAACGCCCGGGCGTGAAGATCCTCCGCTTCAGCGAGGCGGCCCATGCTGGTACACACAAGGGCCAGATTGTTGACGGTGTTCGCGACCTCGGGGGCATTGGGACCACGATTCTTTTCGTAGATCAGCAACGCATCCCGCAACAGCGATTCGGCCTCCTGACGGCGGTCTCGCGATCGGCAGATGTTTCCCAGATTCATCAAGCTCTGCGCCACATCGACGTCTTGCGCCCCCAAGGCGTTCTTGCGCATCGCCAGCGCGCGCCGGTGCACCTTTTCGGCCTCCTCATCGCGAGCCTGCCCATGAAGCGCCTGTCCCAGAAAGTTGAGGCTATTGGCGATGGTCCGAGGCTCATCGGCGTAGAGCCGCTCGGCCAGCGCCAGCAGCCGCCGAGACATCGACTCGGCCTCCCGATAGCGACCTGCTTCACTGAGCCTTAAGAGCTGCTGTTCCATCGCCACAAAATCGGCATGTTCGTCGGCGCGCACGGCCGTCGCGGCGAGCGCCGAAAGGACTAGGCAAGGTACAATGACTTGACGCACCATGTTCTAGTCCTCTTTACGTGAGCCACTAACTTCGCAATAACCCAACAGCGGTTGGTGCAGGCGCACTCCTCCTCGTATCTTAGCGTCAGAAGCGTGGGAACTGGGGCGGAAAAGAAACACGAAGGATTGAAAGTGGCGAGGGCGCGCCTATCGCCGATGGCCACCCCAAGCATCGTTCCAAGCGGATTTCGGATGGCAAATGCTGGAGCCTGCGGCCCCGCCCGCCTCGGGCTCCGCTGCCGCATGTTCGCTTGCGCTGAAGACCGGGGCTTGCTCACCCGGCTTCAGATCCGAAGCGCGCTGCGGATTTGGACGTGATGTCTGGCTTTGGCGGCCGGCTCGCGATCGGTATGTTGGTCCACCCAGACCCAGACCTGGCCCAGCGAAAGACGTCCTGACTCTGCCGGTCGCCACCTGGCCAAGCCGGCATCGCGGTTGTTGAGTTTAATCGGCCAGCCGGGGGCGGTTGCGGACCGCGCAAGAAGAGATAACAATTGCGCACATCAGTCAACCTTGGAGCTAACGCATGCCACGCATTTCCCGACGCGATTCCTTAAAGGTAGGTGCGGCTTGGGCGATTTCCCCGGCGCTGGTGACGTCCGCAAACTCGAACGCTCTAGCCGCCGACCCGTATGCAGATGCAAAGCTGGTAGATGGCGAGCCAGGCAAGGCCGCCAAGGACTCCTTCACGATCATCGTGCTTCCCGATACGCAGAATTACAGCGAGAAGTATCCCGAGCAGTATTTGGCCCAGACCGAGTGGGTCGTTGAAAACCAAAAGGAGCGCAACATCGTCTGCGTCTTGCACTTGGGCGATGTGACAAATCACAATTCACCGCCGGAATGGGACAACGCCGTCAAAGCGATGAATCAACTCGACGACATCGTGCCGTATTTTCTGGTTCCCGGCAACCACGATTATAGCGAGAACGGCGGCTGCAGAGACCGTTCGACCGGTCTCAATGCGGCGTTTCCCGTCGCCAAGTTCAAGGAATTGCCGACCTTCGGCGGTACGTACGACAAGGAGCCGGATCGGCTGGAGAACAGTTATCACCTGTTCTCCGCCGGTGGACGGGACTTCCTCTCCATCTGCCTGGAGTTCGGCCCGCGAAAGGACGTGATCCGTTGGGCCAACGAAATCGCTGGCATGCACAAAGATCGGGCAGCCATTCTGACGACGCACGCCTACATTTATTTCGACGACACGCGCTACGACTGGCAGTCGTTGGGCGCGAACCAAGCCTGGAACCCACACAGCTATCTGATCGCCGAAACCTCCGGCAACGACGTGAGCGACGGCGAGGAACTTTGGAACGGCCTTATCTGTCGCCATGAAAACTTCATCCTCACGCTCAACGGCCATGTGCTCGGCGACGGCCTCGGACGAACGGTTACCAAAACGCCGGCCGAGCGCAATGTTCACCAAGTCCTGGTTAATTTTCAGATGCGGCCCCAAGGTGGAGATGGTTGGCTGCGGCTGCTGGAGTTCAGTTCGGACGGAAAAACCATTCAGGTCTGCGACTACTCGCCCACTCGAAATCAGCGAAACGTGTCAGAACAGAACCAGTTCACCATGACCTTGGCCTGAATCGCGACTGTATGTGCCGCCATCGACTTGGGCGCGAAGGGGCACACTTTGGTGTGTTTCCATCGACCTGTCCGACCTGTCCCTGATGGGCCGATATCCCCACCAAGCTCGCCCTGCGGCCGGGGTCGGCTCGGGCCACGCTTACTTCTTGCTCCACGCGCCGATGGCCTGGGCAGGCAAAACTCGGGCTGGGCGGCGGGAGGCTGCCGATCCGACACTCCTCGGAGACCCTGCTTCAACATCTTGCAATGGGTGCTTGCCGGCTCCTGTCCCCGCGAGCCAGACCCAACGGCGCGATTGCCTGCCAGTGTGTCGTTGGAATATCATGACGTCCCGCAGCCTGGCGACATGCACGTCGCCGGCGATCAGGCAGCGCAATTGGCCTGCCGTTGATTCATTTCCCTTGATGAAAGGAAGACGGTCATGTCCAGGAAAGCAGCGGGTTTGTTCGTTGCGTTGTTATTGATCGGCGGGGTCGCGTTGTCGCTGCCGGGTGCGGAGGGTACCAAGCCCGACGCGACGGCCGGCCAACGTCTGAAGCTTGCCCGCGAGATCTACGCGGAAATGATGGAGCGGGCAAAGAGCCAGGAGAGATACGATATCGAAGATCTGGAGCATTGGTCCAAAAACCTGCTTGGCGCCGAGTTATCCTCCGCGGCAAATCCAGCCGATCGTACCGCCGCCCACGAAGCCCACATCAAACGGACGAAGGAATTGGAAGAGTTGACGAAAGCATACGAACGCGCCGGCGTAGGGAGGAGTTCCGACGCCCTGGCCGCCGAGTTCTACCGGTTGCAAGCCGAAGCAGAGCTGCCGGCTGGCCAGTAGGGTCGGCGTCGCCCAACAATCGTCAGTAGGGTGCTCGTCGCGCCGACGGAATGGCCAAGGACGACTCGTTTGCTCGGGGAGGCGGCGCGCGGGCCAAGGGATGGTCAGTTAGGCGCCATATATACTGTTTCCGGTGGGCCGCCCCCCTCGCCCGCGGCAGGGGCTCGGCTCCGGATACGCTTGCCACTTTCTCATTGCGCCGACGGTCTGGGCAAGGGCTCCTCGGATAGGGCAGGGGTTGTCGCACCACGTCGTGGCCTAGTCCAAATCCGACATGCGTGCCTGATTTGAACGTCTGCCGGCGCACCATCAGCCTACCCAGCCCTACTACGGTCTTGGCTCGGCTCGGGCTATCGCTTCTGGGCCGGCGTTTTGGTTATGCACTGACGATTTGGGCCAACTCCAACCTGGCTGAAGGCGCGACTTCTTCATGGCTGCTTACGTTCCGCTGATTGGGGAATATTCGAATTCCGGAATGCGACAAAACAACACGGTATAGAGTTTCTTCGCTTAGTTCTACTAAGGTAGATCGAACGCCTTGGCATCCATTTTTTCATCCAACGTCAGTTTTGAGTAGGTCTCGACTACCGTGACCTTCTCTTTCCCTACCTCAGAAATGAGCATGCGCTTGACCGGAAGTCCGGTCGCCGCATCGAGCCAAACGGTGACCGAAAAGGTCGGATCTTGCCCCTTGATAGAGAGTTGATAGTCGAGCCGTTGTGTTGCGCGTTCACCGACCTTCTCCTTGTCACCGAGCTCGAACCGGGCGACGGGAAATCGGTCTTTAGCGTCGTCGGCCTTGACATCCGGGAGGGGCAGGTGCGGCACGAAGACACCCGATCGCGACAGCCACGTCAGAATGTCGCGGTTGAAGTCCTTCGGGGTATTTTCAAGGCTGGGGCGGATCATCCCACTGTCCTGCATGCTCAAGCGGGTACCGTCGGACACCATCAGCAGCCGCATCGGGAGGCCCTTACTTGGTTCCTTGATTTCTTGTCGCGCCCTGTTTCCCTCGCCAAGCAGCAGTGATCCCTTGTAGGAAAGAGCCTCCACCTGTCCCCCAAAATCGCATTTGATCTCCGAATTACACTCCAGCGTCTTCGCCGTTGCCAACTTTTCCTCCATGGCGCGGAACAATTTCTCTGCGTCATTCCCGGTCCCGTCATCTTGAATCGCATCTGCTATCCCAACGGCGAAAACAACGCGCAGGGCTGCAGTGACAAATAACGCAACGGACCACTTCCTCTTCCTCGTATACAACATGAATGTCCCCTTCGTAAAACGGACGAAAACGGGTGAATGACGGCGTTATTCTCTGCTCGACATTCAATCTGGCGGGATTCCTCACGCATTACAACGATCCTTTAGGCCTCGTCAGGCAAATTCGTGGGTCGTTTTTCGGTTAGGTAACGCTCCAAGTTGATGGTACAGGGCCAGTTAGATGGCCTCATATGTGCGAAAACCGTAGGCTTTTCTCATGTCGCGTTTCGCCTTTTTTTTCTGACCGCTTACCCTTGGTGCGGACTTCGGCAAGTCGTTCATCGCCTTCCTCATTCATGCAGGCTGGTGATGATTAGCTGCCAGCGGCGAGCGCATCAGGCGAACAGGATGGACACCGAGCGACATGGTGAGGCCCATCCAGACGGGCAAGGCGAAACGGATGGCGGCCGTGACAAGGGTGACGAACAAGACGGCGCCAAACAGGGCGGGAAGCCGCAGCCAAACAAGTCTGCCCGCGGCCTTGCTCGGCTCGGGCTCCGCTTGCCGCTGGCTCCTTGGGCTGACGAGCTGGGCAGGCGCGGCATGACTCGCTCGGGGCGAGAAGAGGCTCCTGACCATTGCCGCATGTGGTGCTGCCTCTACTTGTTCATCCGGCTCGCCACCGCCAGCAAATCCATCCGTTTGACTTTGGCTAGTTGGTTTCGCTGCCGCTCTGGCGTAGAATTTTAGGATCGCCTGTCACGCCGCTGTTGGCGTCGTTTCCGAGCACCTTGTTCGGTCTCGCGAAATGGCGGAGGGATGGAAGGTACGAGTCGAGGGCCTCATGGCCAAGCATCAACACATGATCCCGTCGGTCGAAACTGAGTTACGGCCATCCGCGCGAAATCGGCCAACCGAAGACTGGTGGTTTGGCGAATTGGCCAAGTTCGCCCTTCGGAGCCGCTTCGTCGAAGTAAGAGACGAAGAGAAGGGCAGAATCGGGCGTGAAGCGAAAAGGCAAGCGGAGTCGTCTCGCGGGACATAGTGGCCCAGCCCTCCCGTGGCCTGCCTCGGCTCGGGCTCCGCTTGCCGCTTGCTTAAAGCGCCGACGGCGTGGGCAAGATGGCTCGTGACGTTTCGATTCGTACTCCGGGCGATTATTGTTTCGTGACGTCGGGTTTGCCGCCGGGAAGCGATCGTTGCCGCCCGGCCGACACTCCGCGAGGCCCGACGCGCTGGAGTCGTGGCGATGCTCACGGCCCGATGACCTTACACCTCGGCAACGCTTCCCGGAGTTTCGCCAGTCCAGTGTCCGTGACTTGAGTGCCATCGAGATAAAGCACTTGCAGCCCCGTCAGCCTTTCCAGGTGCGCTAGCCCAGCGTCCGTAACGTGAGCGTCACCGAGACAAAGCCATCCCAGCTCCGAAAGCCCTTGCACGTGGGCCAGGCCAGCGTCCGTGACTTGAGTGCCATCGAGATTAACCGCTCGCACCTCATCCAAGTAGTCTCTTGGCAGCCAACGTCGCAGGAATTCCCTGGGGAACGCTTCGCTCGCCGTCTCGTCGGGTTCGTCGTATCGCACATATCCGCCGAGCGCTTTGATGGAGGCCGCAGCATCCCGCTGCCGATGAGCCCGATTCACCACGACCGACAGCGAAACACACAACACGGTCACGACCGCCAGCATCGTGGCCAACGAGAACTGCGCCCACCGCCGCTTGAGCGTCAGCATCGAAAGCAGCTTCGCAAGGGGCATGGCCATGCCCATCAGCATGCCGCGCCGGCGGGCGGACGGCAAGGGCGTGTGCTACCTGCTCGTTCCGGATCGCCTGCGGCCGTGGCTCAGCTCGGGCTGCTTGACCGGCGCCAGGGGACCTAGGCCAGCGCCGTGCTGGCCCGTGGGAAAGTCTCATTTCTTGATTTCAAGGGCATTGGGGGCAACGACGATTTTGCCCAGATCATTGTCGCCGTCGCCGATCTTGATCACCCACTTTCCCTTTCTGTCGGCCTTGCCCACCTGGAGCCAACCCGATTCCTCGTGCCAAAGGGTGAACTCCAACTCGCCGGCCGGCAATTTCACGATCTCGAACGTCCCGTCTTCCTTCGACACGCCAACGTAGGGATTGTCTCGCACCACCACGTAACCCTTCATCCACGGGTGGAGGTTATCCGTGATCGGCACTGGTAACTTCTGTCCACGACGAAAGTGGTAGTCGAATTTGTCTCCAGATCGCAACAGCGGGTTGATCGCGAGGTCCAATATTGGCGAGAAGACGAGGTTATGTGAGAACGGGTCTGAGTTGTGCAATTCGAGCGTCTGCGAACGACGAATCGGCAGGATATGGGGATCGAAACGGCAGTTCTTTTGGTCGAGCCGTACGGTGTCATTGGCGGTCGTCGCGTAATCGGGATGGACCTTTACGTCCTTGCTGCTGACGTAGATCACGACATTGGCCAGTCCGCCGTCCCCGCCCACGACCAATTGCTCATCGACGACTTCGTGCTCGGCGCACCCCGGCTCCTTGGCGGTGTCGAACTTCATTGGCGTTGGGGCCTTGCCGTCATAGACAAACCGACCCCTAAGCGTGCCCCACTGGGCCTGGGCCGTTCCGGCTGTCAGATACAACGTCGCGACCACAAAGGCGAATTGAACAAGGTATGTGGACATGATGTAAATCCTTTTTGCATGATATTGCTCGATGCTACAATTCGGCAGGGCGTTCGGTAGTTCGGCCTGGCGCAGGTCAATGTGGCGATCGCCACCAGCGCGAACAGGGCTCGCAGGCGAAACTGTGCCCACCACCGCTTGGGTGTAATCACAGCGACGAGCTTGAAAAGGAGCTTGGCCATGCAATCAGCTTGACGCCCTAAACGCTGGCTGGCAAGCGGGCCTCCTACCGTTCACGGTCCGCTAATGTTGCAGTTCGGCAAAGTCTTGCGAAGTTGAGCCACCCCGACGTCGGTGACCTGAGTGCCATCGAGGAGAAGCACCTCCAGAGCCGTCAGTCCTTTCAAGTGGGCCAGCCCGGCATCAGTGACCCGGGTGCTAAAGAGATAGAGCTTCCGCAGTCCCAACAGTCCTTTCAAGTGGGCCAGCCCGGCATCGTTAACCTGAGTGTTGTTGAGGCCAAGCAGCTTCAGAGCCGTCAGTCCTTGCAAGTGGGCCAGCCCGGCATCGCCGACCCGCGTGTTGTGGAGGGAAAGCCGCTGCAAAGCCGTCAGTCCTTGCAAGTGGGCCAGCCCGGCATCAGTGACCAGAGCACCGCCGAGGTCAAGCCGCCGCAGACTCGTCAGTCCTTGCAGATGGGCCAGCCCGGCACCCGGGATTTGGATGCCGTCGAGATTCACCCATCCCACCTCGTCGAAGTAGTCCCGTGGAAGCCAGCGTCGTAGGAATCGCCTGGGCAAAGCCTCGTTCGCCGTGTCGGGTTGCTCGTATACGACCTTTCCACCGAGGGCCACAATAGCGGCCACGGCATCCCGCTGCCGATGCGCCCGGTTCACCACGACCGACAGCCACACGCACAACACCGTTACGACCGCCAACATCGTGGCCAAGCTGAACTGCGCCCACCTACGCTTGGGCGTCAGCATCGAAAGCAGCTTGGCAAGGGGCTTGGCCATGCCCGCCAGCATGCCGCGCCGGCGGGAGGAGGGCAAGAGGCTCGCGACCTTGCTGCTCATCGTCAGCCCAGCCATGCGCGCGCTCGACATCAATTTCGAATCCGCGCGTGTCGCGAACCCAGACACCGTGTCCCGATTCCTTGCCGATCGGCAAGCGCGCTCTGGAGCGTGTATTCGAAGTCATGCGTGCCTTCGCTTGGCAGGAGCTTGGTCGTCCCACCTCGCCCGTGGCCCAGCTCGGCTCGGGCTCCGCTTGCCGGTTGTTCCTCGCGGCGATGCGCCGGACAGAGACAGTCGCGATTAGCGGGCGACGTTTCGAGCAGTACGACGAGACTCCAACTCGTGAACGGTCATTCGGACTTGGTTCGTCGCCATTCGACGGCTGTTCCGAACTTCACTGACGGAGCGTCACCCGTCGCGAAACTGTGCCACGACCCTTGCCAAATCCAGGTAAGGGAAAGCATCCGGTGTGCTTTGACATCGTAAGTGCCGACGCCCGTGCAGCTCGCCTCCCCGCCACAGATTTTGCCCTCCGTGCCCGATTCGCGAGTGCCCGCGTGGGTCGCGGTAATTTCGCCCTCGAAAATGAGGTAGGCAATGTCATCCTTCACGAGGTCCACTTTGCCGGTGATCCTCACAGCGCTCACTTCCTCGGGCCGCGGAACATAGACTGAGTCGCCTGCAGGGTTCAACACGAGGCCGAACTTGCGTGCGACACCTTCCGCTATGGTCCACTTCCGTTCTCCGACAATGTCAGCAGGCACCAGCATGTCCCATTCTTCATCGGAGAGTTTCAGACTGTCCCTGCGAGAAGCTCCAAGTCCCTCTGGCCGAAGCCCGAGTAGCATGTAGCGGCTGTAAGTAGCTAGCGACACACTACCGTCGTCGCGCACACCAATTCCTCGGAAAGGAAATGGCTCTGCTACTTTCGCGCTTCGAGGTGTCACTTCTCCAAATGCTTTCAAGCCCGCATTCAAACTGGCCAGTACTTCCTGGCTCCAGGTCTTTTCACTCTTGAAGTTCTGGTGGCTGGCCAAAACGTCGCCGTCGGGTGTGACCACGTAAAGGCCTTGGTACTGGGCCGGCCTCTGCTTTTGCACGGAACGGAAGAAATCGCCGCCGGCATCCTCTGCCGTGCGGATCTTATACAGATTCAAGGCCACCGGCACGAAATTAGTGGAGATGCAGCGGATAACGTCGTCGTTCGACAACGGGCCCTCCCGGAGCCCGACCGCGTAGCCTCAGCACAATTCCAGTGGTTCGTCGCCCGAGACCCAGATCAAAATCGGCCGTTTTTCCTCCTTTGCCACAGCGACCGCATCTGGCAGGTCCACCAGCCAGGGAATGCCCCGATATTTCAATTCTTCAGCACGGGGCAGAAGAACGGCGTAACTTTCGGCCGCTTCCTTGGGCAGTCGGTCCGCGTCCAACCTCGCCGATTTTTCGATGGGCGGCCCTTCTTCAGCCATCGCAGCGCAAGAAAAGGAACCAGCATCGAATCCCACGCCGCCCGCGGCGAGCAGGACTACCGCAATCATTTTCAGGTTGGTCGAGAACACTTGCTTCCCTATTCCACGCCTCAAGGACACCGTACCCAGTAGAGTTTGACTCACTGGGGGCCGAGAGGCAAGAGCGACCGTGTTCGGCGTGCTCAAGCACCTTTTGGTGGCACCAGAGAGCGGCCGAAATGCGCCCAGCAGCTCCGGGTGGTGCCAGAGCGAGGCAGTTGGGCTGCTCATCCGCGATAACCCATAGCAATCATGAGGACTTGTCCCCCACAATGGGCAACGCTACGTTGGCCCATGCCGTTGCACGAACATCGCGAAAATCCTTAACGATACGCGGACGATGGCCTACCAGATCCTTCCAGGTTATCAGGTGCGATTGGCGAAGCGTTCCCCGCATGACCACTGGCAGGGCGGAGCAGCATACCATCAAGGCGCCGTCTGTCCGATTTGCGACCGCCCGCTTCTGTTGCTGTGGGATTTGGCTTGTTCCGACCCGCGTTTCGCCGTGGGTGGGCGGCCGCTCTTCAAGAACCTTGAGCGACTGCCGCTCTATTATTGTTGGACTTGCTCGGCCGAAATGGATTACCGCATCGTCACGCCGAACCGAATCAAAGTTCTCAAGAACCAAGGAGAATTCCAAGGCAAGCACTTCCCCTACAAGAATTACCCACTTCAGTTTCCGCGGCGGCCGATCGAGTTGAACCGGCTCATCGAAATGCCCGAAGCCGCCCAAAAGATCGTGAGCTCCTGTTTCGGCTGCGACCGGATTCCAGCGTCCGGAAAAAAGGCGTTGGAGAAATGGCTCGGCCGAAAAGTAAAGTTTGCTTTCGATATTTGGTGGCACCAATTGGGAGGCCTGCCTTGGTTGGCTCAGGGGCCGGAGCGAATTGTCTGCCCCAATAAACAATGCTCTTGGAGCCATCGCGGTTGGGCGATGAAGATTCTGGCCGTCGTGATGAATGATCCGCCGTCAGGCTTGCCGATGGTCGAGACGATCGAAGAAGTCAAGAAGGACCATGGACACTTTAACAATCAGGTGCAGGTGATCTTTCACGTATGTCGAGGTTGCCTGACGCTCCACGCGGCGAATCGCTGTGGTTGAATTACGGGCGCAAGATTGGGTTACCGAAGCCCCGCCCACCTCGCCCGCGACCCAGCTCGGCTCGGACTCCGCTTGCCACTTGCTCAAAGCACCGATTTGCTTGGGCAATCGCCAAGTCTACCGACTACCGTTCTGCGCAGCAGTTGCGAAGCTGGGTTCAACGAATGACCGGCGATACGGAAATTGCCGGGGCTGGCCCTGTTGCTGCGCAACTGTCGCGCAGCCCCGCTCGGGCCCGGCACGTCCGGGGTGGCTCGTAAAGGTTGGCCCACGCGTGGAAATCCGGCTCAAGACAGAGCGGAATCACCAAGGCGACCCAGAAGTCGGCTTGGCCCTCGCCGACGCAAATTCGGAGGCCAGTTGGCCATGTTACGTAGGGCTTGCGCCCTAAGTTTGGCCAGACGTTCGGTGTGGTTTCCAGCCCGCCCGCTGCCTGGCTCGGATCGGGCTCCGCTTGCCGCTTGCTCCTCGCGACGACGGGCTTGGGTCACTCCTCAATTCGGTCCTACCAGCACGAACGTGCCCCAGTAGTACGGGCTTTGCCATTTTTCCTGCTTCCGAACCCAGCGCTTGGCGTTGTGCAACGACTTGGCGTGGTCGGCTACGCCGCCCTTCGCTTCATCCTTCGCCACCCCGGCGCAAAAATAGCTGATCAGGCTGGCGGCCGCTTTGTCATCGACGAGCCAGTTGCTGGCGATGGCACGCCGCGCCCCGGCGACCAAAAAACCTCGTGACAAGGCGCATACCCCTTCGCCAGTCTGTTGCGAGCCGTAGTTCGTTTCGCAGGCACTCAAAATCGCAAGCTCGCAGTCTTTGAGGTTCAGCTCGTAGATTTCCGACAGCATCAGAAAGCCGTCGTCGGCCGGGTCGGTGTCGGTCTGCTTTCCGGGCGTCAATGCCAAAGCGCCGAAGAAGTTACCGTATTGCTGGCTGGCGAGCCCGTGGCACGCCAGGTGGATCACGCGCCGGTCCACGACGTTGCTGCGCAAGCTAGCCTCGGTTGCCGTTTGCTCAGTCAGAGCGGTCGATTTGATGCCTTGCTTCTTGTATCCATCCCTCACCCAGGTCGATTCGGTACCCGAATACCGGAGCTGAGCTAGCCTTCCGCCCGCCGACCCGTAGCGGTTATGTGCCGCCAATTGCCTCAGAGTGCCGCCGTAGTTCGATGTCAGCTGCGAGGCCTTCGCGGTGCGATAGGTCGGATTGCCGACCGTGAGCACGGGTGATCGGTCGGCCTTGGTCTTGGCGGGTGCCTTGCGGTCGCTGAGGTTGTAGAGCACAGTGGCCGACGGGGCATAGACGATGGGCGGGCCGACGTCGAGCAAGTAACGCGGGTTTTCGCCCGGCTCGACCACCAACGCCTCGAAGGGCAATAGAGCCAGCGGCCCGTCGGGGACGACGATCAGCCGTTTGGCTTTCCCTTCGGCCAGCACCTTGCGCTCCGCCTCGGGGACCAGCAGCTTCCACAGTACGGCCAGGTTGGCCGTTGTGGCTTTTGCGCCCTGCAAGTTGGCCAGTCGATCGACGACGCCGTCGTGCTGTTCGTTGGCGCAAGCGGCCCGCAGCTTCACGGACGTTAACGGACCGGGCTCGATCGCCAGTTCCTTGGCCGCAGCTTCATCGGCCACCAGCGCCGTTAAGCACGCATCGTGCGGGCCTACCGCCAACACGTAACTCCCTTCTTTGCCCACCAGGTAGATCAAGAGCAACCCGTCGTCGCCCAGCAGTCGGTGCTGGAACTGGCTCAGTCGCGGCAAGCCTCCTGATACCGAGAGCAGGTCGCGATACACCGGGCTGGTGCTCCGATCCTCTCGAAAATGGTTGTAAAGCTGCGCGCGAGCATCGGACAATTGGGTTTGCAGCTTTTGCCAATTCGCGTCGTCGGTCGCGGTGTCGTTGGAGGCTTGCTCTAGAGTTGCGATCTTCGCCTTGAGCTCCGCGTCGCGTTTGTTCAGCCGCTCGCGCTCGGCGGTGGGCCGGCCGATCTGAAGTTCGGCGCCGCCCAGGTTCATTTCGTCCAATAGCGAACAGGCACGCCCGCGCTCAATGGCTGCATAGGCCTCGGCCGTATCGCCAAGCTCCACCTGCCAGCCGACCATGCGTTCAAACGCATCCGCGAAGCGACTGATTTGCTGCTCGGGCTCCTGTTCGGCGCCGCCGCTCTCGCCTGGCTGCTGCTCGGCCAGGTCCATTGCTCGATGTAGATCTTTGAGGGCCTCGTGGGGGCGATTCAGGTTCCAGCAAATCCGCGCCCGCAGATAGTGGGCGTCGAAGCGATCAGAGGGGCTGGCGTGTGTGCGGTCGTAAATCGAGATGGCACGGTCCACCAACGGCTCGGCGTCGTTGGGAAGGCCTTGTTCGAAGTACAAACCGGCCAACTCGTTGAGGCTGGAGGCGACGATGGGATGCTCGGTCCCAATGACCGCCTCGCGGACGGCCAGGACACGCTCCAGAAGCGGCAGCGCCTCGGCGTAGCGCCCTTGCAAACGGTACAGGCCGGCCAGGACGCTGAGGCTGACGGCGACTTTGATGTGCTTCGGCCCCAGCGCCTTTTCGCGGACCGCCAGCGCCTGTCGGAAGAACGATTCGGCCTCGGTGGGTCGTTTCAGCTTCAGCAGGCAGCGGGCCAGATTGTCGAGGTAAAACGCGACGCTTGCATGTTCGGCCCCGTGAACTTCCTTGGCGATCTCGCATGCTCGCTCATAGGACGTTCGGGCTAGATCGAGTTTTTGTAATTTGAGTTGGGCGCCGGCCAGCTTCGTGAGCGACATCGCAGTGTCGATGTGCTTCGGGCCTCGGCTCGCTTCGCGGATATCGAGTACACGCTGGTAGAGCGGTTCGGCCTCGTCGAAGCGGCCCTGGGTTGAATACAAGCCGGCCAGCTTGTCGAGGCTCGACACCAGTTCGGCGTGTTTTGGTCCCAATCGCTTTTCATTGCCCTCGAACGCCCGGCGATAGTACGGTTCGGAGTCGCCGTAGCGCCCCAGGTCAATGTAAAGGTCGCCCAGCCAAGTCAAGACCAAAGAAACATCGGCGTGCTCCGTGGGAAGCGCCTTCTCGCGGATCGCCAAGGCCCGCAACAGGAGCGGTTCGGCCTCGGCATAGCGCTGCTGGACATAATACGAATGTCCGAGGTTTGCGAGA
>Ga0265314_10002562_pt1 | contig 18458 bp, 6 predicted proteins | sample 4126metaG_FD_203106 | JGI IMG/M metagenome (GOLD analysis project Ga0265314, IMG submission 203106) | Rhizosphere microbial communities from Carex aquatilis grown in University of Washington, Seatle, WA, United States - 4-1-26 metaG | ecosystem: Host-associated > Plants > Roots > Rhizosphere >... | reverse complement strand
TCTTAGGGATGCGATCCACAAACGGATTTATCCAGTATTACTTTGTGTCGCGCCCTGAACTTCCCGATCCTTCCAAAGACGGGCCGCTCGAAATACGGGTGCCCACGGATTGCACAATTATTTTGAAACTGGACAGCGCATGGAATTGGGAATTCCGGCACGAAAACGCCGTCATGCTAGGCCCAACGAATTACCCCGAGTTCGCCCGATATTTCAATCTAGTGCCGGAGATCGTAAACAATAGATGTCAGAAGGTGCAATTTAGTGCCCTCTATTTGAATTTGGGCGAAAAGACGAATGTTGACCCCTACGCTTTCTACGTCAATCTCGACCAGGTAATGCCGGATGGAAGCCCTGCGCCGCAACTTGTGATCAGAATCGATCCTGACATTCAGAACCCGGGTGACCACCCACACATATAATTTGGTAAAAGTATGGCCCCATATTGAGCGCAAACCCGTCTCTTCTCTCCATCATCGCTCACGCGCGGTCGGGTGCGTTGGACTATGCGTGGCGGCTGCTTCATGACGCTGGTCTTGATCGCATCAATGACGACCCTGCGGTGCTCAGCGTGTTGGGTCGGTTGTTGAAGGACAGCGCATTTAGAGAAGTGGGGGTAGAAAGGCGGAGGCTCTACCTCGAGGCCGCCAAGGCCTATAGTCGCGCCGGAGAGATCGGCGGAGCAACATATCCGTTGATCAACGCGGCGACTCTCTCGTTGCTGGCAGGGCGGCGCGAGCAAGCGCAGATTCTGGCGCGGCAGGTGCTGGCGCTGATCCAATGTGGCAATGACGAGCTTGAAACGCCCTATTACCGGGCCGCCACGAGGGCGGAAGCGTTGCTGCTTCTGGGGGACATCGCGCAGGCAAAGCAAGCCTTCGCCGAGGCAATGTCGCTGGCACCGCGGGCCTTCGAGGACCATGCGTCCACGTTGCGGCAATTTACGCTAATCCTCGACGAGATGGGCGAGGACAAAGCGTGGCTGGAGCCATGCCGTCCGCCGCGCGCCCTGCATTACGCAGGCCATATGGCGACGGCCATCAAGGGCGACGAGATCGGAAGGCAGATCCGCCACTTTGTACGAGAGGAAAAAATAGGCTTCGGCTGCGGCGCGTTAGCCGCTGGGGCTGATATTCTCATTGCCGAAGCGCTTCTTGAAGAAGGTGCAGAGCTGCACCTTGTCCTCCCTGCTTCAACGGACCGATTCCGAGAGGCGTCAGTTGCCAGCGTCGGTAACGACTGGGCTGCGCGGTTCGACCATATCTTAGAGGCCGCGGATAGTATCCGCGCCGTCGGAACGGACTGCGATCCGTCATCTCCGCTTGCGCTTCAGTTGGCGGCTGAGGTCGCGATGGGCTGTACCGTGATGCAGGCAAACGTGCTGATGACAGATGCGGTTCAGCTTTTGATCCTCGATCGGAAACCGTTGGCGAAAGGCGGGCCGGGTGGCAGCGACTGGATCGGGGCAACTTGGGAAAAAACCGGTCGACGTCAGCACGTGCTCGTCGCGCCGCGCGTTCGCACCGATGCCGATGCACGCAGGCCAGACGACCCTCACAGGGCAAAGAGGTGTTTGGCGGCGATACTGCGAATCGAGTGGCCGGACGCCGATACCACTGTTCTGACGGACGAGATTTTCCCGCGTCTGGCTCGGGCTTTTGCGAAAGAACCAGCCCCCATGATTGCACCACGATGGATGGGAGAAGCGTTGCTCGTGGCGTTCGACACCCCAACCCATGCGGCGCGTGCCGCGTCATCGGCGGTCGCGGCGCTGGTCGGTGTGGCTGACCTACGTGTCGCGGGGCACTATGGAATCGCGCTTCGTGTGGACGATCCGTTCGGAGGCGCGCCGCTTCTGGTTGGCCCTGCCGTCGCCTTACCGGGGCGGATGGTGGTTTCTACACCTCCCGGCGCCGTTCACCTGTCTGAAGATTTTGCCGCGGCACTTCACGCCGGATCGGCCGTGGAACGACCGAGAGTGGAATATGTAGGGGAGATGCCGATGGCCCACGCCGGTCCTGTCCGGTTGTTTGCGCTCACAGACTGAGCCGGGCCTCATACGACCATCTCTTCCAGCCTATGCGGTGCCACGATCACAAGCGCGTCATCCTCGCGGTGGATGATGCCGCGCCGCTCCAGTGTATTGATCGTACGCGAGACTGTCTCGCGGGTGCTGTGCACGCGAACGGCTAAACTTGTCAGCACAGGCGCCGGCCGCACCGTACGGCCGTCACCCAGCCGCGCCAGACGCAACAGCTCAGCATGAATGCGTCCGGCGGCAGAAAGCGTGGTGCGTTCCGCCATCCTCGTGGCAGTGGTGCGCAGTTGTTTGAGCAGCATCCTTGAGACAGCCAGCCCAACACATCCATAAGTCTCGATCAACGCCAAGAAGTCGAGCGCAAGGAACACGGCGGCGCGCAGATCCTCGACGGCCACCACGTCCGCGTCCTCGGGCTCGGGCTCGGCATTGGCGATGGCGCCGAAGAAGTCGCCAGGCAAGAACTCGTTCAACAGGACGATCTGACCCTCGAGGCGATAGGCCAGCGCATGCGCTCGGCCAGCGACCACAAGGAAGGTTGCGCTGGCCCGATCACCCTGTTTGAGAACAATTGCCCTGACAGGATAACGGCGATCGATCGCGCGCCGGCCGATACTCGCCGCGACATCAGCTGAACAGGCAAAGACCTCCTGCAGGAACTCGTAAAGACTAACGTCAAGGGCTGAACTCAATGCCGGGGTGTCCTCTTATCGGCGGTCAACGCCAAACTTGTGTGCATTCTCGCAAATTGTCACGCAGGCCCGCGCCTGAACATCTAACTCATGCGGATAACTTGGCGGAAAACAACGCGATAGCCCGTCTCTGATCGCCGCTTTGTGTCGCCAAAAATCAGGTGGGGTGGGGATGAGAAATGCTGAGCAACAATTCGTCGAAATTTTTGTTCGTACCGATATGCAAGCAACACACCAATATCCATATAACTGTCTTATTTTATTGAATAATTTCTGGTGGAGGTGAGAATCTCGTTCTTCTGTTAAGCTATTATTTCTACTTCTTTTTCCGCAGTACGATTTTTCCACACCAACTCAGGTCCAACAATTTCCGAAGATATTTTTCGGCGCACACGTGGACATCCCCGCCCATGTTAACGACGTGGACGGGTTGATAAAATACGACTCGGTCTCATTCTAAAGTTGTCGTATAGATGCTCAGTCCGGAAAACTTCGGACCAAGTGGGTCGGTGCTTTGAACGCAACGCGCGGACGATACCAGATATAGGGGTACGGCGGGGACTAGCTGCAATGCGTGCCACTCTTTGCCGGACGGACAGGACAGCCATCGCGTCAACGCCATGTCCGTGCGGCCCCCTTTCCATCGCGCGCGCAACTCCGCTTTTAGGGTGATGTAGATGGTAAACGGCCAAGGGTCCGGTACAAATCTGCGCGCTACGGTGAAGGGACGCTCGCGGGCACGAACCGCCGCGCTGCTTTCGGCATCGATCACGGCGATCGCAATATCGCTCGCCGGACCGGCGCTAGCGACGTCTACCACATACAACGGCAATGGAACGAGCTCGGACTGGTCCGATGCGGCCAACTGGTCCGCGGGCGTGCCGGGCAGTCATTACGATATCAACCTCGTACAGACGGGCTCCCATGCGCCGACCAATTTCGACATCAGCAATACCTTCTCCTCACTGACGCTCGAAACCCCGACCGACGCGACAACGCTTGCCAACGGGTATACCGTCGGCGGCAGCGGCACGTTCACGGCCATCGACAATTTTGTGCTTGTCGATTCGGCGCAGAATGCGTCCGCCGACCATCTGAACATGAATTTCGTTCTGCAAGGGGCGACGAACGTCACGTTGGTAAGTAACGCCGGCGGACTTGTCTTCGGCGGTACCATCTCCGGTGGCGGCGGCTTCATCTTCATAAATGAAAGCGGCCCGGCCATCGTGCTCAGCGGTAACAACACTTACAGCGGCGGCACGACGGTCTCAGAAGGTGCACTCAGTATCTCGTCCGACAGCAATCTTGGAACCGGCGGTACGCTCGTGCTCAAGAACGGCACGACGCTCTACACCACGGCGACGGGCACGTTCGCGCACGCCGTAACCGTCGCGGGCGATCCGACCTTCAATGTGGCGAGCGGCACAACCACGACCTGGAGCGGTCTGATCACCGACGGTGGATCCGCGGGCGATGTGGAATTGGACGGCGGCGGCACGTTAGCGCTGACCAACACGTCCAATTCCTATTCCGGCGGCACGGTGGTCAAGGGCGGCTCGACGCTACTGATCGACAATGACAGCGAGATTGGGAACACAAGTGGTGGCCTGACGCTCGGCGACGCGACCACGTCGGGTACGTTGCAATACGGGAGTGCTTTTAGCCTCTCCAGCACGCGCGCCATGACGCTCGGCGCAGGGGGCGGCACGATCGACACCAACGGCTTTGCCCCAACGATTGCGTCGGGAATCGGCGGATCAGGCGCGCTGTCCGTGATCGGAGGCGGCACGCTGACGCTGACCAACACCTCCAATTCCTATTCCGGCGGCACGGTCGTCAAAGGCGGCTCGACTCTCCTGATCGACGATGACGGCGAGCTTGGCGCCACGACGGGCGGCCTGACGCTCGGCGACGCCACGACGTCCGGCACCCTGCAATACGGAAGTGGCTTTATTATCTCGGGAACGCGCGCGATCACGCTCGGCGCCGGCGGCGGAACGATCGATATCAATGGCAGCACAACGCTTATTTCACAAGGCATTACCGGCGATGGCGGACTCACCGTCGTCAATTCGGCTGGCCCCTCCGAATTCCTGACCCTGACTGGCACCAACACGTATCTCGGCGGCACAACAATCGGTGCCGGCGTCAAACTGAATATCGGCAACCATGGCACGACGGGCTCGATCATCGGCGATGTGCTCGACAATGGCACGCTGAACTTCGACCGGACGGATACCGGCGTCGTCTTCGCCGGTGCTATTTCCGGGTCCGGCACGGTCAACATCGTCGAGTCGAGTGGTGGCGTGGTGTTCACAGGCACGAACACATATTCCGGCACCACGACGATAGGCGGAAGTCTGACGCTCGGTGACGGCACAACGGCGGGCACGATTACCAGCGACGTCAGCACGCTGATCGGCTCCTCCAAATTGATATTCGACGAGCCGACCGACGTTACTTTCGCCGGGCGCATCGCCGGTTCGGGGCAGGTCGTCATCGAAGGCCCGGGTGCCATCACGCTGACCAACACGTCCAACCTCTATGCCGGCGGCACTGTGGTCAAGGGCGGCTCGACGCTGGTGATCGACGATGACGGCGAGCTTGGGGACACAAGTGGCGGCCTGACGCTCGGCGATGCGACCACGTCGGGTACGCTGAAACTTGGTGCGGCCGTCATCGTTTCGAGCTCACGCGCCGTGACGCTCGGCGCCGGCGGCGGCACGATCGATCTCAACGACTCGGACATAAGGATTTTGCAGGGCATTACCGGCGCTGGCGGGTTGACGCTCACCAACTCGGGCGGCGGCACAGGGGGTGCAATTCTGACCGGAACCAATACGTATGGCGGCGGCACGACGATCGGTTCCCACGTTTTACTGGAGATCGGCGATAACGGCACAACGGGCTCGATTACCGGCAATGTCCTTGACAATGGTCAGCTGAGCTTCAACCGCTCGGATACCGGCGTCGTCTTTGCTGGAAACATTTCCGGGTCAGGCCAGGTTTCGATCCTCCACGGCGGAATGGTGTTCACGGGCACGAACACATATTCCGGCAACACGAATATCAATACGTCTCTTACGCTCGGCGACGGCACGACGGCGGGCACGATTACCGGCAACGTGGTCTTGGGGGTCGGCTCCTCCACGTTGACGTTCGACGAACCGACCGACGTCACCTACGCCGGGAATATCGTCAACGTAGGGCGCGTCATCATCGACGGCCCAGGCATCATCACGCTAACGGGCACCAGCAACTATACAGGCGGCACAACGGTCGCCTCCGGCGGCCTCAGCATTTCATCGGACGCCAATATTGGCGGTACATTGCATCCGCTGGAGCTGGATGACGGCACCACGCTCTACACGACGGCGACCGGCACGTTCACGCACGACTTGACGGTTGCGGGCGATCCGACGTTCAGCGTGGCGAGCGGCACCACCACGACCTGGAGCGGCCAGATCACCGACGGCGCCTCCGCTGGCGATGTGGAAGTGGACGGCGGCGGCACGTTGGCGCTGACCAACACGTCCAATTCCTATTCCGGCGGCACGGTGGTCAAGGGTGGCTCGACGCTGCTGATCGACAATGACGGCGAGCTCGGCGCCACGACGGGCGGCCTGACGCTCGGCGACGCCACGACATCGGGCACGTTGTTGCTCGGCGACGACTTCGATCTCGCGAGCACGCGCGTCATTACGCTCGGTGCGGGCGGCGGCACGATCGATACCGACATCTATGACACGGTGGTCACGCAAGGAATCGGCGGAAGTGGTGGGTTGACCAAGGCCGGTACCGGTACGCTGAACCTGCTCGGAACGAATACCTATACCGGCGGCACGACGATAGACGATGGCACCCTCCTACTCGGCGATCCGGGCGACACTGCGTCGATCATAGGCGCGGTCGTCAACAACGGCGAATTCGTTCTTTTCAACGCCGATACGTCTGCGATGACGAGCATCACAAACAACGGACTGACGGAATTCGTGAATACCCAGTCGGCGGGTGCGTTGACGATCAGCAACAACGACCTGCTGGTGTTCGGGGAGGATAGCACGGCCGGCAATGCCGTCATCACGAGCGGTCAAAATACATTGATACAATTCGCCAACTCCGCAAGCGCGGGTAACGCGAGCATCACCACCGACGGCGTTGAGATTTCTCCCTTCGACCTGGGCGCTGGGCTCTTTTTCGGAGACACCAGCACGGCGGCAAACGCAACGATCGTGAACAACAACGATGGCGCGACATTCTTTGGAGACAACAGCACTGCCGGTTCGGCGAACATCACCAACAACGACAACGGCGTCCTCGATCCAAACAGTTTCGCGTCCGGCGGCACATATTTCGAAAACGATAGCAGCGCGGAATCCTTGACCATCCTCAACAATGCAGGCGGCCTCACTTATTTTGCCGACGCGAGCACGGCCGCGAATGCGACGATCACCAATAACGGCGGCATGACGTATTTCTCGGGGAACAGCACGGGTGGGGAAGCGCAGCTCATCACCGATGCGAACGGCGTGGTCGATTTCTCGGCCAGCACAGGTCCGAACAACGACCACCAACTGACGGCTGGTTCGATCTCTGGCGCGGGTAATTTCTACCTCGGCGCCAATCAAGTCACCGTCGGTGGCAACAACCTCTCCACCACGGTATCCGGCGTCATCAGCGATTGCGGAGCGGGCGGGACCGCGTGCGAGGGCCCCGCCGAGTCGGTCGCGTCTACGGGCGGTATGCTGGTGAAAGCGGGAACCGGCGTGCTGACATTGGCCGGCGCCAACACCTACACCGGTGTCACGACGATTTCGGGAGGGACGCTGGCGTTGGGCGGCGCGGGTAGCATCCTCACCTCCGCAGGCGTTGTGGATAATGGCATTTTTGACATGTCGGCCTCGGCGTCCGGGCTAGCCGCATTCAAGACATTGTCCGGAAGCGGCGTTGTCTTGATCGACGCGGTGCCCGGCGCTAACTCCCTGACCCTGACGAATGCGAGCGATACATTTGCTGGTGTGATCACCGGCAACGGCATCTTCGCGGTCGCCGAGGGCACCGAAACGTTGACCGGCACGAACACCTACACGGGCGTCACTGTGATCCATTCCTTTTACCCGGGGATAAGCGGTCCTGCGACGTTGGCGCTAAACGGCACGGGCAGCATTGCCACCTCGGCGGGCGTCCTCGACAACGGTGTCTTGGACATTTCAGGCACGAATTCGGGTGCGTCCATCAGGACTTTGTATGGCGTCGGTACTGTTGCGCTGGGCGCGCGAAATCTAACGATTACAGATGCCGCTTATCTCTTGAGTGTAGAGGCCAACAACTTCCTGGGGGTGATCAGCGGGACAGGCGGCCTTACAGTCGCCGGCGGCACCGAAGTGCTAACCGGCATCAATGCCTACACAGGCGGCACGACGATCAATTCCGGCGCCACGCTGCAGCTTGGCACCGGTGGCACGAGCGGTTCGTTCGCGGGAGGATCCATAGTCGGCGATGTTGTCGACAACGGCACGCTCGCTTTCAATCGCTCCGATACCGTGACCTTCGGGGGCGCAATTTCGGGCAGTGGCGCGCTGCAACAGAATGGCAGCGGCAATCTCACGCTTTCCGGTACAAGCACGTTAACAGGAGCCACGACAGTCAACGCCGGTACGCTCTCGGTGAACGGATCGATTGCGTCCAGCACGGTCACGGTCAATTCCGGCGGCAAGCTCGGCGGAACTGGCACGGTCGGCGCGACCACCGTCGCCAGTGGCGGCACGCTGGCGCCGGGCAATTCGATCGGCACGCTGCATGTCAGCGGCAACCTCGCGCTCGCCTCGGGTTCGACTTACATTGCGGAAATCTCGCCGTCGGCCTCCGACGAAGTGATCGTCACCGGAACGACGAGCCTTTCCGGTCAACTGCTGGCGAGTTTCGCGACGGGTAGCTACACGCCCGGCACGCTGTACACGCTCATCAACTCGACGGGCTTGCTCAGCGGCACGTTTACGAGTTTCGACACATTGGGCATCCCGTCGGGATACAATGCGACCCTGAGCTATGACTCGCACGATGTCTTCCTGACACTGAACCCGAACGCCTTCGTATGGAGCGCGACGCCGGGAACGTCGGACTGGAACACGGGCTCGAACTGGAAGTTCGGCACCGTGCCGGGTTCAGGTAATGTTGCAGAATTCGACACCACATCCGGCCCGACCGTCACAATTTCGGCAGCCGACAGTGTGAAGTCGTTGTGGTTCCACACGGCTGCCCCGGCCTATGCAATCAATATCACCGGCTCGGCCTCCGGCGCGGCGTCTCTGACGCTCACGAACGGCGGCATCGTGAATGACTCGAGTAACTCACCGACGATTGCCGTCAGCGGCGTGGCCGGCAATACCGGCACACTAACCTTTGCCAGCACCGGTAATGCCGCGAATGCGAAAATCGTCGCCGGCAATTACGGCACCGTCCTGTTCCAAGGGACGAGCGATGCGGGAAGCTCCGCCGCGCTCACGACGCAAAGCGGGGGCACCGTCGATTTCTCCGGTACGACGGGCGCGGCTGGCGACAAGCAGATTTCCGCCGGCAGCATCGCCGGAGCTGGGACTTACAGCCTCGGCGGCAACGCGCTGACCGTCGGTGCGCTGAACACATCGACGGAAGTCGGCGGCGTCATCGCCGATGGAGGTTCCGCCGGTGGCACGGGCGCATCGCTGACGAAGGTCGGCACCGGCACTTTGATCCTGTCCGGAACCAACAGCTACACGGGCGGCACCGTAGTCAGCGAGGGTACTCTACAAATCGGTGATGGCAGCGCCAGCGGTTCCATCGCCGGCAACATCGTGGACAAGGCGACGCTGAGCTTCGACCGCTCCGACACCTACACCTATGGCGGCGTTATTTCTGGAACCGGCGCCGTTAAGCAGATCGGCAGCGGCACGACGGTGCTGTCGGGCGTCAGCACCTACAACGGTCCTACGACGATCAGCGCCGGCGTCCTCGACGTGAACGGCTCGATCGCCAGGTCGGCGGTCACGCTCAATGGCGGCCAACTCAAGGGCAGCGGCACAGTGGGATCCGTCACGGCTGGCAGCGGCTCCAGCGTCGCTCCGGGCAATTCCATCGGCACACTCAACGTCGCCGGCAACGTCACGTTCGCGGCGGGTTCCACTTATCAGGTCGAACTCAACTCCACGGGGGCGTCCGATCTGATCAGTGCGACGGGCACGGCGGTTCTGCAGGGTGGAACGGTTCAAGCACTTCCGGCGGCGGGCAGTTACCTGCCAATCTCGACGTATCGGATCGTCAACGCCACCGGCGGTGTTTCGGGCACCTTCGCGAGCGTCGCCAGCAGCGAGTCTACGCTCACGCCGTCCTTACTCTACAGCGCCAACGCGGTAGACCTAAGGATGATCCGCAACGATCTGCAATTTGGCGGCTACGGCTATACACCCAACGAAATGGCGGCAGGCGCGGGCGTTTCGGCGGGCGGCGTCGGTAGTGCGCTGTACGTCACAATGGCCACCGTTGCGCTCACCCCGTCAGCGGTTCCTCCGGCGCTGGATGCGCTTTCCGGCGAGATTCACGCCAGTATCCGGTCAACCTTGATCGAAGATGATCGCGTCGTGCGGCAATCGATTCTGGACCATCTTTCCGGCTCTTCGGGCGACGGGATCGTCGTTTGGGGCGATGGGTTCGTCAGTTCGGGAGGCGTCGACGGCGATGGCAACGCCGCGACCATGAACCACAACAATGCCGGTGTCATCGCGGGCGTCGACATGGCGCTGTCGCACGGCCTGCGCGCCGGCCTCGCCGGCGCTTATGCGGAACACAAGATCTCGATTGCCGATCGCGCCAGCACGGCGCGCGGCCAGAGCGGTCACATCGCCGGTTATGCACGCTGGGCGCAGGACGCCTGGTCGGTCAGCGGAGGTGTTGATTACGGTTGGGGCAACAGCAACATCGCGCGTCAGGTAAAGTTCACCGGCCTTTCAGAGAGCGACGCGAGCAAACAAGGCCACGACACGACGCAGGTGTTCGCCGAGGTCGGTTACACGATAACGGCCGGCGATGCGCGGTTCGAGCCCTATGCCGATCTCGCCTGGATCCAGGCGTCGAGCGGGGCGTTTGCGGAGACGGGCGGCGCGCTTTCCGATTTGACGGGCTCCGGCAGATCGGACGCCGTCGCCTATGCGAAGGCGGGCGTCCGGGTGATGCCCGGTCAGTTCGCGCTAGGCGACGTGGTATTCACGCCTAGCGCCGCAGTCGGCTGGCAACACGCCATCGACGATTTCCAGCCGGGCCAGACTGTCAGCTACGCGGCCACCCTGAAGTCCTTCATGGTGCTTGGTGTGCCGCTCGACAGCGACGCCGCGGTGACGCAAGCAGGTATCGACGTCAATTTGGGCGGGCAGGGCAAGTTGTCCATCCTGTATGACGGCGTGTTCTCGAGCAAGGTGCGCGACCACACACTGCGTGCGCAGTTCGGCTGGACGTTCTAGAACGGCTTCGCGGGCGGATGAAGTTTACGGGGCGATGGGACCTTTGCCCCCTGTGTGACGCAAGGGTTCAAAGCTCGACCGGCCGAATGGGCGGCAACGGTACGTCACGGCATTCCACACGTTGCTGAGTGTTTTCTCGAAGCATTGCAGCGATCAGCCAGGGTTTAGGCGCTTTGCCGATCCGCCGTGCCCCACCCAAATTGCAGCCCAGATATTTTGCGGGATTTGATCCGCGGACGTCTAATAACTATTTGATTTTATTTAATAATTACTGGTTCGGAGGTGAGAATTTCAATTTGCAACTAGGTTATTGTTTTTGCTCGTTTTTCAGAACCGTGATTTTCAAATACCAACTCAGGTCCAGCAAATTTTGTAGATATTTTCACTGCACGTCGGTGCGAGACTGGCACGCGTAAGGTTGCTGATGGTTTAGGGACCGTTCAGCGGCGGGTGAAGGTCTTTAGTGCATATTGCCGAACGAGAATGCGCGTTATGCGATCCCAAGACGAGCAAACACGGGAACCTTCACGGCGTCTAAGGCGACAGCAAAAATAGCCGATGCGGCAAGCACGCAAGCGACCAGCAAAGGCGGGAGAGGCGCCGTGACAAAACCACCGACAGCCAATATCGAAGCGATCGAGATGTCGACCACCGACGTCGCGGCCAGCCATGGGCTGGGGTGAGAATGCCTCAGATGCCGTCGCTCGCGAATGGCGTACAAGGTCGCTTGGTTACCAAACACGAGGATGACAAAGGTCAAAGTTTGCAGTGCCCCGATTGTGAGGTGCATTCCGAATTCGCCGACGGCCAGTACCCCGGTGCAGAAGGCCAACATGCAGGTCCCGAGGATAATCCCCGTGATCGTCAAATTGCCGATGCGCCAGGCGTTGGGCATCGCTGACGGCTGTACGTTGTCCGTCGTCAACGACATTGCCAGAAAATCGCCGGCGATCATCAATATGACCATAAGCAACGGAGTCAGGATCGCATGCCCGGTCATCAACAGGCCGGCCACGAGGAAGAGCACCGTCACGATCTTCTTGATGATGGAGTTCAGCGTGTAGGTTTGGATGCGCTGGAACGTTATCCGGCCTTCCTTTACAGCCGCAACGATGCCCACGAGACCGGGTTCGGTCAGCACCATGCCGGCGGCCGATTTGGCGACATCGGTCGCCGTCGAGACCGCGATTCCGATTTGCGCTTGGCGCAGCGCCGGTGCATCGTTAGCGCCGTCGCCGCACATGCCGACGGTGCAGCCCTCCTTCTGGAACGCCTTGACGAGCTTGTATTTGTCCTCCGGCAACACGTCGGCGAAGACCGCGAACGCCTCGGGGCGCACGCCGTCGGGGATTGACCCTGGTGGACAGACGGGACCATCGAGACCTACCGCATGAGCAACGGTGGCTGCCGTTGCCGGCGCATCGCCCGTCACCATTACTGTGCGCACGCCTAAACCGCGCAATTCAGAGACAAGCGCCGCCGAGTCTGAACGAGGAGGGTCGCTGAGCGCTATGAGCCCGGCCAGCTTCATCGCCGCTTGCGGTCCGGCCGCGACCGCTAGCACTCTGAAACCCTTCGCCTCAAGTTCGTTCGCGGCCGCTGTCGCGGTCGGTGACTGTGCGAGGCCGATGACCACTGCAAAGGCCCCTTTCACGATACACTGCGTACCCCCGCTCATATCGGTTGCGGTCGCCTCGGACATCTTCTTCGTCGGGTCAAATGGCACGAACTTGGTTAGTTTCGGTGCGTCGGAAACGCCGTTGCTCGATGCGGCGATGCGAACGGCCGCGTCGACGGGATCCTGCCCGCCATCCGCGCTCGCCAGCGCCGCGAGCGCCAGGACGTGTGGCACATCGAAGCCGGGCATGGGATGGACAGCGGTTACTATCAGCGCATTGCGCGTCAGGGTGCCCGTTTTGTCGGCGCACAACATATTCATGGTCGCCGCCTCATCTACCGCGGAAAGCCGTGTTGACAGCACGCCACGCTTTGCCAACGCCCGGGCGCCAAGCGCGGCCGCAAGCGTGAAGGTTGCCGGTAGCGCAACCGGAATCGATGCCAGAACGGCCGTCAGGACGAGGGGAATGATCTCGGCAAGAGGCAGATTGAGGAATTCGGCATAGGCCACCATCATCGCGATGAAGACGCCATTGAGCGCCGCGAGATTGCGCACGACGCGCAGAACGGCGATCTGCTGGGAACTCGCCACATGGGCGGAGCGGACCAATTCCGCTGTGCGGCCGAATTTGGTGAGCGCTCCGGTCGCCGTGACTTCTGCGACCGCCTCGCCCCGCTGAACCAGCGTTCCGGCGAACGTCTGCACGCCCGCACCGGCCTCGATCGGTACGGATTCGCCGGTGAGCATGGACTGGTCGAGCAGGATCTCTCCCGACATGAGACGCACATCCGCCGGGACCACGCTGCCAAGAGAGAGTTTTACCGCATCGCCGGGCACGAGCTCGATGGCGGGCAGGGTCTTCCACGCGCCGTCGCGTCGAACGGACGCGCTTAGCGCGAGCCTTGATTTCAGGGCGGTAAGCGTTGTTTGGGCGCGACTCTCCTGGAAAAATCCAAGAGCGGCGTTGAATACCAGCAGACCGGCGATGATCGCGGCCTCGACATATTTGCCGAGTGCAATTTCAAGCACGATGGCTGCTTCGAGCATCCAGGGAACCGGCGCCCAGAACTTGGTCAGTGCCATCCGGAGCGGCTGAGCCGTCACGTCAGGTGTTGCATTTGGACCGAGTGCCGACAATCGGCGTCGAGCTTCGACGCTCGTAAGTCCTTCAGGCGAACTTCCCTCCGAGGTACTGGTCGCGTTGTGTGGCGTTGCGCACGCTATGTCGGGTAGTGAGGGCATGGCGTGGTCATCTCCTCGCTTTTGCGTGCCCCCGCAACAATGCACGCTTCCTGATCGGATGACGATATCCTGTTGTCCGACCGCCGGCGAGCCTGTGGCTCTGCCACGTCAATGCGGGGGACGGGCGCCGCCGCGCGCCGCTGCCGACGACACCCCGGACATGGAAAAAACCTCTTGGATCGTTTTGATTTCCGGCAAGATATAAACGATACCGCTCGTGCCGGTGAATGCTTTGAGCACAACGTCGTTGTAGAATTTTACGGGGACGTTGATGCAGCCGTAGGAGATTCGCTTGTCGAGTGGGGACGCGGTCGACAATCGCAGCAGTCGATGGTCGCCGGGATTGCCCCTGATCACGCGATGCAGAGAGATGGCGGCACCGTAATCTATCCAGAGAATATCCTGTGCGAAGTCATGGCCCAGGTTGGCAACGAACCGGCCCGCCGGCGTCGTTCGTTCTTCCGGGCGAATGGTCGATAATTTCCGGGTGCCGATACCCGGGACAGTGTTGTCGCCGCGGGCCTTGCCCAAGAGCGCTGAGGTGGCGCCGCGCAATCGTCCGACGCTGTCAAAAACGAATACTTTTGCCGGGATCTTGTCGACTATTACAAATGGCAAGCCGTCATTATCGCCCGAAGTGACTACCCAATCTGCTATGCGTCGCGCGTCTATTGAGGCGATTTCTCCGAGGAAGTCTGCCCTTCGCGGCGGCTCCGCCGGTGACAAAGTGGCAGGCGGTGCGAGAGAAATAGATTCGTTTGAGTCGACAGGACTGACCGTGGCGAGGCGAGGCGCATCATGCGCCGCAGCGACGATCGGCCATGCCAGCACGGCCGCCGCCAGGACCAGTCCAATTCTCCCGACGGCGTTCACAGTCTTCAATCTTCACCATTTTGCGCACGGCCTGACGCAGGCCCTAATAGCGATCTTGCTTGGGTGGATACACGGGCGGCACATACGCCTCAGCCACGACAACTGGCGTTGGCGGGGGGGGCATTCTGACGCCGCCGGCGAGCACGGCGAACCTAGGAGCCCCGACCACTGGCGAGAATCCTGAACCCGAAGACAATTGAACCGGGGGCGGTGCTAATGGTGTCACGACTGGCGGGGTCACGACTGGCGGTGTCACGACCGGCGGTGTTACGACCGGCGGTGTTACGACGGGTGGAGTTACGACGGGCGGTGTCACGACGGGTGGTGTTACGACCGGCGGTGTCACGACGGGTGGTGTCACGACGGGCGGCGTTACGACCGGCGGAGTTACGACCGGCGGAGTTACGACGGGCGGTGTCACGACGGGTGGTGTTACGACCGGCGGCGTTACGACCGGCGGCGTTACGACTGGCGGTGTTACGACCGGCGGTGTCACAACGGGTGGTGTTACGACGGGCGGCGTTACGACCGCCGCGGTGATCGTTCCGCTGGTTCTAAACCCCGGAGTGCAGCAGTTGGCCGCGAGCGCATATAGGTCTGCGTTTGCGCCGCCAAGGCTATAGCCGCTGTAGGTGATGCCGATGTTTGATCCGACGGTTGCGCTATCGAAAACGGCGGTGGCACCTGTATCGGCAACCAATGTGACACCGGTCGGAGCACCAGTGACGGCGGTGCTCTTAAATCCCGTGAGCGTTGTCGCGGTCGAGCCGTCGTCTACCTTGTCGCCAACCGGGAAGACCAGCATGTGCTGTGTGAGCGTGGCACCTCCGGTCAAGGTGAAGTTGGTCGAATAATCTGTCGGCGTTGTGTAGGAAACGGGATTGTAATCGATGACGGCCGGCGCATTCGGCCCTGTGACGGTCACAGGCGGCGTGAGAGGCGCAAAGATTACCGTGCCGCCGCCAACCCCTGGCCCTGTACCGCCATTGCCGGCGATCATGACCAGACCGGTGGCGAGGCCCAGGCTCTGCGCGGGAATGGTGCTGCCCCGGGTCAAGGTGATGGCCTTGGCCACGTTGATATTGTCTCCGGCGCAAATCGTGATGTTTCCGTCGGTCGTCGCCATGGCGCCGACCGCCATCAAATTCACATCGCGTCCGGCGCTCAACAGAACGCTGCCGTTCGTTGTGGTGATGGCGGCGTTATCGTTGACGTCGCGCCCACAGCACACCACGAGATTGCCGTTGGTGGCGGTTATGGCGTTGTTGATGTTCACGTCACGATCGGCGGTCAAGGTCAGGGTGGTTGTGCTCGGGGCCGCCGTCCAGCTGACCGCATCGTTGACGGTGATGTCGCCGTTGCCGGTTGTTGAAGTGTGAAGACCGGTTGTGGGAGGCGTTCCCGCGACCGTGGCGTCCGACCCGGCCGACGTACTGATGTCGACGCTGTTCGTGACCAGCAAGGCGGAGAGCGTCGAGCCGGAGATGTTGCCGCCGGCGCCGATGACGAAGTCCAGAGGATCGATCCGCCAAGTGCCGGTCAACCCCGTGGCCGCGGCGGTGGTGATATTCGCATCGCTCGCGACATTCACCGTCGCACCCGACGTTTCGATCGAGCCGCCGTCGCCGCCGTTGGGCGCGCTGGCGTCCAGCGTCCCCGACACATTGACGGTGCCGGTCTGGCTGTCCGCGAGCAGCTTGATCGTGCCGCCGCGCATATCGACATTGCGGGCCTCGATGACGCCGGTGTTATTGACGGCGCTCTTGAGCAGTTCGCCGGCCGACGTCGCGGTCATCACGACCTGTCCGCCGTCCGCCTGGACCAAGCCGCCGTTCCTGACGAGCGCGTTCACCGCACCTTGATTGACGGTCACATTGAGCAAGCCGTTGCCTGCAACGTCGAGCGTCATGGCATTTCCCGCGGCCAGTGTCACGGAACCCAACCTGGCGGTTATTACGCCGTCGTTGCCGACCGTGGCGCCCAGTAGCGCGACGTAACCGCCGTCGGCATTGATGGCGCCCTGATTGAGAATTGGATTGCGGCTGGATCCGGTGAACTTGTAGTTGGCCGTCGTGAAGTTGGCGTCGGTAATGCCAAGCGTGGATGCGACAAGCCCTCCGACATTCACCTGCGCGCCCTTGGCGAACAGAATGCCATTGGGGTTCACCAGGAACACCTTGCCGTTGGCTGTCAGGCTTCCCAGGATGGCTGATGGGTCGGGGCCCAGTACGCGGTTAAGCGCCACCGAACTGCTGTTGGGCTGCTGGAAGGTTACGCTCTCGCCTTGCGCGATGCCGAAGCTCTGCCAGTTGATCGCCGCATTCTGGGTCGACTGGTTCACGGTGAGCGACGTGTTGGTGCTCGAAATGCTGGCGGCACCTGCCGAAACAATCCCGCTGGTTGGCAGCGCGTAGGCATCCGTCCCGATGCCCAGCAATACGAAGCCTGCCGCTCCCAGGATTGCTACACGCACCCATTCGGCCAAAGCCGTCGAGTGTAACCAGGCCTGCCTGAGGTTTGCTCTGCGGTTGACAGCAGTGGCTCTGGAACTACGCGTGTTCTCGTACTCAATGGGGCGAATGGCGTTGTACATGGGGATGGATCCTTGCATCCGATGCCCCCAATGCGAGATAGTGCCGCTACACTGGTTACCAAATGCACTAGAAGTGGACTGCGGCTTATACCCAGAAGCTGCTCAAGCTGTGGGGCAGCGAGAGTTGGCTATGTCTGCGCGACTGCTGCGAGAACCACGCGAATTGCCCCAATCCGGTGCATAGCATTCACTTTCGCGATCTTGTGCACGACCAGATACGAACCCTAGTAGCGATCTTGCTTGGGTGGATACACAGGCGGCACATAGGCCTCGGGCAAGACAGTCGGCGCCGGAGAAAGTGGCATCCTGACGCCGCCGGCGAGCACGGTGAATCTGGGAGCCCCGACCGCTGACGAGAATCCAAAAGCCGGGGGCATTTGAACCCCGAGTGGCGCTGACTGCGTCGCGACCGGCGGCGTGATGACTGGTGGTGTCACAACCGGTGGAGATACGACCGGTGGGATTACGACTGGCGGCGTTACGACCGGCGGCGTGATGACTGGTGGTGTCACAACCGGTGGAGATACGACCGGTGGGATTACGACGGGCGGCGTTACGACGGGCGGAGTTACGACCGGCGGCGTTACGACCGGCGGCGTGATGACTGGTGGTGTCACAACCGGTGGAGATACGACGGGTGGGATTACGACCGGTGGCGTTACGACTGGCGGCGGCGTTACGCCCGGCAGCGGGGTGATGTTTGCCGTGGTGGCTGCGGTGGTATTGACGGTGTAGTTGCCCGCATCGGCACCGGACAGGCTGAGGCCTGAGCCCGTCACGGTCTTGGTGTCGGCCACGTTCTTGTCGCCGAAGAGGGCGGTGCCGCCGCTGTAGCTTACCGTGTCTCCGGCAATCGGCGTGCTCAGCGTGCGGGTCAGGATCGTCGCCGCGGTCCTTCCGTCATAGACTT
>Ga0265314_10002561_pt1 | contig 18463 bp, 12 predicted proteins | sample 4126metaG_FD_203106 | JGI IMG/M metagenome (GOLD analysis project Ga0265314, IMG submission 203106) | Rhizosphere microbial communities from Carex aquatilis grown in University of Washington, Seatle, WA, United States - 4-1-26 metaG | ecosystem: Host-associated > Plants > Roots > Rhizosphere >... | reverse complement strand
GCGCCGACGGCGAAGAGGGCCAGCTGGCTGCCGGAGGCGATGCCGCGGATTACCGGGACAAAATTGCGCCAGAGGCGGACGGTGGCCATCACTTTTTCGAAGTAGCGGTCGGCGGAGGCATCGTACTTGGCGACCTCCGTTTTTTCGGTGGCGAAGGCCTTGACGACGTGGACGCCGGAGACGTTTTCGGCGACGACGGTGATGAGGTCATCGGCGGCCTGCATCTGCGCCGCCTGGGCGGGCTGAATTTTTTTGCTGAAGCGGAGGATGTACCAGATCCAGAAGGGAACCGGAACGATCGCGCAGAGCGCCGCCCAGGGATTGCGCAGAAAAATCAGCAGGATGTAGCCGGTGACGAAGGCGATGATTTCCATGGAGAGGATCAGGCCGAGCTGGAGAAAGGCGCGGACGTTCTGAAGATCGGTGAGGGCGCGGTTGATGAGGGCGCCGCTGGAGTGTTCATCGTGAAAGCCGAAGCCGACGCGCTGCAGGCGGTCATAGACGGCGGCGCGCATGTGGTAGACCATGTCCATGGAGAATTTGGCGTTGACGAATTCCCGGCCGAAGCGGACGAACCCGCCGAGGAAAACCAGGACGCCCAGGGTGAGGACCATCTGCACGATGGGGAAGAGTGGCGGCTGGCGGAGGGCCTGCTGAAAGCCGACGGAAGGCGAAGCACCGCCGGCATCGGCGACGGCTTTGACGCGGGTCATGATGTCGCCGGTGAGTTTGGTGGCGCTGACATCCAGGAGGACCCAGAGGGCGACGAGGACGCAGGCGGTAAGCGCGGTCCAGCGGACCGGACCGACGAAGCGGAACATGCGAAGCACGAGCTGGAAATTGCTCTGCCGCGGCGCGTTTGGAATATCTGGGCTTGCTCCCGCCATCCGGGGGATTATACAGGGCAGGGGTGGCAAATTGAGCGGGCGCCGCATGACCGGCGCAACGCCTTGTCAGGGCAGGCTTGCGAGGGCCTTTTCATAATTGGCGACAAAGTAGCGGGCGCCCTTTTTCACGATTTTGTGGCCTTCGGCGCGGAGGTGGCGGGCGGCTTCTTTGGCGCCTCCGGGGTATTTGGCGTTAATCTCGCCTCCGGTTTTGAGCGTGCGCCAATAGGGAGTGGCATCGCCGTGACCGGCTTCCACGGAAGCGTTGGCGGCGATCCACGCGAAGATGCCGGTGGTGAGAGGGCAGGCGACGGTGACGCGATGCTTTCGGGCGAGGGCTTTCTGGATTTCTGAAATGGTTGCGACTTTGCCCTCCGGGACCTGGCGCATGAAAGCGTCGACTTCCAGCGGCGCGGGGATGACCATCGTCTTGGGCAAATCCTTGGCGTCGGAGAGTTTTTCGGACCAGGTTTTTTTGTGGCGTGCCATGACGGAGCTCCTGCAAATGAGAAATGGCGGCTCCGGCAGGAATCAGCATATCACGACAGAATCTTCTGCAGCAAGATCAATCCTTGATCGTGATGCTGGGGCGATAGAGCTTGGTGTTGAACGCTTTGTGGTATTCGGTCCAGGTGTTGTCCTCGGACGGGGCAGCGACGGCATCCAGGGCCATCTGGGTCTTGGCGTCGAGGTTGTCGATGAGGTTCACGAGGATGGCCTCGGGGGTTTTGGGGGTGACGGCGGCGCCGAATTCCGGCTCGCCGTGATGCGAGAGGACGATGTGAACGAGGACCATGACGAGGTCTTTTCGCAGCGGCTCCTGGCCGGCGGCGGTGCGTTTGGCGGAGAGGGCCGCGGATTTTTGTTCGATCCAGATGGCGCCGCGGGCGACGTGGCCGATGAGGCGGCCGTCGTCGGTGTAATCGAAGCCGGTGGCGTAGGAGAGTTCGACGGTCTTGGCGATGTCATGCAGGAAGAGGCCGGCGAGGACGAGGTCCTGGTCGATATCCGGATATCGCGGGCAGACCAGAACGGCGAGTTCGAGGACGGCGAGGGTGTGCTCGATGAGGCCGCCGAGCCAGGCGTGGTGCATGCCCATGGCGGCGGGGGCGATGATGAATTTTTTCATGATGTCGGCATCGTTGAGGAATTCCTCGACGATGGATCGCAGCTGCTGGTCCTGGATTTTGCCTAAAATTTCCCGCATGCGTGTGTGCATTTCGGGGATGTTTTTCTGGGTGTGGCGGACCAGCTCGGAGACATCGAGGCGCGAGCGATCCTCGACGGGGACGATGGTCTCGGCGATGAGCTGGAGGTGCCCCTGATAGGTTTCGACGCGACCGCGCACGGCGACGAAGCCGCTGTTCGGGAGGCGCTCATAAATATCGCGGGTGGCGTTCCAGACGCGGCAATGGATTTTGCCGGTGGCGTCGCCGCACTCGGCCTTGATGAAAAGCTTGGCCGTACCGGTCTGGCCGAGCTGCTTGGAAACCAGGACGAAGGCCTGATCGACCGAGTCGCCGTCTTTGAGTTGTGCAATCGCAATCCGGGCCATGCGCCGCTCCGAAAAAACGTGGAGGAAAGAGCAGCGCAGACTACGCGATCCGGCGCGTGCTGGCAATTGGCCTGGCGGCGGCGCCCGGCCGAAGCGCATGGGCGGGACGCCCATGCCAAGCGCGGCTACAATTTCGGCGATGGATTCACGAGCGGAAAATCTGGCCCGGTCTATTGTGGAGCACCTGCAGAGGGCGGGGCATGTGGCGTATTTTGCCGGCGGGTGCGTGCGCGACCGCGTGATGGGGCGGGAGCCAAAGGATTTTGATGTGGCGACGTCGGCGCTGCCGGAGCAGGTGCTGGGGCTGTTTCCCCACAGCCGGCATGTGGGCGCGGCGTTCGGGGTGGTGCTGGTACGCGAAAAGATGCCGCGGCGGACGAATGTTGCCCCGCCGGAGCCGTTCACGCCGGCACAGGTGGAGGTGGCGACCTTTCGGGCGGAGGGAACGTATACCGACGGGCGGCACCCGGATTCGGTGCGCTTCACCGATGCCCGCGAGGATGCGGCGCGGCGGGATTTTACGTGCAATGGGATTTTCTTTGATCCGACCAACAATGAGCTGCACGATTTTGTCGGCGGGCGGGAGGACATTGAAAAAAGGGTGCTGCGGGCGATCGGCGAGCAGCAGCACCGGTTTGGCGAGGATCATCTGCGGATGCTGCGGGCGATCCGCTTTGCGGCCAAGCTGCAGTTTGAAATTGAGGCGGGGACGTGGCAGGCCATCAGGGACCTTGCCAAACACATCACTGCGATCTCGCGCGAACGCATCGGCGGGGAACTGCGGCTGATTCTGGAGCATCCGTCGCGCGCCCGGGCCATGAAACTGCTGCAGGAGAGCGCCCTGCTCACGCACAACTGGCCGGCGGAATTGCGCGCCGCGGGATCACCCGATTGGGAGCGCCTCTCGGAATTGCCCGCTGAAACCCCGTTCATTCCGGCGCTGGTGCGTGTTCATGAGATTCTCTCCGCTGGCGTCTCGCCCATTGAGCCGGCATTGGCCGCCGAGAAACTCCGCGAGCGCTTCGCCCTGAGCAACCAGGAAACCGGCGAATTCCAATGGCTCTACACCCACGTCTCCCGGACGCTGCCGGCCGCACACGATCACCTTGGACATCTGCGGCTCTCCGCGCTGAAGCGACTGATGGCCGATCCGCGATGGCCGCACCTGCTGCTGTTGCACCATACCGCCCCCCTGCCGCCGGAGCAGATCAGGGCGGAGGATGCAATTCTCGTCAAAGCCAGCTCCGAAGAGGTCGCGCCCGAGCCATTCGTTTCTGGAGATGTTCTCAAATCACTGGGCGCAGTGCCCGGGCCGCATTTCAAAAAATGGCTCGAAGCGCTTTACGACCGCCAGCTTGAGAATGAGTTTTTCAGCAGAGACGCCGCTCTCGCCGCCGCCCGGGAATTGATCAAAGGGCGTTAAGCTTGCCTTCCAATTCCTCCCAGCGCCGGTAAAGCGCCGCCACCGCTTCCTGGGCGCGGTGCATCTGGTCGCAAGCCGCCGTGAGCTTGACGTGATCGGCCATCACGGCTGGATTTTCGATCTGCTTCTGACAGGCCTGCACGGTCTCCTCGGCCGCCTGGATTTTTGATTCCATGACGTCATATTCCTTCTGCTCCATGAAGGAAAGCTTCTTCCGGGGCTTATTGCCGGCCGGCGCGGCGGACTCCGCTTTTTTCTCGGCTGCCGGCGCCGCCAGGGCCTTCGCCCGCGCTTTATTCCCTGCGACCACCCAATTCTGATATTGCTCGTAGTCGGTCAATATCGTGTGGCCGCCGAAGCCGTCCACGCCCAAAATGTCCGTTGCGAGGCGATCGAGCATGAAGCGGTCGTGGGTCACCAGCACCAGCGCCCCGGGAAATTCCAGAAGGGACTGTTCGAGCACCTCCAGCGACGGGATATCAAGATCATTGGTCGGCTCATCGAGGATCAGCACATCCGCCATCGAGAGCATGAGCCGGGCGATGAGCACCCGCGCCTGTTCGCCGCCGGAGAGCTCGCCGACGGGGCGATCGAGCTGATCAAAGCGGAAGAGGAAGCGTCTGGCGTAGGAAGAGACATGCACGAGCTCGCCGTTGTAGAGCACGGAGTCGGAATCGGGCGCCAGGGCGTGGCGGAGGAGCTGTTTTTTTTCGAGCTGCTTGCGCTGCTGGTCGAAGAAGATCACGCGGAGGTCCGGGGCGCGCTTGATGGTGCCGGCGTCGGGCTGCAATTCGCCCGTGAGCAGGCGCAGCAACGTCGATTTGCCCGAGCCATTGGGCCCGAGCACGCCGAGCTTCATCCCCGGCGTGAGCAGCAGGTTCACCTTGTCGATGATTTTCCGCGGCGGGTCGCGCATCGCCTTGACCAGCGCGTGGGCGGCGAGCAGCTTGCGCGTCTTGCGCTCGGTCGCCTGGAATTCGATATCCACTGCCTGATCGGTGGCGGTGCGGTTGCGGGTTTCCTGGTAGGTCTCGATGAGATCGTGGGCGTCCTTGATCCGCGATTTGTTCTTGTTGCGCTGCGCCTTGGGGCCGCGCTTGAGCCAGGCGATTTCCTCGGCAACCTGCATTTTCATCGCCTGCTGTTCTTTTTCCTGGGCCTCGAGCACCGGCTCGCGGCGCTCGAGGAAATCGGAATAGGTTCCGGGCACCGCGAGGTAGCCGCCCTTGAAAATCGGATTGATCTCCATCACCCGCGTGGTCACGTTTTCGAGGAAGTAGCGGTCGTGCGTCACCACCAGGAATGAAAACCTCGCCCCCTTGAGCAGACTCTCCAGCCACTGGATTCCCTCGAGGTCCAGGTGATTCGTCGGCTCATCAAGCAGGAGCAGATCCGGCTCCAGGGCCAGGGCGCGCGCCAGGGCCAGGCGTTTCCGCCAGCCGCCGGAGAGGGTGGCAATGGGCGTCTCTGGGGAATGCGGGCCGCCGCCGTCGTCGGCCGCCGCCTCATCCGAAAAGCCGATCTGCGTGAGCGTGATGGCCGCCTGGATATGCACGTCATGCGTTTCACCCTTGCGCTCGCGGAGAAAGCGCTCCAGCTCCGCGCGCGGCGTCTCCTCGGCGAACACATCCTGCTGGGCCACATAGCCGACACGCACGCCGCGGCGCACTTCGATCGCCCCGTCGTCGGGCTGCTCGATCCCCGCGAGCGTCTTGAGGAAAGTGGACTTTCCCGCCCCATTGGGCCCGAACATCCCCACCCGGTCCCCCTCATAAAGCCCCAGCGTGATTCCGGTAAAGAGCGCACGGCCCCCATAGGACTTGGAGAGCTCGCGGCATGACAACAGCAATCCCATGTGCACTTCCTGATACGCAGCACCATCACCATGAGTGGTGAATTGTGGCGGGGTATTGTACGCGCCCGCCCGCCGTTTGGGATGGCCGCCACCTTTTTGAGCGTACCGCCCAACTGAAGTGCAACCGGCAAAAGGGCCGATACCAATGTACGCACGGAGGCACTATGGGTGCGTTCACATCCCACAAGCGCGTACGGTCCGGCAGGCTCTATGACCCGGTCTTTCTCTGCATGGTCGCGGCGATGGTCCTCGCGGTGGCCAGCAGTGTGACCCTGCGGGCCGTAATGGCCGGCGCGGGGCAGCTCAAGAATAATGAGGATATCGACGCGCCGGTTGATGCGGGCGATGACACGCCGCACGCCGCGGTCGTCCCGCACAAATTACCCGCTCCGCCGCGTGTGCCGGCGGAAATCCCGGCACACCAAAATAATTGAATGATCTGGGAATTGATTTGCGCATCGATCATTAATCGATGCATGTTCCCGCCGTCCCCGATTCCGTTTACACCTGTGCTCCCAGGAATCGCAGCGCACTGGGCACATCGCGGTGCAGCGGAAACACCTTGTCGAGCTTGGTCACCGCGAACAGGAAGCGGATATTTTCCGACACATTCGCCAGCGCAATTTTTCCATCAAATCGGGAGAGCCATTTCAGAAAAGTGACCAGCGCCCCGAAGCAGGAGGATTCCATGAAGCGCACGGTGTCGAAATCCAGCAGGAACAGTTTCGACTTGCCTTCATTGAGCAGCGCCAGCAACCGCGACGAGAGCTCCTCAGAGGTGTCGGTATCGAGCTCCCGCGCGGCGATCGTGACGACGCACACGCCGGAGACATAATCGACTGTCAGAATTTCCTGGGCATTTTTGGGCATAACTCACCCGATCAAAAGATCGCTACCTTTAACCTATCGGGTGAAGCTGGAGAAGAGTTGATACGCTCGCGCTCTTTTTTTACATTGCGAAAGGCGATTTTTTCGGGCGGTCCGATAACTCTTCGCGAGGCATTACTGGGACGCGAAGCAAGCATCGGCCGAGGCGTTCAAGGATCGGGCAGGCGTTCAAGGCTTGCGTTTGAAGGTCCGCTCGATCCAGCCCGTGTCGACCTTTGCCGACCGGAATTGCTGGTTGGCCATGATCTGGCGGTGCAGGGGGATGGTCGTCTTGATCGGGCCGATGCGGAATTCCTCGAGGGCGCGGCGCATCGTGGTGATGGCATCCTCGCGCGTGGGGCCGTAGGTGAGGAGTTTGGCGATCATCGAATCATAGTTGGGCGGAACCTTGTAGCCCTGATGTGCGTGGGTTTCGAGCCGGACGTTGGGGCCGCCGGGGGCGAGGAATTCCTCGAGCGTTCCCGGAGAAGGCGCAAAGTTGCGCTCCGGGTCCTCGGCGTTGATCCGGCACTCAATCGCGCAGCCGCGCTGCGGGATATCCGATTGCTTTAGTGTGAGCTTCTCGCCCGCGGCGATGCGCAGTTGCCACTTGATCAGATCGACGCCGGTGACGAGCTCAGTCACCGGGTGCTCCACCTGGATGCGCGTGTTTACCTCAAGGAAGTAGAACTTGCGCTCCTTGTCCATCACGAATTCCACGGTGCAGGCGGAGTAATAGCCCGCGGCCTCGGCGAGCCGCACCGCCGAGGCGCACAATTCCTCGCGCGTTTTCTGATCGATCACCGGGCAGGGGGATTCTTCCACAAGCTTCTGGTGGCGGCGCTGCAGCGTGCAGTCGCGTTCCCAGAGATGCACGACGTGGCCGTGCTTGTCGCCGAGGATTTGCACCTCGACGTGGCGGGGTTCCTCGTGGTATTTCTCGATGAAGATCGTGCCGTCTTTGAAGGCCGCCTCGGCCTCGGCCTGTGCCGCCTTGAGGCTGCTGCGGAGCGTGATTTCATTGTGCGCCACCCGCATGCCGCGGCCGCCGCCGCCGGCCGAGGCCTTGATGATCACCGGATAGCCGATGCGGGTCGCCACTTCCACGGCTTCTTCTTCCGTGGTCACGGCGCCGTTGCTGCCGGGCGTGAGCGGGACATGGCACTTCCTGGCCAGTTCCTTGCTCGCGAGCTTGGAGCCCAGAAGCTGCATCGCTTCGACCGATGGCCCGATGAATTCAATCTTGCAGCTTCGGCAGACTTCCGCGAAGTGCGCGTTTTCCGAGAGAAACCCGAAGCCCGGGTGAATCGCCTGCACATCCGCCACTTCCGCCGCGGCGATGATGCGCGGAATTTTGAGGTACGACTCGGCGGCGGGCGGGGGACCAATGCAGATCGCCTGGTCCGCGAACTTCAGATAGGGGGCATTGCGGTCCGCCTCGGAATAGGCGACCACCGATTCGACCCCCAGTTCCTTGCAGGCGCGGATGATCCGCAGCGCGATCTCCCCGCGATTGGCAATCAGGATTCGCTGAAACATTCATTCCTCATCGTTGCCCCCCAACATCCTTGTCCGCACGAACGCAGCTACCGCTTATCCCGGCTTGACCATGAACAGCGGCTGGCCAAACTCCACCACCTGCCCATTGGAAATGAGCACCTTGGTGACCGTGCCGCGGACTTCGGCATGAATCTCGTTGAAATGCTTCATCGCCTCGATGATGCAGACGACGGTTTTTTCATCGACCGCGGACCCGACGGAAATGAACGCCGGGGCGTCGGGGCTGGGCGCCGAGTAAAACGTGCCGACCATCGGGGATTTGATCGGGATCAGCGATTCGTCCTCGGCTTTTGGAGCCGCGGGAGCTGCCGGAGCCTGTTGCTGCGGCATGGGAGCGGCAAATTGGGAAACCATGGGAACCGCCCCGCCTCCGCCTGCCGCCGATGCCGGCACGCCGCGCCGCAGCGCAATGCGCCGGGCGCCATCCACGAGTTCGATCTCGGAAAGGCCGTTTTCGGTCATGAGCGCGATCAATTCCTTGACGCGCCCGGTGCTCGTAAACGCCTCTCCGGAGGCCCCGGCCGATTGTCCTGCGGACTTTTTAGCCATAGAAAACGCCGCTCCATCCAACACAAAACGCGAGGGGGAAATTATACGGCAACCCGACCGAGCGCGAAAGCGGCTCAAGCGTGGGCGGCGATTTGCCCGGTTCGGAAGCCCTGAGAAGGCTTTTAGGAGCATTCTCGCTCACTTCGGAGAGGCCGGCGCGCTCGCGGCTGCGTGCGACGCCAGAAATGCGTTGGCCGCGCCTACAAATTTGTCGACAACCACTTCAAGCCCATTGGGTGAGATTCCGCTCCAGGCAGGAAACGCCACCACAGCCGCATTTGCAACCGCCGCCTGAGCTTCGAAGCCGAAGCAATTGTCGACGCCGACCCCGATCATCGTTCCCGTCACTGGATCCCCTATGGGATGCCTCTTGAAATAATCCATCAGGTCGTCGCATGCCGCGACATACCGCCGGTATTGCCGGATGACATCATCGCAGGCGTCGCTAACGGCGTCTGGCATCGGCGGATGCCGCCCTCGTGCTTTCTCCCACGCCACTGTCAACCATGAGGATAAGGAATGCATACCTTCCGTCGGAAAAAGTGCCGATAGTCCCGGATCTTTCCACGATTCTGAAGGTCGAGCGGCAGGCCCATTCGTGTAAATACACGCCCAAGCCACCTGCCGAATTCGCATGCTCACAAGCGCATTGCGACAGCTGTCGTCGTGGGCGAACAAAGCATAGTACAAAAGCACCGGGGCAACCTCGTACCGGCGATGGAGGGCCAACCGCGCGGCAACACGGTCCGCCAGGGCTTCGCACGGATGACGCTGGAGTATCTCCGCGAGCGCCAGTGCCGTCGGCTCATCGTCCGGCAGGAGCGGAAAGAGACTGTCGGCGGAAGGGATCGGCCGCCACCTGTAAGTTTCCTCAAAGGCGACGTAGCTTTCCCAGGGAAAACTGTCGACGACATGGAGTAACGTCGCGCTTGCTGGGCGACGATTCAGAAAATGCGTCCACCACGCGCCGCCAGAGTCATACACCCCATACGTGGCCGCACCCCATGCAATCATCCGTGTTCGCGGCTCCCCACGGTAAATGCAACCGAGTAAGACGATTACAGGGGAGAGCATCCAGCACAGAATGACCAGCTTCTTCTCGCCGCGCCTCCCGAGCCGTTCCAATACGCCTATCGCCACCCAGGCAATGAAAATGAAGGCGTAGAGGGCGGCGCCATGCGCCCAGTGCACCGTGATTTTTGAACCCGGCAATTTCGCGTCCGATTGCAGCGCCGGGACGAATGCGACAGCGTCGAGGATAACCAGCAGTAAAACCCAGATGACGGCCGCCGCCAGAAGAGATGCGCCCATCACCTCGCTCCATGACAGCCAGCCCTCCCAAAGCCAACAGGCCGCCAGAGCCACAAACCCAAGGGCCAGCCAGGTCGATTGCACGTCTCCACCGTCTACTCGCCCCTCCAATATCTTTTCCAATGGCAGAATTGCAGGTGAGAGCAGGAGCAGCAGCGCCGATGCGGCGACGAGCGAGCGGGCTCGCCCTCGCCGCTTAATCAAAAACGCCGCAAAGCATGAGACGATCGGGAGGGATACCACGATCCATGCCAGCATCATCGCGACTCTCGCCGGCAGCGTTTTCAATACCGGCAAATGGGCCACAATCTGCAGGAAGATGAGAAAAACAGACGAAGCAACCGTTGCCGGCATCCAGCTAAATCGCACCCGCCGCCACGGCGCGATCACCGCCGGATCATTCGTCGCATACGACAGCGTCGCGGATTCTTCCGACATGAACCATTCTCCCTAGACATCCCCATTTGCGCACCTCGCCCTGCCAAAGTCAAGAACGCGTGTGGAAACCCTCGGGCGAGGCGCGTGAAAAAGGGCGGTCACTTTTCAGCGGCCGCCCTTCGGGTTTCTTCAGGATGTAACGGCGATCAGGCGCTGGCGCCCGTCGGTTGCTCGATCTGCACGCCCGCGAGGCTGCGTTCGTCGTCGTTGGGCATTGCCGGTACCGTGCCGATGGTGGCGGCCGGGGCCTGGGCGGCTTCGACCGGGATCGGCAGCTCGGCCTCTTCCTCCTCGACCGGTTCGCCGATGTGGGCGAGGGTCATGTCGAGGTACGGCTTGAAGGCCGTGCCCGCGGGGATCAGGTGCCCGAGGATCACGTTTTCCTTCAGGCCCACCAGCGTGTCTTCCTTGCCGGCGATGGCCGCCTCGGTAAGGACCTTGGTGGTTTCCTGGAAGCTCGCGGCCGAGACGAACGATTCGCTCTGCAGCGATGCCTTGGTGATGCCCAGGAGGAGGGTCTTGGCGGTCGCCATCTTGGGCCGCTTGCCCTTGGCCGGCGTGCCGCTCTTTTCCTCGACCTTGGCGTTGATTTCCTTGAGCTCGTCGCGGGTCACGATCTGCCCGACCGCAATGCCCGAATCGCCCGGCTCATCGATCTTGATCATCTTGGCCAGCGCCTCGTTGCCATAACGGAAGCGGAACTTGTCGACCACTTCGCCGGGGAGGAACTTGGTGTCGCCCGGGTTCTCGACTTTCACCTTCCGCAACATCTGCGCGATGATGATCTCGATGTGCTTGTCGGAAATCTTCTGGTTCTGCGTGCGGTAGACGTTCTGCACTTCCGCGAGCAGATAGCTCTGGAGCGCATCTTCGCCCTTGATCCGCAGGATATCGTGCGGCACGAGCGGGCCTTCGATCAGGGCATCGCCGGCTTCCACCGAGTCGCCCGCATGCACGCGGAGCTGCGAGGCCTGCGGAACGTGGTGTTCCTTTTCGATGCCGCCCTCGCCCTTGACGATGAGCGTCTGCTTGCCGCGGCGCTTTTCCGCCTGGATTTCGACGCTGCCGGAGATTTCCGCCATCACCGACGGCTCACGCGGCTTTCTGGCTTCGAAGATTTCCGTCACACGCGGCAGGCCGGACGTGATGTCCGAAGTGCCCTTGGATTCCTTGGGCTGACGGGCGAGAAGCTGGCCCGGCACGACCACCTGGTCCGGATCGACGTCGATACGCGCCTTGGCCGGCAGGAAGTGGAAGTCCAGAATCTTGCCGTCCGCGGGATCGACGATCTTGATCTGCGGGTGGCGTTCGCCCTTGTGTTCGACGACGACGAAGCGCTTCCGGCTTTCCTTGCCTTCGGATTCGGAGCGGACGGTTTCGCCTTCCTCGATGTCGTGGAATTCGATACGGCCGCCCTTTTCCGCGAGGATCGGGATGCGGTGCGGATCCCACTGGGCGATAAAGTCGCCCGCCTTGATGGGAGCGCCTTCCTTGGCCATGACCGTGGCGCCATAGGGCACCGGCTGGCGTTCAAGTTCGCGGCCCTTGGGGTCGACGACCGCGATAAAGCCGTTGCGCTTCAGCACAACCAGGTGCTTGTTGCCTTCGCCGTCGGCGACGTCGACCGCATTGAGATCGCGGTATTCGACCTTGCCCGTGGTGACCGCACGCACGTCGCTCTTGAGTTCCGCCGCGGTGGCTGCACCGCCGGTGTGGAACGTACGCATGGTCAGCTGCGTGCCCGGCTCGCCGATGGACTGTGCCGCGATGATGCCGACCGCGAGGCCTTCCTCGACCAGCTTGGCGGTCGAAAGATCGACGCCGTAGCACTTGGCGCACACGCCGATGGGCGATTCGCAGGTCAGCGGCGAACGCACGCGGACCGTTTCGATATTCAGCGATTCAATCTTGCCGGCGATCACATCGGAGATGATCTGCCCTTCGCGGACGATCACTTCATCGGTGATCGGGTTGATGATCGTGTCGCTCGAGCAGCGGCCGACAATCGCATCCCGCAGGGTGACATCGACCTGTTCGCCCTTGTAGATGGCGGACTTGCGGATGCCGTTCTGCGTGCCGCAGTCGTGCCGGCTGATGATGACGTTCTGGGCCACGTCGGCCAGCTTACGCGTGAGGTAGCCCGAGTCGGCGGTCTTGAGCGCCGTGTCGGCCAGGCCCTTACGGGCGCCGTGGGTGGAGGTGAAATACTCCAGCACCGAAAGGCCTTCGCGGAAGTTGGTCTTGATGGGGGTTTCCATGATTTCGCCCGACGGACGGGCCATGAGGCCACGCATGCCCGAGAGCTGCCGGAAATTATCCACCGAGCCGCGGGCCTTGGAGTCGGCCATCAGCGCGACGGGATTGAGATACGGCCGGCCCTTGGGATCGTTGGGCGTCAGCGGGGCGCCGCCTTCGTCGCGGGTGTCGTTCTTGAGCTCGTCCATCATCTCGTCGGTGACGAGGTTGCGGGCGTGCGACCAGATTTCAACGAGAGCGTTGTAACGCTCGCGCTCGGTGATCGCGCCGATGGAGAGGTTCTTCTCCACGCGGTCGGCCTTGCGCTGCTGGGAATCGATGATCGCCTGCTTCTTGCCCGGGATGCGCAGGTCCGTGATCGCAAACGACAGCCCGGCGAGCGTGGAGTTCTTGAACCCCAGCTCCTTCATGTTGTCGAGCAGATCGATCGTCGCCGGCCGGCCCAGGAACTTGTAGCAATCCGCGATTACGCGGCTGCCGCCCTTGGCCGAGACGCCGAAGTTATAGAACGGCATGCCCTTGGGCAGGATGTCGTTGAAGATCAGGCGGCCGACCGTCGTCACTAGCACCTTGTTGGCGGGGATCGGCGTTTCCGGTTTGGAATCCGAATTCGCGACATGGTCGCGATTCACGCGCACCTTGATCAGCGTGTGCATGCCGATCTTCTTGCGGTGATGCGCCATCAGCGCTTCGTGCACATCGCGGAAGGCAAGTTCCTTGCCCGCCTCGCGGCTGCCCGGTTCGCCCTTGTGCGCGACGGTCAGGTAATAAATGCCAAGCACGATGTCCTGCGACGGCCCGATGATCGGGCTGCCCGACGCCGGCGAGAAGATGTTGTGCGTCGAGAGCATCAGGATGTGCGCCTCGGCCTGTGCTTCCACCGACAGCGGCAGGTGGACCGCCATCTGGTCGCCGTCAAAATCGGCGTTGAAGCCTTTGCAGACCAGCGGGTGAATCTTGATGGCGTTGCCTTCAATCAGCACCGGCTCAAACGCCTGGATGCCCATGCGGTGCAGCGTCGGGGCGCGGTTCAGCATGACCGGGTGACCCTTGATGACTTCTTCAAGGATGTCCCAGATTTCCTGGTCGCGCCGCTCGATCATCTTCTTGGCGGATTTGATCGTGTCCGCGAGGCCGTGCTCCTTGAGCTTGCGGATGATGAACGGCTGGTAGAGCTCCAGCGCGATCTTCTTGGGCAGGCCGCACTGGTGAATCTTGAGTTCCGGTCCGACGACGATGACCGAACGTGCCGAGTAATCGACGCGCTTGCCCAGCAGGTTTTCGCGGAAGCGGCCCTGCTTGCCCTTGATCATGTCGGTCAGGGACTTCAGCGGCCGGTTGGAGGAACCAAGCACCGGGCGGCGGCAGCGGCCATTGTCAAAGAGGGCATCGACGGCCTGCTGCAGCATGCGCTTTTCGTTGCGGATGATCACTTCCGGGGCGTTGAGGTCGACCAGCTTCTTCAACCGGTTGTTGCGGTTGATGATGCGGCGGTAGAGGTCATTCAAATCGCTGGTCGCGAAGTTGCCCGACTCGAGCAGCACCAGCGGACGCAGGTCCGGCGGAATCACCGGGATCACGTCATAAATCATCCATTCCGACTTGTTCTCGGAATTGCGAATCGCTTCGATGATCTTCAGACGCTTGGTGTAATCCTTGATCTTCTGCTTGGAATTGGTCTTGGTGATGCCCTCGCGGATGTTGTTGGACTCCACCGCCAGGTCCATCTGCGACAGGAGCGTGCGGACCGCCTCGGCGCCCATGTCGGCCTTGAAGCCGTCGCCGAATTTTTCGCGGGCTTCGCGGTATTCTTCTTCCGTCAGAAGCTGCTTGCGTTTCAGCGTGCTGGTGCCCGCGTCCACGACGCAATAATCCTGGTAATAGACCACTTTTTCGAGGTCACTGGTCTTCATGTCCAGCAGGTTGCCCAGGCGGCTGGGCATCGCCTTGAAGAACCAGATGTGGACGATCGGGGCTGCGAGGTTGATGTGCCCCATGCGCTTGCGGCGCACGCGGCTGTGGGTCACCTTGACGCCGCAACGGTCGCAGATGATGCCCTTGTACTTGGTGCCCTTGTACTTGCCGCAGGCGCATTCCCAGTCGCGTTCGGGTCCGAAGATGCGTTCGCAGAACAGACCATCACGTTCCGGGCGGTACGTGCGGTAGTTGATCGTCTCGGGCTTCTTGACCTCGCCGAAGCTCCACGAACGGATATCGTTCGGAGAGGCCAGCGTGATCTTTACTGCGCCGTAGTCATTGATCCGGTCATAAATAGTTTCAGCCATGAGCGGTTGCTCCTAAGTATTTTCATTTTTTACCGATGGAGAGCGAGTTTACGTTTCGGGATGGACAACAGCGTCCGCCTCCATGAATTTTCTCAGCACTTTTTCCACAGTCTGCGAATCCCGATAAAACCTCAGAACAGTGGGATCGAGCTTTACGAATCCACGTTTGAAGCTCAAGTAACTCCGCCACTGCTTGATTCCTTGCGCAACAACCGGCCACTTTTCGGTTTCCGCGGGCGATGGATCATATGCCATCTCCTTTGGACCATACCGAACATGACTAACCGAGTGTTTCCCCATAGATCTTTTCCTCATTCCTTGTGGCCTTCCAGGCACTGATAAGGCGAATCCGCATTTCTCGTTAAGTGAAGACTACCGCCAGAAGCCTGTTCCTTTTCGAGAATCCAATGACCTTGCCTCTCTCCTCGCCGGAGGAGTGCGCGGGATCACTTAAAAACTTGGCCCGAGGATCATCAAAAACAGCGATCGCTTCATCGAACGTAACTCCATGCTTTGAGCTGTTGGCCTTGGCCTTTCTCGGATCATACTCAAACTCCATGATCCTGCGGCTCCGTCAATTGCTCGAGTCCGTGTAGACAAAATCAAATCGCCTTTTTCTTCTCCAGCGTAATGTTCAGGCCCAGGCCGCGGATTTCATTGCAGAGCACGTCGAACGACACCGGTGTGCCGGCCTCCAGCATGTTGGTGCCCTTGACCATGCTCTCGTAGATCTTCGTCCGGCCTTCCACATCGTCAGACTTCACCGTCAGCAGTTCCTGGAGAATGTACGAAGCGCCGTAGGCCTCAAGACCCCACACTTCCATCTCTCCAAACCGCTGGCCGCCGGTCCGCGCCTTGCCGCCCAGCGGCTGCTGGGTGATAAGCGAGTACGGCCCGGTCGAGCGGGCGTGAATCTTGTCATCCACGAGGTGGTGCAGCTTCAACATATAGATGTAGCCCACCGTGGTCCGCTGTTCGAACGGTTCGCCGGTCCGGCCATCGAAAAGCTGCTGCTTGAAGGACGGCGGCATTTCGACGAACACTTCCTCCGGCGGCGGGGCGATCTTCTTCTCATCCAGTTCCTTGCGCCGCGAACGCACGTGCTTGTTGGCTTCCTCAACCGCGGCGGAAATCTCGCCTTCGGTCGCACCGTCAAACACCGGCGTCACCGCCTGGAATCCGAGAATCGCGGCCGCCCAGCCCAGGTGCGTCTCGAGAATCTGGCCGACGTTCATGCGGCTCGGCACGCCCAGCGGATTGAGCAGGATGTCGATCGACGTCCCGTCTTCCATGAACGGCATGTCCTCTTCCGGAACGATACGGGCGATCACGCCCTTGTTTCCGTGCCGGCCTGCCATCTTGTCGCCGACCGACAACTGCCGCTTGGTCGCCAGGTAAACCTTCACCATCTCCAGCACGCCCGACGGCAATTCGTCGCCGCGCTTCATGTGCTCGAGCTTGCGTTCCTTTTCTTCGACGATCGCCTTGATCCGGGCGTCATAACGCCGCCAGGTGCTTTCGGCCTGCTTGCGGGCTTCTTCCGAGCCCTTCGCCCAGCTCATCTGGAAGTTCTGGATCTGTTCCAGAATGACTTCGTCCAGGTCACTCTTGCCCACCTTCTGGCGGGTGGAGGGATCGACCATCGTCTGCCCGGTGACCTCGTTGATCTCGTCGGCCATCTGCTTGAAAAGCACGACGGCGCGGTGGCTCATTTCTTCGCCGTATTTCTTCATGTCCTTCTGAAGCTGCTTCTTCTGCTCGTCGGACATGTGCATGCGGCGGCTGAAGCGCTGGGCGCCGATGACCACGCCTTCGGTGCCGGCCGGCACTTCCAGCGAATCATTCTTCACATCCTCGCCCGCGCGGCCGAAAATCGCGTGCAGCAGCTTTTCTTCCGGTGAAAGCTCGGTCTTGCTCTTGGGCGCGACCTTGCCAACCAGGATGTCTCCCGGCCCGACACGCGTCCCGATCCGCACGATGCCCACATCGTCGAGGTTCTTAAGCGCCTTTTCCGAGACATTCGGAATGTCGCGCGTGAATTCCTCGCGGCCGAGCTTGGTCTCGCGGATTTCAATGTCGAATTCCTCGATGTGGATCGACGTAAACACATCTTTTTTCACCAGCTTTTCGCTGATGACGATGGCGTCTTCAAAGTTGTAGCCGTCATAGGTCATGAACGCGACCAGCACGTTCTTGCCCAGGGCCAGTTCGCCGTTTCGGCAGGCCGGGCCGTCGGCGATGATCTGCCCCTTCTTGATGCGCTGGCCCAGCGTGATCAGCGGCTTTTGCGTCAGGCAGGTCTTGTCGTTCAGGCCCGCATTCTTGCGGAGCACGTATTCGTCTGAATTATCAATGACGATCCGGCTGGCATCGCAGAAGGTCACCACGCCGGAGCGCTCCGCCTTGATCACCATGCCCGAGTTCGTCGGCACATGCTTTTCCATCCCGGTCGCGACGACCGGAGGATCCGTGATCAGCAGCGGCACCGCCTGGCGTTGCATGTTCGATCCCATGAGCGCGCGGTTGGCATCGTCGTGCTCAAGGAATGGAATCAGCGCCGCGGAGATCGCGACCGTCTGCTTGGGCGAAATATCGACATACTGCACGTCGGCGCCGCGAATCTGGTTGAGTTCGCCGTTCACGCGTGCCAGGACCATGTCCTGCTTGACCTTGCTGTTTTCCGGATTCACCACTTCCGGCGGCGCGACGACGGACTTCATTTCCTCATCCGCCCGCAGATACTTGGTGCCGCCGTTGACCTTGCCGGTGTCCACCACGCGGTACGGCGTAATCAGGAAACCGTACTCGTCGATGCCCGCATAAATCGAGAGCGACGCGATCAGGCCGATGTTCGTGCCTTCCGGCGTTTCGATCGGGCAGATGCGGCCGTAATGCGAAATGTGCACGTCGCGGACTTCAAAGCCCGCACGCTTGCGGTTCAAACCGCCAGGTCCAAGGGCCGAGAGACGCCGCTCGTGCGTGAGCTGCGAAAGCGGGTTGGTCTGGTCGACGACCTGCGAAAGCTCGCTCCGGCCGAAGAAAAATTCAATCGAGCTCGAAATGCTCTTGGAATTCACGAGCTCCACGATCTTGGTCAGCTCGTTGGGGTCCTTCAGGCTCATGCGTTCCTGCACCGTTCGGCGCAGCTTCAGGAACCCCTTGCGGAGTTCCTCGGCCGCCAGCTCGTCAATCGTGCGAAGACGGCGGTTGCCCAGGTGGTCAATGTCGTCCACGTAACCCTTGCCGGCACGCAGATCCATCACATATTTGAGCGAGCCGAGGATATCCTCCGCCCGGAGGGTCATCACATCCTCAGGCACGTTCTGTTCGAACTTGCGGTTGATGCGGAACCGGCCGACCTTGCCCAGGCGATAGCGGTTGGCATCGAAGAATTTCTCGGCGAACAGCGCCTTGGCTTTTTCAAAGTGCGGCGGGTTGCCCGGACGCAGGCGGCCGTAAATCTTCAGAAGTGCATCC
>Ga0265314_10002560_pt1 | contig 18464 bp, 16 predicted proteins | sample 4126metaG_FD_203106 | JGI IMG/M metagenome (GOLD analysis project Ga0265314, IMG submission 203106) | Rhizosphere microbial communities from Carex aquatilis grown in University of Washington, Seatle, WA, United States - 4-1-26 metaG | ecosystem: Host-associated > Plants > Roots > Rhizosphere >... | reverse complement strand
GCTTCCATCGCGACGAAGACCGCCTGGCGCGGCGCGAGTTGGAGACCATTCTCGACGGCATGTCGATCAGCGAAACCGTGCGCATCGTGCGCGCCTTCAGCTATTTTTCGCATCTCGCCAACATCGCGGAAGACCAGAACAACATTCGCCAGATGCGCGCGAAAACCGGGCCCGGCGGCACGCCGAACGCGAGCCTGCTGACGCAAACGCTGTCCCACGCCCGTACCGCCGGCTTCAGTGCCGCGGACCTGCGGCGGTTTTTCCGGGACGCCCAGGTCAGTCCGGTGCTGACCGCGCACCCGACAGAGGTACGCCGCAAGAGCACGATGGACCGCGAGATGGAGGTCGCGGCGCTGCTCGACCAGCGCGAGCGGATGCAGCTCACGCCCGAAGAGATCGAGGCAGCCGACGAGCAATTGCGCCGCGAGGTACTGACGCTATGGCAGACCAATCTGCTTCGCCGCACCAAGCTCACCGTGCTGGACGAGGTCGCCAACGGGCTGTCGTTCTACGATTACACCTTCCTGCGCGAGGTGCCGCGGCTGCATTGCAATCTCGAAGACCGATTGAACAAGGAAGACGGTGGCGACCCCGAGGAACTCGCGGCGTTCCTGAAAATGGGCAGCTGGATCGGTGGCGATCGCGACGGCAATCCGTTCGTGACGGCGCACGTGATGCGCGGCACCTTGCGGCTGCAGTCGAGTCGCGTCCTCAATTTCTATCTCGAGGAATTGCATGCGCTCGGCGCCGAGCTGTCGATTGCGGCGCACCTGGCCGATGTCTCCGAGGAATTGCGCGCGCTGGCGGGGCGTTCGCCGGACACCTCGCCGCACCGGGTCGGGGAGCCGTATCGGCTGGCCGTGTCCGGTATCTATGCGCGGCTGACGGCGACCGCGGCGAAGCTCGAGGTCGAAACCACGCGCCCACCGGTGGGCGAGGCCGCGCCTTACGCGAGCGTGAAGGAGTTCAAGGCCGATCTCGACGTGCTCGATCGCTCGTTGATCGCCAACCATTCCGGCGTCATCTCGCGCGGCCGGTTGCGGCTGCTGCGCCGCGCGGTGGATTGCTTCGGCTTTCATCTTGCGCGTCTCGACATGCGGCAGAATTCGGCGGTGCATGAGCGCACGATCGCGGAATTGTTCGACGCCGCCATGCCCGGCATGTCCTATCTGGCGCTGGGCGAGGAAGCCCGCGTCAATCTGCTGCTCGCCGAGCTGCGCAGCGCGCGGCCGCTCAGTTCCGCCTTCGTGAAATACAGCGAAGAGACGCTCGGCGAACTGGCTATCTTCCGCGCCGGCGCCGAGGCGCACGCGAAGTTCGGCCCCGAGGCGATCCAGCAATGCATCATCTCGATGTGCAAGGGCATGTCCGACATGCTCGAGGTCGCCGTGCTGCTGAAGGAGGTCGGCCTGATCAATCCATCCGGCCGTAGCTCAATCAACATCGTGCCGCTGTTCGAGACCATCGAGGATTTGCAAGCCTCCAGCGCCATCATGGATCGCATGCTCGCGCTGCACGACTACCGCAGGCTGGTGGACAGCTTAGGCTCGGTGCAGGAAGTGATGCTCGGCTATTCCGACAGCAACAAGGATGGCGGGTTTGTCACCTCGGGCTGGGAACTCTACAAGGCTGAGATCGGCCTCGTCGAAGTATTCCAGCGGCATCATGTGCGCTTGCGGCTGTTCCATGGCCGCGGCGGTTCGGTCGGTCGCGGTGGCGGGCCAAGCTATGACGCGATCATCGCCCAGCCGGGCGGCGCGGTGAACGGCCAGATCCGCATCACCGAGCAGGGCGAGATCATCTCCAGCAAATATTCCAATCCGGAAGTCGGCCGCAGCAACCTGGAGATTCTCGCGGCCGCAACGCTGGAGGCGAGCCTGTTGCAGCCGCAGCAAAGCGCGCCGCGGGTCGAATATCTGAAGGCGATGGACCAATTGTCAGCGCTAGCTTTCAAGGCCTATCGCGGCCTGGTCTACGAGACGGACGGGTTCGCCGATTATTTCTGGGGTTCGACCGTCATCAACGAGATCGCCACGCTCAACATCGGCAGCCGTCCGGCCTCGCGCAAGAAGACCCGCGAGATCGAGGACCTGCGCGCCATCCCCTGGGTGTTCAGTTGGGCGCAATGCCGGCTGATGCTGCCGGGCTGGTATGGCTTTGGCAGCGCGGTCGAAACCTGGGTCGCCGAGCATCCGGAGCAGGCCATGCCGTTCCTGCAGGAGGTCTATCGGGAGTGGCCGTTCTTCCGGATGCTGCTGTCGAACATGGACATGGTGCTGGCAAAAAGCTCGATTGCGATCGCCTCGCGTTATGCCGAACTGGTGCCCGACGTGGCGCTCCGCGAAAAAATCTTTGGGCGGATTCGCCAGGAATGGCACAGTTCGATCGAGACGCTGCTCGACATCATGGGCCATGAGCGATTGCTGCAGGGCAACCCGCTGCTGGAGCGTTCGATCCGCAACCGTTTTCCCTATCTTGATCCGCTCAACCATGTGCAGGTCGAACTGCTGAAAGAGCATCGCGCCGAAAATCCCGACGAGCAGGTGCTGCGCGGCATCCAGCTCACCATCAACGGTGTGTCTGCGGGGCTAAGGAATAGCGGGTAGGGGCGAATAGGGAGTTGCGAATAGAAAAAGCTCTACTCCCCATTCGACACCCACCATTCGCTATTCGCTATTCGCCGTTTCAGCAGTTATGCGCGCCCTGCGTTTCCACGTAGACCGCATAGAGCGACTGGCTTGCCGTCATGAACAGACGGTTTCGCTTCTTGCCGCCGAAGCAGAGGTTGGCGCAGGTTTCCGGCAATTTTATCTGGCCGATACGCTCGCCGTCGGGTGCGAAGATCTGGACGCCGTCATAGCCGTCGCCGACCCAGCCGGCCCCGACCCAGACATTGCCTTCGGTATCGACCCGCATGCCGTCGGGAAAACCCGATTTGCCGTCGAGCGTCATGTCGATCAACGTGCGTGGGTTGGAAAGCTTGTCGCCGGTGAGGTCGTATTGCCAGACGATGTTCTTAGCATTCGGGTAATGGGTGATGCCGGTATCGCAGACATAGACCTTCTTGTAGTCGTGGCTGAAGGCGATGCCGTTCGGCTTGAAGGGCTCGTCGGCCACTTTTGTTGCTTGGCCGGTTTGGGCGTCGAGCCGGTACACCGCCTCTTTCTGATACGGCTGCACCGTGCCGGTATTGGCCTTTTGTCCCTCATAGATGCTGACCGCGCCATAACCGGGGTCGGTGAACCAGACCGACTTGTCGTTGGGATGTACCACGACGTCGTTCGGCCCGTTGAGCTGCTTGCCGTTGGCCTGCTCGGCCAGCACGGTGAGCGCGCCGTTGTGTTCGTAACGAACCAGCCGCGTCCGTTCGCAGGTGATCTGGCGTTCCTCGAAATCGAAGGTATTGCCGTTGCCTTCGTTGGAGGGCTTGTGGAACTGCTCGGAGATGTGGCCGTCATCGTCGAGATAGCGCAGCTGACGGTTCGCCGGGATGTCGCTCCACAGCAGATACTGGCCTTGCGCATTCCAGGCCGGACCCTCGGCCCACAGGCAGCCGGTATAAAGGCGCTTGATCGCGGTGTTGCCGACTTTGGCCTTGAAGCGTTTCTCGTTGATCGCGACGATATCGGGGTCGGGATAACGCTGCGGCTCGGCGTTGCGGCCGTAGTCGCGGGCGGAGGCTTGCGAAGCGAGCAGGGTGGTGGCGGCGATCGTCGCCGCGCCCTTCAACAAGGTGCGGCGATCGAGCGTGTCCGATGCGCCGTCGTCTTTCTGGTCCGGAAAGGTCAGCAGGCTTGTCATGATTTCCTCCCATGTTTTTTTGTTGGGAGGAAATCATGTGCCCGCAATCCGGCATAAAGCGGGCGAAGCTTTTAGAATCAACTAAAGATAGAACAATATAAGCACCACCGCGAGCGACGATGTCATAGCGGCGTCACAAGAGGTAGCGCTTTCGCAGCAGCGATCGTCCGGTGCTACGGGTTAGATCGCATCCCAGCTGAAAATATCGGCCGAGCGATCGAGCTTGTAGAATGACGGCTTCAGGGCCGGCATCGCGTGCTCGGCGATGGTCTGCGGGGTCCAGCCTTCGGTGCGCTGCACCGAACGCAGCGGGCGGTTTTGGCTGAACAGGAAAAGTTCGTTCATGCGCACGCCAAAGATCTGCCCGGTGACATCCTTGGCGGCGTCGCTGAGCAGGAAGGCGCAGACCGGTGCGATCTTCTCCGGTCCCATCTGCTTGATCTTTTCGACACGCGCCTTCTCGGCCTCGGTCTCGGTCGGGATGGTTCCGATCAGGCGGCTCCAGGCGAACGGCGAGACGCAATTGGAGCGTACGTTGTAGCGGTTCATGTCGAGCGCGATCGACTTCGACAGGCCGACGATACCGAGTTTTGCCGCGGCGTAATTGGCCTGGCCGAAATTGCCGACCAGACCCGAGGTCGACGTGAAATGCACGAACGCGCCGCTCTCCTGCTCGCGGAACAGCCGCGCCGCGGCGTGCGAGACATAGAACGAGCCCATCAGATGAACCTTGATGACGGATTCAAAGGCGTCGATGCTCATGCGGTGGAAGATCGCGTCGCGCAGGATGCCGGCATTGTTGACGACGCCGTCGAGCTTGCCAAAACTGTCGACCGCCATCTTGACGATCCGGCTGGCCGGGATCGCTTCCGCGACGGTCTCGAAATTCGCCACCGCCGTGCCGCCGCGCTTCTTGATCTCCTCGACGACTTCTTCCGCCGGCGAGGCGCTCGATCCGGAGCCGTCGGCCGCGCTGCCGGGATCGTTGACCACGACCTTGGCGCCCTCGGCTGCGCACAACAGCGCGATCTCGCGCCCGATGCCGCGCCCGGCGCCGGTGACGATGATGGACTTGCCTTCGAGTGATTTTCCCTGCGCCATGATGACCTCCCGTCTTGTTAAAATCTGACCTCGCCTCAGCCGAAGCGCGCTCCCTCTCCCATGGGGAGACGTAAAGCGCTTGTCGCCGCAATGCTTGTCGTCACCGCTCGTTCGTGAAGATGATCGTGCCTGACGCCGCGAACATGCCGCCGACGCCGTGGCAGACCGAGATTTTCGCGCCCGGCACCTGCGCCGGCGCGATGCCACGCATCTGGCGCACGCTTTCCTGCAGCGCGTACATCCCGTACATGCCGGAATGCATGTAGCTCAGCCCGCCGCCATTGGTGTTGAGCGGCAGCTTGCCGCCGGGCCGCGTGTTGCCGTCGGCGATAAATTTGCCGGTCTCTTCATGCGGCATGAAGCCGAGATCGCCGAGGCCATAGAGCGGCAGATGCGCAAACGCGTCATAGATCATCAGATGATCGACGTCCTTGTGGGCGATGCCGGCCTCCTTGAAGGCCAAGGGGCCCGCGACCTTGAAGGCGCGCGAACTGTCGAACGTCTTCATCTGGCTGACCATCGGCGTTTCCACACTCTCGCCGGTGCCGAGGATATAGACCGGTTTCTTCGGGAAATCCTTGGCGCGGTCGGCCGAGGTCAGGATCAGCGCGCCGCCGCCGTCGGTGACGAGGCAGCATTGCAGAATCCGGAACGGATAGGCGATCATCCGCGAGTTCAGGACGTCTTCGACCGTGATCGGCGCCTTCATGGTGGCGCGCGGATTCTTCGCGGCCCATTCGCGCTGCACCACCGCGACCATCGCGATTTGCTCATGGGTGATGCCGTGCGTCTTCATGTAGCGCAGCACCGGGATCGGGAACATGCTGGCCGGCGTCGATACGCCATAAGGCAGCTCGAACTGGCCGTTCAGGCTGTCGGGGCCGACCATGCGCGGGGTGCGGCCGATATTCGACTTGCCGCTTTCGGCATGCGTGATCAGCACGGTCTTGCACAGGCCGGCTTCGATCGCCGCCGCCGCGTGGCGGACATGCAGCATGAACGAGCAGCCGCCGACCGACGTGCCGTCGACCCATGTCGGCGTGATGCCGAGATAATGCGCGATCTGCTGCGGCGTTTCGACCGCGGTGGCAAACCCGTCGATGTCGGACAGTTTTAAACCCGCATCGGCGATCGCGTTCAGCGCCGCATCCGCGTGCAACTGGATTTGGGAAACGTTCGGGATAACGCCGAGTTCGGTGGTCTCGGCTGCGCCAACGACGGCGACCTGATTCCTGCGCATGGTGCTTATCCCTTCGCCGGGCGGAACAGTGGAAGGGTGATCTTGTCGTCGAGCCTTTCGAACGCGACTTCGAGCTTCATGTCGAGTTCGAGCGCTTCCGGCGTCTGCGGACAATCGACGATGTTGCTCATCATCCGCGGGCCTTCATCCAGTTCGACCACCGCGATGGCGTAGGGCGGTGTGAAGCCGGGCACCGGGCGGTGATGGATGACATAGCTGTAGAGCTTGCCCTTGCCGGTCGCCTTGAACACGCTGACCTTGCGCGAGGCGCAGGACGGGCAGAACGGCCGCGGCGGAAAGTAGACATTGGCGCAGGAATCGCAGCGCTGCAGGCGCAGTTCGCCGGCCTGCGTGCCATCCCAGAAATGCTGGGTTTCCGGCGTCGGTTTCGGTCGCGCGCGCGTCGGCTCGGCCATTTCGGTTGTTCCTCCCTTGGCAAGCGGGTTGATTTTGGCCCGCTGGTTCCGACCTTGATGCGACATTGGACCGCCCGCCGTCAACGGTCCAGCTTGCGGCTTGTATGCCGTGTATTCCGGCCCGCGCACAATGGATGAGCTCGGAGAGCTTGTGTCCCTCCGACCCCCCGGGGTATTGTCCGGCCGAACCAGAAAATCGGGAGGATTTTAGATGCTGAAGGTGACAGGCGCGGTATTGGTTGCGGGTCTGGCAATGGCCACACAAGCGACGGCAGCCGACGCGCCGGCGGAAATCAAGATCGGTACGCTTTACGCGTCATCCGGGCGCTTTGCGTCGATTTCGATGCCGGTTTACAGCGCGCTGAAGCTGTGGGTCGATCAGAAAAATGCCGATGGTGGTGTCTATGTGAAGGCGTTCGACAAGAAGATTCCCGTCAAGCTGGTCTCCTACGACGATCAGAGCAATACCGCGACCGCCTCCACGCTGTACAACCAGCTTGTCACCCAGGACAAGGTCGACCTGCTGGTCGCCGACTCCGGGTCGGTCTTGACGGCGCCGGCCGCGACGATCGCGCGCGACCACAAGATGTTCCTGTTTGACCAGACCGGAACCGGCGCTAGCTTCTTCTCCAAGGACAATCCCTACATCGCGCTGATGGCCGACCCGGTCTCGACGGTGTGGCCGAAGCCGGTCGCCGACTTCATCTCGCACGATGGTCCGGGCCTCGGCATCAAGAAGGTCGCGATTCTTTATTCGACCAACGAATTCACCGGCACCCAGGCCAACGCGTTCCGTAAATTCGTCAAGGATTCGGGCGCGCCGATCGAGATCGTGTACGACCAGGGCATTCCGACCGAGACCACCAACTACACGGTGATCATCAACAACATCAACAACACCCAGCCGGACGCCGTGATTCACTTCGGCTATGCGCCGAACGACATCGCATTCCTGCGCAACGTGCAGGACGTCGGCGTCAAGTTCAAGATGCTGTTCTGCATCTATGCCGGCCTCGAGACCGAACTCTTGGAAAAGAACGTCGGCGCCAAGGGGCTGGAGCACGTCTTCACCTACGTGCCGCCTTCGGAGCTGGAATATAAGGTCAATTTCGGCATGGACATGAAGCAGTACAAGGCAGCCTGGGACAAGGCCTATCCGGACGGCAAGATCGAGTTCGGCTTCAACGCCGTGGCGGGCTACACCACCGGTCTCGTGATCGAGAAGACGCTGTCGGTTGCGACCAGCCTCGACCAGATGGAATTGCGCCGCGCCAATTTCAGCCTGTCCGGCGAGCTCAAGACGCTCGACGGCACCTATGCGCTGGACGAGATGGGCGGCCAGATCGGCGAGTTGACGCCGCTCGGCCAGCTCGAGCTCGATCCGAAGGATCCCGAGAAGCTGAAGTTCATCTCGGTCTATCCGCACGAAACCGCGACCGGCAAGCCGGTCTATCCGCGTCCATGAGGCGATTGCAGGCCGTAAACCGGGCGCCGGGGACGATGCGCATATGCTGACCTATGCGCTCGTCGCCGGGGTGCTGTTCGGGCTGTATTTCAGCCTGGTCGGCATCGGCCTCAATCTCGTGTTCGGCGTCATGCGCATCGTCAATCTGGCGCATGGCGACATCCTGATGCTGGGCGCTTTCGTAGCCTTCGGCATCGTGTCGCTGGCCGGCATCGATCCCTCGTTCGCGGTGCCGCTGGCGTTCGTGATCTTCGTGCTGGTCGGCATGCTGCTGTACTGGGTACTGGTGCCGCGGCTGCAGGGCTCGGTCAATCCGGAGATGCTGTCGATCATCCTGTTCTTCGGCCTGTCGCAGGTGATCGAGGCGATCACCACGATCTTCGCCGGCACCAGCGAGCGTTCGATCCAGAGCCGGTTGCTCGGCACCGTCTTTACGACGATCAAGGTCAAATGGTTTGGCGGTAAAGCTGGCGGCGCCGGACCGATCTCGATCCTCGGTCAAAGCTTTCCGGCACCCTGGGTGATCGCGGCGGCCACCAGCCTGATCGCGATCGGTTTCGTCTATGTCTATCTGTATCGCACCCGGCTCGGCACGCTGACCCGCGCGGTGATGTCGCGCCGCGACGAGGCGTTGGCGACCGGCATCGATGTCGATCGGGTTTCGGCCGCCGCCTTCGGCATTGGGCTCGGCCTTGCCGCGGTGGCCGGCGTATTCGCGCCCTTCATGTTCGGCTCGGTGACGCCGGCGTTCGGCGCCGACGCCACCGTGACTTCGTTCGCCATCGTGGTGCTGGGCTCGCTCGGCAATCCCTTGGGCACTGCGCTCGGCGGCGTCGTCTACGGCGTCTGCTACATGCTCGTGCAGACCTATCTCAGTTCATGGGCCGATCTGCTGCCCTATGTCCTCTTGATCTTCATCCTGTTGTTGCGTCCGAGCGGCCTGCTTGGAAGGCGGGTGCGCGTTGCCTAGCGCCGCAAAACATCTGTTGTTCATCGTCGCACCCCTGATCGTGATCCTCGCGGTGCTGCCCGGCGTGTATCAAAACCATCTGCTGCTGTTCAACTTTGTCATTTTCCTTGTGCTCGCGCAGGGCGTCAACATCATCTATGGGTTCACCGGCTATCTGCCGTTCGGCTATGTCGGCTTCTTCGGTGCCGGCGCCTATGGCTTTGCGATCCTGGCGATGCATTCCCAGGCGCCCGCCGCGGTCGGGGTACTTGCCGGCGGGGTCGTCGGCGTAGCGCTTGGTCTGTTGCTGACGCCGCTGCTGCGGCTGTCCGGCGCCTATTTTGCTATCGCCAATCTCGCGGCGTCGCTCGCGGTGCTGCATTTCGTCGCCAATCCGGCATTGGAAAACATCACCAAGGGGCCGTATGGCGTGTCGCTGTCTGCCACCTTCAATCCCACCATGGCCTATGCGGCCGCGCTGGTGGTGCTGGCGCTGACGTTGGGTGGGGTGGTGTTCCTGAAGAACTCGCGCTTTGGACTGGCGCTGCAGGCGGTGCGCGAGGACGCTGTCTCAGCCTCGATGGCAGGCGTCAATGTGGTGAAGATGCGCGTCATCGCGTGGCTCGCCTCCGCATTGGTCGCCGGCCTCGCCGGCGGCGTCTATGCCTGGTACGTCTCTGTGTTCTACCCCGATAACGTGTTCTCCGGCGATTTCAGCATCTTTGCGATCGTGTTCGCGCTGTTCGGCGGCGTGGCCACAATCTGCGGCCCGATCGTCGGTGTCATCCTCCTCTACGGCATCTATAATCTGATCGGCTTTACCACGCCGCAATATTTCCAGCTCATCTATGGTCTGCTGATCATGGGGCTGGTGCTGTTCCTCCCCGCGGGCCTCGTCTCGCTGGCAACGCGCCGGGGGTGGCATGTCCCCTGACACCAAGCCGATCCTCACCGTATCCAAGGTGATAAAGCGCTTCGGCGGCTTTCACGCGCTCGACGGCCTGAGCTTTCATGTCGTGCCGGGCGAAATCCTCGGGCTGGTCGGCCCGAACGGCTCCGGCAAGACCACCGCGATCAACGTCGTCTCCGGCCTCTATGCGCCTGATGGGGGCGCGGTGATGCTGGACGACGTCTCGATCGGCGGCATGGCTTCGCATAAGCTCGTTCATCGGGGCGTCAATCGTACCTTCCAGATCCCAAAGCCGTTCATGTCGCTGACGGTCCGCGAGAACATCGAGGTCGCGCTGGCCTATGGCCGTGCTTCGGTTGCGCCGCCGACAACGCAGGCGCTGCTCGACGAATACCGGCTGGCCGACGTCGCCGAGCGGCCGGCGGCCGACCTCAACAACGCGCAGCAGAAGATGCTCGACCTGGTGCGCGCACTCGCCACGCGGCCGCGGTTGTTGCTGCTCGACGAACTCGCCGCCGGGCTCAATCCGGCCGAGCTCGACTGGATCGCCGAGCGCATCAAGGCGCTGGCGCAGTCCGGCATCGCGATCATCGTGGTCGAGCATCTGATGGGATTCATCGAACATATCACCGACCGCGTCATCGTCATGAACGCCGGCAAGGAGATTTTCGAGGGCAAGCTCGCGGTCGCAGTGCAAGTGCCGCAGGTGATCGAGGTGTTCTTGGGAGGCGCGCATGCCAGCTGAAGCGGCAGCTCCCTTGATGAAGGCCGCCGGCGTCGATGCCGGCTATGGCACGATGCAGGTTTTGTGGGGCGTCGATCTCGATGTGCGGCCCGGCGAGACCGTGCTGCTGCTCGGCGCCAACGGCGCCGGCAAGACCACGTTCCTGAAATCGCTGGTCGGTCTGATCGACGCGCGCGGCGGCAGCATCACGCTGGCCGATACCGACATCACGCGGATGCGCTCCAGCGACCGGATGCGGCTCGGCATGACCTACATGTCGGAACTCGCGGTATTCCCTGATCTGTCGATCGAGGAGAACATCCGCGTCGGCGCGCAGGCGCTCGGGCACGCCGATCCCGGCGCGCGGGTCGAGGAACTCTACGGCCTCTTTCCGGTGCTGCGCGACAAGCGCCGCGCGCCGGCCTCTAGCCTCTCCGGCGGCCAGCGCAAGATGCTCGGCATCGCCAAGGCGCTTGCCGCCGAACCAAAACTGCTGGTGATGGACGAGCCTTCCGCCGGGTTGTCGCCGCTGTTCGTCAAGGAAGTGATCCGCATCCTCAGCGATTTGCAGGGCCGGGGCCTTGCGCTTTTGATCGCGGAGCAGAATATCGGCTTCCTCGAAGTGGCGACGCGGGTATTCGTGCTGGAAGGAGGCCGTATCCGTTTCTCGGGGACGGTCGCGGAAATGACCGACAATGAAGCGCTGCGGCGGGCCTATTTCGGATTGAAGTGAATGCGCACCATCAGGATCGGATCCGGCGCCGGTTATTCGGGCGATCGCATCGAGCCCGCGGTCGAGCTGGCCGAAAAGGGCGACATCGATTACCTGGTGTTCGAGTGCCTGGGCGAGCGCACCGTCGCGCTGGCGCAGCAGGCGCGGATGAAGAATCCCGACAGCGGCTATGATCCGCTGCTCGAAGAACGGATGCGCGCGGTGTTGCCGATCTGTGCCGCCAGGGGCATCAAGATCGTCACCAACATGGGCGCGGCCAATCCGGAAGCCGCCGCGCGCAAGACCGCCGAGATCGCCAAATCGCTGGGGCTGTCGTCGCTGAAGATCGCAGCGGTGACCGGCGACGACGTGCTCGACGCCTGCCGGGACGGCGATCTTCCGATCATGGAATTCGACGGCAGCATCAAGCAGCTCGGCAACCGATTGCTGTCGGCCAATGCCTATCTCGGCGCCGAGCCGATGGTGTGCGCGCTGAATGACGGCGCGGATGTCGTGATTACCGGGCGCGCCTCCGATCCGGCGCTGTTTCTGGCGCCGATGATCCACGCGTTCGGCTGGGCGATGGACGACTGGAATCTGCTGGGGCAGGGCACCGTTGCCGGCCATTTGCTGGAATGCGCGGGGCAAATCACCGGCGGTTATTTTGCCGATCCCGGCTACAAGGACGTCGAAGGCCTGGCGCGGCTCGGCTTTCCGATCGGCGAGGTCGGCGAAGACGGCGCGCTCGTCATAACCAAGGTCGCGGGCTCCGGTGGCGCGGTGACGGCGCAGACCTGCCGGGAGCAATTGCTTTACGAGGTGCATGACCCCAGACGCTACCTGCAGCCCGATGTGGTGGCGGATTTTTCGCAGGTGAAGGTCGAGGAGATCGCGCCGGACCGGGTGCGGGTCAGCGGCGGACGCGGCACAAAACGCACCGATACCCTGAAAGTTTCGGTCGGCTATGTCGACAGTTTTATCGGCGAGGGGCAGATTTCCTACGCCGGGCCCGGCGCATTGGCGCGCGGAAGGCTGGCACTCGAGATTGTACGCGAACGGTTGAAGTTGACGGGCGTGGCGGCGAGCGAATTGCGGTTCGAACTGATCGGCGTCGAATCCCTGCACGGCGCCGAGATTTCGGCGCACGCCAACGAGCCCTATGAGGTTCGTGTTCGCGTCGCCGGCCGTACCGAAAACCTGCGCGAGGCGGTGCGGATCGGCAATGAGGTCGAAACGCTCTACACCAACGGCCCGGCCGCCGGCGGCGGCGCCTGGAAATCGGCGCGCGACGTGGTCGCGATTGCTTCCGTGCTGCTGCCGCGCGGCCTCGCAAAGCCGCAGGTGCGCTTTGTGGGAGCGTGAGGCATGAAGCTGCGCGACATCGCCCATTCCCGCACCGGCGACAAGGGCAACATCTCCAACATTTCGGTCATTGCCTATGACCCGAAGCACTATCCGTTGCTGCTGGAGCAGGTCACCAGCGCGCGGGTAAAGGCGCATTTCGCCGGCGTGGTCGAAGGCGAGGTGGTCCGTTACGAACTGCCCAATCTTTCGGCGCTGAATTTCGTGATGGACCAGGCGCTCGGCGGCGGCGTGACCCGGTCGCTGGCGCTCGACGCGCACGGCAAATCGCTGAGCTCTGCGCTGCTCGATCTCGACATTGAAGATCATCTTGATCCATAGTCGCCATGCCCGGCCGCGTGCAGGGTTTTGAGGTCTTAGAGAGTTCGCATGAGCAAATCCCCGACGCTTGCATCCCTGGCCGATGATCTCGAGAACGGCCGCACCAGCGCCCGAAAACTGGTCGATCAATGCATCGCCCGGATCGCCGATCCCGCCGGTGAAGGCCAGCGCGTCTTCATCCATGTCGACAGGGACGCGGCGATCGAGGCGGCCGAGGCGATGGATCGGCTGCGCAAGGCCAACGCCGCGCCGTCGCGGTTTGCCGGCATTCCGGTTTCGATCAAGGACCTGTTCGACATCAAGGGGCAGGTGACCCGCGCCGGCTCGCGCGCGCTCGATGATTCCCGACAGGCACAGGCCGATGCACCCGCGGTGGCGCGGTTGCGCCGCGCTGGTTTTGTCGTGATCGGCCGCACCAACATGACCGAATTCGCCTATTCCGGCATCGGCATCAATCCGCATTACGGCACGCCGAAAAGCGCATGGCAGCGCAGCGTCGGCCATGTGCCGGGCGGATCGTCGTCGGGGGCGGCGGTGTCGATCGCCGACAGCATGGCCTTTGGCGCGCTCGGCACTGACACCGGCGGCTCCTGCCGGATCCCGGCGGCGTTCAACGGCATCGTCGGCTTCAAGCCGACCCAACGACGAGTGCCGCTCGACGGCGGCGTGCCGTTGTCGTCCACACTCGACAGTTTTGGTCCGCTGGCGCGCTCGGTGTCGTGCTGTGCGATCCTCGACGCGGTGCTGGCCGATGAGCCGGTGGTGCCGCTGCGCCCGCGCCCGGTCAAGGGCATGCGGCTGGCGGTGCCGACCACGATCGTGCTTGACGATCTCGACGACGCGGTGGCGAAAACATTCGAGCGCGCGCTGGCGACGCTCGCGCGGGAGGGGGCCCTGATCGAGCGGATCGAGGTGCCGGAATTTCTCGATATCGGCGTGATGAACACCAAGGGCGGCTTTTCGGCGGCGGAGAGCTACGCCTGGCATCGCTTCCTGATCGCCAGCAAGGGCGACGTCTACGATCCCCGCGTCTCCGTCCGCATCCTGCGCGGCGAGGGAATGAGCGCGGCCGATTATGTCGACCTCCTCGGCGCGCGGCGCTCGATGATCGCGCGTATCGAGGCGCGTATCGCGCCGTATGACGCGCTGGTGATGCCGACCACCGCCAACACCCCGCCGCGGATCGCCGATCTCATTTCGGACGACAAGGCGTTCACCACGCAGAATTTGCGCGCGTTGCGCAACCCCTCGCTGATCAACATGATTGACGGCTGCTCGATCTCGCTGCCGGCGCAGCGCGAGGGCGAAGTGCCGGTCGGCCTGATGCTGGCCGGCGCCGGCGGATCGGACCGCCGCATCTTCGAGCTTGCGGCGGGGATGGAGGACGCCATCCGTGTTTGACCTGACCTTCACCATCGACGATCACGGCGCGCCGACCCCGCTGACGCTTGCGATCGATCAGGCCGTGATCGCGGGCTGGACCGGCCGCGATCCGGTGGCGCGCGACAAGCACATCGCCGAGCTGGAGGCGATCGGTATCGCGCGTCCGGCCTCGACGCCGATCTATTACAGGGTCTCGGCCTGTCGCATCACCACCGCCGACAGTATCGAGGTCAGCGGCGGCGATTCCAGCGGCGAGGTCGAATTCGTGCTGATCGGATGGCAGGGCCGCACCTTTGTCGGCCTCGGCTCCGACCACACCGACCGCAAGGTGGAAACCTACAGCGTCACCGTCTCCAAGCAGATGTGCGACAAGCCGGTCGCATCGGAGCTGTGGGAACTCGAGGACGTGATCGATCATTGGGACCGCCTGATCCTGCGCGCCTATGCCTGGATCAAGGGCGAGCGCGTGCTCTACCAGGAGGGCACGCTGGACGCGATGTTGCCGGTCAAGGCGCTGATCGGAGGAAAATTCGGCACATCGGGCCTGCCGGACGGCTGCGTCATGTTTGGTGGAACCTTTGCCGCCAAGGGCGGCATCCGCCCCGCCAGCCGTTTTGAATACGAACTCGAAGACCCCGTACTGAAGCGCAGCATTCGCCATGCGTATGATGTGATCGAGCTGCCGATTTTGGGGTGAAAAGCCTCCGCCGTCATTGCGAGGAGCGTTAGCGACGAAGCAATCCAGTCTTTCTTTGCGGCCCTGGATTGCTTCGCGGAGCCTGTCATCGGGCGGCCATTCGGCCGACCCGTTGGCTCGCAATGACGGCTTGGCTCTCGGAAATCGGGTGGCTCGGCTCGGTCCCGTCTGCGAGGATGCTCGCCATGAAAGCCAACGTTCAAAGAATCGTCATTCCGCGCTCCGGCATCGCCTCTCGTATCGACGCCATCGACTGGACGCAGGCAAATGCCGATCTCGATGCGCGGGGCTGCGCGGTACTGAAAGGGCTGCTCACGCCGGACGAATGCCGCGCGCTCGCGGCGCTCTATCCGGAGGAGGTGCACTTCCGCAGCCGCATCGTGATGGGACGCCACGGTTTTGGCCGCGGCGAATATCAGTATTTTGCCTATCCGCTGCCGCCGCTGATCCAGCAATTGCGGCCCGCGCTGTACGAACAGCTCTGCGGTCTCGCCAATCGCTGGAACGAGGCGATGGGCATCGACATCCGCTATCCCGCTTCCCACGAGGCTTTCCTGAAACGCTGCCACGATGCCGGCCAGACCCGGCCGACGCCGCTGCTGCTGCAATATGGCCCGGATGATTACAATTGCCTGCACCAGGACCTCTATGGCGAGCACGTGTTTCCGCTGCAGGTCGCGATCCTGCTGTCGGAACCGGGTCGCGATTTCGAAGGCGGCGAATTCGTGCTGACCGAACAACGGCCGCGGATGCAGTCGCGTCCCGAGGTGGTGCCGCTCGGACAGGGCGATGCGGTCGCCTTTGCTGTGCATCACCGGCCGGTGCAGGGGACGCGCGGGATTTACCGGGTTAATTTGCGCCATGGCGTCAGCCGGATCCGCTCCGGCCAGCGCCATACCGTCGGCGTGATTTTTCACGACGCCAAATGACGTAAACCGGATCCGAACCCGTTGACCGCCGATCTGTTTGCCAGCCTGCCGGATATCCGGCCCTCGCGCGAGGAAATCGCCGAAGGCGCCGTGCTGTTGCGTGGATTTGCCCTTGCGTTCGAATCTGAACTGATCGCGACGCTGCGCGATATCGTGGAGCAGGCGCCGTTTCGCCACATGTCGACGCCCGGCGGCCACCAGATGTCGGTGGCGATGACCAATTGCGGCGATGCCGGCTGGGTCACCGATCGCTCCGGTTATCGCTACGACGGCGCCGATCCGCAATCCGGAAAACCGTGGCCGGCAATGCCGCCATCGTTCGAGAGGCTCGCGGCCGATGCCGCGGCGGAAGCCGGTTTTGCCGCCTTCGCGCCCGATGCCTGCCTGATCAACCGTTATGAGCCGGGCGCCCGGATGTCGCTGCATCAGGACCGCGACGAGAACGACTTTGGCGCGCCGATCGTGTCGGTGTCGCTGGGCCTTCCCGCGATCTTCCTGTTCGGCGGTCTGCAACGCGCCGACAAGACGCAGCGCTACCGGCTGCAGCACGGCGATATCGTGGTGTGGGGCGGCCCGGCGCGGTTGGCCTTTCACGGCGTCGCCCCGCTCGCCGATGGCGAACATGTTTTGTTGGGCCGCCAGCGCATCAATCTGACCTTCCGCAAGGCGCGATAACGCTTCGTTGACCCCGGGGCAGATTGTCCCATCCGGATCACGATCTCGCGCGATGGCTGTTTATCGGACGCCCGTCCGATATGCTGGGCGTCAGAGGACCCGATGGCTAGCACCGAACTCTCCACCGACACCGACACCGCGCCCGCCAATCGCACCGGCGTCTATCTCGCCGTCCTGCAATTGCTGCTCACGCTGGGCTGGACCACCTATTTGATCTATTTGCCGCAACTGGCGGCCAAGGTCGGCCTCGCGCCTTCGACGGTGATCCTGGTGCTGATGATGGACCAGGCGATCTTCACCGTCACCGATACCGCGATGGGGATCGCCGCCGACAAGATCGCGCCGTTCGTCGGCCGGCTCGGCGTGTTCGTGGGCGGATTGACCGCGCTGTCCTGCGTGGCCTTCGTGGCGCTGCCGTTCGTGGCCGGCACTGGTCCATCGGCGCAAGGCTGGTTCATCGCGCTGATCGTGATTTGGGCGATCACGTCGTCGGCATTGCGGGCGCCGCCGCTGACCCTGCTGGGAAAGCATCGCGCCAAACCGTCGATCCCGTTCTTGTCGGCGCTGGCGATGCTCGGTTACGGACTGGCGGGCGCGGTGTCGCCCTATCTCGGCGTGGTGTTGCGCGACCATGATGCGCGGCTGCCGTTTGTGATTTCGAGCGTGGTGCTGTTGCTCACCGCGCTGGCGCTGTCCAGGGTCGAGCGTGGCCTGGTCGATCGACCTGTGCCGGCCAGTCGACCGGCCAAGACCGCAAAGCCGCTTGGCAGGGCCGCTGCGGCCTTCATCGTATCGATGGTGCTGCTGGCGCTGGGCTATCAACTGCATTTCAGCATCAATAGCGGGCCGTTCTATTTGCGCTTCGCCAAACCTGCCGATCTGGAATGGCTGATGCCGGTGTTCTGGATCGGCTTCAATATCGCGATGTTTCCTGCGAGCGCCGTGGTCAAGCGCCGCGGCGGCGTGATCGTGATGGGCATTGCCGGTCTGCTGGGCGCGTTCGCGGTGCTCGGCGCCGAGCTTGCCGGCAACCTGCATACGCTGATCGCGGCGCAATTTCTCGCCGGCGCGGCATGGGGCTGCATGCTGATGAGCGCGATCTCGGCGGCGCTCGCGATCGGCGAGACCGGCGCGGAAGGCAAGGTGCTGGGGCTGGTCTATTCGGCGCTGGCGCTCGCCACGCTGGCGCGGATGGCCGCGGTCGCCGGCGGCCTGCAAAAACTCCCCGACTACGCGCCGCTGCTGCACTGGGCGCCGATCGCCTGCTGGTCGGTCGCCGGCGCGGGATTGTTGGTGCTGGCCGCGTTTCATGTCCAGCAAGGCGTGGTGAAGTTGCGTGGGGTTTAGCCTGTAGGGTGGGCAAAGCGAAGCGTGCCCACCATTCGGATGGCAATCGAAGAGATGGTGGGCACGGCGAACGGCGCCTTTGCCCACCCTACGAATAGACGTAGCTTCTCGTTCTCGCGACATGGTTTCGCCCGAGGCTTGCAAATCATTGGCCCTCGAAACAAGAGGGCGCAGGGAAGACCGGGTGCGCGCTGCACCCGCGGTCTCGTGTGCAATTGATGCACAAGGAAGTGCGCACACGAGCATACAGGTTCAGCGGAAACACTCCGGCCTTCCCTGCGCAATGGCTTTACGGCTTATATCGCGCTCTCCCTGGCGGCCATGCTGTGCCACCATCGCCCCCGGGAAGCGTTAGCCTCTCAAGGACTTGACGCCAGCATTGGGGCGTCAGGACCACACGACTTCTCCGTGCGCGACCGCATCACTCGTCCA
>Ga0265314_10002559_pt1 | contig 18479 bp, 14 predicted proteins | sample 4126metaG_FD_203106 | JGI IMG/M metagenome (GOLD analysis project Ga0265314, IMG submission 203106) | Rhizosphere microbial communities from Carex aquatilis grown in University of Washington, Seatle, WA, United States - 4-1-26 metaG | ecosystem: Host-associated > Plants > Roots > Rhizosphere >... | reverse complement strand
AACTGTCACTTTCTTATTGACGGTGAGCCCCATTCGGGAGCATGATGACTGTGGTTCCAAGAGGTTCGAAGGACAGCGAGCCTGGCAGGAAGTAGCGGATCCGGACCGATGATCCGTAGCGCTGAGCGATGACTAAAATTGTTGCCGCGCCGCGGGGAGCGAAGGAAGATCGGGCGACCTGCAAGGGTAAGCTTTATAGTTCGAAGCCGGGTCCAGGGCTTTGATCCCGAGGGATCGAGAGATCCCAGAGGGGAGCCGAAGTCCGGAGACGAGCTATGAGTCCTGAGATCGGGTCAGGCAACGGGTTCCGCACGTAGATCGTGCCTCGCGAGGTCACAAAAAACTGAGCGGGGGCGGGAGTGCGGCGCCGAACGGGCAAGATCAGATCTGAGGATCGTTTCGAAGATGTAGACCGGGAACGTTGACGCGGTTACGGGGATCGGTCGCGAGGCCAGTCCTCGGTGCTGTAGAGCGAAAGGTCGCATCGAGAAGCGGGCTTCTACCGAAATGGAGAGCAGACGCGCACCTGCGCACTGATCCGCAGTTGGCTAAAACCAGCAGCGGGGAGCAAGGGGCTCACGTCTCGCCAGTTCGGATGCCACGTTCTGACCGTGCATGCCGGTCGGAGAGCAAGCTGCCGGAGGGTCACTTGGAACCATTTTTATCCCGCCCGCCCTACCGCGCGCATCGCCCGCGGCCAGCTATGGCATCTGTTCCCCAGATCCCTCCCCGGGCGGGGTTTGTCCAGCCGTAACGGCGGCCCCATCCTCGGGAGTGCCCGGGTTTTGCGTTCGCGGAACTGCTTCTCCTCGAGCTTGGTGACGCCACTCGAAACTTCCTCGTGCCGGTTTGAAGGTGGCGAAATTACAGCGGCAGGCTGGGCAGCGCCGCGGGCTCGCGCCGATGCGCAACAGGAAACGCGTCCAGCGCGGCGGGTTATAGTACTGCTTCGTCCATTTCGTCAATTCCTGACGGTAGCAGCGAGGACAGCGCGCGTATCTCCAGGATCCATCTGCCCAAACGCTGGTTTCCCAGCGGTTGCTGCAGCGCCGGCAACGAAGCGGCGAAATGCCGAAGAAGTTCTTTACGTACTGGACCAGTCCCTGGGGATTTGAGACTTTCACGTCTCGCGTCCCGCAGTTTGGACAAGCTAATTGCATGAATTGGTCCTAAACGATTATATCGGCACGCTTCCGAGGCGCAATATAATTTTCGACGTATGTTTTAAAGGCCTTCTGCAGCTGTTCGCGTACCGTCCCGTTCTGGCGGCCTTCCGATCCCATGTGCAGTCCCTCCACCGAAACCACCGGCAAAAGCTCGCGCGTGGTGGAGGTGATGAAGACCTCATCCGCTGCTTCCAGATCTGCCGGCAGAAGCGTCTTTTCCTCGACTTGCAGACCTGGAACGAGGATTTCCTCGAGCAGGAGCGCCCGAGTTACGCCCGGGAGGCACCCGGAAGAAAGTGGCGGAGTCCACACATGTGGTCCTTTCACCGCGAAAATGTTGGCGGAGGTGCACTCGCACACCTCGCCGCGCTCGTTCAGTAGTACTACCTCGTCTAGCCCCTGGTCATGCGCGCGTTCGTACCAGGTCAGATTCTCCGACCAGGAAAGATTCTTGGTGCCTGCGAACTCGCTGGCAGCGTACCGCGCGTTGGGAACCAATCCCAGCTTCACTGTGTTTCCCCAGCGGTTCACATCGGCAGTGAACGCCACCACATCGAACTCGCGCATGGGGCCGGGGCCTTCGAACATGCCGCCGCGGTTGCGGATCACTGCGACCCGCAGCGTGGCATTGAATGCTTGATTGGCATCGATCAAGCGTTGCAAGCGCTGCGCGAGCCAGTCGCGATCCGAAGGAAAGGGAACCCGCATGCGGCCGGCGTCGATCTGCATCCGAGCCCAGTGGCGCTCCCAAGCGAACATCACGCCGTCATAGACACGGATGGTGGAGAAGACTCCCCAGCCGTTGAGCAATCCGACTTGCCCCGCTGAGAGGTCCTGCGCACCGGTGTCGCGAATCTCGTCGTTGTGCAGCAGATAGCGGTGCATGTACTACTCATTCTATCTACCAGGCGGCGATTTATATCGGGCGGGGGGTACTGGAATGTCTAGAACTTCGGAACAAAATAATCGTGCAGCCTGACTCCGGCGTAAAACCCGTTGTCCCCGGGAATGCAGTACCGTACGTCGCCGCATGCCACTGAATACTGCATTTTCACTTTAATGAGCGATCCCGGCAGCAGGATCTTGGGGGAATGGGCTCGCAGGCCAGATATGGAGACATCCACAATGCGAACATCCCAAACGTCATCCGAAAACGGATTCAATACTTGTAAGGTTGCCGGGTCGTTGGTCGCAAGGCGTGGATGGCGGCGCCGTTCGCCGTCACGGGCAGCGTCGTTATTCAGCTCGGCGAGATACCAGAGGCATTTGTCCTGCTCCGCAAGTTTGCTGGAGCAAGCTTGGCAAGACCTAAGGTGAGCATCAATGGTCGCCAGGGACTCTTTGCTCAGTTGGTCCTTCAGGTACAGCTCCAGCTCACGATCATGAACATGCTCGGTTTGCTCTGCAACGGTCATGGACTATTGGTCCGCGCTATCTAAGTAACTATCGGAGATGTCGTAGGACCCTTTAGGATGGGCACTTACGACTGGCACCGATGGGGGTGGGGTGCCCCCCCATTTGTGGCGCCGCTCGGATTTGGCTAGAATCTGGAAGACAAGCATATGAAGAGCGCACGCCAGATTCGCTTTGCTCTCCTCGCCGCTGCGGTGGCGTGCGGGACGGTCGCCATCGGCCAGAAGGCCGCGCGAAAAGCTCCGACCGCCGAGGAATGGACCGCGCTCGCCAAGCTCCCGGATTTCACGGGTGTTTGGGAAGCCGGATTAGGCGGTGGTGGCGGACGGGCGCCTCAAGCGGCAAAGGGGCCCGCTCCCGCCGGACCTACGGCAAATGGACCCGCCGCAAATGGACCTGCCCCTACGGCACCTGCAGGCCGAGCCGCCGGACGCGGTGGCCCGGGTCGGGCGGCCGGTCCGTCTCTCACGCCGGAGTATGCCGCCAAGGCTGCGGCGAAACCAGCCGGGCCTGCTCCGGACAGCCCGGCAGCGAACTGTTTACCTCCGGGCATGCCCGGGATCATGGGCCAACCATATCCCATGGAATTTCTGCTGACACCGGGGCAGGTCACCATCGTGATCGAAGCCTACAATCAGATCCGTCACATCTACACCGATGGCCGCCCGCTGCCTGAGGATCCCGATCCAACTTTCTACGGCACCTCCGTCGGGCACTGGGAAGGCGATACGCTGGTGGCCGAGACGGCGGGATTTGAGGACATACCGCGCGGACTCACTTTCCCCTACAGCGACAAGATGAAGATCGTCGAGCGCTTCCGGCTGACCGCGCCCGATACTATGAGCATCGAGACCACCATCGTCGATCCAGAGGCTCTAACCGCACCATACTCGATGGGAACCAGGACCTTGATACGGCATCGCAACTGGACCATCGCGGAATACATCTGCGAAGAGAATAATCGCAATTATGTGGATGCCAACGGCAAGGCGGGAGTCAACCTCGCTAACCCTAACGCATCGGCGAGGTAGAAAGACCCTTATGAAACGCAACATGAAACAGGCCGCGTGGAGAATCATCATCGGGGCGAGTCTGATGGCGGGCGGTACCAGCCTGGCAGTGGCGCACCACTCCTACTCGGCCTTCGATATGGCCGAGACAAGGACCGTCACTGGGACGATTAAGAAATTCGACTGGACCAATCCGCATACCTGGATTTGGATCGACGTCGTGAACGACAAGGGCGTGACGGAGACCTGGGGGATCGAGGGGATGAGCCCCAATTACCTGGCTCGCCGGGGATGGAACCGCATGACCTTGAAGCCCGGTGACAAGATTAGCGTTACGCTGCATCCCCTGAAAACTGGCGAAAACGGCGGTACGTGGGTAGACGCCAAGCGCCCTACCGGCGAAAGCCTGATGATGGGTGGCGCGATCACCGATCCGTAAACAGCTCAGGTGGAGCGGGCTTTAGCCTGCAACGGGTGCTTCAGCACCCGCGCCGATTCGGAGGCTAAAGCCTCCGTTGCAGCTGAAGCCTGCTCCACGGCACATTAGGACTTTCCGGCAGCTTTCTTCATAGCGCCGCGGCCTTCTTCATCACGATACTCACGTCATCGGGATTGATCAGATCGGGCACCGTCCAGCCGTCCAGATTGTATTCGGACATGCACTGCTCGGCGAAGCCTTTGTATTTGGCGGCTTGACCCAGCGCCTCGGCCACCATCAGCACTTCGAAGCGAATGCTTTCGTGGCTGCCGAAGTAGTTGCGTTCATAGAGCTCGTGGCGTCCGCCGAACTCCGTGCCCATGGCGTCCCACATCAGCTTCATCAGCTTGACGCGCTCCTCGGCCCCGTATCCGTTTGACCCACGCACATACTGATCCAGGTATTTGCGGATCTCCGGATTCTTGAAATCGCTGGAGTGTGACGGCAGATAGATCAGCGCGCTGGCCAGGACGTTTTCGACGATCTCCTTGAGCTTCGGATACAGCGTGCTGGCTGCCACGCGATACGCCAGCCCGTAATCCAGGTTCGGCAGCACATGACCGGGTGTCCACGGGACGGTAGCGCGCGCCATGGCGTCGGTTAATCCCCAAAAGAGATTGCGCCATGCAAGGACTTCGCCCACCTGCGCCTGCACGCCGCGGAAGTCTTTGGTTCCGGTGGCGTCCACGGCCTTCAGCAGCAAGCCCGCGATGAAATCGAGCTTCACGGCCAATCGAACGCAGCCGTGGAACATGAACCTGGGCAGGAATCCCGAGCGCGGGAAGAAGTTATTGACTTTATCGATATCGCCGTACGCGAACACGTTTTCGTACGGCACGAAAACTTTGTCGAAGACGATGATCGAATCGTTTTCGTCCAGGCGGCTGGAGAGCGGATAATCGAAGGGGCTGCCGGTGGCGGCGGCCGCCAGTTCATAAGACGGGCGGCAGAAAAGTTTCACGCCGGGAGCATCGGTGGGCACGATGCAGACGAAGGCGAAATCCTTGGTCTTGATCGGAAGCGCCCCGTTGTTGGCGATGAAGTTGTAGTGCGTGAGCGTCGAAGTGGTGGCGACCACCTTGGCGCCGCTCACGATCAGCCCCCCGTCGGTTTCCTTTTCGACGTGCATGTAGACGTCGCGGACCTCTTCCAGTTGCTTGTTGCGGTCCACGGGCGGATTGACGATGGCGTGATTGACGAAGGTGCATTCCTCCTGCACTTTCTTGTACCAGCGTTTGGCGTTGTCTTCGTAGGGCGCGTAAAAGCCCGAGTTGGCGCCGAGCGTGGCCAGGAACGCCGCCTTGTAATCCGGACTGCGGCCCATCCAGCCGTAAGTGACGCGCGCCCATTCGGCGATTGCGTCGCGCGCTCCCACCAATTCCTCAGCATTGCGCGAGGCGCGAAAGAACTTGTGCGTGTAGCCGCCGCTGCCTGTATCGGTTTCGGTGCACAACGTGCTCTTGCGCTCATCGTGCAAGGCGTCGTACAGGCGCGCAAGCATGCGAACCGTGTTGCGGAAGGCCGGATGCGTGGTGACGTCCTTCACGCGTTCGCCGTAAATATAAATCTCGCGTCCGTCGCGAAGGCTCTCGATGTATTCCTGCCCGGTGAACGGTCGCGTTCGTGATTCGGCCATGGTTCCCCTTTTAGGCCGCACGACTACGTTCGCATGCGGGCCAGAAAATATAATCCCACAAGCGAAAAGACCACGTCCGGCGACCATGCCGCCATTTGCGGTGGCAGCTCGCTCAAGTTCCCCAGTTGCTCGAAAAACTGGTCGATCGACACGTAGGTGACAAAGATGATGAAGCTCATCCCGATGCCCGCCATCCCGCCGCGGTTGCCGGCCAGAAACGCGAACGGCGCCGACACCAGGGCAAGGATGAACGCAAAAAGCGGCACGGAGAATTTCTTGTAAAGCTGGACTTGCAGCGCGATGGTGTCGAAGCCGCTTTGCTGCAGATCGCTGATATAGGAGCGTAATTCCAGAAAGTTCATCTGGCTCGTCTGGCTCGACTGGAGATCTCCCTTGACGAAGTAGTCGGGCGTCTCTTTCAGCTCCGGAAACACCTTGACTCCGCCCGCGAAGTCGAAAACGGCGGCCGAATCATAGCCTTTTAGGTCGCGACTCCAGCCGTTCTGGAACACCCAGGCATTCACCGCGGGCACCCAGTTGGCGCGTTCCGCCGAAATGTGTCTCTTCAAGCGGAACGTTGCCGGATCGATCTCAAAGACGTTCACGCCCACCATGACGCTGGCTTTCTGATCGAAATACCTGTAATTGTAAATGCGATCGTCCAGGCCGTAGAACCAGGTGCGGGTGGGATCGAGGGAGGTATGTGCGGGTCGGCCTTTGATCTCGGATCGGATCGCGTCCTGGATGCGATCGGCGTCCGGAACCCAGTAGTGGTCAAACGCGAACAGGCCGCCACTCAACAGAAGTCCACCCGCGAGGATAGGCACGGTTAGCCGGTACATGCTAACGCCGCAAGCTTTGAATGCCGTGACTTCGTTGTTCTTGGTGAGTACGCCGAAAACCACCAGCACTGCGGTCAGCACACTCACCGGCGTGAAGCGATAAATCAGGCGCGGCGAGAGGAAGAACAAGTAGGTGAACACCCGGCTCATGGCGATGTGATTCTTGATGACGTCGCTCAGCAGTTCAAAGAACGTGAAAACGTGGAACATCAGCACAAAACTCACCAGCCACAGGACGAAGTAAAACAAGAAGCTGGAGAGCAGGTAGGTGTCCACAATCTGAGGCAGCAGAGGGAAGCGCCCTTTCCAGAACCTCGGCTGAATCCGGTCGAGCAGCCGCGGGATACGCTCCTGCGGCTTGCGGCTCGCGGAGCGAAACAGCCGGGTCAGGCGGCCGATGTAGTCTTGATCTCCGGGGGACTCCAGGCGCGCGAGCATCGAAAAACCGAGAACCGCGAATACCAGGTTGGGCATCCACATGGCCAAGCCGGCCGGGATGGTTCCCTCCCGTCCAAAATGGATCGCGACGACCAGACCCATGTCGTACAGAAACGCGAGCGCCACTGTCAGCACGTATGCCGAGGATTTTCCGGAGCGGCGCGATCCGACTCCCAAAGGGATGCCGGTCAGCGCTAGCAGCATGCACGCGAACGGCAAAGCCAGGCGCTGATGCAATTCGATGCGCGCTTCCAACGTGCGCTCGCGATCGGTCAGATTGCCGTAAGCGAGCTTATAGAGCGGCCCCGTGTCCATCTCGACCACGGGCCTGGAGGGCACATCGTCGTTTCGCTTGGCTTGGAGGAGCATGTCGCGGCCAGGAGAGGCTGTCACCTTGTACTCGGACGGATCTTTGCCGGCGTCGTACATACTGGAATTGCTCAACGAAAGCTGAATGCGGTTCTGCGCGGCATCCGGAACGGCAATGGCATCGGTAGCCAAGGTTACGCGCGGGCTATCGCCGCGGTCGCTCGAAGGAGTCACATCGGCCAGGAATACACGGTGCCACCGGGTGTTGGTGGTCGACGGTATATCGGTGATGTAGACGATCGAGTTGGGGAACTGTTCCTGGAATACGCGCGCCTGAACCTCGGCGGTCAACTGGCCGGAGATGAGCTGATTCTGGATCTTGGTACGCTCGCGGATCGACCAGGGAGTGAGCCACAGCGAAGCCGCCGCCGCTATCAGCATCATCAGAAATCCGAACGCCAGAATCGGCGGAGCCACCCGGCGGCCCGACACGCCCGCAGCCCGCATAGCGGTGATCTCGCCGTCGCTGGACATGCGGCTCAGCGTGATCAGCGTGGCCACCAGAACTCCCAGCGGAATGGCGTAGGGGAGCGCTTGCGGAAGCACTAGAGCGAACAAATAAGCCACCAGCCGGGGCGATCCGGAATCGCGCACCAGGAATTCGAACAGCGGGCGCGCTCGTTCCAGGAACAGGACCAGGGTGAACAGGATGCAGCCCAGCGCCGCGCTGGCGAGAATCTCGCGGAAAAGAGTGCGGCTTAGCAGGCGCATACGTTATCCCAAATCGGGGACAGCCCGCGAAATTCCGCGTACGGCAAGTGCCCAAGTTTCCTGATTCGCGGGCGCGGAAATTCGTAGGCTGTCCCCCCGTGTTTCCCGGGGTTCATTAGTTCACTGAGTTGGGCGGCGGAACCGTGGGCTGTTTCGGCAACTGGTCCTGCGGTGGCTCGAGTTCAAGTTCGTCGAACAAAAGGCCCGGCGAAATCACGCTGGCCGGCGCCAGATACCCGCCCGCGCCCAGGATCGCCAGAGGAGCCGCCACGTTGACGAAGTCGAACAACTCCGTTTCCGAGGACGCCGCCAGGATGTCGCGCAATGTGCGGCTGGTTAAACCGCGGAAACGCAACCCGCGAACCAGTTCCTCGCGCCCGTCCGGATACACCTTGTAAATCAGAAGCGGCGGGCTCACCGGCCGGGCCGAACCACCCGACTGGGTACTGGCCTGCGCCAGCGACTGCAGATCGGAACCACCGGCCGAATAGGGGTAATCGAGTTTGCGCACCAACATCCCGTATGGTTTCCCGCGCATCTTGGTCATATCGATCAGGCGCTTCTTCAGATCCGCCAGCGGCGTAGTTTCGCTGGACTTAACGAACATATTGCCGATCGCCCCCGCGAAACTGCCGTAGGAGCCAGGCAAGCGCGCGTGGCCGTTAGATGTCGGGAATCCGCGAATCGGCTGGCGCGTGGTCAAGAAGTTCTTCAGGACGCCTTTTTCCACGATGCTCACGGGCTTGGGCGCCACGCCCTCCATGTCGAACGGAAAGTATCCCGCTAGAGCTTTGCCATTGTACGTGGATTGCGTCGCGTCGTCGATCACGTCGAAGGAATCCGGCAGGACGCGCCCGCCGATGCGGGTCTCGAATTCGCTGGGGGCGAAAGGAACGTTGCGTCCGGGATCGGACAACGGGCGGCGCGGCACGCGCAAGTTATCGCCCAGCAGTTGCGCGAGTAACTGTGCCGCTGCTCGCGGCTCCAGTAACACCGGGCCGCTATAGCTTTCCCCCGCCGGTGCCTTCACCAGCGCGCGCACGTCCTCGCCGACCTCAGTCAGCGATTTTCGCATTTCCGCTTCGGACGGAAACTTGTCTAGCTCGAGAGACTGGATGGATACCGCATCGTGCAGCAGCATTCCGTCGGGCGCTTGGCCTTCCGCTTTGGCATACACCCAATACATGTCGTCGTTGAAACGAACCGCGGTGCCCTCCGAGTTCATGATCGTGGTGGGGCCCTGGATCAACTGGAGTTCTAGGCCCGACGACAGGACCTCTTTATAATTGCTGAAAACCGCAGCCAGGCGCGCCGAACGCGCCGTCCAGACTTCGTCGTCTATTTTCGACTTCAAAACTTTGCCGATACTCACCACCGGCGTGACCTTGGAGAAATCCGGCAGAGGCTCAGCCGAGGAAGCCGCCGAGTTGTTGAGCGAAGCCCGCTTGCGAGCCATCGATTCCACGGCGGTCTTGAAGGCCCGATCCGTGCTGAGCCACAGCTCGGTCCGGAACGCGGAGTAATCGTCGTCCAGGGGCCAGTTGCCGTCGTACCGCGAGCCGGAGTAGATTCCGCTGTAGATGTGACCGGTATTGTCGAAATCGTAGCTGCCCACGCGAACTTCGGCATCCGGCGAACGGAATCGGCTCCGCGAAACATTCACTACCGCGCCCTGGGATGCGGAGATCCGAAGCGTCTCGGCGTCCGTCAGCGTATAGCTGAAAAAATACGGAGCGTCCTGACCGGCGACGACCGCTAACTGCTTGGAACGTTGCAACTCATCGCGCATGGCTCGCAGCAGCGTTTCGTCAGCCGGGATCTCCGGGCTTTGCGATATCAGCCAGGCGGCCGAGCCAGCCAAGCCCGCGGCCAGCGCCGCGGATCGCCATAGCAACGAATGCGATTTCACGGAAGCAACTCCCGGATCGCGGAGCGGATGGACGACGGTGGAGGAGCCAAGTAAGGCGGCCGGTCGCGCGAGCTGTCCTTGCGCTGCACTTCGATTTCGGAAACCAACAGAGCGGGGGCGATGGTGGCCACCGGAACATTTCCGGATTCCGCTCCGCAAATTCCGTTGAACACTTCCATGCGGTTGGACGTCGCCGTGATTTTCGAGAAGCTCGCCAGCGGGGTGCCTACGATATCCACGCCGCGGACCAGCTCATCCGGACGGCCGTCGGCATAAACCCGGTAAACCACTAGCGGGACCACGGTGAAGGCTTGCAGGCCGCGGCGTCCGGTGGTGGTGTAACCACTGGTGACCTGGTCGAAGAACAGGCCGTACGGTTTGTTCTGGCGCTTGACCTCTTCGATCAACATGCGGCGAAGTTCGGCGTCGCTCACCTGCTTGGTGGAGTCGACGATCAGATTGGATTGCCGCGACACAATTTCATTGCCGGGAGATTTCCGGCCGTGTCCGTTGGAATTGGGAAAGCCCTGGATCGGCGAGCGCGACATCAGGAAGGTTTTCAAAATCCCTTTGTCGACTACCGTGACTGGACGGGCCTTCACGCCCTCGTCGTCATAAAGGTAATAGCCGTTGAGAGCCACATCGCCGAACTGCTTCTGTGTGGGATCGAACTTCACGCTGAGAAAATCGGGCAGGACCGGCAGGTTGATGGATTTGGTGAAGGTCTGGCCTTCGGATTCGTCCTTCTGCCGATGCCCTTCGATGCGGTGCCCGAAGATTTCGTGGAACAGCACGCCCGCGGCTCGTCCGGAAAGGATAGCCGGTCCCACGTAGGGTTCGGCCAGAGGCGCGGCCAGCAAGCCGGTGAGATTGGCTCCCGCCTTTTGCACGGCCGCCAAGATCTCAGCGTCTTTGGGAAGCTTAGCGGGATCGTCGGTTTCGAAGGTCTCCATGGTCATCAGGTCCATTCCGTCCTGGGCCTTGCCATTGGCGACGATGATCATGCGGGTGAACGGACGGCCGAATTCCAGGCGCGTTCCATCCGTATTCACCAGCGTCTGCGTGACGGTTCGAGTTTCGAATTGAACGCTGGTATCGAGTGCGCCCGGGTATTTGGAAAATTCGGCGGACAGCTTACGCAGGCGCCCGGCCCACTCGGTGGGATTGAACTTCAGCGGCGTGGGCGCGGCGAAGTATACCTGCGGGTCTTCCTTGTCGAAGTCGTCAGAGGTGTCGGCAGCCTGCGTGCGGAGCTTTTCGTCACCCTTCAGCCGGATCAGGCGCTGCGCACCGCCGCGATACACGCGGTCGGTGGCCAACCACACGGCTTGCCGGATCGCGGCAGCATTGTCCTCCAGCGCGATCGGCGTGGCTTGGGTAAAGCGTGGACGGTTTTCATTCGCCACCAGATGATAGTTATCGAACTGCTGGTTTCCGTCGCGGATGGTCACATCCAGGTAGCGCGTCTGATTGTGCTGTTGGGTTTCGAGCGATCCACGGCTGGCGACCAGCGCGTAGGAATCCGTACTGGTGACTTCGTACGACATGAAGTACGGCGCCGGATCGCCCTTCTGCTTTAAAACAGTGAAGTTGCGGTCCAGTTCATCGGACAGGATCTTCACCAGGGGAGTCTGCGCTAGCGCGCAACTGGAAACGAGGGCGAACAGAGCTATTAGTGAGCGCACGACGCTCTCAGCATACCAGGGATAGAAACGACTGATGAGGCAACTCCGACGCCAGTGCGACGCCCGAGAATTTAGGGATGTTCGGCTGGTGGGAGCGGGCGGATCGTCGGCGGCGGCATTTCGCGGCGCAGGAACGCGCGGAACACGACGCCGAAGTTCTTGTTCTCGATGTAACCGCCGCCGGCCGGCTGCCAGTGAGTCTGCTTCTCGCGGGCATCCGGGTCGCTCATGAACAGCTCGAAAGACCGGCGGGCCGCCCAGTTATGCAGCGGATCCTTCTGCTTGCGATCGAAAGGCGATATTGCCAGATCGGGGTTGAGATTCACCGCCATGCCGCGCTTCACGTCCACGATCTTGATCCCGGACCGAACCAAAGCCTCTCCGCCATAAATGCGCATCGTGTTTTGCGCTGTTTCATTTCGGGATATCTCCATTCTGTACAACCCAGAGCGGATGAATTCGGTAGAAGTTTCGCCCAGCTCGACCTGAATCCGGTTGCCCTCCGCTAATTGCACGACCTCGATCAGAGCTTCGCCCTGCTCGAGCGTGACGCGAGTGTCCGACAGGTTGGTGTCATCCATGCGCAACCGAGCATTCTCTGCGAGCCTGAGGACGATGCCGGGGGCGAGGAGTAATTCGGCACGGCTCCCACCCCGCCCGGTGGAGAGAGTTTCTCCGTTTCTCATCTGCGGAAAGCGCGCGGTCTTGAGGATCACCCGTTTGCCGTCCAGGAAGGTGGGTCCCTGCAAGTAGGTAATCAACCCGGCCCGGGCGCTGACCACCTTTTGCGCAGTGAGCGGGAACAACGCGCCGCAGAGAACCAGCAGCCCGAATCTTACAGGCCAAGCCATGCGACGGTTATTCTATCGCTTAAAGTGTGTGTGGGGCAGCTTTTCAAGCTGCGCGCCGATTTGTAATCGGCGCCGGGCGCGGGACCCACGCGCAGGATGCAATCCTGCCCCACAATACTCAGGCCGGGACAGAAACCAGGCCGCGGTCCCGCAAACCATTGAGGGCCAGGCCGTAGCGGCCGCGCACGCCAGTTTTCTCGAAGATGTGCTTCAGGTGGATCTTGACCGTTCCAGGCCGGATGCCCAGTTCCGTCGCGATTTCCTTGTTCTTGAAGCCCTGTTCCACCAGCTCGAGAACCTGCTGCTCCCGCGCGGTCAGTTCGCTGCGCGGATAGCGGTCCGAGCGGGCGGAATCGCGGAAGACACAGTCTTCCATCCAGCTTCGTCCCGTTCCCACGGTGCGCAGGCAGGCGATTACCGCCTGCACCCCCGCCGATTTTCGAAGGATCCCCCGGGCACCGGCTTGCAGGAACCGCAGCGCCTCGGCTTCGGTAACCGAAACGCCCCAGACGACGATGCCCGTTTGCAATGGAGTCCCGTCCCCTGACTGGATTTCCGTCAGCCAGTCCAGAATCGCTTGGATTCCAAAGCCTTTGTCCAGAATCAAGACGCTGGGATGCTGCTTCCGCACCACCTCCGTGGCTTGGGCCAGTGTTTCCGGGGCGATCAGGAACTTCAGATCGGGGACCCCCCTCAAGAGGTTTCGGACGCCCTCCGCCGTTACGGGCTGGGTATCGCAAATCGCTATGGACTTTGCTGGCTCGGAGGTGACGGCCGACTCTATCCCGACGGCTGGGCTTCCGCTACTGGTCACGTTCATATGTTTCTCGTTTCCTGTTTCGCTGGACTTTAATCCCGCAGGACTAAACCGTTTGCGCAGTACTCGTCAACTGGGAGTACCTCTTTCAAACTTCAGTAAGTAGTTAAGGTAAGGTGCGGAGTCTCTCATGATATGATCACTTCTAGTCGATTTACTTCTTTGGAACGCTTTCCCAAACTGGTCTAGGCGACCAAATGCAAAACCGTGATTCCCGTGCGGAGGTGCTGAGGCGTGGTGTTGTCATCAGCCCCAATTCACGGATGGTACGGGAGCTGGCCCCCCTACTGGAATCGCACCTGGTAGGCAGTTCCATCAACTTCGTAAACAGCTACCCTTCGCCGCGCGACATCAGCAGCGCCCTGGGTGGTGGAGCGCCGCAACTGGTCTTTCTGGATCTGGCTACCGATCCGGAACGCGCCCTCCAGCTGCTGGGCGAGATGGTTCGCCTGGGCAGCCCGGTGCAAGTTCTGGCTCTGCTTCCCGGCAATGACCCGGACCTCATGCTGCGCTGTCTGCGCGCGGGTGCGGCCGACTTTCTGCTGGAACCGTTTACCGCGGATCAGCTCGATACGGTCCTGGCCAAGATCGCGCGGATGCAGCCGGCGGCCGAGAAGGGCGTCGATACCACCAGGATCATCGCGGTCATGCCCGCCAAAGGCGCCTGTGGCGCCACCACCATCGCCTGCAACCTGGCCTTCTATTGGAAGCGCATGGGCGCCAACCGGGTCCTGCTGGCGGATCTGGATCCTCTTACCGGCACACTTTCTTTCCTGTTGAAGATCAAATCGGTCTTCAGTTTTCTGGACGCGCTCCAGCGCGCCCATGAGCTGGATGCCGATCTCTGGCGGGCCATGGTTACCACGGTGAACGGCGTGGACGTCCTGCTCGCGCCCGAGTTGATTACCGAGAATCCGCCGGAACTGAACGATCCGTCACCGATTCTCGAGTATGCCCGCCGCGCCTACGACGTGATCATCCTGGACGCCGGCAACGTCTACGGCGACTGGAACCTCAACCAGGCGCGCGCCGCCCAGGAAGTGCTGCTGGTAACCACCAATGAGCTGCCCTCGCTCCAGGCCGCCCAGCGGGCACTGTCCTATATGGACGCCAATCGGGTTGGCCGATGGAAGATCCGGCTCCTGGTGAACCGCTACCAGCGCGAGGTCGGCCTCAGCCGCGAAGTGATCGGCACCGCTCTCCATACCGAGGTCTTTGAGGCCATCCCCAGCGATTACGAAGCCGTGCAGAAAGCGCTGATGGAGGGTAAGCCGGTCCCCGCCAACACCGCTTTCGGCAAAGGTTTGACTCAAGTAATCGAACGTTTGGGCGTCCGTGACGGCGCAGATACCGAAAAGAAGGGTAGTTCGCTCAGCGGGCTACTCGGGCTGTTCTCGAAAACCAAATGACGCCTGAACTTATATTCGCCTTCGAGGCTCGCGTACAGGTCGGCCCGCCTGTGGACGTAGGTCCACTTCCCGCTGGACGCCGCCGCATCATTCCGATTCTCAGTGGCACTTTTGAAGGATCCGGAATGAAAGGGCGCGTCTTGCCGGGTGGCGCCGACTGGCAGATCGTGCGTTCCGATGGTGTCGCCGAGCTCGATACGCGCTATACGCTCGAAACCGACGACGGCAAACTCATCTATGTGCAGAACGCGGGCATCCGTCATGCTTCGCCCGAAGTCACCGCGCAGTTGATGGCGGGCCAACCCGTAGATCCGTCGCTGGTGTACTTCCGCTCCGTTCCGAAGTTCGAAACGTCGGCTCCCGAGCTCGCCTGGCTGATGCGATCGATTTTCGTGGGCACGGGTGAACGCTATCCCGCCGACGTCGTGCTTCGCTTCTGGAAATTGGCGTAGGCGCTCCACACTTCAGCCCAGCATTTCGACAATCTTCTGGCGCACGACCTCGGTCAGCTCGCCGCGTTGGTGCGTGGTCATCCCCTCGGTCGAGATCGGCTCGCCGATCCGGAGCGTCACAGGCCCGCGGTGAAACGTGAGCGTATGCATCGGCAGAATATTGTACATGCCGATCATCGCCACGGGCACGATCGGAATCTGCGCGCGAATGGCCAGGAACGCCGCGCCGTCCTTGAACTCCCGTAACACGCCGGTCTCCGAGCGCCCGCCTTCCGGGAAGACCAAGGTGCTGCGGCCATCGTGGAGCAGAGCCGCTGTATGTTGCAGCGTCTTGATGGCCGAGCGCGGATCTTCCAGGGGCACCCTCACATGGCCGGCGGTTTTGAGGTGCGTCCCAAGCAGAGGAATATCGAACAAGCTCGATTTCGCCAGGAACAGAAACTCCTCTTGGATATTTCCCAGCACCACCGGAATGTCCATGTAACTGACGTGGTTGGAGACGAACACGTAGTTACCGCCCGGCTGGATGCGGTCGAGGCCTTCCACGGTCACCTTCACTCCCGCGATCCGCAGTAAGGAGCGGGCCCAGACGCGCGCCACTTTGAGTTGCCGGGCGGGCGTGTGATCGAACAGCGAGATCACGAAGCTCACCACTCCGAAGCAAGCGGTGGAAAGAATGATCAGAGGGATGACGTAGATCCAGCTCCAGAGGACGACCATCAACCTATTCATTATTGCCAACGCCCGCCATCATTCTTTCCAACGACCTCCGGTCGTGGCGAGAAATAATTTGCGCGCTTCGCCCACCACGAACAACGAACCGGTGATCACGATTACGTCCTCGTCCCCGGCGTGCGTTCGCACGTAGTCGATTGCGGCTTCTACCGTTGGCGCTATGTGCCCGCGCCCGGCAAATTCGGCTAGAGCTTCGGGGCGCAGGGCCCGAGGCGTATCCGGCGCCGTCAGGACCAGCTCCGTTGCAATGGGAAACAGGATGCCGGCGACTTCGTCGATGGCCTTGTCGCGCATCGCGCCGTACACCAGCCAGATCTGGCGGTCGCCGTAGAATCGTTCAAGATAACGCGCAAGAGAGCGTGCACCGGCTGGATTGTGGGCGCCGTCCAGGATGATGTCGGGATTTGGGGATACGTGCTCGATGCGGCCGGGCCAGCGCGTTTCCGCGATCCCGTCGGTGGAAATGCCTAACGCGCGCAGCGCCAGAGCGGCGGTGATGGCGTTGTCCACTTGGTGCTCTCCGGCAAGCGGACAGACGATGCCGGAGAATCGCGAGCCGCGGGCATCGATGTGCAAATCGCGGATCTCAAAATCTTCGGCGCGGGTGACGGGGACATCCAACTCCGCAGCGCGCGCTTCGAGTACGGCCGCGGCCTCTGACCGCTGCCGCGCAAAGACGGCTGGCACGCGGGGCTTCAGGATCCCGGCTTTCTCGCTCGCGATGGCCTCAATCGTGTGGCCTAAATATGCCTCGTGGTCGAAATCGATCGGGGTGATCACGGTGAGGACGGGCTGCACCACGTTGGTCGAATCCAGGCGTCCGCCCAAACCCACTTCTATGACAGCGGTGTCGACGAACTTTTGTTTAAAAAGCCAGAACGCCATGGCGGTGACGGTTTCGAAGTAGGTCGGATGGCAATCCAGGTCGAGCTTCTCCGCGGTTTCGTGTACGACATTAAATGCGCGCTCGAAATCGGCCGGGCTTACGGGGATGCCGTCGATCTGGATGCGCTCGGTCGGCTCGATCAGATGCGGCGACGTAAAGAGTCCGGTGCGAACATTCGCCGAGCCTCGCTCTCCACGGAGGCCCGCCTCGATCATGGCGCAGGTGGAACCTTTCCCGTTGGTGCCGGCGACGTGCACCACGCGGTACGCGCGCTCGGGATTTCCCAACGCTTCGAGCACGGCAGTGATTCGCTCCAGCCCCAGCTTGGCGGACTTGATTTCGTTGCCCAGAGCGTAGAGGAACTGGACGGAATCCGGATAATTCACGGGGTCACAGTCCTCCCGATGTGCTTCCGACGGCTATAAACCAGCCACGCCGACCCGACCATCAACGCCGTCCCCGCCAGAAGCTTTCCTTCGAACAGCCAGATATTGCCGACCTGGCCAGTCGGGATCACACTTGAAACGATGGTGAGCGCGGTCACGGCGATTCCGGAACTAGCAGCTATGCGGTGCCCCGCTTTCCACGCGCTGGCGAACAGATAAAGATACGGAATGAATCCGGCCAAGACCATCAGTGACAGCAGCGCTTGATACGCCGCGCGCAGGGAATCGCCGAGCTGGACCGCGAACAGCAACGCCGAGGCTACTCCGCCGAATACCAGGATCGACAGGTAGGGCGTCGCCCACCTGGGATGCAGGCGCGCGAAGGCCGGCGGCAGCAGATGGTCGACGCCGGCAGCGTACGGCATCCTCGATACCGCCGCTCCTAATCCGCCCCACCCGCCGATCGAGTTCACCAGCACGAGGACGGCGATCAGCGGCGTCAGCCAGCGCCATCCCAGGAAACTAGCGGCGACATCGCTGCCGTCGGCCAAACCGTGCAGTTCGCTGATCGAGCTGGGTCTCATCAACACCAGCAGCGCCAGCGTGCTTGCGGCGTAGAACACCGTAGTGAATAGGGTCCCGATCCAGGTGGCGGGCACCACCGTGCGCCGGGGCTGGCGGATCTCGGCGGCCATCAGGCCGATCGCTTCCATGCCGCTCAGACCGAAAGCCATGGTGCCGAAGAATCCGAGCGTCTCCCAGTTCCACGGCAACGCGAAGTTTATGGATGTGTTCATGGGCGTCGTGCTGCCGTGCCGCATCCAGACCAACACACTCGCACCTACCAGAAGAAAGCCGAGCATCCACGCCGTGATGCCGCCCAGGTTTTCGGTCCACTTACCGATCTTCATTCCCACTATGTTGGTGCCGAGGGCGATCCAGATGGAGACGAAGGTTGCGACCACGACGAATGTCTGATTGTCGGCCAAGTACGCATACTTCGGACCGAACGCATAGGCGCTCATGCTCATGGCGAACATGGCCGAGTTCGGAAGCGTCAGCGCGATGCCGAACCAGTAGATCCAAAAGCACAGGAAACCGTGCCAGGGCCCGAAATCGTGGCGGGTCCAGGCGTACAGGCCGCCCGCGTCGGGATGTTTATGGATCAGGGCCGCGACCGCCACTCCGAGTGGGGCTGCGAACAGCACGGCCGCGCCGATCCACAGGATCACCGAGCCGGGTCCGGCGCTGGCGGCTACCGCAATCCATCGCGGCCCGACGATGCA
>Ga0265314_10002558_pt1 | contig 18480 bp, 22 predicted proteins | sample 4126metaG_FD_203106 | JGI IMG/M metagenome (GOLD analysis project Ga0265314, IMG submission 203106) | Rhizosphere microbial communities from Carex aquatilis grown in University of Washington, Seatle, WA, United States - 4-1-26 metaG | ecosystem: Host-associated > Plants > Roots > Rhizosphere >... | reverse complement strand
GAGCGTGATCGTTCCGCCATGCGCCTCCACCAGCCCTTTGACGATGGGCAGGCCGAGTCCGGTTCCCTTGTCCGCCGTCACCACGTCGTGGCGGCCTTGGCCGAATTTCTGGAACACCAACTCCTGATCGTCCTTGGCGATGCCTATACCGGTATCTCTCACGCCGAACGCCAGCCGTCCGTCGTCCTCGATGCGGGCGAACGACGAAATGGTGCCGCCCGGAGGCGTGAACTTGACCGCGTTGGACAGCAAATTGAGCAGCACTTGGTTGATCGCGCGTCCATCCGCCATGACGCAGGGCAGGTCCGCCGGCACCTTTTTCAAAAGCACGCAGCCGCCGGCCTTAGCTTTCGGCGCGATCAGCGCGTGTGCATCGTCGATCATGCGGCCGATGTCCTGTTCGGCCTCGTGCAGCGTGAGATGGCCGGCCTCGATCTTGGCCAGGTCGAGGATGTCGTTGATCAACTCCAGCAGATGATGGCCGGAGCCGTGGATCAGTTCGGCGTATTCCCGATTCTTCTCCGGATCGTTTATCCGCGAATTCGTGGCGATAAGTTCCGAGAAGCCGATGATGGCGTTGAGCGGCGTGCGCAACTCGTGGCTCATATTGGCCAGAAATTGCGACTTGGCCAGGCTGGCCGCTTCGGCTCTGGTGCGCGCTTCGTCGGATTCCTGCTTGGCGCCGGCCAGCGCCATGATGAGATCGTTCTTGTCGTTTCGAAGAAGAAGCATGCTGCGCGCCGTGTCGTGCATCTGCCGCGACATGTAGGCGAGATAAACGACGAAAAGGACGGCCAGCAGCGAAAGGCCGTTATAAATGGTTCCGCCTTGCTGCAACGGAGTTAGTACCGTTGCCGCGCCGTACGTCGCGAACGCCACAGCGACAAGTGGCTTGCTCGCGTTGATCAACGCGCTGTTTCCCGCGATCGTGCAACCCAGGATCAAAAGCACGAGCATATGATTGAGATTGTCGTCGGGCACCCACAGGAGGTACCCGAGCGAGGACCAGACGGCGGTGAACACGAAATAGCTCGCGCTAACTGCGATCACCCAATTTTTCCAATGCCTGACATTCGGCATGTGCCGCCGGAACATGCTGGTAGCCACAGCCAGCGGAATTACGCTGAGGGTGACGGCGGCGAACCAGCCGATCAACCGCGCCGGCGCGATCCATCGCCAGAACATCACGCAGATAATTGCCGTGAAAACCGGCATCAGCCAGTGATTGGGCGCCAGGTTGCGCAGAGCGAGCGCCATCTGGTCGAGCGCGAGCTTGGCGGCGCGTTCTTGCGCGTCTTTGTCGTCCAGCCACGCGTCGTCGTCGGCCATCATAGGAAACGAACCCGTACCTCGGGTCCATCTTCCTTACATTGGGTTAAAAGAGCTTTGCCATCTTTGGTTAATCTCGATTCACCAAGGACAGCGCGGACCCCGCTCGCCGGATGATTTCTATCGGGTCGGTGGTTCCGTATCGTTCCACGTTCGGATGCCTGGTCCACAGTTCCATGGTATCCAGCACGGTGCCGTGGGCGCGTTCGACGCGGCGGCGCAGGACGCAGGCGGTTCGCTCGGTATAGCCGCCGCCGGAGACGACGATGAGGACGGGCTTACCACCGAAGTTGCGCACGCGCCTGACAAAGGAAACGATGGGCCGTGCCGGAATCCAGTTGTAGGACGGCGATCCGATCACCAGCAGGTCGTAGCCCGACAGGTCCTTGGGCGTTTCGCGGCTGGCTGTGGTGATGTCGACGCTCCATCCTCGCGACACCAGCACTTCGGCGAGCGCCGTCTGGAGCGCGCTCTGAAAACCGCCGCGCGTCGCGTGATAGACGATAAATGCACGCCCCACGCTGCCGTCGCCGCCGAAGTTCGCGACCGGACTCACGGTTTCGGCATGCATGCGCCGGGAGTAGCCAATATCGTAGATGCAGATCCAGGCAATCAGCAGCATCGCAGCCGTCACCGCACCTGTTATGCAGGCACGAAACGCCATCTCCCAAAGAACCAGTAGGAGTGCCACGGCGCATACAAGCAGAACGGCGCACACGCCGGGCGTGTAACGCCGCAGCGCCCAGGCTATGGAAATCATGAGGCCCGCGATCAATCCTCCGCATAGGCCGACGCCAAAGACGTTCCCGGTGTTCCACGCCAGTGGCAGTCCGACAGCTGCGGCGAGAAAAGTCGCGAAGATGTACGGGAATGCGATTCCCCAGTGCTTGGGCGAATACATAATCCCCTCCGGCGCTCCGTCGCATTTTTTCACGCGGGAGGCGGAGCGTCGTTAACAAAACTCAAGAAGGCTAGTGGACAAATGGCAGCAGCATCGCGACGCGCTTGGCATAGGCGTCATAGGCTTGTGCCCCGAGTTCCTCGCGCAGGAATTGTTCTTCCACCCGCGCCTTGAGATAAAGGCCGTACGTCACCAGCATGGCGCCAAGAAAGGCTAACGGCGTTCCGCGAACCACGGCCGTTGCCAGCGCCGCGACGATGATGCCGGTATAGGTCGGATGGCGCACCACGGCGTATGGACCGCTGTTGACGATGCGATGGTTAGCCCTGCGGGTGATCCGGCTCGACCACAGCGGGCCGAGCTCGACGCGCGCCCACCAGCAGAACCCGAAGGCGACGAGGACCGCCGCCGCCAACACCCATCCCAGTTCGCCCATCGGCGGCAGCCACAATTGGTAAACCAGGTCGTAGTGGTCGGTCCCAAGCCCGAACAACAGCACCACGCCGGCGAGCGTAACGATCTTGTCGAGAATTTCGCGCGTCAGCACCGCGCGCTTGATCGTGGGGTTGACCCACACCGCCGCAACGACCGACGACATCCACCAGATGATCCACAACAGATAAATCGCGATTTTCGGTTGCATCGGACGAGTTCAGCTCAAATTGCCAGGACGGCCCCCCACCTTGCGCCTGTATTACGCCGAGTCGCCGGTACATCGCAGTCACATCGCCAAAAAATCGGCGCACCGCGGGACAGCGATGCGCCGGAAATGGCGTGAAAACAAGGGCTCCGGAGCATGATCCGGGAGGAAACCAAATCGGACCATGCTCCAGTCGGGGAGGGCAGGCCCCTAGAAGGTCAGCGCCTTGGCCAGCCGTACGAGCGGCAGCTTGCGGATATCCGCCAGGACTTTTTCGCCTACCTCGCCGTCGACTTCGACCAGCGCGATGGCGTCGGCGCCCGGTGCGGCGCGGCCGAGCGTGAAGTTGGCGATGTTGACCTTCGCTTCGCCGAGCAGCGTGCCCAGCTTTCCGATGAAGCCCGGCTTGTCCTCGTTGACGACGTACAGCATGTGCGGGGCGAACTCGGCGTCGAGGTTGATGTCTTTGACCTGGATAAGCCGCGGCCTGCCGTCGGAGAACACCGTGCCCGCAACCCGGCGCGTCGAACCGTCGCCGAGCATCGCCGTGACCTTAATGTAGCCCTCGTAAATGCCCTGCCGATCGCGGCGGGTCTCGCTCACCTTGATGCCGCGTTCCTTGGCCACGACGGGCGCGTTGACCATGTTCACTTCGGCCAGTTGCGGCTTGAGCAGTCCGGCGAGCGCGGCTTGGGTCAGCGCACGCTGGTTCAGGGTTGCGGCTGTGCCTTCGTAGAGGATTTCCACCGCCTGGAGGCTGGTCTCGGTCAATTGTCCGGCAAAGGCGCCGAGCTTTTCGGCCAGCGCAATCCACGGCCGCACCAGGGCCGCTTCCTGCGCGTTGATCGACGGCATGTTAAGCGCATTGGTGATGGCGCCCGTCAGCAGGTAATCCGCGATCTGCTCGGCGACCTGAAGCGCGACGTTTTCCTGCGCCTCTTCGGTGGAGGCGCCCAGATGCGGCGTCGCCACAACCTTTTCGTGGCCGAACAGGATGTTCGCCTTGGCGGGTTCTTCCGCGAACACGTCGAGCGCCGCGCCGGCGACGTGGCCGGCATCCAGTGCGACCTTGAGCGCCGCTTCGTCCACCAGTCCGCCGCGTGCGCAGTTGATCAGGCGCACGCCCTTCTTCATCTTGTTGATGGCGTCGGCCGAGATGATGTTGCGCGTCTCGTTGGTCAGCGGGGTGTGCAGGGTGATGAAATCCGCCCGCGCCAGAAGATCGTTCAGCTCGACTTTTTCCACGCCGATCTCAACGGCGCGTTCGGCCGAAAGATAGGGATCGTAGGCGATCACGTGCATCTTCAGGCCCTTGGCGCGGTCGGCGACGATGCCGCCGATGTTGCCGGCGCCGATCAGGCCCAGCGTCTTGCCGTAGAGCTCGACGCCCATGAAGCGATTCTTTTCCCACTTGCCGGCATGCGTGGAGGCATTGGCGACCGGCAGATCGCGAGCCAAGGCCATCATCAGCGCAATGGCGTGTTCGGCGGTGGTGATCGAATTGCCGAACGGCGTGTTCATCACGATCACGCCCGCGGCGGTGGCGGCGGGGATGTCCACGTTATCCACGCCGATGCCGGCGCGTCCGACGACCTTCAGCTTTTTGGCGAGCTTGATGACGTCGGCCGTGATCTTGGTCGCGGACCGGATGGCGATGCCGTCGTACTGGTCGACGATCTTGAGCAGTTCTTCCTTGGGAAGACCCGTCTTCACGTCGACTTCGATGCCGCGCATCTTGAAGATGGCGACGGCGGCGGGAGACAGCTTGTCGGCAATGAGAACTTTAGGCATGGCACAACTCCTTCACCTCCCCCTTTGCGGGGAGATCGCCCTCCGTAGTTGCGAAGCAGCGCAGGAGGGCGGGTGGGGGGGAAACCTCGAATTATCCGTTCTTGACCTTCGACCAGGCCCAATCGAGCCAGGGTGTCAGCGCTGCGACGTCGGCGGTATCCACCGTCGCGCCGCACCAGATGCGAAGACCCGGCGGCGCCGCGCGATAGGCTGCGATGTCCAGCGCCACGCCTTCCTTGTCCAGCGTCGTCGCGATCTTCTTTGCGGCGTCGGCTTGGGCTTCGGGCGCAAGCGCAAGAAACCACGGATCGACGATCTTGAGACACACACTGGTGTTGGAGCGGATGTCCTCGGTCTTGGCGAGGAAATCGGCCCAGCCGCATTCCTTCACCCAGCGAGCCAGCGCGTTCAGGTTGGCGTTGGAGCGCGCCATCAGCGCTTTTAGGCCGCCAAGCCCTTCGGCCCATTTCAGCGCGTCGAGATAGTCCTCCAGCGCCAGCATGGACGGCGTGTTGATGGTCTCGCCTTCGAAGATGCCTTCCACCAGTTTGCCGCCCTTGGTCATGCGGAAGATCTTCGGCATGGGCCAGGCCGGCGCGTAGGTTTCAAGCCGCGCCACGGCGCGCGGGGAGAGAATCAACATGCCGTGTGCCGCTTCGCCGCCCAGCACTTTCTGCCAGGAGTAGGTCGCCACATCGAGTTTCTTCCACGGGATGTCCATGGCGAATGCCGCCGAGGTGGCGTCGCAGATCGTAAGGCCCTCGCGCGCGTCGCTGATCCAGTCGCCATTCGGCACGCGCACGCCGGAGGTCGTGCCGTTCCACAGAAACACGACATCGTGCGTGGGATCGGCTTGCTTGAGGTCCGGCAATTCGCCGTACGCCGCCTTGAAGACGCGAGCGTCCTTGAGCTTGAGCTGCTTGACCGTGTCGGTGACCCAGTCTTCGCCGAAACTTTCCCAGGCGAACAGGTCCACAGGCTTCGGACCCAGCATCGACCACATCGCCATTTCCATGGCGCCGGTGTCGGAGGCCGGCACGATGCCCACGCGATAATCGGCGGGAATGCCGAGCAGCGCCTTGGTGCGGTCGATGGCGTCTTTCAGCCTCGCCTTGCCGGGTTTGGAGCGGTGCGAACGGCCGAGCAGGGCTGCGTTCAGAATTTCGGGAGTCCAGCCTGGACGCTTGGCACAAGGTCCAGACGAAAAAAAAGGCCGTGCGGGGCGCACGGCCGGTGCAGTACCGGTCATCTCACATTCCTTTCAGAATGTTGCGCCTCGTTGGGGAGGCGTGGCCCGAGGATCGATATAAAGATTCGCCCGGACGGTGTCAATTATAATAGGCTGCGGCGTTGTGTGCGGACATGAACCTGCATCGCGGCGGGAAAATCGTGATGGAAATCGAAGTCGCCACGCGCCCGAAGCGCCTTGGTAAATACCTGAAAATCGCCACCGTGCTGTGCGTTGTCGTGGGGTTCGCCAGCATTCTGCCGCTGATGATGTCGTTCATGGTGTTTGACGCGGGCGAAACGCGTCAGGCCTGGACGCTCTTCATCGCCATCTGGTCTCTGCCCATCGTGATGCTCGGCGCGCTCGCGATTGCATGGATCGCTTACGGCGCCAGAGCCTTCAAAATCAGCGTTGCCGCGCTGGTGGTTTTCCTGGTGCCGTTCTTGGTGCTTTGCGCGCTCGCGATCCCGTCTTTCCTTGCGATGGTTCTTTCCTGGCTTGGTTTGGAATAGGCCCGGCCACCAAAAAGGAGAATGCAATGCGAATTCCGGCGATGGCGCTTCTTGCGCTGCTGTGTCTGGCTCCCAGTGTCGCGAATGGCGCGACCAAGATCGACGATCCGGTGAAATTCGTCAGTGGGCTTTATTCCAAAATGGCGGCCGCGACGATGAAAGCGCCTTATGTGGCGCCCGAGGACATCTATACGCCGCGGCTGGCCGCATTGTTCGATCTGGAAAAGCGCGAGGCGGGCGGCGAAGTCGGCCGCATCGATTTCGATTTCTGGAGCAACGCGCAGGATTGGCAGCTCAGCAATGTGAAAGTAACAGGCGCGCCCGTGGAAGGCGCAAAGGACCGCGAAATCGTCATCGCCAAATTCAAGAACTTCGGCAAGCCGCAGGAAATCCGCTTCTACTTCGAGAAAACCAAATCCGGCTGGCTGCTCGACGACGCGCGCTCCCTGGTCGGCGAAAGCTGGACGCTATCGCTGATCCTGAAGTACGGCTGGGACGGCAATCCTTAGACCGAGATATCTCCCGTCATATAGATCACGGGGCGCAGACAGCCCTCGCCGCGGCGAGGAAGGCGGCGGCGCGGTTGACGTAACCCTCGGCTTGCGTGCGGCTCACCAGTACGACCTCAGGTCCGTAATCGACACCCTGTTTTGTGTCAAAACCTTCAGAGAGGAAACGTGCAAGCTCTTGGTCGAAGGCCACGCCCCCGTGAATTAGCTCGTGGAATTTTGCGCGTGTGCCCGAGTGGGTCTTCGGCGCGATGCCGGTTTTTTCGAAGATGATTGCGCGCGTTGCGTTCAGCGCCGTCAGATAGGCGTTTCGTGCGGCATCTTCATAGATTTCGGCGAGCATGGAGCGGCGAGCTCGGTCGAGCATTGCTTCGGCAATTGCTATGTAGTTGACGGCTTCAGGGCTCATAATTGGACCGCCTCTCTTCGGACGTTGTGCATGAAGCCTGTCCGCTGCTGGACTTGGTCCTCAGTCACTGCCTTGAACGAGGCGACTACAGGGGTGCCGGACTTCACGGTATCCCAGGTTATATCGTGCGAAAGTTCGGCCAGCTGATGAAGCTCCTTCCAATAGTCCAGCGGCCCGTCCAGCACCACCAGAACATCGTAATCGCTGTCCTCATGGAAATCGCCGCGCGCGCGCGAGCCGTAAAGCAGCACTTGTTTCAGGCGCGGTCCGTACAGCGTCACAAGCTCTTGCTTGAGGCGGACGAGGATCGGTTCGGCAATGGCTGTATTGCTCATGCCAGCCATTATACTGCAAAACTGCCGCGGCCGGAATCGGTGTCTTAAACCAAAATCTCTCCCGTCATATACAGCGCGCACGGGCCGGAGATCACGGTGCGTGCGCCTTCGTCGGTGCAGACCAGATCGCCGCCGCGCGGCGAAACCTGCCGCGCCTTCAACGTCTTCTTGGAAAGCCGCTTGGCCCAGAACGGCGTTAGCGCGCAATGCGCCGAGCCGGTCACCGGATCTTCCGGTACACCCTTGTCGGGCGCGAAAAAGCGCGAAACGAAATCGTAGCCTTCGTCGCCCTTGGCGGTCGCGATCAGTCCCCAAATCCCGGCCGGACGCAGCACGCGCGCCACGCCGTCGGGGCCTTTGATGCCCCTCACCGTCTTGGCATCGTCCCAGACCGCAAGCAGATAACGGCCCATGTGCAGTTCTTTCGGCCGCTCGACGCCCAGCGCGTCGCCGATGGACTGTACGAAGCCTTGCGGCGCATCGAACGGCGCCACGATATCGGTGGGCAGCGACATGGTGTGCCTTCCGTCGCGCCCGCGCGTGACGATCAACTCGCCCGATCGCGTCATGAACGACACCGCCTTCAATTCAGGATCGAGGAACTCGAACACCGTCCAGGCGCTGGCGAGCGTCGCATGGCCGCAGAGATCGACTTCGGATTCCGGCGTGAACCAGCGCAGATCGTAACGCCCCCGCGCGGTCTTCACGAAGAACGCGGTCTCAGCAAGATTGTTCTCGCCCGCGATCTTCTGCATCAGCTTGGGATCGAGCCACGCCTCGAGCGGAACGACTGCCGCCGGATTTCCCTCCAGCACGTGATTGGCAAACGCATCGACCTGCCAGAGTTTCAGTTTCATCGCCTTGTCCTTGTGAAAACGTCAGAGAACGCTAGCGCGCGCCGGACGGACCGCGTACAGCCGCAGACGCATAGCCGTCGCGACGTCAATTCATGGCAGGTTGATTATCGGGCTATTTCGGCCCAGCAATCGTCGTTCTCGTAGACCCGCACGCTCTCGCAATCGGCGATACGGTCCAGGAACCAGCGCGCGATGATCTCGGCCGTCGGGTTTTCGAGGCCCTTCAGGTCGTTGAGCAGACGGTGGTCGAGCTGCTTGATCAGTGGCGCTACGTCGGCGTCGATCTCCGCGAAATCCTTCACGAAGCCGCGCTTGTCGAGCTTGCCCCGCACCACGATTTCGACGCGGTAATTGTGGCCGTGCAGGTTTCGGCACCGGTGACCCTTGGGCACCTTGGGCAGGAAATGCGCGGATTCAAAATGATAGCTCCGGCCGATGCGTGTCGAGGCGGTTTGGTTCTTCGTCATGGCCGACCGTGCTTTTGAGGAAACTGGGGAGCGCCCTTTTATGGCCAGTCGGCCGCAAAATCCACGGTGAATCCGGCTTGCTCACGATAAAGCGAGCCGGCGTGAAACGTGGCGCTCTCGCGCCCAATCGCGTAATATCGAGGAAAACGGGGGGTGTCATGCGTGTTCTGCTCTGGGCGCTGGTCGTTGTCTTTGCCGCAGGCATGATGGGGAGTGCCGCCGCCGCGGCGCCCAATCAAACGCCGCCGGCGAGCACAGCCGCGGCGCCGTCACAGCCGATGCTCAGGAGCGAATTCAGGAAGTTCGACGACGGCTACCATAGGCACCGGCACCAATTCGTCGCGGTTTCGGATTACTCGGAACGCGCACGCCGGAACTGGCTGGTCGGCTTGGCCGGCTTTGCCGTTTTCATCCTGTTGACGCTGCCGAAGAACGCCAGGGGCGTGCGCGCGTTCTATCGCCAGATGATGGAGACGCAGCCGCTCTCAGGCGAAGACCGCGTGACCGACGCCAACAACCGTCAAGCGCGCAAGCTGCTCTTTTTCTATTTGTTGTTCCTGCTCTATCAGATCGTGCAGTTTCCGTTGACGCTGGGCCGCGACAACCTGGTGCAGTTCTCGGCCGATCTCGCGATCCAGACGGCTCTTCTCATCTTGGTGATCTGGGCGTTTCATCGCCTGAAGCTCGGCATGCACGACCAATGGCGCAACGATCCCGCGCGGCAGGAAAAGATGGACCGCTGGCTGAGCGAGAAGCTCGATGGCATGAACATCCGCTGGCGCGACATCCGCAAGCTCGCGGTGGGCGTGTTCATCGCCGGCTTCACGCCGGTCGCACTTGCCCATCTCACGGGATGGCTCGACGCCTTCACGAACTTCGGGCAACGGTTTGTCGGAAGCTAATAATTACAGGCGATTCTACGGATTTCGGAACGATTCTGGAAGGCGCCGCCGCGAGAATTGACCGCGGTGACAGCGGCCTTGAAAGGGCGCAAGAATCAGGCATGCGCCCGGGCGTGGACCCGACCGGCACATGCTCGGAAAGGCTCGCACCATGAAAGCTCGTTTCGTTATTGCAGCCCTGTTGAGCGGGGCATTCTTCGTTTCATCCGCCGCCGCGGAACCACCCATCGTGTTCGTCACGGTCGTCTACGCCCGCTACAAGGACATGGATAAGTGGGCCAAGAACTATGACCCGTGCGTTGAGTATTGCGAGGCGGACTTTGCCAAACTCGTCAAGGCCGCCCGCGCCAAGAAAATGATCGACTACGACCCGATCTGCCAATGCCAGCACGGCGGTGAAAAATATATGATGTTCACCGGCAGCAGGGGCGAGACCGACAATGATTATCGGGCCACAATCATGAAGCTCGGCAACGCGCGCGGCACATGGGTCCTGTTGCTGCGCTGGGTCGGCGGCGACTGGAAGATCCACGACGTGCTGGAAACCAGGAACGGCAAGCAGGTCAGCGTGCGGCAGAGGCTGTCCAGCGCGGTCACCTGACGCTCACGCAGCGGGCACGCCAAATTTTCCGGCGCGGTAGTCCGCATAGGCCTGGCGGATTTCGTCTTCCGTATTCATGACGAACGGGCCGTAGGCGACGACCGGCTCGGCGATGGGTGCGGCGTGGCCGAACAGCAGAATGGAATCCTCGGTGGCTTCGATATACACAGCATCGCCGCCGCTCAGTTCCACCAGATGCCAGGCCGGCGCTGATTTGCCCGCGATCGTCACTGCGCCGCGCACGACATAGAGGAACACGTCGCGGTCCGTCAGCCCGTCGAAGCGGATGCGTCCACCCGCCTTGGCTTCCACGGTCGTCATGAAGACGCCGGTGAGCGAAGGGACCGGCCCCTTCTGTCCCAGGAATTCTCCGGCAATCAGATGCACCGTGACGCCATCCGCTGCAGCGATTGCCGGGATCGCATCGCTTTGCAGGCCTATATAGCGCGGCGCCGTCATCTTCAGGCGCGCGGGCAGGTTGACCCAGAGCTGCAGGATCTCCATCGGCCCGCCTTTGCGCTTGAAATCCTCGGGCGAGACTTCGGAATGCACCAAGCCGCTGCCCGCCGTCATCCACTGCACGCCGCCGGGTCCGATGATGCTCTCGTGGCCGGCGCTGTCGCGATGGGCGAGCTCGCCTTCCAGGATGAAGGTCACCGTCTCGAAGCCGCGGTGCGGATGCGGCCCGAACGGCAGGCCGTGGTTGCCGGGCGCGTAGGTTTGCGGCCCGTGATGATTGAGGAAAAGAAAGGCGCCGACGCGGTCCAGTCCCGGACCCGGAACCGGCCGCCGCGTGATGAGGTCGCCGATGTCGTCGCGCGCTGCCGGGTGAAGGCGCAATACGGTCCGGTATGTGGACATGGCCGGGATGTCGTCACTCCACCGCGCGCGCGTCGATCATCGCGCTGCGCTTGGCCTGCAGCGCGTTTTTCATGCTTTTTTGCAGCCGGTCGAAGGCGCGCACCTCGATCTGGCGCACGCGCTCGCGCGAAATGCCGAACTTGTGTGACAGTTCTTCCAGCGTTTCCGGATCGTCCTGAAGCCGCCGCGCGCGGATGATCTCACGTTCGCGTTCGGGCAGCTCGCCCAAAGCGGCGTTGAGCAGTTCCCGCCGCTCGTCGACCTCCTGCGTGTCGGCCATACGGGTTTCCTGGTCGAGCGTATCGTCGGCCAGCCAGTCCTGCCATTCCGATTCCGAATCCGAGCGCAGCGGCGCGTTCAACGAGGAGTCGGGCCCGGACAGCCGCCGGTTCATGTTCACGACTTCGCTTTCGGCCACGCCAAGCTGGTCGGCGAGCGTCTTGACGTGCTCGGGCGTCAGATCGCCTTCCTCGATGGCGCTGATCTTGTTCTTGGCCTTGCGCAGGTTGAAGAACAGCTTCTTCTGGTCGGACGTCGTGCCAATCTTCACCAGGCTCCACGAGCGCAGGATGAATTCCTGGATCGAGGCGCGAATCCACCACATCGCATAGGTCGCGAGGCGAAAGCCGCGTTCGGCGTCGAAACGCTTGACCGCCTGCATCAGCCCGACATTGCCTTCGGAGATGATTTCCGACACCGGCAGGCCATAGCCGCGATAGCCCATGGCGATCTTGGCGACCAGGCGCAGATGCGAGGTGACGAGCTTGCGCGCGGCTTCGGGGTCTTCATGCTCCTTCCAGCGCTTGGCGAGCATGTATTCTTCTTCCGGCGCCAGAAGCGGGAACTTCCGGATCTCGGACAGATAGCGCGAGAGACCGCCTTCGCTGTGCAGCGCCGGTAGCGCACGGCTGCTCATTTTCGTTCCCCGTTTTGGCCGGCGCCCAAGCGCGCCTGAAGTACCTACTTTACTACGCCCCGGACGGGGCGTGGATAAAGTAAATACGACTACACCTTGAATTTGAGGTAAGATGTAGGAGCGATTAAGGAAACTTCAAGCCTCTTAAAGCCGCAATCAGGCTGGATAAACGTCAGGTGGCCGGAAGGTCGCGAACCCTAGCGACCAGTTGCGCCAGAGATGCGGCGCCGGTCTTGCGATAGACCCCTTTCAACAAGAACCTAACAGCATTCATGCTGACGGCGCGGCGCGCCGCATAGTTCTTCAGATTGTCGCCGGCTGCGAGCGCGGCGGTCAGTCTGGCTTCGGCGGGCGTCAACGCGAACCACGCGCCCAAGTGGTCGCAGTCGATGGACGATTCGCACGTACCGATAGATACGAGCAATCCGGCACCGTTTATCATTCCACCGAGGATTGGGGTTGATTGTGCTGGCAGGCATGCAGCCAACACCGGCAACTCGTGTCCATCTCGCCCCGATGTCCTAAAGGCTGCGCTTGCGGGCGGGGGCGTGCGGGCAAGTTTGAGCAGGCGCGCTTGCGCTTTGGCGTCGGTGAAAGCGAAGCGCCGCTCTCTCAAGCCGATCCAGCCGTTTTCCGCGAGCGTGCGGGCCTTGGTGTTGGCATTCACAATGTCGAGCGCTGACGTGAGCGTAATGATCGCATCGGGCGCGCGATCCAACGCCACGTCCGCCGCTTGCGCGCGTAGATTGGTTTCGCCGACCGCACGGCTGATGCGCACCGCGCGCTGGATGTGCGGCGCAAGCAGCTTAACGCCGTGCTTTAGTTCTTCCAGATCTGTGTCCGGCGGTCCCGGCATGACAAAACCGAGAACGCGGTTCGGCCGCCGTTCAAGCGTCACCGCAATGGCGCGCTGCAAATTCCATCGGCTGAGGTAGTCCTTGTAGAATGAGCTCTCCAGCAGTTCGGATTTCGGCATCAGGTCGTCCGTATCGGTGACAACGCCAATCGGCAGCGGGGCGATGCGCTGTGTCCATGGATTACGGCCGGCGAATGTTGATAAGTAGATATCCTTTGCGAACTCCTCCAGTCCTGCGACACCGAGGAAGTGGCCACCTGCGGGGTTCTGAAGGCTTTCCATCAGCATGGCCACCGTCCACTCGGGTGTGTCGAGCTTGGCGACCAACAGTTCCAGTGTGTCATTCCATTGGTTCGGATCGATTGCGCATTCGTAAATGCGTCCGATCACGTCGCTCATTGCGGAAAAACCCTGCGCGGCGACGGCCGGCGGGGCCAGCATATCTGCGATATTCGCGGTCCTGTCGCTCACGGCCCCCGTCCCGCAAACTGCGCGTCATCCGAGAAGATTAGAATCGCTCTACATCGGATGAAAAAGCAAGTGCGGGGAAGCCCAATTCAGCGCCAGAGATGGCCTATAATGTGTTGAGGAATGCCTTGGCGCCCGCCCGCGCCTTGGACAGCGTGGCCGCGTCGAACCCGGCCTTGCGGCGGATTTCGATGATAACCCACTTGCCCGATTTCGCGGCGTTCATCGTGAACTGCGGCAGCATTCCGCCTCCACCGGCATTTAGGATCGAATAGGCGCCGTCGCCCAGCGTGGGTTCGCTCGCCGCTGGGGTCGTCAGCATCGAACGCATGCTTCTCAGAGTCGAGGCCGAACCGGACATCAGCGAGACGTTTACACTGACGGACATGGTGGCGAACTGACCGATGGAGACCATGCACATCTTCTGGCCGATGGGATGTTTGATGACGCTTCCGTCAAGTATGGCGGTGAAGCTGCGTCCGATGGAATCGCACAATGTGGTGTTTGGTGCCGCCTGGACGGAAAGACACGTCGCGCCGAGCAAACCAGCGGCTAAGACGAAGGTCGGAAAAATGCGCATGGTGATCCGCTCCGTATAAAATCGCGGCAAATAATGACCTACGCGTCGCGTTGCGTCCCTACCCATCCGGGTAGTGCGCGCGCGATCAGGCTGCGGGATCGTACGATCGATCCATTGGGATGAGGCTTCGATGCAGCTCGTACGATTCAAGAAGCTCCTTTGGCGAGCCCTCGTTTTGTCGTGTTTGCTCGTGGGCGTCGCTGGCGTTGAAGCTGCCAGCGCGGCCGGCCCGGCGCCCGGAATTTATCAACTCCGTTCGCTGGGTTCGGATTGGTGCGTCGGCTTTCGTCCCGGCGGCGGTCCTAGATTGCCGTACTTGGCCACCAGCGATTGCGAGAAACGCTATGAGCGCAGTCCCGGCAGTGTCGCCGTTCCGTTGATCTTTCTCGGCATCCCTGTTGCCGTTGGCGGATCGGAAGTGCTCGGCTATTCGCCGATCGCGCTTGTTCCGCATCCGCGTGGCGGCTTTACGCTTCGCTCCGTGCCGCCCTACTACGCGCGTATGGACGGTACGCCCAATGGCGCCAATCGCCTGCTGAGCTGTGTTACCGTCGCCCGCAATGTTGTAATCGGGCCGCCCGGCATCGACATCTGGCCATGCGATACGGATGGCAGCCAACCCTGGTCGCAGGCTGGCGGGGCGGATCAACGCTTCAATATGGTGCCCGCTCCGGGCAATGGGAACTACACGATCTCCCATATGTATTCCGACGACAACAGTAGGCACATGAACTGCATCGATGTTCGCGGTGCGAGCACGAACCTCAACACCGATCTGATTGATTGGGAGTGTAATAATCAGCAGAATCAGGTGTTCCATCTGACGTACCTTGGGCCGCTGACCACGCGCGACGACATCGCGACGGCGCAATCGCTGAGCCCCGCTGCCATGTTGTCGAGCCACGTGTTCGTTCCGGTCGCTGCTTTGCCGCCGGTGATCCGCCGCGGAGTCAATTTCCCTGGGATGGATATCAGCGGACAAGATACGGCCAACGACGGCGGCACGGCCTGTGCGCGGATCTGCGTCGCCAATACGCAATGCCGTGCATTTTCCTGGGTAAGGCCCGGTGTACAGGGGCCGTCGGCGAAATGCTGGATCAAGAACGGCGTTCCTGCCGGGAATGCCGACCCCAATGCGAATTCCGGAACTGTAGTTCGTTAGCTTGCGCTCGCTTGTACGTTCGAGAGAAGCAAAACTCCAACCAATCGAGGAACGGCGATGAACGGTAAGCGTCGTAAGAGTGCGGTAAGCATGATGATGGTGGCTGGTGGCTTGGTCGCCGCCGTTCCGGCGCTCGGTGCCGGCGCCACAGTCACTTGTAACGGCAAGCCGCAGAACACCACACAAACCGGCAATGCAAACCAAGGATTCTATTGCAACATGGCGCCTAAGGCGGATGGGCCTGCCGATACCGCGTCAACATTGGCGGACCATGGTAAAGCGAAGGGGTTCTTCTGCAACATGGCGCCCAAGACGAACGCACCGGCGTCGGCAACACCGCAAACAGTCGGCCAGAGTAAGAGCGCGGCGCCAAATACGAATTCCCCTTAGTTCCGGCACGCGTGGCACGCATTGAGCCAACGCCCTAAAACCGCAAGACAAGCAGTATTCTCGGACGATTTTTCGCGGCTGTCGCATGCCGAGCTCCGGCGGATGCGCTCTGCAGCGGATGAACTTCTCGCGGTGTTGGATGACACGGTGTCGCGCGGTCAACATATCATCGAATTGCTCATCGGCGAGGCCACTTTCACAGTCGGGAACCATTACCCGCCGGACGATGTCTACGACCATGCAACTGGCGCGGGGTTTTTTTATCATGCGCATCCTGCCGACCCTCGCCCCCGTGTGTCAGGGCCGCAACCGTTGCCGGAACACGGGCACTTTCATTTGTTCGTCAACCGGCGTGCTGTTCCGCGGGGAGTGAAGCCTCTCAAGCGGCCGGGGCGTCCGACGAAGAACTGGGGGCTTTGCCATCTCGCGGCAATTGCGATGGATGTCCGCGGAGTCCCCTCTCGCGTGTTCACAACAAACCAGCAGCTGAGTCAGGAGTGGGTGTATCCGGCGCCCGTCGTCATAGATCTGCTTGATCGGTTCGAGATCGGCGATCCGTGCCTTCGCACGCCCGTAAGCGCATGGGTTACATCGATGGCCGTGCTTTTCCGTCCGCAGATTGTATTCCTGTTGCGAGGCCGTGATCGGATATTGGCGCCTGAGGCGGGGCACTGCGCCTTCAAGTCTGCCGATCGCGATGAACCTTTGGAGATTACCTCTCACGTTGAAATCGACATTGATCGGCAGATTGCGACGGTCGATCGCGCGCTCAAGTACGCTAAGAAACGCGGCGTCTCCAATTAAAGCGTCCTCAGCGCGTCCACCAAAGCAGCGAAATCCGCCGGCCAATTGGACTCGAAGCGTAGGGTTTTGTGCAGGCTGGGGTGCTGGAAGCCCAAGAGCCTTGCGTGCAGCGCCTGTCGCGGAAAGTTCATGACGGTTTCGTAAGCCGCCGCCTCGGCGGGGGTTTTTGCACGCGGAGCTTGGCGCGTCCGCCCATAGGTCGCATCGCCGATCAGCGGGAAGCCCAGATGGGTCAGGTGCACGCGGATCTGATGCGTGCGTCCGGTCTCCAGCCGGCACTCCAGAAGCGAGGCAAACGGGCGGCCCGGATCCCCGAAGCGCTCCACCACGCGATAGCGCGTGACGGCCTCCTTGCCGCCGCCGCGCAGCACGCCCATGCGTTTGCGGTCGAAGGGGTTGCGTCCGATCTGTGTTTCGATGATGCCGTCGCCCAGCCTGGGGCTGCTCCACACCACCGCATGATAGGCGCGTTCGATCGTGTGGTTGGCGAACTGCTTGCCGAGGCTCGTCATCGCCCGTTCGTTCTTGGCGGCGACCAGCAGCCCGCTGGTGTCCTTATCGAGGCGGTGGACGATGCCCGGCCGCGCCTCGCCGCCCACGCCGGTCAGCGTCGCTCCGCAATGGGCGATCAACGCGTTGACCAGCGTGCCGTCGGGATTGCCGGCCGCCGGATGCACCACCAGCCCCGCCTGCTTGTCGATGACGATCAGGTCTTTGTCCTCATAGACTACGACAAGCGGGATATCCTGGCCTTGGGGCAGGGCGGGCGCGGGCTCGGGCACATCGATCGTATAGGTCTCGCCCGGTTTGACCCTGTGGTTGGGGTCTCTTATCGTCTCGCCGCCGCGCGTTACGGCGCCGGCGTCGATCAACTGGCGCAGGCGCGAGCGGCTCATGTCGGCATGCACGCTGGCCAGGAAGCGATCGAGCCGTTGGCCCGATTGGCTGTCGTCCACGGCGGCGCGGCGCAACCCGGAGGAATTCGTGTCTGACATCACAAAATCTAATCCCCAATCCACGACAAGCTACCGCCTGGCGCTGGGCGCCGTCATAGGCCTCGGCGCCCTGATTGTCATCGTATTGGGAGTCATGATCGTCGGCCTCATTATGGGCTGGGGACGCCAGGCCGCCAAGCCGCCCCCGCCGCCAAAGGCGCTGTCCATGTCGCTGGCGCCGGGCTTTCGGATTTTGAGCAACGATACGCAACCCGGCAGGCTCATCCTCCACGTCCGCTCGGACACCGAGGACGAAATCGACATCATCGATCTGAGCGACGGGCATATCATCACCCAGATCCACGCCCCGGCGCCGAAATAGCCGCGGGCGCCATGCCCTCGACGTTCATTCTTCCGCAGTCGCTTCGCGCGCAAATCGCCGTGGAGGCCCGCGCTGCGTTTCCGCGCGAATGCTGCGGCCTGATCGAAGGCACGCGCGAGGGCGAGGATGTGCGCGCCGCTGCGCTCCATCCGACTGCCAATTTCAGCGCTTCGCCGGACGGCTTCGAGATCGATCCTTCGGCGCACATCCGCCTTTTGCGAACGCTGCGTGGAACCGGGCAGGGAATCGTCGGCTGCTACCACTCCCATCCGAACGGCCGGCCGGAGCCCTCGGAACGCGACCGCTCTAGCGGCGGCGAAGCGGGGTTTGTCTGGCTGATCGCGGCGCTGGACGATGGCGCGGGGCCGGTGGAACTTACAGCCTTCGAGGCCACCTCTTTTCACGCGCTTTTGCTGGGTGATTGAGCCGCGCTTGAAGTCCGCCGCCTGCGCCCGCTATAAGCCCATCCTTCCGCTGGCTCCCATCGTCTAGCGGTCAGGACGCGGCCCTCTCAAGGCTGAAACCCGGGTTCGATTCCCGGTGGGAGCGCCATTCCCGTACAAAAGTACGAACACTCCCTTCGAGGGCACCGGCTGTTACGGCGGCGGCGATAGCTGCCGGCGGGCCGGAGATAACGGCTTTGTC
>Ga0265314_10002557_pt1 | contig 18495 bp, 16 predicted proteins | sample 4126metaG_FD_203106 | JGI IMG/M metagenome (GOLD analysis project Ga0265314, IMG submission 203106) | Rhizosphere microbial communities from Carex aquatilis grown in University of Washington, Seatle, WA, United States - 4-1-26 metaG | ecosystem: Host-associated > Plants > Roots > Rhizosphere >... | reverse complement strand
CGCGAGCTCGCCTCGGAGCTCTCCTCGAGCACGATCGAGCTGCCGAGCTTCCCGAAGGTGGCGGCCCAGGTGCAGAAGGTCCTGGCGGAGGACAGCACCAGCGCCGAGCGCGTGGTGCGGGTGCTCGGCGCCGAACCGATGCTGGCCGCACGCGTACTCTCGATGGCGAACTCCGTGGCGCTGGCGCCGGGCGGCAAGGCGGTCAGCGAGCTGCGGACGGCTGTCACGCGCCTGGGATTCGATGCACTGCGCACCGCCGTGATCGGTTACGCGCTTGCCCAGCTGCGCTCGGCTCCGGCCTTCAAGGCCATCGAGCGACCGCTCAACGCATTCTGGCAGCACAGCGTGCTGGTCGCAGCGCTCAGCTTCGTGCTCGCACGGCGCAGTGGGCGCTGCAGTGCCGATACTGCGATGCTCGCCGGGATCGTGCACGGGGTCGGCAAGCTCTACATCCTGACCCGGGCGATGCGGCATCCGGCGCTGTTCGCCGACCGGGTGAGCTACCAGCGCATCGAGCGCGACTGGCACGGTGGCATCGCCAAGGCGTTGCTCGAGAACTGGCGCATGGCCGATGAGATCGTCGTCGCAGTCTCGATGTACAGCGATCCGGATCGCGAGCTGCGGGGTACCGGGGCGGCGCTGGCCGATATTCTCGAAGTGGCCGATGCGGTCGCCCGGTGGCGGGATGCGCCCGAGTTGCTTGGCCGGCAGCTCGAAGAACTGCCCGGCGCGCAACGCATGGCGCTGGACACGGCGACCTGTCATGCACTGCTGGACGAATCCGCGATCGAGCTGACCGCACTGCGCGCCGCGCTCGGGAGCTGAGCGCGACGAGAAGCGTGGATTGAGCTGCACCGTCCGGTGCGGGTACGATACCGCCTGCCCGTCGCAGCGGCGGTTCGTCTGACAGGGGAAGAACAATGAGTTTTCTCGAGGGCCTCCTGGGCGGTGCCGTGGGCGCCGAACTCACCTCCATGGTTGCCGGTGCGATCGAACGCCGGGGTGGCCTCGCCGCTGTGACCGCGCAGTTCGAGCAGCAGGGGCTCGGTCACCTGGTGCAGTCCTGGGTCGGACCCGGCGCCAACCTGCCCGTGACGGCCGAACAGCTCCACCAGGTACTCGGCAGCGCGACGGTGCAGGAGATGGCCGCGAAGTTCGGCATCAATCCGCAACAGTTCGCGCAGAAGCTGTCCGAGATCCTGCCGCAGGCAGTGAGCCAGATGGCTTCCGGCTCCGCGGCGCCCAAGACCTGATTTCTGACCCGCAACCTTATTCATCTGTCATTGCTAGGGGGCTCTATGCATTCATGGAAAATCATCGTGCCGCTGCTGTTCGGTCTGTCCGGCGCGGGCTACGCGCTGGCGCAGGCGCCGGCCGGCGCACCGGCCGGAACCAACGGACTGTGCAACGACGGTAGCTATTCTTCAGCGGCCCACAAGCAGGGCGCCTGCCACGGGCACAAGGGCGTCAAGCAGTGGTACGGGGCCGATGCTTCCGGCGCGGGCGCCGCGGCGCCGACGGCCGCCGCCGCTCCAGCCGCAGCTCCGGCGGCGGCAGCTCCTGCGGCACCGGCCGCGGCGCCCAAGGTCAGCACGGGCGAAGGCACGCCGCTGACGGTAGCGAAGCCTGGCGGCGGCGCCGGGCTCGTCTGGCTCAATACCAGCAGCAATGTCTACCATTGCTCCGGGGACCGTTGGTACGGCAAGACCAAGCAGGGCCAGTACCTGAGCGAGTCGGATGCCAAGGCCAAGGGTGCACGCGCGGATCACGGCAAGGCCTGCTCCTAGAACTTCGGTAGCCCGCGGGTCAGCGAAAGTCGCGCGACTCGCGGGCCATTCCGGACAGCCATCCGGAGCCATCGTGCAGCGTGCGTGCGATCACGTGCGCGACGCGGTCGCGGCGCTGCAGCGTGCCCTCGACCACCAGCAGACTGGATTCGAGTGCGCAGCGCCGCTGGGCCGCGAATACCCCGGGCCAGAGAATCACGTTGACGATCCCGGTCTCGTCCTCCAGCGATGCGAACACGACGCCGGAGGCGGTCGCGGGCTGCTGCATGTGCGTGACCAGTCCACCCACGCGCACGGTCTGGCCATCGGCGAGCCGCTGCAGGTCCTGGCTGCTCTGAAATCCGCGGCGCACGAGGCCGGGACGCAGCAGCGCCAGCGGATGGCGGCCGGTCGTGAGCCCGAGATGGCGGTAGTCGGCGAGCACTTCCTGGGCTTCGCTGGGTAAAGGCAACGCGACGCTGCGTTCCGTGGCCGACAGGCCGGCCAGCAGGCCCGGCAGCCGCTCGACGCCGAGCGCGCGCCAGTTCGCCTCGTGGCGGTGCGCACTGAGGGCGCCGAGCGCTCCGGCGGCCGCGAGCGAGCGCACCGCGCGGGCCGACAGCAGTGCGCGCGCGGCGAGATCGTCGATGCCGCCGAAGGCTCCGAGGTCGCGTGCAGCCTCGATGCGCGCGCCATCGGCCTGCGCGAGTCCGCGCACCAGCCGCAGCCCGAGGCGCAGGGCCGGCCCCGCCGCGACAGCGCCCGTGTCCACCGCGGCGCCCGTGTCCACCACTTCGAGCGTGCAATCCCACGCGCTGCGGGTCACGTCGACCGGCAGCACCGTTACGCCGCTGCGCCGTGCCTCCTGCGTGATCTGGGCCGGTGCGTAGAATCCCATCGGCTGGCTGTTGATCAGCGCGGCAGCGAAGGCGGCCGGTTCGTGGCACTTGAGCCACGCGGACAGGTAGGTCAGCAGCGCGAACGAGGCGGCGTGCGATTCGGGGAATCCGTATTCGCCGAAGCCGAGGATCTGCCGGTAGATCGCCTCGGCGAATTCCGGCTCGTAGCCGTTGCGGGCCATCCCTGAGAGCAGCCGCTCCCGGTACGGCTCGAGTCCGCCGCGACGCTTCCAGGCCGCCATCGCCCGACGCAGCCCGTCGGCTTCACCCGGAGAGAAGCCCGCGGCGACGATCGCGATCTGCATGACCTGCTCCTGGAAGATCGGCACTCCGAGCGTGCGCTGCAGGACGGCCTTGAGCGCGGGGCTCGGATAGCTGACCGCCTCCGGGTTCTCGCGACGCTGCAGGTAGGGATGCACCATGTCGCCCTGGATCGGCCCCGGGCGCACGATCGCGACCTGGATCACGAGGTCGTAGAAGTTGCGCGGCTGCAGGCGCGGCAGCATGCTCATCTGCGCGCGTGATTCGATCTGGAACACGCCGATGGTCTCGGCCCGGCGGATCATCGCGAAGGTTGCCGCGTCCTGCGGCGGGATGTCCTGCACGCGCAGCCTCCTGCCGCTGTAGCCGCGGATCAGGTCGAGGCAGCGGTGCAGCGCGGTGAGCATCCCGAGCGCGAGTACGTCGACCTTGAGCAGTCCTAAGGATTCCAGATCGTCCTTGTCCCACTGGATGACGGTGCGCTCGCTCATCGCAGCGTTCTCTACCGGAACCAGCTCGCTCAAGGCGGCACCCGAGATCACGAATCCGCCGACGTGCTGCGAGAGGTGGCGCGGGAAGCCGATCAGATCGCGCACCAGGCGCACCAGCCGCTGCAGCCGCGCCTGCTCCCACTGCAGCGCCTCGCGCGCGAAGGACTGCTGGATCTCGCCCGGCTGGTCCCACCAGACGTGCAGCCGCGTGAGCCGGTGGATCTGCGGATCCGGAATGCCGAATGCCCGGGCGACGTCGCGGATCGCGCTGCGCGTGCGGTAGCAGATCACCGTGGCTGCGAGCGCGGCGCGCTCACGGCCGTACTTGCGGTAGATGTACTGGATGACCTCCTCGCGCCGCTCATGCTCGAAATCCACGTCGATGTCCGGCGGTTCATTGCGCTCGCGGCTGATGAAACGCTCGAACAGCAGCTGGGTGCGCGCCGGATCGATCTCGGTGATGCCCAGGGCATAGCAGACCGCGGAATTGGCGGCCGAACCACGGCCCTGGCACAGGATGCCTTCCCGGCGCGCGAACTCGACCAGATCGTGCACTGTCAGGAAGAAGTGCTCGTAGCGCAGCTCGCTGATCAGCGCGAGTTCCCGCTCCACCAGCGCGCTCACCGCGCTCGGTGTCCCGCCGGGCCAGCGGCGCGCGAGGCCCGCCTCGGTCAACGCCCGCAGCTGGGCGTCGGCCGTGCGTCCCTCCGGCACGATCTCCGGCGGATACTCGTAGTGCAGCTGCGCGAGCGAGAACGTACAGCGCTCCGCGATCGCGAGGCTCTCCTCGAGCAGCGCACGCGGGTAGATCGAGCGCAGTTCCGCGAGCGTGCGCAGGCGGCGCTCGGCGTTCGGATACAGGCGCGTGCCCGCCGCATCGATGGTGCAGCCGTGGCGTATCGCGGTGAGCACGTCCTGCAGCGCACGGCGGCCGCGCGTGTGCATGTGTACATCGCCGGCGGCCACTACGGGCAGGCCGCTATGCCGGCCGAGCGCACACAGCTGCGCGAGCCGGGCCGCATCATCGGGGCCGCGGTGCAGCCCGATGGCGATCCAGGCGCGCGTGGGAAAGCACGCGCGCAGCCAGGCGGCCTGGCGGGTGAGCTCCGCCTCGTCGGCGGCGATTCCCGGCGCGGGTATCCACAGCGCCAGGCAGTCGCCAAGGCCGTCCTCGAAATCCGCCCGGCGCAGCCGGTACGTCCCTTTCGGCGAGCGCCGCCGTCCGAGCGTGATCAGCCGGCAGAGCTGCGCGTAGGCCGGCTGCGAGGGCGCGAGCAGCACCAGCTTGAGAGCGCCGGTGATGGAGAACTCGGCACCGATGATCAGCCGGAGCCGGCCTCCGGGGGCCTCGGGGAGCGCGCGCGCGGCCTCGTGCGCCCGCACCGCGCCTGCGAGCGAGCACTCATCGGTCAGCGCGAGCGCGCGATAGCCGAGCGCCTGCGCACGCGTGACCAGCTCCGCGGGGTGCGAAGCTCCGCGCAGGAAGCTGAAGTTGCTTAAGCTGTGCAGCTCGGCGTAGCCCGGCGCGTGCATCTTAAGGCTCATGCCCACAGGCCGTGCAGATACCACGCCCCGGCGCGCAGATCCCGGAACACCCAGAGCCGTGCGCCTTCCGGCGTGCGCGCGACATAGTAATCGCGTGCGGCATCGGCGCCGTCCCACCAGCCGCTCTCGATGCGCTCGGGCCCCGCGAGCAGCTTAGCTGGCACCCCGATCGGCTGCGGTTCGGGCAGCAGGTAGCAGGGCCGTGCGTCGCCGCCCGCCTGCTGCGGCGTACCCGTCACGGCAGGCGCGGGCTCGACGTAGCACCAGCCGTGCTCCGGCCGGTAATCGGCGCAGGTACGCAGGCCGCGCACGTTCATGGTCCCGAGCCGTGCCTGCAGCCGATCGAGCAGCAGCTGCAGCTGCGCCAGGCGCTGGGCATCGCTGCCGAACAGGTCCGTCTGCACGATCGCAGGGGCCGTGAATTCGAGGGCCTGCAGCCGCAGCGCCCGCACGGGTGCGGGCAGCTCGAGCACCGCGAGGCGCTCGCGCACCAGCGCCAGCAGTTCGCGTGCCTCGCGTCCCGGCGCGGACAGGCCGATCGCGAGGCTGCTGGCGGCGCCGCGCTCGTGCTCGAGTTCGAGCGTGAAGCGCTGCACCGCGCAGTCGCGGGCTCGCAGATAGCCCTGGAATTCCAGCAGCAGCCGCTGCAGCGGGAACAGCAGTGCGCCTGCTGAGGCGATCGGCGCTTCGAATTCATAGCGTACGCCATAGGTGTCGGGCAGGCGCCAGGCTGGCCGCGGATCGTCCGCACGGCAGCACAACCGGCGCAGATACCGCGTGGCCTCCGGCCCGAAACGGCGCGCCAGTGCCGCATCGGGCAGCGCCAGCACCTGTCCGATGCATGTCAGCCCGGCGGACTGCAGCGCCGAGTGCGTTGCCTCGGGCAGTTCCAGTAGCGAGAGGGGCAGCGGATCGAGTCGCGGCCGCAGTTGCGAGCGCGTGAGCACGTGGCGCGGCGGCGGTGCGCGGGTGAGCAGTGCCGCGGCGGTGGGTGAGGGCGCCAGCGCGCAGCAGTACGCACAGCCGAGTTGGGCCAGCCCGTGCTCGATCCTGCCGAGCAGTGCCGCACGGCCACCGAACAGGCTGCGGCTGGCATCGAATTCCAGCCACAGCAGCTCCGGCACGTTGAAGCTGACGTGGCTGCTCCACTGATAGGCCCATGCCGCCAGGCGCTCGAGCGCGGCGTGCGCGGCGGAGGACTCAGGGGCGAGCCGCGGCAGGCGTATGCAGAGCCAGAGCATCATGGATCCCATCGACAGCATCAGCGTCGACGGCGACAACCCCGGCAGGCTGCGGCCGGTTCGAGGTCAGCGACAGCCGCAACTGCATGCCGGCCCGGCCACCGCGCACCTTCTGGATTTCCACCGCCAGGCCATCGACCAGCGGCGAGAGGCGCAGTCGCAATGCTGCCGGGGAGAGTTCGCGGGCCGCCTGCGGCGGGCGGTACAGGATGCCGAGGCTGCCTCCCGCCTCGGCGGCGAGCTGCAGCCGACGCACGTTCCGGTCGGTGATCGTGGCCGGCCAGCCGAGCACCGCGCCGAACAGCGGACAGCGCAGCGTCTGCTCCGCCGCCCAGAGCGACTCCTTCGGATCGCGGGTGCGGATCAGCAGTACGCGCTCTAGTGGCAGCCCGGCCCCGGCCAGTGCCGGGGCGTACGGCAGCAGCGGCGGCGCAATCCATGCGATGTATCGACCGGCGTGCGCGAATGCGACGAGGGCCGGAGCCACCAGGCGCAGCTCACCGATGCCCGCAAGCTCCGGCATCAGTTCCGCGATCGCTCCGGTCGGCCAGCCCCCGCCGGGCAGCTGTGCATCGAGCGCAGCAAAGCCCGTAGGCTGCACCGGCCTGGGATCGCCGCGCCATGCACCGCGCTGGCATAGTCGCGCGAGCTGCTCGCGTGTCGTGTAATGCACCATGCACTAGGGCCGGCGCGGCAATCCGGCATGCGTGTGTGTAACACAGATACTGTACATATAAACAGTATACTAGCGTCACTGATCGAACGGGAACAGAGAACCGCTCCGCCGCGGCCTGAAGACCACGACCGTGGAGGGCAATGGAGGTCAGTCAGACCAGCTGCTTCATGATCTGCGTATACGTTCCGGCCCCTTCCTGTACCGCTTCCTCCGCGGTGACCGCCCCAGGCGCGGCCACGAACGGACAGCCGGCGAACCAGCGCGGGATCTCCTGGCGCGGCATCGGCCGGCCATACAGATACCCCTGGAAGATGCTGGCCCCGAGCCCCGTGAGCTGCCGGCGCTCATCCTCGGTTTCGACCCCCTCGACGACGACTTCCATGCCGAAGCTGCGGCCGATGGACAGCGCGGCTGAAATGATCGTCTCGCCGCCCTGACCGAGCGTCGCGACGAAGGAGCGGTCCAGCTTGATCGTATCGGCCGCGAAGCGCTGCAGGTAGGCCAGAGAGGAGTAACCGGTGCCGAAGTCATCGATCGCCACCGATATGCCGCGCTGGCGCAATGCGGTCACGCGCTCGAGTGCCCGGTCGGCATCGCGCGAGAACACCGACTCGGTCAGCTCGATCGCCAGTTCCCGCGGGTCGAGCGAGCCGGCGCGCAGCGCCGCGTCCAGATGCGAGAGGAACTCGTCGTGCAGCAGTTGCTGCATCGACACATTGACGGCCACGCGGGCGCAGTACTTGCCGACCAGCGAGCGTCCTTCGCGACAGACCTGTCGCAGGATCCACAGTCCCAGCCGCGGCATGTCGCCGCTCTCTTCTGCGAGCTGGATGAACTTCGCCGGCGGCACCAGGCCGAGCGTCGGATGCTGCCAGCGTGCCAGCGCCTCGAGCGTGCGTACCGAGCCGGCGGTCAGGTCGATGATGGGCTGGAAGTGCAGGTGCAGCGCGTCGGCCTCGATGGCCTCGCGCAGCGCGACCAGCAACTGGTAGCGGTACTCGACGCGCTGTGCCCAGTCCGATCGGAACAGGCAGGCCACGCCCCCGCCCTTGAGGCGCGCCTGGCGCAGCGCGATGTCGGCGAACTTCATCGCGGTGGCAGCATCCGTCGCATGCACCGGAATCCCCGCAATGCCGATACAGGCGCGGATGCGCTGCGCCGTTGCAGCGAGCGCGATCGGCACGGCGAGCTGTGCGATCAACGCCTCGGCGGTCTTGCTGACCACCGCCTCGTCTACGAAATCGGTCGGCAGCACGAGCGCGAACTCATCATCGCCCCAGCGGGCGATGCCGCGCGCGGCCGGACAGAGCTCGCGCAGGCGGCGCGCCGTGACCTGCAGCACCTGGTCGCCGGCGGCATGGCCCTGCACGGTGTTGATGTCGTGCAGGTTCTCGAGATGGATCAGCAGCACCGCGCAGGTACGGCCCTCATCGAGGTTGTCGAGCTCGCCGCAGATGCCTTGCAGGATCTCGTTGAAGCGCGTACGGCTCGCGAGCCCGGTCACCGCGTCCTGGCTGGTGATCTGCGCCTTGAGCGCGCGGCGCAGGCCCGTGTGCTCGCTGCGCTCACGTCGATGGAACTCGATCGCGGCATCGATCGCGGAGTACAGTTCGCGTGTCGGGCACGGCTTGGTCAGGAAGCGCAGCACCTGGGCCTCGTTGAAGGCCGTGATCGCGGAATTCAGGTCGGTGTGGCCGGTGAGCAGGATGCGTCCGGCATTCGGCGCGACCTGGCGCGCCCGGGTCAGGAACGTCGCGCCATCCCGGGTACGCAGGCTGAGGTCCGCGATGACCGCGGCAATGTCGGCATCGCTGCGCAACAGATCGAGTCCGTCGTTCGCGTTCCCGGCCACCAGCACCTCGTAGCGCCCCCGCAGCTGTAGCTGCAGGCTCTCGAGCAGGCGCGCATCGGTATCGACGCACAACACTTTGCCTGGAACGGAGTCGACCATGGTGGCTGGCTCGCCTCGATCCTACGCCGCCGGGTCCTGCGCCAGGCCGGACTCAGGCTCGGGATTGAGCATCCAGGATTTCAGGCACTGTGCGATCTCCGGGCGCTCGACGAACTCCGGATCGAGGCGGTCCATCAGGTTGCCGGGGTTCTCCGGATTGATCCGCGTGACCGCGTCGGCGACGTGGACCGCGAGCAGCACTTCGGTCTGCCGGTGCGCGACGCGGCTCGGACGGTGGTGGTAGGCGACGGCCTCGATCAGCTCGATCGGCAGGCCCCACAGTCCCAGCAGGTAGGCACCGACCTCCGGATGTGCTGCACCGAAGATCTCCGGTTCGATTTCGTACCACGGCTGGGCGCGCGACTGGGCGAGCGCGATCATCTGCTGGAACTGCTCCGGGGAGCCGAGCGCGAGCACCGCCTCGCCGATATCCAGCAGCAGCGCAGCGGTGAAGCCTTCCTGTGCGTAGCGCGATCCTTCGAGCAGCATGCGTGCGAACTGTGCGCGCCGCATCGAGCGCACCTGCAGATCCTTGAGCAGGCGGCTGGCAGCCGGCGCGGCTTCGAGCGCGCTGAACATGCACGCGGAGAGCGCGAGCGACTTGATCATCTCGAGTCCGACGAACGCCACCGCCGCGTGGATCGAGCTGATGGGCGAGCGGCGCCGGAACAGTGCGGAATTCACGATCTGCAGCGTCTTGACGCTCAGGGCCTGGTCCTGGCTCACGATCTCCGCGATGCGGTCGCTGTGTGCATTGGGCTCGGCGATCGCTTCTGACAGCGCCTTGAAGGTATCGGGCGTGGAGGGCAGTTGCTGCAGTCTTCCTACCAGTGCGCGGATCGCCGGCCGTCCGAGAATTTCACGCACTGCGCAGGTGCGTTCGACGACCTCGAACAGCGTGTCTGCATTGCCGGGCTTGTCCAGAAACTGGTGGGCGAACGGCACGGCGCGCAGGAACGCATCGCCCTCGAGCGAATCCGACAGGCACAAGCGCACCATGTTCGGATAGAGCTGTTGCGCGCGCGCAAGCAGCTCCGCCGCGTCGCTGCCGGGCATCGACAGGTCGCAGATCATCGCGTCGAACTCCGCGCCCTCGAGCAGAGCGTTCGCGGCGGCTGCGTCCGTCACGTGCTCCATGTGCCAGCGCGCACGCTGCGGAGCCAGCTGAGCGCGCACGGCATCGGGCAGCGCGGTGCCTGTCGCCACGAACAGGATGCGTTTCATGACCACAGGTCCTTCTCTGCAATCGGGTTCTGCATGCCTGGGGTATCGGCGGCGGCACGGCGGACTTGAGGGTCGGAGGAGACCCAAGTCCTCGCCCCGGCACGGAAAATGGCCAGAATGGGGTACGAGTCGCGTGGTACGCTAAAAGCGTGGACTGGATCAGGATTTGGAGTGTGATGGCGCGGTATTGTCGGGTCGAGAGCGTTTTTGCAGTGCTGGCGGCCCTGATTGCCATGGCGGCGTCCACCGCGGCACAGGCCACGAGCTATACGCTCCTGAGCCCCGACCAGCTCGTAGTCGGCGAGGACCGGACGGTCACGACGGTCTACGAAGATACCCTGTACGACCTCGCCCGAACCTACAGCCTGGGGTCCGAGGAACTCATCCGCGTCAATCCCGGTATCGACCCCTGGCTGCCCGGGGCCGGCAGGCAACTGCTGATCCCAAGCCGGCACATCCTGCCGCCGGGCCCCCACGTCGGCATCGTCGTGAACCTGCCGGAACACCGACTTTACTATTTCCCCAAGCCGCGCCGTGGGGCGCCGCAGTTGGTCATCTCCTATCCGGTCAGCATCGGCAAGATGGACTGGCGCACGCCGCTGGGGGTGACACACGTGATCTCCAAGGAGAAGGATCCGGTCTGGACACCGACCGCATCGGTACGCGCCGAGCACGCGGCCGACGGTGATCCCTTGCCGGCGCGGGTACCCCCGGGCCCGAATAATCCGCTCGGCGCGTTTGCGATGCGTCTCGCTGCAGGCAACGGCACCTACCTGATCCATGGCACCAACAACCCGATTGCAGTCGGCCTCGCGGTCACCCACGGCTGCATCCGGATGTATCCGGAGGATGTGGCCGCACTGTTCCCGCAGATTCCGGTCGGCACGCCGGTGCGGATCATCAACGAACCGGTCAAGGTGGCATGGGTGGACGGCGAGCTGCTGGTCGAGGCGCATCCGCCCGTGGACGCCCAGGGGCAGAGTTTCGAGCCCGACGTGGACCAGTTCGCCGATCTGCTGCGGACCGCGGTCGGTGACAGCACGGTCGCGATCCACTGGGACTACGCACGCGAAGTACTGCAGAAGGCGGACGGCGTGCTCGCCACGGTCGGGCTCGAGGCCGACCTTACGAACTGACGTGACGATCCTGACGCTGACCAGTGATTTTGGTCTGCACGACCCGTATGTCGGGATCATGAAGAGCCGCATCGTGCAGCGTGCGCCGCAGCTGCAGGTCATCGATCTGACCCATCAGCTCGAGCCTTTCGCGATTTCCGCGGCCGGCTACTGGCTCTACTGCGTGCAACCGCAGTTCCCGCCTGGCACGGTGCACCTGGCGGTCGTCGATCCCGGTGTCGGCGGCGAGCGCGCGGTCGTGGTACTCGAGGCCGGCGGCCAGTGCTTCGTCGCACCCGACAACGGGCTGCTCGGCCTGCTCGCACAGGCGTGGCCCGCGTCCGTTGCCTACCGCGTCGGATCGGCCGTCGGTGCACGCCTGGCGCTCCCCACGCTCAGCGCGACCTTCCACGGACGCGACCTGATGGCGCCGCTGGCCGCGGAGCTGGCCGCTGGTCGCATCACTCCGGCGGAGCTGGGACCCATCCACCGGCTTGGCAGCGGCGCGCTGCGTCCCGGTCAATTCCAGCCGGACGGGACGCTGCTGGGCGTCGTCGGCGTGATCGATCGCTACGGCAACCTGCTCACGACCATCGCGGCCAGCGCATTAGGTGAAATCGCGAACCCTCGAATCCAGTTCGGCGGGCAGTGCGTAAGGTTGGTACGGACCTATCTCGATGGCGCGCGCGACGAGCCCATCGCGCTGATCAACTCCGCGGGCATGCTCGAGCTGGCGGTGCGCGAGGGCAGTGCCGCGCGGAAGTTGAACGCACGGGCCGGTGATCCGGTCGTAGTCAATATGCCGGCTGGCTGACCCGCGGCGCTCGGCGTTGCTACGGGAAAGTTGAACGGGCGCGCAAATCAGCTATAGTTCGCTGCTTGATTGAGCCGCTTGTCATTTAAGTCATTGATTTTCTTATCATTGTTTGACGAAGTCTGGCGAAAATACCGATGTCTGAACGCGATAACGAAAGCTTCGATCTGGACGAGGAATTCATCGCCGAGTCAGAGGACAGCACTGACTACGACGGTCTGCTGGCGCGCGTGGACAAGCGCGTGCGTCAGCAGGGCAAGCGCGGCAAGGCCGCGTGGAGCCGCCTCGAGGAAGTGCTGGCGGACCGCAAACTCGAAAAAGATCTGCGCGAAGTCTTCGACGACGAAGACCTCTAGGCGCGGCCGCGCGCGGCGACCGCCGACGCGGTGCCTGTTTCGCTGCCTCAACCTCCGGGCCGTACGTGAGTAGTTCATGGCGTCAAGCGCGCAGCTTCCCTGGGTCGTGCTCAAGTTCGGTGGCACGAGCGTCTCCTCGCCAGGCAATTGGCACAACATCGCCGGGGTAGTGCGCGCGCGCCTCGCCGCCGGCACGCGCGTGCTGGTCGTGCACTCGGCGGTCAGCGGCATCACCGACCGGCTCGAAGCGCTGCTGCAGGCCGCGCTGCGCGGCGCACACGAACCGGTGCTCGATGCGATCGAGCAGCGGCACCAGCTGCTGGGGGCCGAGCTGGGCGTCGGTGTCAGCGAGCAGCTCGAACGCTATTTCGCGGAGCTGCGCCAGCTGGCCGCCGGCGTCGCGCTGACGGCGGAGATCAGCGACCGGACCCGCGCTCGTGTGCTCTCCGCAGGGGAGCTGATGGCAACCGAGCTCGGCGCACGCTACCTGCAGGCGGTCGGGATCGATGCGCACTGGTGGGACGTGCGCAGCGGGATGAAATCCGAGCAGCGCGCGGGGGCGACGTCGCGCGCCAACTACCTGTCCGCGACCTGCGACTTCGCGCCGGACGGCGCGCTGCAGGCGCAGCTCGCGGCACTGCCTGGCGTGATCGTCACGCAGGGATTCATCGCGAGCGACGGTGCCGGGGACACCGTGCTGCTGGGCCGCGGTGGCTCTGACACCTCGGCCGCCTACCTCGCGGCCAAGCTGCACGCGCTGCGGCTCGAGATCTGGACCGACGTGCCGGGCATGTTCAGCGCGAATCCCCGCTCTACGCCGCAGGCCCGCCATCTGCGCGCGCTGCACTACGACGAGGCGCAGGAGATCGCGAGCAGCGGCGCCAAGGTGCTGCATCCGCGCTGCATCCTGCCGGTCAAGTCGCTGCAGATACCGATCGCCGTCTATGCGACGCAGAGTCCGCACCTCGAGGGCACCCATATCGGCGCCGAAGTCGGCGACCGTGCCGCGCAGGTCAAGGCGGTGTGCATCAAGAAGGGCATCACGCTGGTCTCGCTCGACAGTCCCGGAATGTGGCACGAGGTGGGATTCCTGGCCGATGCGTTCCAGCTCTTCAAGCGTCACGGGTTGTCGGTGGACCTGGTCTCCACCTCCGAGACCAACGTGACGGTATCGCTCGATCCGGCCGCCAATACGCTCGATGCGCGCGTTCTCGAGGCGCTGCTGGCCGACCTGTCCCAGCTGTGCCGCGCGCAGATCCTCGGGCCCTGCGCGTCGGTGAGTCTGGTCGGGCGCAACATCCGCGCGATCCTGCAGCAGCTCGGGGAGGCCTTCGAGCTGTTCGCAGAGCAGCGCGTCTACCTGCTCAGCCAGGCGGCCAACGACCTCAATTTCAGCTTCGTAGTCGACGAGGAGCAGGGCGACCGCCTCGTCAACGATCTGCATGAGCGGCTGATCCGCCCGGTGCGCAGCGGCGCGGTGCTCGGACCGACCTGGGAGCAGCTGTTTGCGCCCGCGTCGGCCCCGACGGCGCTTCGGGAACCGTGGTGGCGCGCGCGACGCCCTGAGCTGCTGGCGCTGGCGCGGAGCCACGACTGTGCCTACGTGTACGACCCCTCGGTGATTCGAGCCGCCGCACGTGCGCTGCGCGGCCTGGGCGCCGTCGATCATGTGCTGTATGCGATGAAGGCCAACCCGCATCCGGCGATCCTGCAGCTGCTCGCGGCGGAAGGGTTGAGCTTCGAGTGCGTGTCACGCGGGGAGGTCGAGCACCTGCGCGCGCAGGTACCCGGCATTGCCGCCGAGCGCATACTGTTCACGCCCAATTTCGCGCCGCGCGAAGAGTACGCGTGGGCGCTCGCCGATGGCGTCCGGCTCACCATCGACAATGTCTACATTCTGCGCGAGTGGGGCGAGTCGTTTCGCGGCCGCAGCGTATTCCTGCGTGTCGATCCGGGCATCGGGCGCGGCCATCACCACCACGTGCGCACTGCCGGCACGCAGGCAAAATTCGGTGTGCCGCTGGACGAATTCGATACGGTGCTGGCGCTCGCGCACCAGCACGGTGTGCAGATTACCGGCTTACATGCGCACTCCGGCAGCGGGATCTTCGACGCCGCGAACTGGTCGGAGGTCGCGCGCGTGCTGCTGAAGCTCGCCGAGCGGCTGCCGCAGCTGCGTGTGATCGACGTCGGTGGCGGGCTCGGAGTGCCGGACGGGCACGGCCAACCCGGGCTCGACCTGCATCGGCTCGACGCAGTGCTGAAGGTGGCGCGCGAGGTGCGACCGGATGTGACGCTGTGGATCGAGCCCGGCCGCTACCTGGTGGCGGCCGCCGGCGCGCTGATTGCACGCGTGACGCAGCTGAAATCCAAGGACGAGGCACGCTACGTCGGGATAGCGACCGGCATGAACTCACTGATTCGTCCGGCCCTCTACGGCGCCTGGCACGAGATCGTGAACCTGACGCGCCTGGACGATCCTTCGACCGAGATCGCGCACGTGGTCGGTCCGATCTGCGAGAGCGCGGACTTCCTGGGCCACGACCGGCTGCTGCCGCCAACGCGCGAAGGCGACGTGCTGCTGATCGCCAACGCGGGTGCCTATGGCCATTCGATGAGCTCGCACTACAACCAGCGCGCGCCGGCGACGGAGATCATGCTGGGGTAGCAGGTCGGCCGGTGCGCCAGCGTACCGTACCGTCCGCACGTACTTGTGATACCGTGAAGTGTGGTGCGTCATCACGATGACGCAATGTTGCGGTGCATAAGAAAGTAAGGGAAGCTCCCGCTTGCCACGCTCAAGCATCGTCAAGAGCCCGCCCGAGCGCAATCACCTGCTGGCCGCGCTGCCGGCAGCCGAACACGAGCGCATATTTCCGCATCTGCAGTTCGTCGCGATGCCGCTCGGTACCGTGCTGTACGAATCCGGCGACGCGCTGCGTCACGTCTATTTTCCCACCGACGCGATCGTGTCGCTGCTGTACGTGATGCAGGACGGGGCGTCGGCTGAGATCTCGGTGGTCGGAAACGAGGGCCTCGTCGGCGTGTCGCTGTTCATGGGCGGGGAGACCACGCCCAGTCGCGCGATCGTGCAGAGTGCCGGCGGCGCGTATCGCCTGCTGGGACAGCGCCTGAAGGAAGAGTTCGCCCGTCATGGGAGCCTGCAGATCCTGCTGTTGCGATACACGCTGGCGCTGCTCACGCAGATGGCGCAGACCGCCGTGTGCAATCGCCATCACTCGGTGGACCAGCAGCTGTGCCGCTGGCTGCTGCTGTCATTGGACCGGCTGGAGGGCAACCAGCTCGCGATGACGCAGGAACTGATCGCCAACATGCTCGGCGTGCGCCGCGAAGGCGTCACCGACGCCGCCGGCAATCTGCAGCGGCTCGGCGTGATCCGCTATAGCCGCGGGCGAATCACGGTCCTGGACCGGCCCGGGCTGGAGCGGCTGTGCTGCGAATGCTATGCAGCAGTCAAGCGGCAGACGGACCGCCTGCTGCCGCACTGAGGCTCCGGCGCGACTTCGCAGCCCGCTGGGTGCGATAGCGAACAGACTCCCGATGCATGCAGAAGCTAATAGTGGGCGGGAAGCTATCAAGTCCCCGGGAGAGCTGGCATGGATCTGCGACGTCGTACCACCCGGCATGGCGGCTGCGGGTCCCATGCCAGCCGATCCCATCGGGCGCAGCGCCATCCGGGATACCTGCTGACGCTCCTGATGGCAGCGACGGCAGGCGCGGGGGTTGCTGCAGCAGCATCGATGGACCTGCCGCCACTGGTGCAGCCGGCCGGCACCGAACACCACGTCGGCAAGTTGGTTTGGGCCGATCTCGTGACGCCGGATCTCGACGCTGCCAAGCGCTTCTATGGCGGTGTGTTCGGCTGGACCTTTTCCGATATGGCGAACGCACAGGATAACTATGCCGTTGCCTATGTCGGCGGTCGGCCCGTGGCCGGCCTGCTGCAGCGTGCGACGCCGGCTCGCGAGCACGGGCATCCGGTATGGCTCAGTTTCCTCGCCGTCCGGGATGTCGACGCGACCAGCCGCACGGCGCTCGCGCATGGAGCCCGCGTGGTATTCGCATCCCGGTCCTATCCTGGCCGGGGCCGCCAGGCGGTGCTGCGCGATCCGGCTGGCGCGGTGTTCGGGATTCTGGCCTCCAGCAGCGGTGACCCGGCGGATGTGCTCGCCGAGCCGGGCGAATGGATCTGGAGTTCGCTGCAGGTACACGATCCGGCGACGGATGCCGGCTTCTACCGGGCCGTGATGGGGTACGACATCTATGACGTGCCGAGCGATGACAGCCGCAGGCATTCGATCCTCTCTTCGGACGGCTTTGCCCGCGCGAGTATCAACGCATTTCCCGACGATACCCCGGGACGGCATCCCCACTGGCTGGGCTTTGTACGAGTGCGCGATGTCGCGAGCGTGGCCTCCAGGGCGGTCGCGCTGGGCGGCCAGGTGCTGCTCGAGCCGCGTCCGGACCGCCATGGCGGCCAACTGGCGATCATCGCCGATCCGATCGGTGCACCGATCGGATTGATGGAGTGGTCCGATGACGGCCCGGCAAACGACAGCCAGCAGGAGCCGCGATGAACCGCCGGCAACACCATGCGAAGCTGGTCGCGGTAGGGCTGCTGCTGCTCGGGGCATTGAGTGCGTGCGTGGTCGGCGGCCCGGGATACTCCCGCGGCGGTGGCGAGGTCTATGTGGGCGGCGCCTACGAGTCTCCCGGAGCTGTATATGGTGGCTGGGGGCCAGGGTACCGCGTCGGTCCCTCACGCGACGATCATGCCCGACCTGACGCGAACGCGGGCAGGCGCAATGCGCCGTCCATTCCGAACCGCCAGCGCGATCACTGAGCGAGGCTCGCGCTGAGCAAGCCTCGCGTGCGGGAGCCCCGGTACGCCAGCGCACAGACCATCCGGGTCGTCGCGCCTAGCATCTGCATCCTTGCACTGTCCCGCATGCTTCCATGCCGGATGATCGAAGGAGAGGAAGATGAGCCTGGGAACCATACTGCTGATCGTATTGATCCTGATGCTGGTCGGAGTCATTCCGAACTGGTCGTACAGCCGCAACTGGGGCTACCTGCCCAGCGGCGGTCTGGGTCTGGTCCTCGTCGTGGTGGTAGTGCTACTGCTGCTGGGTCGAATTTGAATTCCCGATACTCCGCGGTCGCGGCTGCTACCGCAGCCCTCTGCCTCCTCGCCGCGCCGGCGATCGCCGCCAATCCCAGCGGAGTCTATCTCGGCGGGGGCTGGGGACAGTTCGATCTGCACATCAACAATCTCGACGACGTCGGACAGGCCATCAGCAGCATCGTGCATTCCCACGACAATGCGTGGCAGGTCTTCGCTGGGTATCGTTTCAATCCGTATATCGGTGTCGAGGCAGCCTATGTGGACCTGGGCAAGCCGGGCGATCAATTCACCGCCACCGGCCACGACGGCCACTATGCCCTCCACCTGAACGGCTTCGAGCCCTCGGTGGTCGGTACGATTCCGCTGGGTCCGGTCGAGCTGTTCGCGAGGGCGGGATATTTATACTACGACGTCAGGCTCAACGTGAACTCCAGTTCCCTGTCGAATGCCGGCCTTGCGTCTTCGCATACCCGTGAGTCGTTCCTGTATGGCGGTGGTCTCGGCGTCACGTTCTTTGATCACTTGAACCTGCGCGCCGAATATGACCAGCTCGACCTGCGCAACTACCAGAGCTCCCAGGCCATCTGGCTGCTGCTGGCCTGGCGCATCTGAGCGCACCGTGGCGTTCTTCCTCAGCGGCGGGCACGCGCTGCACTTCGAGATGCGCGGCGAGGGCGAGCCGGTGCTGCTGATTCATGGCCTCGGATCGAGCGGTGGCGACTGGGCGTTCCAGGTGCCGGTGCTCGAATCGCGCTTCCGCGTGATCATGCCGGATCTGCCCGGCTGCGGGCGCAGCGGCATGGCGAGCGCAGGCTGCTCCATCGGCGCACTGGCCGAGAGCCTATGGGCGCTGCTGGACCATCTCCAGGTGGTCCGACCCAATGTGATCGGATTCTCGCTGGGAGGAGCAGTCGCACTCGAGATGGCCTTGCAGCGGCCCGCCGCCGTGCCGCGACTGGTGCTGATCAACAGCCTCGCCTCGTACAGGATCGATCACTGGCGCAAATGGC
>Ga0265314_10002556_pt1 | contig 18505 bp, 12 predicted proteins | sample 4126metaG_FD_203106 | JGI IMG/M metagenome (GOLD analysis project Ga0265314, IMG submission 203106) | Rhizosphere microbial communities from Carex aquatilis grown in University of Washington, Seatle, WA, United States - 4-1-26 metaG | ecosystem: Host-associated > Plants > Roots > Rhizosphere >... | reverse complement strand
GACCAGTCGACCGCGCCAATCGCAGTCTCCCGGTCAGCCGGTCGGTAAAGTCACTTCGGCGGGCTGGCGTACGACATGCTGAGCGAGCTGGCGTGCGCGCCGAGCACCGTATCGGTGAAGGCCGGAGCGCCACGCGGTGTCGCAGAGGGATGCAGCGCGTATTCCGGGTAGGCCGGAATGCCGTGCTCGTGCAGGTCGAGGCCTTCGAGCTCGCCTTCGGCGGAAACGCGCAGATAGCCCATTGCTTTGACCGCGTACATCAACACCAAGCTGACGCCGAACGTCGCGCTGGTGATGATGAAGCTGCCGATGCACTGCGCAATCAACACGGTCATGCCGCCACCGTAGAGCAGACCGGTCAGCGGCGCAGTGTTGTCCGGCGAGATCGGGCCGGTGGCGCCGTACTGTCCGCAGGCGAACAGGCCGAGCGACACCGTTCCCCAGATTCCGCAGATGCCGTGCACCGGAACCGCGCCGATCGGATCGTCGATGCGCAGCCATTCCAACGCGTCGACCGCGACGACGACGACGCCACCGGCGACCAACCCGATGAAGATCGAGCCGGTCGGCGACACCCAGTAGCAGGGGCAGGTGATTGCCACGAGGCCGGCGAGGAAGCCGTTGACGGTGAACGACACGTCCCAGGTCTTGGTCTTCGGCCAGGCAACGAACATGGCCGACAAGCCGGCGGCGCAGGCAGCCAACGTGGTGTTGGTGGCGACGCGGCCGATGCCTTCGAAGTCCATGGCGGACAGCGTGCTGCCGGGATTGAACCCGTACCAGCCGAACCACAGGATCAGGCCGCCGACGGTGGCGATGGTCAAGTCGTGCGGCAGCATGGGGCCACCGCCATCGCGCTTGAACTTGCGACCGATACGGGGGCCGAGGGCGATAGCGCCCGCCAACGCGACGAAGCCGCCGATGGTGTGCACCACGGTCGAGCCGGCGAAGTCATGGAAGCCGGTGCCGACGCTGGGCAGGAAGTTGCCGTCGCTGCCCATCAGCGCCAGGAAGCCGTCCGGACCCCAAGCCCAGTGGCCGATGATCGGGTAGATGAAGCCCGACACGCCGAAGCTGTAGATCAGGTCGCCGACGAAACCGGTGCGCCCGATCATGGCGCCGGAGGTGATCGTCGAGCACGTATCGGCGAAGGCGAATTGGAAGAGGAAGAAGGCGAGGAACGAGACGCCCGTCGTGCCGTAGGTCACCGGAACGTTCTGCAGGAAGAAGAACTCGGTGCCGAAGAACGGCGTGCCGGAGCCGAACATGAAGGCGAAGCCCCACGCATAGAACAGCAGGCCGCACAGGCAGGTGTCGACGACGCACTCCATCAACACGTTGACCGTCTCACGCGAGCGGCAGAAACCCGCTTCGAGCATCGTGAAGCCGCACTGCATACCGAACACCAGGAACGCGGCGACCAGCGTCCAGACGGTGTTGAGCGGGTTGACGATGTCGTTGCCGGCCAGAACGGGATCGGCGGCGTGCGCCGGATGCCCGATCAAATCGGAGATCAACGCCATCGAGCCGAACAACGCGGCGATGCCGATGAACTTACCGGCCAGCAATAGGTAGCCGTAACGGCGCCACTCGGCGTCGCGCAGGCGTTGTCCCAGGCGCGCGATCTTGTTGATCGGCGCGGATGAGTGCGCACCAAGCCCGTGCGCAGTACTGTGGTGATCTGTCTGCATCGTTGATCCTCCCTCGGTGGCGGTGTGAGGATCACGTCAAAGCAATGCACAGGCCATCACAGGTCCAACGCGTGACCTTCAGCAGCACTTCTTCTGGCGATGGGCGCGTGTTCAGGAGTTAAGCAGCCTGTCTAACTTATAGGCTCCATGGTCGCTTACGGTATAGCTATACAGGGGGCCATCGCAATCACCGATATGATGCATGACTCTAATACCATCGGGTGAGGACGCATCCGGTCGACTCCGCAAGGACGGCGACAGCCTATTTCGCGCTGCAGACGCCTGAAGAATGCGTCTTCGGCTGTCCGAGTCGCCCGCGCACGCGCGGTGGCGGAAGGCATAACCAGCAGCAGGGCGCTGGGGAACCCAGGGGCCGGAAAGCCCCCGCCGAGAGCCGGCTGGCAATGAGCGGCTTCACCGACCGGACCCTGGACGCTGACCGACGCGGCGCCGCCAGAGGAGCTCGAGCGAAAATGCGTCATTGGTTGTGGGCTGCCCACCCACAAGCCAACGACGCATTTCGACTCCAGCGGCGCGACGCGCCGGTTCAGAACGGTCAGGCAGTTTCGGCCGCCAAGGTCGGGTCTTCCGGATACGCCGGGATGCCGAACTCCGGAACGTCGAGGCCTTCGAGCTCAACCTGCGGCGAGACGCGCATACTCCACACCGCGTTTACCGCTTTGAAGACGACGAAGGTCGCGCCGAACGCCCAGGCGATGCACAAGGTCGCCCCGAGCAGCTGACTGAGGAACTGGCTGGTGTCGCCGTACAGCAGACCGGTCACGCCGAGCCCGGCTTGGCCGAGATAGCTCGATGCGCCGACTCCGTTCCAACCCGCCCCGTAGGTGCCGTCGGCGAAGATCCCGACGCACACGGCACCGAGCCAGCCGCAGTAGCCGTGCACCGAGATCGCGCCGCACGGATCGTCGACCTTCAGCACGCGTTCGTTGAACAACACGCCGACACACACCAGCACTCCGGCGATCAGACCGATCATCACCGAAGCGACCGGCCCGACGAACGCGCACGGCGCGGTAATCGCCACCAAGCCGGCCAGCATGCCGTTGCAGGCCATCGAGATGTCCGGCTTCCCGAAGCGCATATTCCAGAACAGCATCGCGGCGACGGCGCCGGCGACGGCGGCCAGGTTGGTGTTCACCGCGATGACGGAGATGCGCAGGTCGGTGGCACCGAGCGTCGAGCCGGGATTGAAGCCCATCCAACCGAACAACAGGATGAACGTGCCGGTGACGACGAAGACGATGTTGTGGGCCGGAAAGGCGCGCGGCTTGCCGTCGCGGCCGTACTTGCCGATGCGCGGTCCGAGAATGACCGCCAACGCCATCGCGCAGAATCCACCGATCGCATGGACGACCGTCGAGCCGGCGAAGTCGACGTAGCCGTGTCCGAGGCCGAGCGTCGTCCCCCACTGCGACATCCAGCCGCCGCCCCACACCCAGCAGCCGAAGATCGGGTAGAGCAGCGCGCCGACGAACAGCTCGCAGAGCACAAAGGCACTGAAGGTGATCCGCTCACAGATGGCGCCGACGATGATGTAGCCGGCGGTCTCCATGAAGACGACCTCGAACAGCATCAAGACGTTGCTGCCGGCATCGTAGGCGGGTCCGCTGAGAAAGAAGCCGCTCCCGCCGAGAAAGCCCCACGAGCCGCTGCCGAAGAGGAACTGATTCAGCGTTGGGGTCCCGCCGAGATTCAACGGCGCGGCATTCACCGCCACTGCGCCGAACTCGAAGGCGAAGCCGCACACCCAATAGGCGAGGAACGCGACGGCGTAGGCGGCAAAATTCAGCATCATTAAATGGCCGGCGTTCTTCTTGCGCACCAGCCCGCATGTCAGCAGCGCAAAGCCAGCCTGCATGAAGAGTACGAGATAGCCGGTGTTGAGCGTCCAGCCGAAGTTGGTCGCGATGCGCAGATGTCCGACGGCATCGGCGAGCTTGACCGCGAGCGGCTCTTTTTCCGCGGCGCTCTGGTAGGCGCTGTAGGCGCTCTGCTTATCCGCATAGTCGGCAGCCGTCGCATCGGTCGGCGCGGCGACCGAGAAGGCGCTGCCCGCGGCGTCGAAGACCGACGTGCGATCGCCTGTCGCAATGCCGGCCGGATCGGGCGCCGGACCGTCGTCGGCACGCGCGACGCCGACGCGCGCCGCGCTGACGGCGATGCAGGCTGCGAGCGCCCCTACCCTCAGCAGTGTTCCTCGGCTCAAAGTTTTCATCGTGTGACTCTTCCCCTTTCCCCCGCAGGGATGTGAATGCCGGCGCGCCAGGCCGCTGCCGAGACATCAAGCGATGTCGCGCCGCAGCGCACGTGGCGGTCAGCGCGCTTGGCGGCACCGCGGCGGTGCCTGGTCGCGTTGCGGACGTTGCCCTCGGTCATGGCGAGCGATGCGGCAACGCGAGAGCAATGCGGAGGCCAGCATCGGCGCACTGGCCAAATCCCGCTGCGTGCCTGCGCGCTAGGCGTCCGTGGCGCGCCCTTAGGCAGTGCTGTCTATATTGTAGACGCCTCAGAGAGATAATTCATAGCTATATTCTGTGAGGCGGCATCCGGCCTAGGGTGCACCCACTACAACCTAGGGGGGATAAGCATCCCGGGCACAGACGCCGGGGCCCGACGACGGCCGGCGCCACTTGAGCCGCCGCGTGCTGGGTCAGTCTTCAGCGATGATGCCGACGCGCCGCGCGTAGAGCAGCAACTCGACGCGGTCGCGCACGCGAAGCTTGCGCAAGATGCTCGTCATGTGGGTCTTGACGGTCTGCTCGCTGATCTCCAGCGACTGCGCGATTTCCGCATTGCGCAGCCCCTTCGCCACGCAACGCACCACTTCCTCCTCGCGCGGCGAAAGGAGGTTGGTCCCGGGTCGCCGCATCTGCGCGGCGATGTAGGTCTGCAAGCTTGACGGCATCCAGACTTCGCCGTCGACCACGCGGCGGATGGCGTCCATCAGCGTCGCCACCGCCAGGCGCTTGAATACCAGGGCCCGTGCGCCCTTGCGCAGCGCGGCGACGGCGTCCGCAGGCACCTCGGACGCGGTCAGCACGATCACCGGCACACGCGCGACCAACTGTTCGATGTCGGCGATGGCGTTGCGCTCCATCTGCAGGTCGAGCAGCAGCAGGTCACACGGTACGCGATCGAGGAGCGCGGCGACATCGTCGGCGCGGTCGGTTTCGCCCACGACGGCGATGTCGGGTTCCGTCGTGAAGAGCGCCTTGAGGCCCTGGCGGAACAGCAAGTGGTCGTCTGCGATGACGATGCGAATCTGCTGAGACATCGGCGGTCACCCGTGCGGAACGGTGATCAACAGATGCGCGCCGGCGCCCGCATCGGGCAAGACCTGCAGGTCCCCGCCGACTTCCTTGGCGCGCGACGCGATCGACCATGGCGTCACATCGCGGCCGAACCCGTGCCCGTCGTCGATGATGTGAATGCGAACGGCCGAGGTGTCGGAGCGGATGTCGATCCAGGCGGTCGTCGCCCCGGCATGCCGCGCCACATTGCGGATGCCCTCGCGCGCGATGCCGAGCACGTGATCGAGCAACTGCGGCGAGCCCGACAGCTGCACGCTCAACGACGCGCAGGTCGCGACGGCGTCCTGCGCCAGAACCTCGCTCGGCTCTACGCCTGCCAGCGAGCGCGCATAGTGGCGCAGATCCTCGAACTCGTGCTGCACGCTGTCCTGCAAATCGGTCAGATTCGCCAACGCGTCGCCGACGGCCGCAACCTTCAGTTGACGGCACGCGGTCTCCAAACGCAGCGTGACCGCCGCCAGGGCCTGCGCGTATCCATCGTGCAGGTCGCGCGCGATGCGATTGCGTTGCGTGGAGATCTCCAGCTCGAGCATACGCGACTCGAGGTCGAGCCGTTGCTGGCCGAGATAGCCGATCAGATAGCCGGTGATGGCCAGATACACGGGGCGCATGATGTACACGTCGGCACCGCGCTGTGCCGAGACGAAAATGACCAGCGCGTACACCACCAGACACGACGTGGTGACCAGCGCCGCTTGGCGCAATCCGCCGCGGAGCCCGCTAGCGGCCACGGCAAACGCGAACAACGGATAGGCCGGTCCGCCGACGCCCGTGGTCATCGTCGCGACGGCGGCGGCGAAGAGCATGTCGATCCATGAAGAGAGCGCCAGTGTTCCGGGCGACACCGCGGGCGCAACGCCGAGCAAGAGCGCAACGCTGTACAGCAGATGCGCGATGAGCACGGCGAGCAAGCGCGGATCGAGGACGAAAGGCCCGCTGACGAACGAGATCCACTGCGCCAGCAGCGGCTTCTCGGGATCGATGTAGACCACCAGCAACATGGTGACGGATAAGAACACGCGGCAGCGCGCGATGTTGCGCTCCATCTGTTGCAGACCAGTCATGCCTTCTCCCGCCGCCGGTGGGCCTGAGCCAAGCGGCTGTGTACACCTTGCGCCGGAGAGAGTGAACCGACACACGGTCGGCAACGGCTCCTCGCATGCCGCGCCGCGCGCCGCGTCGCACAGTTGGTTGCGCGGTTGGCGGGCGCGCACGGCGCCGCTCTGGCAACAGCCGCCGAACGATCGACGCGCAGCGCGCGACTCCTCGGCTACTTGTCGGATTCGGGCAGGATGCCGGCGCGGCGGGCGTAGAGGGCGAGCTCGACGCGGTCGCGCACCTCGAGCTTGCGAAAGATGCTGCCGAGGTGGGTTTTCACCGTTTGCTCGCTGATATCGAGCGCCTTGGCGACTTCGGCGTTGCGCATGCCCATGCCGACATAGCGCATCACTTCTTCCTCGCGCGGCGAGAGCGCGTTGCCGGCCGGACGGCGCAATTGGGCGGCCATTTGCGTTTGCAGGCTCGACGGCAGCCAGACGTTCCCGGCGGCGACGGTGCGCACGGCGTCCATCAGCGTCTCGACGGCAAAACGCTTGAACACGACCGCCCGCGCGCCCTTGCGGATCGCCGCGATGGCGTCGGCCGGAACCTCGCTGGCGGTCAACACGACGATCGGCACGCGCTCGGCGAGGGATTCGATATCGGCCAGCGCGTTGCGCTCCATCTGCAGATCGAGCAGCAACAGGTCGCACGGCGTGCGCTCCAACAGCATCGGCAGCTCGTTGGCGCGGTCGGTTTCGGCGACGATCGTCACCTCGGCCTCCGAATAGAAGAGCGACTTGAGACCTTGGCGGAAGAGCAAGTGGTCGTCTGCGACCACCAACCGAATCGGAGATGCCATGCGTTTCAACCTTGCGGCACGATGATCGTCAGGCGAGCGCCCGAGTCTTGATTCGCCAGGATCTCCAACCGCCCACCGATCTCTTTCACGCGCGATGCAATTGACCACGGAGTGACGTCGTCGCGAAAGCCCACCCCATTGTCGCGAATGTCGATCAGCACGTCGTTCGCCTGGTTGTGGATGTCGATGCGGGCCGAGGTGGCACCGGCGTGGCGGCGCAGGTTGCTGATGCCCTCGCGGACGATGCCCATGACGTGCTCGACCAGCTCGGCCGGGGCGGACACGTCGACCTGCATCGACAGCTGCGTGCGCTGCAGCGACGCATCGGCCGACGGCGACGGCTCGACGCCTGCGAGCGAGCGCGCGTAGCGGCGCAGGTCGTCGAACTCACGCCGCACGCTGTCTTGCAGCTCCGTAAGATCGTCGAGGGCCCGATCGACCGCGCGGTCGCGCAGCAGCCGGCGCGCGCCTTCCAGGCGCAATGTGATGCCGGCCAGCGCTTGCGCATAGTTGTCGTGCAGGTCGCGCGCGATGCGATGGCGCTGCTCGGCGACCTCCAGCTGACGCATCTGCGCCTGCAGCTCCAATCGCTGCTGGCCGAGATAGCCGATCAGGTAGCCGGTGATGGCCAGATACACCGGCCGCATGATGAACACGTCGGCGGCCCGGTGCGACGATAGAAAGAGGAGCACCAAATAGACCACCAGGCTGACAGTGGTCACCACGACGGCTTGCCGCAAGCCACCGCGCAGACCGCTCGATGCCACCGCAAAGGCAAAGAATGGGTACGATGGCCCGGTGACCCCGGTCGTCATCGCCGCAACCACGGCGGCGAAGAACACATCGATCCACGTGGTCAGGACGGCGGTGCGCGGGCTGAAGGCGCTCCCGCCGCTGCGATAGAGGACGATGCTGTAGACGAGGTGTGTCGCCATCACCAAGAACAGCCGCGGATCCATGGTGAACGGGCCGGTCACGAACGGAAACCAACGCGCCAGCAGCGGCTCCTCGGGGTCGATGTACACGACCAGCAGGAGGGCCATCGAGAGCACGACGCGGCATCGCGCGATGTCGCGCTCCATCTCCTGCAACTCGACGTTCATGGCAGCACCTCCCACCCAATCGCCGCTGGCGTGCACACCGGGGGCTTCGCTGCTACACCGGGCGCCGCGCCAGGGGAAACCGGCTCCGCTGACAGCGCCGCGCGCAGCAAATGATTATGGAGATGGTCGGGTCTCCGGCGTTTGTCCAAGCGCCCGCGGCTCAACCACGGCGGCCGCAGGTTCAGTTGTGGGCAAAGCCCTGGTCTCCAGACCGCCTTGCCAATCAACCGGCGCGAAGGAAGGTCCTGGCTGCGGCCACGTCGCGGCTGTCGATGCCACCAACGATCGCTCGGAGTGCGGATTCGACCAGATCACGACCTTGCCGATCGCGCCCTGCGTCGCGCCGCAGGCGTCCCCACGCGAGCGCGCAGCGCAGGGTCAACGACTTCGAGCCTTGCTGCTCGGCAATCCGGTGCGCAGCGGCGAAATGCTCCTCGGCCGCGGCTCGATTCGCGCCGCTGCCGGCGAGCAATTCGATCTCGCCGCGCAAGCGGTACAACTCGGGCTCCCAGAAGCGCGCCGCACCCGCCGCTATCGACGCGTGCGCTTCCTCCAACAGCTCCAACGCCGCTGACAGTCTGCCGATCTGGACGAGCGCCTGGGCGCCGATCTGTAGCACATAGGCTTTGGTCAGCACCGCGCCGTGGGTATGGCAGGCCTCGCGGCCCGACTCGACGAGTGAAGCGACGGTCGCGACATCGCCCGTTTCACTGCGAATCGCGGCCTCGGTCATGGCCGCCATCGCTTTCACTTCGTGGATGCCCTGCTCGTCGGCGACGGCGCGCAAGCGTTGCGCGGCCATCAGCGCGCGTGGCGCGTCGCCGCACAGATGGTGAGCGACGGTCTCCGCCTCCAGCGCCAACACGAGGTTCAATGGATGGATGCCGGCGCTGGCGCGGCTGACCGCGTTGGCGGCTTGCTCGAGGGCGTCGTCGGGACGGCCCGCTTGCCACAGGATGGGCGTGCGCAAGGCGTTCCACGCGGTATGCAGGTCGATCGGGCCGAAGCTGAGATCCGCGCGGTCGCCGCCGAAGTCCACGTCGAGGCATTCCAGCGCCGCCAGCGTGTCGCCTTGATGATAGTGCACCGCGCCCATCACCAGCCCAGCGGGCACCCGCACCGCCGCGTCGTCGCGGGTCGCGGCGAGCGCCACCAGCTCGCGCGCCAGACTCTCGGCCGCGACGACATTGTCTTGCACCAACGTCGCCACCGCGAGGCCGGCGAGCGTAACCACCGCTTCGAACACGTCGGCGTCGCCGGCGCGCAAGCTGTGTGCGCGCGCGAAGGAGGTGGCGAAGTCGGCGCCGGTGAGCCCTTCGACGGCGGGCAGCGCCTTGGCGAGCTCTGCCAGGATGCGCGCTTCTCGCTCCTCGTCGCCCGCCGCCTTCTGCAGGTCGAGAGCGCGATGCAGATGCGCCAATGCATCGCGCGACGCGTGGCGATCGGCGGCCGCACGCGCCGCCATCAGATGATAGTCGGTCGCCTCGCTCGCCATGTGGCTGCGATCGAAGTGATCCGCCAACACGGCGGCCACTTCTCTCACCTGCGCCCCGAAGGCGTCGATCAGCGCGCCCGCGATGCGGCGATGCGCCTCGGCGCGCACCGCGGGCGCGAGGTCGTCGTACAGCACGCGCTGATACAACGGATGGCGGAAGGCGTAACGGCCGCTCAGCAAGCCGTTGGGCCACAGGCGCTCGCCGCTGCGCTGCCAGAAGATCGAGGTGCGCGCGAGTGCATTGCACGCCGCGTCGACGGCCGGCAGCGCTTCGTCGAGCGCCGCAGCGATGGCCGCCGCTTCGGCGTCCAGACCGACGACGCTGGCGGTGGCCAGCAGGGCCTGCTCGCGTTCGCTGTGCTCGTCGAAGCGCTGCAGCACCAGCTCGCGCAGGCTGCCTGGAATTTCGTTCGCGAGCGTCGCGTAGCGCTGGCTCGCCGACACCTGCCCGTCGACGCTGCGCTGCAGCGCGCCGGCGTCGATGAGGTGTTCGACGCTGACGCTGAGGAACAGCGGATTGCCGCTGCTGCGCGCCAGCAGATCGATCGCCAGCCAGTCCGGACACTGCGCGGCGGCGAGCCGGGCGGCGAGGTAGGCGGCGACACCGGCCTGATCGAGGCCGGCGAGACTGAGCTCGGTGGCGCGGCCGTGTCGTTCCAGCTCGCGCCGCGCGCGCAGGATCGGATGCCTGGTGGCGATCGCCTCGGCCGGACGGTAGGTGCCGACGACACGGCACTGCGACAAACCCGGGTGTTGGGCCAGGACGACGATGAAATCCAGCGTCGCGTGATCCGCCCAGTGCAGATCCTCGAAGGCCAGCACCATCGGTCCGAGCGCTTGCGCGAAACCGATGAGCTCCTGCGGATCGAGGTCGCCGCGCGCCACGTCGCCGGTCTCCGCGGCGTCGTCTGCGTCTGCGGCGAGATGGCGTAGACGCGCGAACCAGGATGGCGCGTGCCGGCGCAGCAACGGAACGGCGCCGGTAAAAACGCGACCGATGTCCTCCAGCGCGCCCATGATCGGCAGGTATGGATACCCTGGCCCAAAGTGCGGCGGGCATTGCCCCCGACCAATCGCCAGGCCGCTCCCGTGCGATGACGCCAGCTCCGCCAGACAGGCAGTCAGCAAGCTGCTCTTGCCGATGCCCGCTTCGCCGGCAATGAGCATGACGCGGCGGTCGCCGCCCGACAGGACGTCGCGCAGGCGCGCCAGCTCGGCGTCGCGCCCGACCAGCATCGCGCCCGGCTCTTTCGCCACCGCCGGGGCCGGGGTCGCGCTGCGCACGACGCCGCTCGGCGGCGCCGCGACCGCCGGCTCGATGACGCCGATGAAGCGGAAGCCGCGGCCGTAGACCGTTTCAATATACTGCGGCCTGCGCGCTCCATCGTCGAGCGCCCGCCGCAGCTCGGCGATGGAAATACCGACGACGGTGTCGCTGACCGCCTCGCCGTCCCACAGACGGTCGAGGATCTCGTTCTTGCTCACCAGCCGGCCAGCGTTCTCGACCAGAAAACGGAGCACCGCCCAGGTCTTCGGGCGCAGCGGAATACTTACCTCGGCACGGCGCAGATGACCCGCGTACAAATCCAACTGAAATGGGCCGAAGCGAAAGATCTGCGCGCCCATGAGGAGAGGTGGTGTCTCCCGGCCGTACGAATGAGTCAATCGAGTACTGTCTTTCGGCTCCCGTGATCCGGGACCGTCGCGGGATGGCCGCGTTGGTGGCGAGCGCCCGGCGCGACCACCTTTTACAAAGCTTTTACGATTCTCGCGAGATCGCTTCACCGCGATGCCCTACGTACCCGGGCGTGACGGATCATCGCGCGACAGGACGTACGCGGGCTACCGGGCTGCCCAACCCGCTGCCGACGGAGCTGGCGTTCGTCGTCCAGTTCGGCGCCGCGCCCGGCCCCACCGACGAGATCACCGCGGGGCGCATCGAGCACGTCGTCAGCGGCCGCCAACGGCGCTTCGCCGACGCGGCGGAGCTCCTCGCGGCGCTGCGCGAGATGCTGACCGCGGCCGCACTCCAGCCGCACGGGAAAGAGAGGACTCGATGAAATCGAAGCTGCCGTGGACACTGAGTCTCGCGCAATCTGCGGGCAATTTCCTCTTGGCGCTTGCCGCGCTGGTGCTGGCCGGTTGCGGGTCGTCGGACAGTCACAATGGGCCGGACGATGGGGGTGTCTCCCCATCGGTGACGGTGGCCAGCGCGGGCCCTTTTCAGGGCGAGCTGGCCAGGGCTATCGATCAGCAATTCACGCGGCACAGCCTGCCGGGCGACGCGGACGTCAATCTGCCGATCATGTTGGACGGGGCGGATATCGACGGGCTCGATGAGGCGCACTGGTTCTCGATCAAGGCGGCGTATCGTGAAGGCTGGCCGCTCGTGCTCCTGCAGCCGACGCGCGAACAGATCGAGACCGCCGTCGCGAGGCTACACATCGCCCTGCACGCCCCTGAGGAGATCGCGACTCTGGATGCGATCGGCTTCGAGAGCACCGCCCTGGGCGATATCGAAGCGGTGTTCGAGTACGTCAACTCCGACGACAGCCGCGACGCCGATCTGCGTGTGGAGGCGATCGCCGAGTGGCTGGCGGACAACCAGAATGCCGGCGCGCAGCTGGCAATCAACGGCGGGCAGCAGGCCCTCGACGTCCTCAGGAGTGCCCAGCAAAACGGCGAGGCGCCGCAGTTGGAATCCATTATGGGTTCGTTGTCCCGAACCGGGTCGCTGGTGGTCGACCACGCCAGGCACGTGCTCGTGCTGGATGCGTGGGCCGCGCACGAGTTTGCATCGGACGACGACTTCTACGTGTTTCGACTCGACACCAGAAGCTCCGGCAGCAACTACCGGACGCGCGCCTTCCACCGAACGACAGGAACCGGCGTCCACATCAAGCGCAACGAAGAAGCAAACGAGGGGCAGGCCGAACAGGTTTGCACGGCGAGGAAAGACGGGACGTCGTGCGTTCGCGATCGATATCTGAGTCGATTCGAGGTCACCCTCTTCCCGCATCCCGGCCCCGAGGGGGACGCCCTGACGTTGGCGCGCGTCACGCCGTCTTCCGGGCGCGAGTCTGAGAGCTACGCGATCAGCACCGAGCTCAGCCTCGGCGGCTCGGTCAATGCCGGCTTCAGCAAGGAAATGGGTCCGAATGCAAGCGTCGGGCTCACCGCCGGCCTGACCGTGAATGAGTCGCGAACGGTTGAGATTCCGGACGCCACCATCGTCGCCAACCACCACGCCGACACAGCGCAGTCGGCGTCATGGCGATTCGAGATGCCGGACCCTCCGGTCCTACAGCTTCCCGGCTGTCCCGGCCGCGACTTGCGGCTGCCGTTCGCGATTCAGCGTGGGACGACCAATACCGAACAGTGGGCCATATACCGCATGCCGGCCAGTGCCCGTGACGGGCTGAACCATGAGCTCAGGATCGTCTGGCTGCTGGAAGCCGCAGAAGGCACCCGCACGCTGGATTGGGCGTGGAACGGGTTAGACGCCGCTGAGCCGGGCTGCAACCTTGCCGGCTGTAACTGCCGGCCGGTGACTGAGCGTCATGATTTGCAAACGGGTGGCGGCACGTTCCAATTCCCGCTGGCCGACAACACGCCTGCCGAGCAACCCGCGCAGCCGCAACTCACCAGCCTCTCGTCCAACTTCGCTCGATCCGGCGCCCGCATCACGCTCAACGGCTCGGCTCTGCGCCGTACGACACGCGTCTTCTTCGGCCCGACCGAGGCAACGAACTTCTTCGTCGACAGCGATGCACAGATCACTGCCCTGGCGCCCGAGAATACGCCTGGAACACCGGTCATGGTCACCGTGATCAGCGACGGCGGCATCAGCAACGGCCTGCTGTTTCGATACAAGTGATCCGGCTGACGGGCTGAGGGCAGTCGACCACTCCGAGCCCGGAGCAGTACTGGTGTAATGATGGTGGCGCGGGTCCCCAGACCCATGTCCAAGTTCGCCGACCCGAGAGGCAGCCTGCGATGCGCAGGCTGCCTCGTCGTCCGATTCGCCTTGAAAGCGAACACAGTTCACGGACGAGGCAGCTTCGCCTTTCCGCTGCTGCTTCGCGGGTCGCCGAGCTGGGGCGCGGGTCTGGAGACCCACGCCACCACATTTAGAGCAACGACTTCATCTCGCTGATCAGCTTGGTGATGCTCTCTTTGGCGTCGCCGAACAGCATCATGCACTTCTCGTTGTAGTAGAGCTCGTTGTCGACGCCGGCGAAGCCGGGGCGCATGGAGCGCTTGAGCACGATGATCGACTTGGCCTTTTCGACGTCGAGGATCGGCATGCCGTACAGCGGGCTCGACTTGTTGGTGCGCGCCGCGGGGTTGGTGACGTCGTTGGCGCCGACCACCAGGACGATGTCGGCTTCCGGGAAGTACGGGTTGATCGCCTCCATCTCGACCATGTTCTCGTAGGGCACGTTGGCCTCGGCGAGCAGCACGTTCATGTGGCCGGGCATGCGCCCGGCGACCGGATGGATGGCGAACTTCGCGTCGATGCCGCGCTCTTGGAGAATCGAGCAGAGCTCGGCGACGGCGTGCTGCGCTTGCGCGACCGCCATGCCGTAGCCGGGGACAAAAATGACGCGCGCCGCGGTCTCGAACAGCACCGCGGTTTCGTCGGCGGTGATGCTGCGCACGGTGCCCTTGGCTTCGGTCGCCGCGGCGCTGGTGTCCTCGGTCACGGCGCCGAAGGCGCCGAACAGGACGTTGGTCGCCGAGCGGTTCATGGCGCGGCACATGAGCAGCGACAGCAGAAAGCCAGAGGTGCCGTCGAGCGAGCCGGTGACGATCTGGATCTTGTTGGCCAGCACGAAGCCCATCGCCGCGTCAGCCAGGCCGCCGTACGAGTTGAGCAGCGCGATCACCACCGGCATGTCGGCGGCGCCGATCGGGATCACGAGCAGCAGGCCGAAGCCGAACGCCATCAGCACCATCAGGTAGAAGAGCGGCGTCGCCGCGCTGCTGACGATGATGTAGATCGCCGACAGCACGATTACCGAGAACAGGCTCATGCTGATGATGTTCTGGCCGCGGTAGGTGATCGCCTGGCCGGGCAGCAGCTCTTGCAGCTTGGCGGCCGCGACCAAGCTGCCGGTGAAGGTCAGCGCGCCGATGATGACCTCGAAGTTGAGCGCGACCAGCGTCGGCGCACCGAGCTCGAGGCCGCCGGAATAGCGGATGTACTCCGAGATGCCGACCAGACAGGCGGCCAGCGCACCGAGCGAGTGCGACAGCGCGGTGCGCTGCGGCACGGCGGTCATTGGAATGCTGAGACCCATCCAACCGCCGACACCGGCGCCGATCACCAGCCCGAAGAAGATCCACACGTAGGTGACGATGTGGTGGTGGAACAGCGTGCCGACGACGGCGAGCACCATGCCGTAGGCGGCGAGCAGCATGCCGGCGCGCGCGTACTTCGGCGAGCTCAGACCTTTGAGACCGAGCACGAACATGATCGCCGAGAGGATGTAGGCGTAGCGCAGCATCGAATCGGCCGCGGCGCTGAACGGCTCGCCGGCCGGCTTGCTGGCCAAGACGCCGATGATGAGCAGCGCCGTCACCGCGATGGAGCCGCCGAGCGCCTGGCGCTCGATGCGACGGCGCGCGTGGGCCTGCGCCTCGTCCGCCGTCTTGAACATGCGCAGCATGCGGTCGGTGATGAGGAAGCCGCCGAAGGCATTGGTCGCCGACGCCGTCACCGCGAGGAAGCCGAGCAAGCGGCACAGCCAGCCGTACGGCACGCCGGTGTAGTCGCCGCCCGCCACCACCAGCGAGCCGACCAGCGAGATGGCGGCGATGGCGTTGGTCGCCGACATCAGCGGCGTATGCAGCAGCGGCGGGACCTTGGTGATGATGTGATAGCCGAGGAATCCGGCCAGGAAGAAAATGTAGAGACCGACTTCGAGCTCAGTCGTCATGCCGCTCGCTCCGCCAATGCGGCCTTGACCGCTTCGTGCACGATTTCACCGCCGTGCGTGATGCACGCGCCTTTGACGACCTCGTCCTCGAAGTTGAGCGCTAGCGCGCCGTCCTTCGAGACCATCTCGCGCAGCAGCTCGCTGACGTTGCGCGCGTAGAGCTGGCTGGCGTGCACCGGCATCGTCGCCGGCAAGTTGGTCGGCCCGTGAATGGTCACACCGTTGGCGACGACCACCTCGTCGGGCTTGGTCAGCTCGCAGTTGCCGCCGGCTTCGGCGGCCAGGTCGACGATCACCGAGCCGGGCTTCATTCCCGCCACGGTCTCCTTCGTGATCAACCGCGGCGCCGGACGGCCGGGCACCAGCGCCGTGGTGATGACGACGTCGTATTCCTTCGTCTTCTCCGCCAGCAGCTCCTGCTGGCGCTTGGCCTGCTCCGGCGTCAGCGCTTTGGCGTAGCCGCCCTTGTCCTCCGCGTCGCTCACGCCGAGATCGAAAGCGAGAAACTTCGCGCCGAGGCTCTCGATCTGCTCGCGCACCGCGGCGCGCACGTCATAGCCCCACACCTGCGCGCCGAGGCGGCGCGCCGTGGCGATCGCCTGCAACCCGGCGACGCCGGCGCCCATCACCAGCACGCGCGCCGCGAACACCGTGCCGGCGGCGGTCATCAGCATCGGAAAGAACTTGGCCAGCGACTCGGCGCCGATCAGCACCGCCTTGTAGCCGGCGATGTTGGCCTGCGACGACAGCGCGTCCATCTTCTGCGCGCGGCTGATGCGCGGCACCTGCTCCATGCCGAAGCTGGTGACGCGCCGCGCCGCCAGCTTGTGCACCAGCTCGGGGCTGGTCAGCGCCTGCAGGAGCGCTATCAGGACGACGCCGTCGCGCAGCTGCTCGGCCTCTGCCAAGGTCGGCTTCTGCACCTTCAAGACAACGTCGGCCTGCCCATACACCGCCGCCGCATCGACGATCCGCGCGCCGGCGCGCGTATACGCGTCGTCGGCATGGAACGCGCCGGCGCCGGCGCCGGCCTCGACCAACACCTCGAGCCCGCTTTTCACCAACGCCGTCACCGCCTCCGGCGTCAGCGCTACGCGCCGCTCGCCGGGGGCGACCTCTCGTGGAACCGCAATCTTCACTGGAGCCCCCTCTCCGGACGGAGAACCCGAAGGCTATAGTGCGAGTCGCGCTTTGGCTGCAATACACGAGGCGCATCGCGCCGCGCCCGACAACGACCTCACCGGAGACGCATGCCGCGCGATCGCCTCACGAGCGGCAAGCCTCGCCTTGCCGACCGCGTTCAGCGCAGGTGGCAGCTGGCGCAGGCTTCGCTGCCGGCGCCGATGATCGGCGGGTCGTTGGTGGGATCGGCGTCAGCATAGAGCGCCGCGCGCTCGGCGGCGTGCGCGATGCGATCGTCGAGCGCGGCTTTGAACGACCATGTCGCCGTCTCGGGAAAGAGCGAGGCGAGGTGGTACCAGCTCTGCGCATGCGCCGGGTCGCCGGTCTTCACGAACAAGTCGCCGAAGAGCGTCAGCGAGCCCTGCAGGTTGCGCGGCGCAAAGCCGGCATTGGCGCACAACTCGGGCTGCGTGGTGACGCACGCCAACGTCGCCGGATCGGACAGGTAAGCGGAGACGGACGCGAACGCATCGCCGAACTGCGGATCGCCCGGCGGCAACACCTGCAGGACCGGAATGAAGTCGAAGATGTTGAAGAAGCCGTTGACCTCGAGCGAGCGGCGCAAATCCGCCAAGCCCTGGGCGCGCAGCGTCGTATCGTTCTCGACCACCCCCTGTAGAAACAGGCCGGCGGCGGCAAAGCCCGGCACGCGCGAATCACCGGTGGCCGTGACGTCGTTCCACAACAGCGGCAGCGCGCTGGCGAAGGCGGCGTTGGAGGCGACCAACTCGGCGTGCGCTTCGGGCGTCGACTGGTCGACGCGCACGACGCGCTGGCCGAATCGATAGAGGTGCAGCATGGCGATGAGGAAATAGGAGCGCCCGTCGCTCGGGTCGCGCGCGACCGCCTGCTGCAAATGCGTCAGCGTCGCTTGCTCGTCGTCCTCGCTGCCCGCATCGCCGGTCAATACGTCCCAGAATCCCGCCTCGCCGGCGGCGGCCAACGGCGACGGCCGGCGGCTGACCACCGCGTGCGCATCGTTCTGCGCGAAGTTGTGAAAGCGCGCCCGTAGCGTGCGCTCGCCGATCGTCAGCTGGGCCTGCAGATACGCCACCGGTCCGCCGATCGGGGTGAAGCCCGGCCCGCCGATGTCCAGGCGCAGGCCGCGCCGGCTGTAGCGGATCGAGCGCACCGTGCCGCCGGGATCCGTGTAGCGATATCCGGCGCCGTAGGCGGTCCATTTAGCGCAATCGAGATCGACGTGCGCCAGGACGCTGTCGCGCACGGTCGACTGCAGATAGGCCTCGATCTCGACCGCCGACGTCGCCGGACAGGTCGGCGGGCTCAGTGCCTGCAGCGCGCGGTCGGCGCCGACGCTGACGGTGCCACCGTTGCGCGCCGGGTCGGCGATGTTCTTGAAACGCGCCACCTTGCCGAGGGTGAGCACCTCGAAACCATGTGCCGCCGGCGGCGCCGCCGCAGCGGCGAGCGCGATCGGCAGCGCCCACGAACGACAAAGGCGCAGCAACAGACTCTGCATGAGACTCCTCGTAGGGCTTTGACCAACAAATCGCCGTCAGTGGGCAGCGATCAGCCGGAGGAAGGCCCAAGGGACGCGGGCCCTGAGCTGGCTGATCGCTGACGGCATCCTTAAGGCAGAGCTCCCTCTTCGATCACGTCCCGGACGTACGCGCCGCGGCAGCGCGCGCCGGCAGCAGTCGTGCCCTTCCCCTACGGTGCCGAACGGTTGTTTTACAAGCCGGTGAGAGCCCTCGCAGCGTCAGCGCGGATTGGCTGGCACTTGCCCACCAGTCGGCGGCTCGGACGATGCGCAGGCGCCTGTTACACACCGCAGAGGTGACGCCGATAACAGACGACCTGCTGGCGGGGCTCGGCCGTCCAACCGATGCGCCGCGCCAT
>Ga0265314_10002555_pt1 | contig 18508 bp, 14 predicted proteins | sample 4126metaG_FD_203106 | JGI IMG/M metagenome (GOLD analysis project Ga0265314, IMG submission 203106) | Rhizosphere microbial communities from Carex aquatilis grown in University of Washington, Seatle, WA, United States - 4-1-26 metaG | ecosystem: Host-associated > Plants > Roots > Rhizosphere >... | reverse complement strand
TTGTTGGCGCCGCGTGAAAAACCCATCTTGTACCACTCGATGACCAGGCGGCGCGTCGGCGCAACACCGTCCACAAACCAGAAGATTCCGCTGCCGCTTCCTGTAGAGAAGCGCAGGTCGTCCCAATAGGCGAAGTACGCGTTGTCCGGGTAGCCTGATGTCGGGATAGGCTGATTGTCGGTGTCGTTACACGGATTGGGCGTCTGCGGGAAGACCTCCGGCTTGTCCCAGCTTGCGAAGCCATCGATGTGAACGTAGAGCGGAGCGGCCTGTGCGTGAACCGTGCCGTAGTATTCGAAGGCGAAGGGCATCGGGATGATACCGTAGCCGTTGTCAGGCTTGCTGGGGCAGAAATCTGTAATCACCAGCGGCGTACCGCCCGCGTTCGCCGGAATCAACGTGTCCGCGCCAGCCGTGCCCGTGTAAACCGGCGGATCTCCGTCAGCCAGACCGAACGGTCCGATGTTCGGATCGATCACCACGGGATAAGCACGCGCTGGATCGCCCAGCCATTTGCCCGCGGTGACGATTGAGAGCTTCACGCCGGCGTCGTCAAATTCAAAGCGGTACGAGCAGTGCACCGCCGCGCCAAGATTCGCCGGCTTCGCCTGCTTGTCGGCGTCGAGCGTGCCATCGGTCATTACCGACGAATCGTACGCCACCGGCGAGCGCAGGTTAAAGACCACATTGCCTTTGTTGTTCTTGAAATGAACATCGTTCTTCGTCGTGTAGTTGCCGGTGATCTTCGTCTTGCCGTCCCACATTGTCAGATCGTTGCTCATCTGCAAGCGGCCGGTGTAGGCGAGGCCCTGGCTGCGATTCAGAATCGACGGGCGTTCGCGCAGGATGATGTCGTGTTCGAGTCCGCCGTCGGGGCGGATGGTCATGCGTTCATCGGTCTGCGAATAGGTCTCGGGATAAATCACGCGTCCGCCTTTTTGCAGCGTGGCGTGCGACGATGCCATCTTTCCCAGCACCGCGAAGGTCTGGTCGCCATGCAGAAGTTCCTGCGTCTGCGGAATCCAGCGCACGAAGGCGTTGAATTCATGCGGCGCGCGATGGAGAACGCCTTCGGCATAATCCGTGGCGAGCAGATGGGTCATGCGCGCGTTCTCATTCTGCACGCCGCCATCGACGAGATGAAACTCGCGATCGACGAAGCGCGTAATGAGCGGCTCCTGCTTATTGGCAGCCGAAGTTTTCGCAGGCAGCGAGACCTGCGCGATCGGCGCAGGATTTTCCGTTGCGGGCGCGGCCGGATGTTTGGCCACAGGTGACGAAGCAGAAGGGAAGAGCAGTCGCCCAATCCCCAAAGCCAAACTGAACGCCAAAACCGACTTAAGAACTAATCGGCTATGCATGGTTTACGCCCTCCCACTCAAATGACCGCCCATTCAGCGCTCATATGAGCTACTTTTCCCGCAAAAAGGAAAAAACCTGAAAAGGTTATCTCCGCCATTATCCCAAATCCTGCAAATCGTTCAATGCGAAAAAACATAAATAGTCTATCGCACTGAACCTGGACTCATTTTCGAGAATTAGTGCTTGCTTTCCGACAACAAGTTTACTCGCATGTGCAAATCCTGTTAGGATTCATTGTACGCTCGGTATCCACGTGTTCCGAAACTGTAACTTACTGTACTGTAGTACTCTAGACGATGTTGCAGACATTTAACTGCTCAAATTTTAGGTTGCACGACGACTTGCACGGGGTGCAACAAAATGTAACAAAAAACGCGATCGGAAATACGCGCCATTTTTCGATAAACAGTTTACGCTGAACTGGAACCGCTCAGATTAGCCAACTTTTCGGCGGATTGGCGAGTGAAGAACGATGATTCAGAAATTCGCAGAGCGCCCCAGGGTTTTACTCCGCAACTTCGATAGAACCGGCGCTTTTCAAATTCTGCGCTGCCTTAACCAGCCTTAGACATCGGCTGCGACGTCGCGCGGAACTTTACTTGAGCATAATATAAGGAGAGCGAGCTCGGGCCGATGCGGCGGCGCTTTTAAAGCAGCTCTGTTCAATAACGCTCAATCTGATCAATAATCCTGATCGCCAATAAGCATGTTTGCTCGTTATTCCACTCAAATAGCCACTCCGACAACTGGCTTGCGCCTTGCTCACATCATCCTATTCAATTTCACTAATGGGGAGAGCACACCGCATGAATTACATTGTCGCAGTCGTTCAGCCGCAAAAACTGGAAGCCGTTCGCCAGGCGTTATTGGCTGCCGGAGTGCACGGCATTACCGTTTCCGACGTGCAAGGCTACGGCCGCCAGAAGGGCCATACCGAAGTTTACCGCGGACATGAATACACGGTGAATTTCGTGCGCAAGGTCAAGATCGAAGTTGCCTGCGACAAGAGCGTCGTCGAGAAAGTCGTGGCTGCCATTGCCACGGGCGCGAAGACAGGCGAAGGAAAGATCGGCGACGGAAAGATCTTCGTCATGGAACTCACCGACGCCGTGCGCATCCGCACTGGCGAACGTGGCGCCGAAGCGCTGTAAAGAGTTTACCGCGAGCCACCGATAGTCCACGCAACGATGCAGGTCTTTGTGCCTGTGTCGTTGCGTGGTTTTACGTGTGTGTAATCGAGCCGGCGCATACAGCCGGCTTTTTGTTTTACCTGCATCCACTTTTCGTTAGAACTGTCCGCCCATGGTTGACACTCCAGTTGCAGATCTTCACTCACATACCACGGCCTCCGACGGCGAACTCTCTCCCGAGCAGCTCGTTGATGCGGCCGCGGCCAAAGGCCTGCAGGCGCTTGCCGTCACCGATCACGACGCCGTCGCCAGCGTCCCGCGTGCGATTGAGCACGGAAAAACGCGCGGCATCGAAGTAATCTCCGGCTGCGAGCTCACCGTTTACCAGGGCAATATCGAATTGCATATGCTCGCGCTCTTTGTCGATCACAACGCGCAGGCATTCGTCGCGCTTCTCGAAAAAATGCAGATGCATCGCCGCCAACGCGCGCTGGCGATGGCCGCGAAACTCCGCGACTCCGGCATTGCACTGGACGATGCAGATATTCTCGAGGCTGCCGGCGGCGCGGCGTCGATCGGCCGGCCGCACGTCGCCGCAGCGTTAATCAAGCGCGGCCACGCACGGACCATCAATGCCGCCATCTTGAATTTTCTCCGAGAAGGCAAGCCCGGCTATGTTGAAAAGTTTAAGCTCTCGGCGGCCGAGGGCTTCCAGGCCGTGCACGCCTCCGGCGGCGTGGCGCTGCTCGCGCATCCGGGCATCCGCCCGCACGACGAATTGATCTCGCCGCTCTTTCATCTCGGAATGGACGGAGTCGAAGCGATCTACCCGTCGCACTCACCGGTCAACCGGCGCTTTTATACCGGACTGGCGAGGCGCTATGAGAAATTGATCTGCGGCGGCAGCGATTATCACGGCCCGCGCGTGCGTCCGAAGACCCAAGTAGGCGACGCCGGCGTCGACCGCGCGACGCTCGAAGCCCTGCGCCGCAAAGCGCAGAGTTACGCGACGAATAATGCATAAAACGGCGCCGGGCGCAAAGCTGTCTACGCAATATGAATTATGCATAACCGGTTTGATTGCGTCCGTGCGCGATTGTTATAAGATAGCGCACGTGTGTTTTGACGCGTCGTGAAATCGGAGTCCTATTGTGGCATTCGGCGATTTTTTTAAGAAAGCGAAGCAAACCGTAGTCGGGCTGGCTAAGAAGGCCAGCGACACGCTTGTGCTGGGCGTGCAGAAGACTGCCAAGGTCTTCCGCAGCGGCCTCGATTTTCTCAAGGGCCGGCGGATGGACGAGGAGAACGCGGAAAAACTCCGCGACGTTCTCATCCAGGCTGATGTTTCGCCCGTCATGGCCGATCAACTGGTCGAAAAAGCGCGCGATGCATTCAAAGATCATGTGATCGAAAGCACCGACGAGGTGCTCAAATTTCTCAAGACCGCCATCAAGGCCGATTTTCCACCGCAGGAGAGCGCCCCGATTTTCGCTCCGGTGGGCCAGACCACGGTGATCCTGATCGTGGGCGTGAACGGATCGGGAAAAACGACGTCGATCGCCAAGCTCGCGCATCGCTACAAGACGGAAGGCAAGAGCGTGCTGCTGGCGCCGGCCGATACCTTCCGCGCCGCGGCAGTGCAGCAATTGATTACCTGGGCCGAGCGCATCGGCGTCGATTACATTCCGGCTAATCAGGGCCAGGACCCCGCGTCCGTTGCCTATCAGGCCGTTGAGAAGGCAATCGCCAAAAACTTCGATTTGGTGATCGTCGACACCGCTGGCCGGTTGGACAACAAGAAAAATCTGATGGACGAACTTGAAAAAATCACGCGCGTCATCAAGAAAAAACTCTCCGGCGCGCCGCACGAAGTCCTGCTGGTTCTCGACGGAAACACCGGCCAGACCGCCGTGCGCCAGGCCAAAAATTTCGAGCACACCGCCGGCGTCACCGGGCTGATCATCACGAAACTTGATGGCACCGCCAAAGGCGGAGCGGTGATTTCAATGCGCGCCGAAGTCGACCTGCCGGTGAAATGGATCGGCCTGGGAGAAAAGATGACCGACCTCGAGCCGTTCGACGCGGATACGTTTGTGGATGAAATCTTTAAAACCGAGTAACGCTATGAAGAGGCGAGACGTAGTCACAAATTCGAATCTCGAATTTCGAACTACGACACTTATTCAAAACAGAAGATTTCAAATTCTCCAAACGAGCGGGTGCAAGATTTTTTTCGGCGCCCGATCGTTTGAAGTTTTGTCGTATTGTCTGTTTCGATTTTGCTTCGAGTCTATGACTGCCGGATGTGCGATATGAGCCACGACCTCCATATGAACGAAGCCGTCCGCCTTGCCGCACAGGGCCTCTCCCGGGTCAGTCCTAATCCGATGGTCGGCGCAGTCGTGGTAAAAAATGGCGAGATCGTCGGCCGCGGCTGGCACAAAGAATTCGGCGGCCCGCACGCGGAAGTTTTTGCGTTGCAGGAGGCCGGCGAGAACGCCCTCGACGCGACGCTCTATTGCTCGCTCGAGCCCTGCAACCACACCGGCAAAACGCCGCCCTGCACCCAAGCGGTCATTCGCGCCGGGATTTCGCGCGTGGTGCTCGGCGCGCGCGATCCCAATCCGCTCGCATCGGGCGGAGTGGATGCTCTGCACGTGGCCGGCATCGAGGTTATCACGGGAGTTTGCGAGGAAGCCTGCCGCCAGCTCAACGCGCCGTTCTTCAAATTCCACGCGACAAAGTTGCCGTTCGTCTCACTGAAATGGGCGATGACAGCCGACGGCAAGATCGCCACCGCGAGCGGAAATTCGAAGTGGATCTCCGGGGAGGCTTCGCGCGCGTTTTCGCACCGTCTGCGCGTGTCGCATGACGCCGTGCTCGTCGGCATCAACACGCTTCTCGCCGACGGCGCGCGTTTGACGGCCAGAATCCCAGATGTCAAAGCTGCGGTACATCAGCCTCGCCGCGTGATTCTCGACTCGCAGGCGCGTACGCCGCTCGACGCGCCTCTCTTTAAGGAGAGTGCAGGCGGCCCGGTCGTGATCGTGGTGAAATCGAGCGCGCCCGGCGAACGCGTCAAAGCCCTGAGTGACGCCGGCGCGACGATTCTTCGCGTCGAATCAAACGAGCCGCGCATCTCCATGCGCGAGGCGTTGATGGAGCTCGCGAAAATCGGCGTGCTGTCCGTGCTCGCGGAAGGCGGAAGCAGCGTTCTCGGATCGCTCCTGGACGCGAAACTCATCGATCGCGGGTTCATTTTCATTTCTCCCATTCTGATCGGCGGCGAAGACGCGAAGCCGGCGATTGGCGGACGCGGCGCGACGACGATAAGCGCTGGAATTCCATTGCGCTCGCCGAAGGTGCGGTGGTTTGATAACGACGTGCTGCTCAGCGGCGCTTTGAGCGACTGGACGTGGCGCTGTCCGGACATGGAATGACCGCCGTTCGGTTACCGATGCTTGATTTATTTCGCGCAGGAAGGTATCGTTTGGTTTTGCGCTAGGAAGGCTCGCGCTGGAGACTTCACGATGGCCGACAAAAAGAACGATCCTCACGCCATTAAACCGAACAACAAGATTCCGTTCATCGCCGGCGGCATGATTCTGTTCGCCATGGCCTGGCTGGTCTATTCGGCCAATCCGGGCCGCATGATTCGCGAAGAAACCGAGCAGGAAAAGAAAGAGCGTGTTTCCGCGGAAAAAGATTCTGAAGCGATGAAGAAGTCCGCCGCTCGCCAGGCTGAAAAAGAAGCCAATCGCGTCAAGTAGTCCGAACTGACCGCCCGCCAGCTCATTGGAAATCGAGACCATGGCAAAAAAGCGCAAGGCCGCGAAGGCCAAACCGGAACCGGACGCCGAGGTTGAGGTCGAGAACGAAGATCGCGATCCCTTCGAAGGTCCGAACGAATCCGCAAGCGAACAAGCCGCGCCAAAATCCGATACCGGCTTTTTCCGGCAATTGGGCAACGGTCTGAAAGCCGCTGGGCACGCCGCCGAACGCATGGCGCGCATGGGCGTGGGCGTCGCGGAACTCGAAAAACTCCGCCTGGAATTGAAAATGGCTTACGCCAAATTGGGTGAGACCATCATCAAGTGCTGGGATGCCGCGCCGGATATCGGCGTCGCGGCCAATGATCCCGCGGTCAAAGATCCAGTGAAAGCCGTGAAGGATCTGCGCCGACGCATTCGCGAAATCGAAATCAAGATCAAGACGCTTCAGGCCAAAAACTGAGCGCAACCTGCGCCCGGTTTGTTCTTCGCAGTCACGCTATCGACAGTGAATTCAACACGCGTTCCAGCTCAGGCTGGACCTGTTCCATCGTGGCCCAGCGTGGACCGCTTTCGGCGGGTGTTGCGACCGGCGCTGGATTGCGCAGCAGGGCGAGACCGATGCGCCGGATCAAACCGCTGTCCTGCGCCGGAGCGGAGCTTTTCTGATTTTCGCCGGCATCCCGTTTGTGTTTCAAGCCCATCAGGCGTTGATAAAGTTTTGTGATCGTTCCGCGATCGTGCACGCTCAGTTGCGCATGAGTGCTCTTGATGACATCGCGCAGAATTCGCGCAAAGGCGATCACGTCGTCGAAGTACGAGGGTTGGTATGCGCTGAACGCCGCGAGTTGCTCATCGGTCGGAGTCTGACGCTGCGATTTCGCCAGCGCCGCCAGATGGGCAAGACGCCGCTGGTGATGCATGTAGCGGTAGGTGCCGTTGTACCAGTAAAAACTATTGTGAACATTTCGCAGCCAGCCACGGCCCCAGGCCGTCTGCTGCCAGAGCGCCTGGCCCAGATCGAAAACCACCGGCGCCTGGCGTTCGTCCGCGGGAATGTAAATGTTCGACGGTTTCAAGTCGTGATGAACAATGCCGCATTTGTGCGCATAAACGAGCGATTGGCAGATCCCGCGAAGGATGTTCATGACATGGTGCCGCGGCATCATCGGGCCGAGATACAGCCTTTCAAAAAGAGTCGTTCCCGAAGCCTCAGATTCGTGAGTGTCGAAGGGACGCATGCCGATTGACAGGCTTCCATCGGAGAGCACATATACCCACAGCAACGTCGGCCAGTCGAGCCGCACGCGATCGCCCATCGTTCCCTTGGCGTCAGCGATGCGGTTGAGATGCAGCATGTGCGCGATCTCGCGCATCGAACCGTGCGCGCTGGCTGGATTGATGACTTTGACCACGTGGCCGCGCGTGAAATAAACGGTGCCTTCGCCGCCGCGGCCCAGTTCAGTCAGCCCTTTTTCTTCAAGGAACTGGTTGAGGTCCTGCGCGTGGATCAGCACGTTTTCGGTGATGCCCAACTGCCGCAAGTAATGGCGGATAAAATCCGGTGTGAGCCGAAACGAGCTCGCCGGTGCAGGCGCGGGAATCGACGTCGTTTTCGGGTACGCGCTGCGGGCGCGGACGCCTTCAGAAATCAAACGGGTGGTCGGTTTTTCAGGCTTCATAGTGGTCGATGTCTCAGTACGAATAGTCCGGTTGCAAATTTACATCCACATCGAACGACTTCCAGTCGCAGGTTAGAAAAACCGCATTTTGCTCAGGTGCAACGAGCGAAATTGACGCGATCACAACAAAACCTGAACATTCCTGCGCCATGAACATCCCAATCCGGAGAACCGTTGTGTGAGTTCGGTGACATAGATTCCGCTCACGACTTGCTGGAAATGCGCCGATGCGATATTATCGGACCTGCTGAAACTTCGGTACTGTCCTTCCTCCGCGCCGGGCATTTTGGTGAATCCGTTGCCCCGTGTTGCCGATAACCATGCAGAGTCAGCCTGTGCGGTTTTCTGAACGGGAGGGGTTGGCCGTGGCCCAAAGCAGCGATAGTTCATTGGACATCAAGCCTGGCGCGCAAGGTTCTTCGAATTCGGAGAGCGCCGGGCCTGAAGCGACGGAAAGCAAAGGAGCCGTTCGTTCTATGCCTGGTAAGTCAAGCAACGCCGCCCTCGAACGCGCCAAGAGCGCCCCGCCTTCACCTAATGGCGATTCCGCGAAAGAAAAACCCGAAACCGCCAAGCGACCCTCCTATAAAGGAGCGACCGCGCAGGAAATGAGCGCCAAGCAGCGCGACATTTCGGTGGCCGAGTTTTTCCAGAAGAACCGGCACATGCTCGGTTTCGACAACAAGCGAAAAGCGCTGTTGACGACCGTCAAGGAAGCTGTCGACAACAGCCTCGACGCCTGCGAAGAAGCCGGCATTCTTCCGGATATCGAAGTGAAGATCACTGTCGCGCCCAACGGCGACGGCAGCATGCCGCCCACTCCGGCGCAGGCTGAGCGCTTCATTATTACGGTCTCCGACAACGGCCCGGGCATCGTGAAAGAAAACGTCGGCAAAGTTTTCGCGAAGCTGCTTTTTGGTTCCAAGTTTCATCGCCTGCGCATGAGTCGCGGTCAGCAGGGAATCGGCATTTCAGCGGCAGGAATGTACGGGCAGCTCACAACCGGAAAACCGACACGGGTTCGCAGCAAGATCAAAGGCAAACCCACGATTCACAATTTTGAAATCAGTATCGACACCAAGCGCAATGAGCCTGTCGAACACGAAACAAGCGATTTCAAATGGGACCCTGAAACGCTCATGGGCGTCAGCACCGAAAAGGGCGTGAAGCCCATCGCGTGGCCGCATGAACACGGCACATCTGTTTCGATCGAATTGACTGGCGAATACCGCAAGGGAAAGCAGTCGGTCGAAGAATACATTGAGCTGACCAGCGTTGCCAATCCGCACGCGTCGTTCACATACATTTCGCCGGAAAGCGAAAAGCCCGCCGTCTTTCCGCGTGGCGTCGATTACCTCCCTGATCCGCCGAAGGAAATCAAGCCGCATCCGCATGGCATCGAACTCGGCATGCTTCTGAAAATGCTGCAGGACACCGTCAGCCACTGGCTGAGTGGATTCCTGGCGAGCGATTTCTGCCGCGTCTCGACCAAGAACGCCGAAGAAATCTGCAAGACCGCAGGCCTTTCTCCGCGCGCCCGGCCGCGTGACATCGTTGGCCAGGAAGCCGAGCAGCTCTTCAAAGCGCTGCAAACCGCAAAGTTGATGGCGCCGCCGACGGATTGTATTTCGCCGATCGGCGTGGATGCGATCAAGGCCGGTTTGTTCAAAAGCATCAAGGCCGATTTTTACTACGCAGTGACGCGACCGCCCAAGGTGTACCGCGGAAATCCATTCGTCATTGAAGCCGGCATTGCTTACGGCAAGGGCGACGGCGCAACCGCCAAAGATCCGGCGCAACTCGCCGCTGAAGAACTGGAGCGGGCGGAAAAAGGTCTGGTGGAAGCCAAGGCTGAAGGCGAAGAGGACGACGAAGACGTCCAGCTCGCCGAAATCATCCGCTTTGCCAACCGCGTGCCGCTGCAATACCAGGCCACGGCCTGCGCCGCGTACAAATCGGTGCTGAAAACATCGTGGAAAAATTACGGCGTCCCGCAGAGCCGCGGTGCGCCGCCACAGGGGCCGATGACGATTTTCGTTCACATCGCCTCGGTCTGGGTTCCGTTCACCAATCAGGCCAAGGAAGCGATCGCCGAATACGACGAGATCATGGAAGAGATCAAGCGCGCTGTGCAGGATTGCGGCCGCAAACTGGGCATCTGGATTCGCAAGCGCCAGCACGCCAGGAACGAATTCGAGCGTCGCAATATCTTCCAGCGCTACATCGAGGAAGTCGCCGAGTCCTGCAAGAAGATCAAGGGCGGCAAACTCGACGCCGAGAAACTGAAGAAGCAGCTCCAGAAAATCGCCGAAGAAATCACCGGCGGCGAAGAGACCGAGCGGCTGCTGAAAAAGAACAAGGACAAAGACGAGGACGATCTGTCCGACGTCATCATCCGCACGGCAGACGGCGTGCAAGGCAACATTTCGCCGCTCGCGGCACAGGCCGCCGGCGTCGTTATTGCCCAGCAGCCTGAAGCGGCGCCTGCGACGGGTGAACTGATCGCCGGAGCGACCGAAAAGACGAAGAAAATGCGGCCGGTGCCTGAGAAGAAACTGGGGAAAGACGCCAAGGTGGAGAAGAAGCCGGATTCCGCGAAGAGCGAACCCAACCTGTTCGGCGATGACGACGCGCCGGCGCCCAAGGGCAAAAAGAAATAAGTGACGGCAGGTCTTCGGCACCAAATGAAAATGGAGACATGAAATGGTCGCAAAGAAAATAACAGCCGCCAAGCGCCGTGGAGCTAAAGAAGTCTCGCAACTGCTCGAGAGCCTTGCCGACACGGTGATCGCCGCGGCGAAGGCCGGCGATGAGCCCAAGTTCGATATTCCCGTGCGCTCACTGTCGAACGTGGACTTTAATAAGAAAAGCCGCATCATCGAAATGGGCAAGGCCAAGACCGCGCGCCAGTTTTTCAACCTGGGCATGGCCAAGAAATTCATGCAGACGATGATCGTGGCAGACGCGCTCACTGAACTGCAGCGCCAGGACAACCTCTCGACCAGTCTTCGCGAAATTTACTACCGCACCAAGCACACGATCAAAGGCACCAGCGAAAACACGTTCGACGACCAGGCCGAATCCGATCCGTGCATTGAAGATTTGGAAGTCACGCTGGCTCTTTTGCGCGAAGAATTGCATGTGCGCGCCGACGAACGCGGCTCGATCGTGGGCAACATCACGATCGTTGAAGGCGGCGACACCATCGATTGCACGCGCCAGGGTAAGGCCGGAAAAACGGTGCCCTCGATCGTGGAACCCGGCGAACTCGACATCAAAAAGTGCGACGCCGACTTTGTGCTGCTGATCGAAAAAGGCACGCAGTTCAGCCGCCTCTCCGAAGACAAGTTCTGGAGGAAGCACAATTGCGTGCTGCTGACCGGAAACGGCCAGCCGCCGCGCGGCATCCGTCGCCTTGCACGCCGGCTTCATGACGAATGGGATCTTCCCGTGTACCTGCTCGTCGATAACGACCCGTGGGGATATTACATTTACTCGGTCGTGAAACAGGGCTCGATCAATCTGGCGTTCGAAAGCCAGCGCATGGCGATTCCCGACTGCAAATTTATCGGCCTATCCAGTCGCGACCCCGAGACTTACGGACTTCCGCGCAACGTTGGCATCAAGCTGAATGAAAAAGACGTTTCACGTGCCAAGGAAATCATGGCCTACCCCTGGTTCCAGAAAAAAGAATGGCAGAGCGAAATCGCGTTCATGATCAAGTCGGGCCTGAAGTACGAATTGGACTCGTTGGCGAATAAAGATTTCCGCTATCTGACCACCGATTACCTCCCGCGCAAGTTGAAGGAAAAAGACTGGCTGGATTGATGTGTTTGTTGTCGACAGCGAACCGCCAATGAACGACGTTCATTGGCGGTTTTCATTTCGAAAAGCGGATTTCGTGGAGCGCCTATTGCTACTTAAAAGGCAGGTGCGAAACGAAAGGAAAAGCTAATTATGCGCAAAACCAAAGAGAACCTCGCCAAACCGCCGAACAAGGATTTCGCCGAATCGGTGGAAGCGCAAGAGACCGCGAACGAAGAGCACTACGAGCAGATCGGCGGCGAGAACGCGACCGAAGGGATGGGCTCGGGCTACGACGCAGATCAGCCGGAAGACAGCGACGAAGAAAAGCGGGAAGCCAGCGCGGATGGGCCGTTAACCGGAGATGTGGAAGATCCGCCCACGCAACTCAACACGGGGCGCGCACGCCGTAAGAAAAAGCGCAGTGTCACTCCGCCAAACAGCCCCAGCAACCACCGCGGAGCACGCTCGCCGAAGACGATTTGAGCGCATCATCGCACATATGGCTTGCCCAGCGCCGCGGGCGCGGCGCTGGTGCTGAAGCGGACGCAGAGCGCCACCAGCGTCAGCGCGTAGGGCAGCAGCTCCACCAGATTCGTTGGAAGATTCAGATTCGGGAATGCGTCGCGCGCGTAGAAGGCCGCGCCGAAAAAGAGACATGCCGCTGCGGTTCCAAACGATCCGTATCGACCGAGCACAACCGCCGCGAGCGCCACGAAGCCGCGGCCGCGCGTGCAGCCGTCGGCGAAACTTGCGGTCTGCGAGATCGTGAGAAACGCGCCGCCGAGACCGCCGAGAATTCCGGCGGCGATACACGCTTTCCAGCGGCATCGATCGACATTCACACCGCTGGCCTCCGCGGCGGCCGGATTTTCGCCGACGGCGCGAAGTTCGAGCCCGCGTTCGCTTTTTTCGACGTAAAACCAGATCAGCGGAATCAGCGCCAGCGCGGCCCACGTCACGATCGTTTGCGAAAAGAGCAGCGGTCCGAGCAGCGGAACATCGTGAAGCGACGCGGCGAGCGGCTGAAAGGTGGCCGAGGTCAGCGATTCCATAGGGTGCGCAGTCCGCAGCGCCTGGTTCAGCGTTCCGGTCAGTCCCAGCGCGGCGAGATTCAGCGCCATGCCGGTCACGATCTGATCGGTCGAAAATTTCAGCGCGAAGAGGGCGAAGAGAAACATCAGCGCCGCGCCGGCCAGCGGCGAGCCGCTCAGCCAGCCCGCGACAAAGCCGGCGAACGCGCCGCAGAGCATCACGCCTTCGATGCCGATGTTGATCACGCCCGAGCGTTCGAGGATCATCTCGCCCAAGCCGGCGAGCAGCAGCGGCGTCGAGATGCGGAGGATGGGTTCAAGCGCGGAGTCGCTCATGCAGAGTGCGTCCACATTATTGGAAATGAACGACGGACGCATGGGTGACGAAAAGGATTCTTGAAGTGCCTATGATTCTTGCCGCTATTGCACGGGCAGCCAACGGCAGGCTGCCCGTGGCACACACACGTCGCGCGAGTCGTGCGACGAACGAACTCAATCACGCGACGAATGAGGTGAATTACGCGACGAATGAGGTGAATCACGCGACGAACGTACTCAATCACGCGCCGAACGAACTCAACCACGCGCCGAACGAGCGGAATCAAGTGAGAACTCATGCGGCGGACTCCGTCACGGTCACCACATCGTTGCGTTTTTGAAAAACCTGGACGCCGCGCATCAAGATCGCGAGGATGATCAGGCCCTCAATTAAATGCACCACCCAGTACGAAACGCCGGCGCTGCCTTGCATCGATTTTGCGCCCACTTCAAGTCCCGCGAAAAGGACGGCCGCCGGCAGAACGCGCAGCGGCTGCAGGTTCGCCACCAGCGCCACGGCGATCGCCATGAAACCGTAGTCGGGATAGGTCGGGGTGGAACTCAGGTGCCACAGGCCGAGGACGCCGAGCGCTCCGGCGAATCCCGCCAGCGCGCCGGAGACGGCGAAACTCGCTAGTTGCAGCCGCTGGATGCGCATGCCCGAGGTGAGCGCGGCGACCGGATTCAAGCCCACGGCGCGCAACGCAAAACCGGCCGGTGTGTGAAAGAGAAATACGTGCGCGGCGCCCGCGGCGAGCAACGCGCCGAGCAGCACGGGATGGAAACTTGTCTCCCAGTTATGAAGTCGAAGCGGCTCGGCGAGAAAATCGCTTTTTTGTTCACTGCCCTGACCCTGAAGCAATGTTTTTGTGCTGAGAAAATAGCGCACCAGTTCGAGCGCGATGAAATTCAACATCAGCGTCGAGATCACGTCCGGAACGCCGCGCCACGCGCGCAGAATTCCCGCGATCAACGACCAGAACGCGCCCGCGAGCGCAGCGCCAAACAACACGACCGCGATGCCCAGGTATGATCCGCTTCCGAGCAGCGTTCCCGCTGCGCCCGTCCCGAGCGCCGCCGCCATCGCCGCACCGATGCGCGACTGGCCTTCGGCGCCGATGTTCAGCGTTCCGGCGCGGAAACTGATCGCGACGCCCAGCGCGTAAAGCGCCAGGATGGCCGCGCGCGTGCTCGTCGCCGCCAGCGCGGTGCGCGAACCGAACGCGCCGGACCACAAGGCACCGAGGGCCTCTCGCGGGTCCTGTCCGCAAAGACGAATCAGCAGCGCGAGTCCGATCAGCGTGCCGAGAACCAGCACGGCCAGCCAGATCAGGTCGCTGACGATCTTGTCGCGTGAAATGCGCGTTTCGTTCATGGATGAGCGCATCATCGCGTCGCGGTAGCGGCGGCGCAAACGAATTGTGGGAGGCCTTTCTTTACCACGAAGGCCACGAAGGAAGGCACGAAGAGCACGAAAAGGATAGGGAAGTCCGGAATTGCGGCGCACTTAACAAGCCGATTTCTTCAATTTCTACTTCGTGTTCTTCGTGGCGGCCTTCGTGATGAAAAAAACTCACGCCGCGCCGACCATGGCGCGGCCAACGGTGGGCTTGTCGACGCCGCGAGCACCGACTTCGACCAGCTTGCCTTTGTAGAGAACGGCGACGCGGTCGGCGAGCGCCAGGACTTCGTCCAGATCCGATGAAATCAGCAGCACGGCCGCGCGGGACTCGCGCGCGGCGGCGAGCAAGCGCGTGTGCACGTCCGCGGCGGCGCCGATGTCCAGGCCGCGCGTTGGATTACAGGCCAGGATCAGGCGCGGACCGCGGCTGAGTTCGCGCGCGACGATCACTTTCTGCTGATTGCCGCCGCTCAGCGCGTGCGCCGGAACGTCGGGGCGGGGCGGGACGACGCCGAATTCGCGCAGGCGTTCGTCAGCGGTCTTCGCCATCTTGGCGTGATCGAGGACGCGCAAGCCGAGAACCTCGCGCGAAAGCGGCGTGCGCAGAAACAGATTGTCCGACAGTGAAAGCTCAAGGATCAGGCCTTCGCGGTGGCGGTCGGCGGGGATAAAGGCCACGCCGGCTTCGCTGCGCTCGCGAACCGAATCGTTCAGGATCGAATTTCCGGCAAGATTCAGCACTTCCCCGCCGGATTTTGGCAGGGGCAACGTGCCCGCGATCACCGCGGCGAGTTCGGCCTGGCCGTTTCCTTCCACGCCGGCCACACCGACAATTTCGCCGGCATGCAGCCGAAGATTTTCGATGCGCAGTGCGCCGGGCAGGTCGACCGTGCGCAGTTCGAGGATCGTTTCCGATGCGGCGGAGGCCGGCGGCGAGGAGATCGGCAGATGCGGCAACTCGCGGCCGATCATTTTTTCGGCCAGCTGCGGCGGGGTGAGACCTTGCAGCGTTCCGGCAAAAACCGTGCGCCCGGAGCGCAGCACGGTCACATCGCTGGCGAGCGAGAACACTTCGTCAAGTTTGTGCGTGACGATGACGATCGTTCGGCCGCCTTGCCGCAAGGCGCGAAGAGTCTCGAACAGTTTCTCCACTTCGGGCGGCGCGAGGACGGCGGTCGGTTCGTCGAGCAGCAGGATTTTAGCGCCGCGCGAGAGCGCTTTCAGGATTTCAACGCGTTGGCGCAGTCCTACCGGCAGTTCGGACACGCGCGCGGCCGGATCGACGTGCAGGCCGGTTTCCGCGGCGAGTTTCGCCAGTTCAGTCTCGGCTTTTGTGCGATTGAAACGCCAGCCAAAAGGACTGGAACGCAGCCCCAGCGCCACGTTTTCGGCGACCGTGAGCGCTTCGGCGAGCAGGAAATGCTGGTGTACCATGCCGATACCGTGTGCGGCGGCGTCGAGCGGCGAGGCAAAACGGATGGGTGCGTCAAAGACGCTGATACGCCCTTCATTCGGCTGTAACAATCCGGAAACAACGTTGATCAGCGTCGATTTTCCAGCGCCATTTTCACCCACAAGGGCGTGAATCGTGCCGGGCTCAACACGGAAGTCGACAGCGGACAGCGCGGTGGTGCCTCCGAATCGTTTTGTAATTCCTTCGCACTTTAGAGCTGCCATTCGAGTTTCTTTTCAAAATGGTAAATGTAACTTTCGCCCACTGCGTAAATTTTCCTATTTGAAAATAAAGCACATGAGCCAACACCTGTTTTTTTCGTTCCCGAAATTCCCAGTGTTCCCAAGTACACCCATCCACGCGCTAACTATTGTGTCAATCGCGACTTAACATTCCTTTAGTGTAGTGGCATCACGCTTGCGCTTAGGGCGAGCCTTGGTTCGCGTGCTCTCAAGGATACTTATCGGAGGAGATCGATCGTGTCAACGACCCTAATCAATACGCCGAGCGAGAGCTCGACGCAACCCGCAGCGTTGGTGATGCCAGCTACCGTCGACGGGACCTTTGTGCCCTTGTCGAGCCTGCGACGTGGAGCCACCGTGTGGGGAATGGTGGGCGTCAGCGAAGCGCTGCGCAAGTTGCAGGACCGCATCCGGTCCGCTGCAACGAGCGATCTGTCGGTGCTCATCATTGGCGACACCGGGTCAGGCAAGGAGTTGGTCGCCAATGCCATTCACCAGGAAAGCCGGCGAAGTCAGCAGCGATTCGTCGCGGTGAACACCGGGGCGATTCCGCGCGAACTGGTCGCCAGCGAGCTCTTCGGCCACGTAAAAGGGTCGTTCACGGGAGCCTTGAAAGACCGCGACGGCCGCTTCGTTGAAGCCGACGGCGGCACGCTGTTCCTCGACGAATTGGGCACGATGGATTCACGCACGCAGATTGGCCTGCTGCGCGCGCTCGAACAGCGCGTGATCCAGCCCGTCGGATCGAGCCGCGAGATTCCAGTGAATGTGCGCATCGTTGCCGCGACGAACTGCAATCTGCTTAACGAAGTGAAGGCCGGAAATTTCCGTGAAGATTTGTATTACCGTCTCGAATCGTTCGTGATACCTGTACCGCCGCTGCGTTCGCGCCGCGAAGACATTCCGACTCTCGCAGCGCACTTTGCAGAAAAAGTGGCGCTGGAAGATGGGCGCGAAATCAAGGGTTTCACTCCGCAGGCTCTGCACGATTTGTGCTCATACGATTGGCCCGGCAACGTGCGCGAATTGCGCAACGCCGTCTCTCAGGCCGTCATTCTTTCCAGCACCGGCATTATCGATTCCTCTCACCTGCCCGATAAGCTATCAGCGGTTCGCAAGGCGCGTGAGACTGAAAACGTTGTGATCGCGACCGCGCCGGTTCCCGCGCCCGCCGCCGCGGTGCTTCCGCGACCGGACGCCAGCGTCCGCTCTGCCAGGTTGAGTGGTGCGCAGATCCAGCTCTCGCTGGAAACGGGCCTCGACGCAATGGTGGTGCAGATCATGCAGCGCACGCTGGAAGTGTGTAATGGAAACGTGACGCGCGCGGCGCAGATTCTGGGGATCAGCCGCAAAACGATCTACAACCGCTTGCGCACAGAGGGCATTGGCAAAGACCGCATGTTTGCAGATGGCGACGGGCCAGAAAATCTGCCGGTCCCGGTCACGCAACCTCAAGCTGGGGCAGTCATTGCGCCGCCAGTGCTGACCGCGCCACCAGCGTCGGTTCCGAGTGTGCCTCACCAGCCTGAAAATACGGTCTAAGTTCAAGTTGCTATTCACCAAGGCCGCTAATAAACTTGTCCTTTTAAACGTCCCTCTTTTAACAAAGAGGGCGTTTTTCTTAGGAGTGTGTCCCATGCGACAGGTGTCTACGTTTTTACTTCTGGCTGGATTGATGCTCGGTCTATCCGTTCGCAGTTTTGCCGCGGGCGCGAGCGCTGAAGAACTTCAGAAGCAGAATGATTTCAAGAAGGCGTACGCGACGTCAGACAAAGACGATCACATGAAAGCCGTGGCACTTCTTGACGGTTGCACCCATGAGAGCACCCGATCGCTGCTGGCAACCGTGATCCAGGTTGATCCGTACAAAGAAGTGCAGATCGAGGCGTTCAAAGTGTTGTCGCAGATGCCCGCGCGCGACATGAGCCTCGAGCAACTGATGGTCAGTCTGTTCAACGGCGTAAAGCTCAACGATGTCGACACGCGCATCGGACTTATCGGCGCGATGAAGAACTCGGAATTCAAATACTCGTTGATTGAAGCGGCGTCTGAATTTTCCAACCGGCTGCGCTATCCAGATCTGATCTCGAACAACGGGTACAACAACAACAACGCCAACAAAGGCGGGCTGATGAACAACGGCGACCCCAATGTTGCCATCCGCAAGATGCGCGCGGAATTTGAGAAATACCTCGAAGCCTACAATGCATTCACGAAGGCTGACATCAAGGCCACGGATAAAAACGCTCCGGCCATGCCCCGCACCTGGGTGGCGGCGAACCGCAACAAACTGATCACCGCCGACAAGGAA
>Ga0265314_10002554_pt1 | contig 18508 bp, 10 predicted proteins | sample 4126metaG_FD_203106 | JGI IMG/M metagenome (GOLD analysis project Ga0265314, IMG submission 203106) | Rhizosphere microbial communities from Carex aquatilis grown in University of Washington, Seatle, WA, United States - 4-1-26 metaG | ecosystem: Host-associated > Plants > Roots > Rhizosphere >... | reverse complement strand
CACGCTGCACTGGGAACAGTGGCAATGGGTGATGCTCGAATCGGCGGGCGCAGTGTCCTCGATCCTCACGCTGATGTTCTGGGGCTCGTTCAGCCATCGATTTGGAAATAAGAAGACGCTGAAATATACCGGAGCCATTATCTCGATCATTCCATTGCTCTGGCTGCCATCAACAAATTTCTATTACCTCGTCACCATCAACACGGTTTCGGGATTCTCCTGGGCCGGTTTCAATCTGTGCACGTTTAACTATATCCTCGAAGCGGTCTCGCCGCCCAAACGCGCCCGCTGCGTCGCCTATTTCAATCTGCTCGTGGGCATCGGCAGCTTTGCCGGATCGATGCTGGGCGCGTTTTTGATCAAGGCGTTGCCCACGACCATTTCGATCGGCTCGTGGTCGTACACTGCCGCCACGCCGTTCATTTTCGTGCTCGCTCTTTCGTCCACGACGCGGCTGCTGATGAACGTTTTCCTCGGCAGCGCGTTCAGCGAGCTGCGCCAGGTTGAACCGTTCGAGTTGAAAGATTTGACGTTTTATATTTCTGAAACGCGCGTCACCGGCAGCTTGCGCTTCGGCGCCATCGCCGATCCGTCCGAAGCGGATGACGAAAAAGAGATTTCGCCCGGCGACGATGGATTGCCATCATGATGTGCCGCTTCGTCCCGCTCGTGTTTGCGATCTGTCTCGCGACCTGCGGCGCCGGCGAAACGCGCACGCCCGTTTTTCCGCCGCCGCCGCGCCTGGCCATCACCGCGGAGGAACTCGCCGCGACGAAAGCACGCGCCGATTTCGTTCAAATGAAAGATGCGGCGCTGAAGGCTGCCGATCCGTTGGTCGAAAAACCAGTCGTGTTGCCCGACGGATTCGGCTCATGGGTTTTCTACTACGCCTGCGCGGACGACGGCACGCGCCTGACGATGGTCACGCCGGTTGATCACGAATGTCCGAAATGCCACAAGCACTTTTCCGACGAGCGGACGATCGCGGCGTATCGCGGGATTCTGCACAGCGAAGCGGAGCGCGCTGCGCTGAAACTTGCGTGGGCCTTTGCGTATTCTGGTGAAGAGAAATACGCCGCCGCGGTCAAACGCATCCTGCTGAAGTTCGCGGACGACTATCCGAATTATCCCGGCCGCATCGACCGCTGGAACCATCGCGGAATTTTTGCGCCGCTCGGCGGACGGCGACGCGTGCAGAGTCTCGAAGAGGCCGAAGGCGCTCTGCCCTTGTCCAAAGCTTACGATCTGACGCGCACATCGGCCGTCTGGAGTGACACCGAGCGCAAACATGTCGAAAACGATTTCTTCCGGCTGACGGCTGAGACGTTGCTGCGTTTTCCGATGAGCCTGGAGAATCGCCAGGCCTGGTACAACGCGGCGCTGATGGCGATCGGCTCGGTGCTTTCGGACGCGGCGCTCATCGACAAGGCGCTCAACGCGAACGGCGGTTTTTTCGATCAATTGCAGCGCGGCGTGGGCGACGACGGTTTCTGGTGGGAAGGCACGATGGCCTACCAGACCTATGTCGTCCAGCCGATGATCGAAACCGTCGAGATCGCGCGCCGCATGGGGCTGCAGCTTCAGGACAACGCGCGCTTCAAGTCGCTGCTCGCCAGTCCGCTGCACGCGATGTACCCAGACGGAACGTTTCCTTGCGTCAACGACAGCGATCCGGCAAACATCCATCTGTTTGATGCCTCGTTTGAATGGGCGTGGAGAACGTACAAAGATCCGCTTTTCGCCCAGGCGCTCGCCTTTGGAAATCCGGCGAAGCTCACGGAACTTCTCGGCCCGGATGCGAAACCGGCGAATCCAGCCGATGAACAATCATGCGACCTCGCCAGCGTCGGATTGCTTTTTCTGCGCGCGGGAAAAGGGAGCAATGCCGTGTGCGTCGTGCATCATTACGGTTCGCCCGGCGGAGACGCGACCGGTCATGGGCATTGGAACAAATTGAATATCACGCTTTTCGCCAACGGCCGCGAATGGCTCGCCGATATCGGCCGCATCGGTTACGAGCACAAGGAATACAAAACGTGGGCCAAGCGCACGATCGCGCACAACACGCTGACGCTCGATCAGGCCGACCAGCGCGTGAACAGCGGCAAATTGCTGTGGACGAAAAGTGGCGAAGATTTCTCAGCGAGCGCATCGGAAAGCACGGAGTCTTACGCGAATTCCACACTGCGGCGATTTCTTTTTTTGACGCCGACGATGCTGATCGATGTGTTCGACGTCAAGACCGATCACAAGGCCACGCTCGATCTGGCCGCGCACGCAATCACAGAGCCGGTTGTGCCCGAGGATCCGACTCCGCCGCAGTCCAACGCGTCACTCGGCACGGACAACGGGTACCAGCATCTCAAAGACATACGTGCGTGGTCGCCCGCCGGGAATTCACGCTGGAGTTTTCCCACAGGGAAAGATGGCCCGGCGCTTTTTGTTCTGCTCGCCCATTCGCCGAACGAACAGGTGTTCGCCGCGAGCGGCATCGGTTATCGGCCGGATCAAAATGCGCCATGCCTGATCCGGCGCCGCTCTGCGCAGGAAACGCGATTCGCGTCCGTCTACGATCTGTCGGGAAAAGGCGTCGCGGTGAAAAAGATTGTTTCGCGCGAGGGCGATTGGCCGCACGTCATTGTCACTACGAATGAGAAAGTCTACGACGTTCAGTTTTCGCGCGAAGGTGTTGTCGTTTCTCATCCCGTGGCCGGCGAATAAGCTGTTGGGTTCATCGATAAAGGAAATCGACATCATGCGCCGACGGATACTTTTCGCCGCGTTTCATTTTCTGATCTCCAGTGCAATCTGCGCAGAAACCGGGATAGATGTGCCGCCGCCAATGGCGACTGCGCCCGACGCCATTCGAGTTGCCAAGGGTTTCAAAATCGAGCTCCTCTACAACGTTCCCAAGGATCGAGAGGGATCCTGGGTCAGTTTGTGCGTGGACCCGAAGGGCCGCCTGATTGTCTCCGATCAATATGGCGCGCTGTATCGCGTGACGGTTCCGCCCATTGGCGGCAATGCGGCGGATACGAAAGTTGAAAAAATCAACGTCGATCTCGGCGAAGCGCAAGGCTTACTCTGGGCGTTCGATAGTCTCTATGTTGTAGTCAACAAGAGTTCTAAATACCCGAGCGGCGTCTATCGCGTGCGCGACACGAATGGCGACGATCAGCTCGACTCGGTCGAGACGCTGCGTCTGCTCGAAGGCGCTGGCGAGCACGGCCCGCACGGAATCGCGCTCGCACCCGATGGAAAATCCCTCTATCTCGTTGTCGGAAACGGAACCAAGTTGACCGATGCCGGCGTATCGCGAGTGCCGCGCATCTGGAGCGAAGATCATCTTTTGCCGCGCATGTCGGACGGACGCGGATTCATGAAAGATGTTCTCGGGCCGGGCGGCTGCATTTATAAAATCGATCCCGACGCAAAGAATTGGGAGCTCGTCGCCTGCGGATTCCGCAATGAATACGACCTCGCGTTCAATCACGAAGGCGATCTGTTCACGTACGATTCCGACATGGAGTGGGACATGAATACGCCATGGTACAGGCCCACGCGTGTCTGCATGGCTCCGAGCGGCGCAGAATTCGGCTGGCGCAACGGCACGGGAAAATGGCCGCCTCACTACGCGGACACGCTTCCGGCAATCGAATATATCGGGCCGGGTTCGCCGACGGAAATGTGCTTCGGCTACGGCGCAAAATTTCCGGCGAAGTATCAGAACGCACTCTTCATCTGCGACTGGAGCTACGGAAAACTTTACGCGCTGCATTTATCGCCGGACGGCTCGTCGTACAAAGCCGAGCGCGAAGAATTCGCCGCAGGTTCGCCGCTGCAGCTCACCGACATCCTCATTCACCCCGACGGTGCAATGTATTTCACGATCGGCGGACGCCGCACGCAGTCCGGTCTTTATCGCGTGAGCTACGTGGGCACCGAATCCGCCGTGTCGGCGATTGCCAAGATGCCGGGCGACGCGGATCGCGAGGTGCGCCGTTCGCTCGAAGCCTTTCACGGCCGACAGGATCCGAAGGCGGTTGACGCCGCGTGGAAATATCTTGGAGACAAAGACCGCTTCACCCGCTGGGCCGCACGCGTGGCGATTGAGCATCAGCCTGCCGCCGAATGGCAAGACCGTGCGCTGAAAGAGACCGACGCGCAGGCGTCGATCACGGCATTGCTGGCGCTCGTTCGCGTGAGCGCGCGCGACACTTTTCATCGAAAGCCGACGGATACTCCGCTTGTTCCCACGCTGCAATCCAACGTGCTCGCGGCGCTCGATCGCCTGAATTGGGCGCAACTCAGCGAGACGCAACGTCTGGAAATGCTGCGCGTTTACGGACTGGCTTTTATCCGCCTCGGACCGCCCGATGGCGCCACGGCTTCGACTTTGATCGCGAAGTTCGATCCGCACTTTCCTGCGCAGTCGCGGGAACTGAACGCCATGTTGTGCGAGATGCTTGTTTATTTACAGGCACCGAGCATGGCTGCGAAGACGACAGCGTTGCTCGGATCGGCGCCAACACAGGAGGAACAACTCGAATACGCCAAGTCGCTGCGCATGCTGAAGGCCGGCTGGACTCTCGAGCAGCGAAAGACGTATCTCAATTGGTTTCTGCGCGCGGCGAGTTTCAGGGGCGGCGCAAGCTTCGATAAATTCGTCGAGAACATCAAGACCGAAGCCGTCGCCAACATGCCCGACGATGTTCGCGCGGAACTTAAACCGTTGATCGACGCAAAAGCCGAACGCAAGTCGCCGCTCGAAGCATTTGCGGCGCTGCTGGGCAACCGGGCGACCGTGAAGGAGTGGACAGTCGACGATCTCGCGCCGGTCGTCGAGAAGGGCTTGAAACGCCGCGACTTTGCGCGCGGGCGGCAGATGTTCGGCGCCGTCGGCTGCTTCGCCTGCCATCGCTTTGAGAACGACGGCGGCGCGGTGGGTCCCGATCTTACGGGCGTCGGCGGGCGCTTCAGCGCGCGAGACCTGCTCGAGTCAATCGTCACGCCGAGCAAAGAAATCAGCGACCAGTATGCGGCGTCCACGATCGTCAAGACCGACGGGACGGTCATCACCGGCCGCATTATCAATCTCGCCGGCGACGGCTACCGGACAAGCGGCTACAGCGTCAATCCGAACATGCTCGATCCCAACGACATCGTTCTCGTCAATGCGAAGGATGTGAAATCGATCAAGCCTTCGAAACTTTCGCCGATGCCCGAAGGTTTGTTGAATCGTCTGAATCAGGACGAAATTCTCGATTTGCTGGCGTATCTATTATCACGTGGCGACCGGGCGAATCCGATGTTCGCAAAGCCGTAGCCCGGCGGTGAGGATAAGTCATGAAACGCGAACTGAGTGCGATCTTCCTTTTCGCCGCGCTGATGTCCGCGGATGGCGCTTGCTGCGGTGAGCCGGATCCGGTTCGCGTTCTCGATGGAAAATTGTACTACCTCGGCACGCCCGGATTGAACGAGTGGCAGGAATTCGAGGGCAAAACGCCGCATGGCCGTCGGCTTGATGTTGCATTTCAGTCCGAAGAAAACGCCGAAGCGTGCACGCTCTTTCTCCGGCAATACGACGTGAAATTTCCGTGGTCGGTGCAGCTCAACGGCAAAAAGATTGGCGAGTTGATGCCGATGGACGGCTGGCAGGTGACACCGATCGATATTCCGCCCAAGGCATTGCGCAAAGGCGAGAACAATCTCGCGATCATCTCGCCGCTCGCGACAGACGACATTCTGCTCGGCGACATTCGCCTCGACGCGCGACCGAGCGAAAAAGCGCTGAGCCAATCGACGCTGCAAATCAAAGTGACTGAAAAACTCTCGAAGAGCGGACTGCCTTGCCGCATTACGCTCGCGGACGTCAAAGGCGCCCTGATGCCGCTGCGGATTCTGGATGCGGCAGCGAACGATCCGTCGCGCCTGATCGCTGCGCGGCCCGGTGTCGCGTACACGCGCGATGGCATCGCGACGCTCGGCGTTCTGCCCGGAAATTATACCGTTTACGCCACGCGCGGGTTTGAATACAGCATGGCGCTGCAGACGGTCTCGGTGGCCGCCGGCGAGACAAAATCCGTCGACTTGCAGATCGTGCGCGAAGTTCCGACACCGGGATTGATCGCGTGCGACACGCATATTCACACGCGCACGTTCAGCGGCCACGGGGATGCGACGGTCGACGAGCGGATGCTGACCATCGCCGGCGAGGGCATCGAATTCGCCGTGGCCACCGACCACAATCACCACACCGATTATCGCGAGGCTCAGACGCGCACGGGAATGCTCGATTATTTTACGCCGGTTCCAGGAAATGAAATCACCACGAAAGTCGGGCACTTCAACGCGTTTCCGATCAGTGCGGGAAGCACGCCGCCGGATGCGAAAATCGAGGACTGGGCCGTCCTGCTGCAATCGATTCGCGGCACGCCAGGAGTTCAAGTCATCACGCTCAACCATCCGCGCGACATGCACAACAATTTTACGCCGTTCGAAGCGAAAAATTTCAATGCGACGTCCGGCGAACATTTTCGCGCGGCGAATCTGGATTTCGATGCCGTCGAAGTGATCACTTCGGCCGCGATGCAGTCCGATATCGAATTGCAGTATCGCGACTGGTTCGCGCTGCTGAACTACGGCTATCGCTTCAGCGGCATTGCGTCGAGCGACAGCCACGATGTGTGCCGCTTCATTCTCGGGCAGGGCCGCACGTACGTGGTTTGCGATGACAGCAATCCCGGGAAGCTCAACATCGATCAGGCTTGCCGAAACTTTCGCGAAGGCCGCGTCGCAGCGTGTCTCGGGCTTCTGCCCGACTTGCGCGTCGACGATCGCTTCGCGCCGGGCGATCTCGCGACCGGTCTCGGCGACAACATTCGCGTGACGGCGACGGTTCTCGGACCGTCGTGGGTGAACGCTGATCACATCGAGCTCTTTGCAAACGGAGCGAAAATTCAGGAGCAGCGCATCGAGCCCACGGTCGCGATCGAGAAAGCAAAAATCACGTGGACGATTCCGCGTCCGGCGCAGGACACGCATCTGGTTGTGATCGCCACGGGTCCGGGCGTCACGGCGCCGTGCTGGGCAATTCCGCGGCCGTACCAGCCCATTTCGAAATCGTGGACTTCGCGCGTGATGGGTTCGACGAATCCGATCTGGCTCGACGCCGACGGCGATGGAAAATTCACGCCGCCGCGCGCGTTCGCCGCGAAATTGCTCGCGCAGGCGAATAACGATCTGGCGAAACTGTTGCCATTGCTTGCGACATATGATCGCGCGGTGGCGGCCGAGGCGGCCAGCTTGTGCGCGGCTGCGAAGATGGATTTGCGCGCGGAATCGGCGCAAAGCCTTCTGAAATCCGCGCCCGAATTCATTGCTGCGGCGTTCGCCGATTATCTGAGCAGCGCCGATCAACACGACGCCGCGGTGAAAACACCGCCAGCGAAATAATCGCGGCCCATTTACCGCGGCTGCCGCGTTCCCGGGTCGTTCTGCGCCAATCGCGCGCGCGAACTCAGGTTTTTGCCGAGCTCTTCGATCAGATCCATGTCCGGGAGCGCGTACGGCCGGAACTTTTCGGTCCCGCCGGTCTGCACCGAGTACAGCATCGCGTTGTACAGTCCGAGGCGGTTCGCGGCCGGCGAATCGATCAGCTCGGATGAATCTGTGGCGCTCATCTGGAACAGCACACGCCACTCGAATTCGCGCAAGGTTTTGCGGCTGAACGTGCGGTTGAGATTGCCCAGCGTGTCGCACCACACGATCGAGTGAATGCCGTGGCCCGGGCCTTCGACCAGCAGATCGCCGAAGCCCTTCGCCGGCGAAACGGCGCTGCCATCGTCCGACGACGAGAAATTGAATTCGTCGTCCTGGCGCAGCATGCGGAATTTATCGATGCCCAGGATCATCAAATAATATTTTCCGGGATTCGCGCTCTCATCTTCCTGCTTGCTTTTGAGAATGCCGGCGAGTTCCTCGATTACCTTCGGCGTGTTACGCGCTTCGACAATTTCGATGTCGTAGGGCAGCGCGTTTTTCACCGCGAGCAGGCGATCGCGACCGCCCGAATCGGCTGCAGTGCCGTCGAGAATGCGGACGTGAACATCCTTCGGCGAATTGTTCGCGGCGATACTCATCAGCATCGCGCAGCACATCGGCACTTCCGATCCGCCGCGGTGGCCGACGGCCAGCACGTTGCTTCCGGCCTGTTTCGCGAACACCACTTCGGTCGGGCCTTTGATCGCGTTCGCTTCGCCCAGCCAGACGTGTTCGTCCACTGCAGAGCGGTCGGGCTGCTTTGCCACGGTCTCGCGCAGCACCGGATTGGCGCGCAGATCGGCGAGGCTGTTGCCTTCAAATACCGCGACGTTGCCGGTGTTCTCCATTCCGGACTCGACCGACTTCGCGCGCAACGAACGCAGATACGGTTCCTGGCCTTCGCGCGGCAGAAAGACGGCCTGGAACGGATTGTTGCCCTCGATTTGGCCGGACATGTCGTTGTAGATCGCTTCGCCGGGTCGCGAGAGCAGCGCGGCGGCGCTGTTGTCGTCGTTCAAAATGAGATACGAATCGGCTTCGTTACACTGCAGCGCGATGCGCACGGCCATTTGGCCGAGCGTGCTCTTCGAGAGCGTGTAGGTGCCACCGAGCGTCTGCGAACCGAGGATCACGTGGATGCCGAAGGCTCGGCCCTGGCGGACGATGCGGTCGAGCAGCAGCGCGGCGTCCTGCGCGACTTCGTCGTCGTCGACGAAGAATTCCTGGAACTCGTCGATGATCAGCATCGTGCGCGGCATCAGTTCGGCGTCGGGACTTTTGCGGTAGCCCGCGAAATCCTGCACGCGCGCGCGCCGGAACAGTTCGCCGCGCCGCGTCAGTTCCTTGTCGATGCGCCGCAGGACGCTCAGGCCGAATTCGCGGTCGCTTTCGATTGCGACGACGCGCACATGCGAGAGGCGGTTCGTCGCGTAGGTTTTGAATTCGACGCCTTTCTTGAAGTCGATCAGGTAGAACTCGACTTCCTTCGGGCTGTACCACATCGCGGCCGCCGTAATGATCACGTGGACCATGTTCGATTTGCCGGAGCCGGTTTTTCCGGCGATCAGCGCGTGCTGCGCGGTGCCGCGGCCGAGGTCGAGGTACTGCAGCCGGTCGGCACCCGTTTTTCCGAGCGGCACGCGCACGCCGCCTTCGGAACTTTCGGTCCAGAATTTATCCTGCTTCGGCGCGATGATCTCGAACGGCACCTGCACGCGGCCCGCGTCCTTGCACTGCCGACCGATCGCGTTGATCAGGTGGTCGACGGCGACCGGCGCCGGGGGCTCTTCGAGTTTAACGAGCGGGCGGGCGAGCGATTCGTCGTCGATGCACAGGCCGTTTCCGGTTTCGACGATTACGACGCCGTTGCGGCGCAACTGCGATTCATCGAGCGGATGCGGAAATTTCTGGCGGTTGTCGTGCAGCAGCAGCGTGTACACGCCGCAACGCACGCCGCTGTTCATGATCGCGCTGAGCCGTTCGACGGCGACTTCGCTGAAGCCCGCCGGAAAATCGGCGACGACCAGGAAGCGGTACGGCTCGGCGAGCTCGCCCGCTTCGCGGTTGTATTCGTCGATCGTCGCGTAGCGGTTGCGCAAATATTTCTGGATGACCTTCTCCATGTGCTCGGTCAATTCGGTCAGCTTGCGTTCGATGTGAACGGTGTCGCTCCAGATGCGGCCGTTGACCAGCGTTTCGTCGTAATCGGCCAGATGCATCAGCGCCGCGAAATTCTGTCCGAGGCCGACCGGATCGATGATCGTCAATTTTGCTTTCGACGGCGGAAACGAACTGAGCAGCCGCACCGTCGCGTTAAAAAGTGTTTCGATCGCGCGCTTGCGCAGGTACGGACTGGCGCGCAGCAGCAGGCAACCGTGCATGGGGAATGAGAGCGCGGCCGGCAGCGCCATTTTGCTGATCGATTCGGGAATTGAGAAGCGGCCTTCGGTGTCGCAGCGCACGCCGAGGTCGCGCAGATCGAGCGTCACGTCGCCGATCTGCACTTCGCTCGAAAATTTCGTCGGCAGCACCACTTCGCCGTCGGGGCCGGGCGGATTGCGGAAGACGCGCTTGCGCTCCTCTTCGCAGAACGCGCCGAGACTGGTGATGATGCTGTTCCATTCCGTGGCGAGCTTGTTGACGTTGTCGCCGGACTCTTTTTCGATCGAACTTTTGCGCGCGTTGTACTTGGCGGTTGTGTCCGCAATGCGCTTGTCGTAGGCGGCGCGCAGATCGGCGGCGCGCTTTTTCTGGGTGCTTTCCGACAGCGTCGTTTCGTCTTTTCGCCGCTGGTTCACGATTGCTGAAAGATTGCTTTTGCGCGATTCCAGATCGGCCAGGGTTTCGGCGCGGATGCGATTGACCTCGCGAACCTGGTGCTCGAGCTTCTCATAGGTTTCGCAGATGCGCTGAATGCGCTCGCCGTCGAGCGCGGTTAATCCCTTTTCCTGCTCCTCTTTCATCAGTTTTTTCTGCTGCTCGATCAGCACGCCGGTGGCGCCGAGGTGGGCGAGCAGTTCCAGTCCGGCCGTGAGCGCCTCACCGTTGCGCGAATTGTAAATCGAGTACGCGATCGGCAGCATGATCACCATCGATGCGCCGACGATCAGCGTGTAGATCAGATTGTGGTAGGTCGTGTGGACATAGATTCCACCGAGCGCGTGTGCGGCGAAAATCAGCGTGTAGGCGAGCATCGGGGGAATCAGACGCTTCAGGCGCTGCCGCGCTCCGTCGAGGATCTCCTGGCTTTCGGCGAGACGGTCTTCGATGCGGCCGAATTCCGCGGCCACGGTTTCGGGATCCACCGCGGAAGGCTCGGCCGATTCGACCGTTATTCCGTATTCGCGCATGAAAGCGAGGATGTGCTGGCGGCGGTGCGTGGCGGCGGTTTCGAGTTCAGTGAGCTCCGCGAATTGCGTGGCGCAATTTTCTTTGAACTCCACAACTTTTGCGTCGTTGCCGTGCGTTTTTTCGACGTGCGTCGCGCGCTGCTGTTCCTCGAGAATCTTGATCTGTGCCTGCGAATGCGTCTCGGTGCGTTCCTTGGCGCGGGAAACGAGCGTGGTGAAACGCGCGATGCGCTTGCGCCATTTTTCCTGCAGGCGTTTGCGCTCTTCGGCGCCCTCGTTGTTCACGAGCTCGACTTTTTTTGCCTGTTCTTCGCGTAGCTGGAGCGAGACCTTTTCGAACGCGGTGAGTTCCTCGCGCAACTGCGCGCGCTCGCGGACTTCGGCCTCGTCTTTCGCCGCATAGATTTCGGCGAGACGCCCTTTAACTTCAGCCAGCCTGTTGCGAATCCGTTCCAATGTTCACCCCCTTGATATTCGTCCTGCGTGGAGCGATTGAAGTCCTCACTACGGTAAAACGCAAAACTCATTCACCGGGACACTTGAATTCAACTGCATTCCCGGATCACCTGGCGGAGCAGGTCGTTGATGTTTCGCATGCCCATCTGCGCGACTTTCACGGCGCGGCGCAGTTCTTCGAGATGTTCCTGGTTGAATTCCTCGCGCGCTTTGTCGCGCCAGGAAGCGCCGGTGGCGTCCCAGCGCTGGTTCAACTGGTCGATCGCGCTGGCCAGGCGCCCTTCGTTGTCGCCGATTCCCATGGGCATTGGCGCTGCTCTCCTTTAGTTGCCGGCGTCCGGCGGCGACATGCGCAGGTACTCTTCGAGGCTCTGGATTTTCGATTCCAGATCCGCGAGAGCCTTGGGCTGTTCGGTATCGAGAATCTGCTGAAGCTGGTTGATCGGCCCCATCAGTTTCTCGGCTTGCTGATCGAGCAGCGCCGCCCAGCGCTTGATTTTGTCGATGCGGGCGCGCGCCTCCTCGCGTTTCAGCTCGGCCTTGCGCATGGCTTTCTGTTCGTCGACGTAACTGTCTTTGCGCATCGCCGGCGAGCCGAAGCGCGCTTCGTTGTATTCGTGCCGCGCCTGGATCGCTTCGGCTTCGTATTTCTGAAGCATGCGTTTCCAGTGATTGAGCTGCTCGCTCTGCAGCCAGCGCTGAACGTGATAGACGTCGGACTTCACGCCTGCCATGGATTGCTGACAGGCTTCCCGGAATTGGATGAGATGATTGCGGAAGTCCTTGAGGACTTCGGGCGAATCGATTCGCGCCGAACCGTAACTCATGCGGCCCCCCTCCTTTATTAGTCGAGGTATTCCTGGGCCTTTTGCGCCTTGCGCAGCAGGAAGGGAATGTGTTTGTCCGACGCGTCGACGAATTTTGTGAAGGCGCTCAGCATTTTGCTGAAGTTGTCGGCAAATTTTTCGTGCTCCTGGTCCTGCCAGGTTTCGCCCAGCTTGCTGAAACGCCGCTGGATCGAAACAATCTGCGACTGGACTTCCGTGTTGAAGCGCTTGAGATCGAACGCGAAGCGCCGCAGTTCCTCTGGGTCGACGACAGCTTTAGACACGATGTACTCCCCTTTCTGGGCGGATGGGGTTCCGCCGCGCACGCACCGTTTAAAACTGACGGAATTAGCCGCCAAGTTGCTGCACGTGGATTTTTACCGATTCACGCCGCAGCACGTCACCGTTAATTCACGGCGACGCCCAGTTTAGGCGATCGGTTGAATTTGAACACATCCGGAAATCGTCAGCGCTTCTGAAAGAGCGGATTGGTGACGAGCAATTCGATCAGGGTCGCTAATTTATAGCCGTCGGCCTTGGCCTTTTCGGTGACGTGCTTCAATTCGGCGTGATCCGAAAAATTCATGCCGCGGCGCAGCGCGTACGTGGCGAGTTTGTCGGTGAGCGAATTGGCGAAGCGGTCGGTGTCGTCGAGCAGAATCTTTTTCAGGGCCGCGGCGTCGGTGAACGTGCGACCGTCGTACAGTTCGCCACTCGCGTCGATTTTCGGATCGTTGCCGGTGCCGTCCTTGACGGTTTCGACCGTGCGCCAGCGGCCGATCGCGTCGTAGTTGTCGAACGCGAGGCCGAGCGGATCGATGCGGCGGTGGCAGCCGTTGCAGTTCGCGTCCGAGCGGTGCGATTCAAGTTTCTCGCGTACGGTCGTCTTCGGCGCTTTTGGCGAGGGCGTGCCGAGGGCCGGAACATTCGCGGGCGGCGGCGGCGGCGGCTTTCCGACGATCGATTCGAGAACCCACACGCCGCGGTGCACGGGCCGGTGGCGCGTGCCGTCCGACGTCAGGCTCAGCACGGAACCCTGCGTGAGCAGGCCGCCGCGATGGTCTTCGGGTTTCAGCGCGACGCGGCGCAACGCATCGCCGCTAACGCCGGAGATGCCGTAGTGATTGGCGAGGCGCTCATTCAGCATCGTCCAATCGGAGTTCAGGAACTCCCGCACGCTGAGGTTTCTGGTCAGCACTTCGCGGAAGAAATCTTCGGATTCGGCGATCATGCTCTTTTCGAGCGATTCGTCGTAATCCGGATAGAGATTCTTGTCCGGCGCGAACATGCCGACGCGGCGCAGCTGCAGCCATTGGTGCGGAAAAGTCTGCGCGAAATCGGCGGAGCGGGAATCGGCGAGCATGCGTTTGACCTGCGCGCGCAAGACTTCGGTTTCGTGCAACTTTCCGGCGCGCGCGAGATCGAGCAGCGGCGCGTCGGGCATGGTGCTCCACAGGAAATACGAGAGTCGCGATGCCAATTCCCAGTCCGTGAGCTTCGGAGCCATCGCCGCGGGATTGCCCTCTTCGAGATAAACGAAACTTTTCGAACACAGGATCGCGAGTAGCACCGTTTTCACTGACGTATCGAAATTTGGATCGAATTTCTGCGCGTTCTCGAACAGCTTTGCGAAGCGGTCGGATTCGGCGGGCGTAATCGGGCGGCGCCACGCGCGTTCGGCGAAGCGCGTTGCGATGTCGCGCGCGTAAGCCGGAGTTTTCTCCGCTTTTTCGCCGCCGAAGAAAATTTTCTGATGCGCGGCGGTCGGCCACGAATCGACAATCGGGCCTTCCCATTCGATGTAGTCGATCAGCAGGAACGGAACGAACGGTTTGCCGTCGTCGTCGGTGAATTTCATCTGCCACGGCACGCGGCTTTGCAGGCTGGTGAACGCGTTGGGCGTTTCGCTGGCGCGCGAGCGGCGGTCTTCGGGATTCGGACCGGGCACGGCGTTGACAACGCGAATGGGGTGTTCGCCCGGCGGCAGGTGCGTACGGAATTCGATCGTGACCGGCTTGTCTTCGGGCGCTTCGATGTCCTGTTCGAACAAAACGCGGCTGATGTCGCCGGCGTAGAGACGCAGGCGCGGCGCGCGGCCGCCGGCGGGGCGCAGACCGCTGAGCTTGATGCGGCAGATGTACTCGCCACCGGTTTTTAAATTGAGGTCGCGCGCGTCGAGCGCTCCATTATTGGGAACGAGATCAACGCGTAACTTGTCGGCGATGCCGCGCGCTTTGAATTCTTTCTCGAAGCGATGCCAGCCGCGCATGTCGACGGGATTCCAGTGGATGATCTCGCGCTTGGGCTGCTTGCCGAGTGAGAGCGCTTCGTTCAGCACGGTCTCGGCCGCGGCCATGTATTTTTCGATGTGTGCCGGCGAGAGCGTCAGCACCGAGCCGATGCGCTGAAAACCGTGCCAATCGGGATCTTCGGGCAGGCCGGACGGGTCGGTGACGTCGTAGGTGACGCCGAGCAGATCCTTGATCGTGTTCGCATATTCTTCGCGCGAAAGTTTGTGAAACGTCACGCGGTCGGCGGTGGCCTGGTGCGAGGTTTCGGCTTCCAGCAACTGGCCCGTAATCCATTCGGAGAGCTTCGCGATGTCGTCGGGCTTGGGGCGCGCGTTGTCTTCGGGCGGCATGTCGCCGGAGTTCACGCGATTCATGATCTCTTCCCACGTTCCCATGACCTTGGGATTGTCGAAATTGATCACGAGGTCGTCGACGCGCAGATCGCCCTTCTTTTTCTTGTCGCCGTGGCACTTCACACAATGCTGCGCGAAAAACGGGCGCGCGATTTTCTCGAGACCTTCGGTCGGAGCGTCGGCGGCGAACAAACATCGCGACAGCAGCAGCGCGATTGCGACGAGTGAGAATCGAAAAACGGTTCGCGTCATGAGCACACTCATTTAAGGCTTCTTCCCCGCCGGAGCTTTCTTCTTTTTCTGCTGCTCGGTCATTTTCGCGTGCGTGTCCGCGCCGATCCAGATGTCGGTGCAAATCGACGGCTTGTCTTTTTGCTCAGCGGTGATGTTGACGAGAAGCTGATCGCCGACGGCGATGTCGGCGAGCTTCACCTGCTGCTCGCCCTTCCACACTTTTGTGTCGGCACTGACGCGAAGTTCAGCGCGGCCGATGTCGTTGGGCTGGACCATGTCGCCGTTGTAATCTTTGCGCTGCGGAATCTGTCGCGCGACGCGCAGCTTGTTCTCGGCAAGCAGAAGCGATTCGACGCGGTACACGATCTTGTTCATCGCAAGGTACGTGAATTCGTCGGTGATCAGATTCGCTTTGGTGAACGCGCCTTTTTCGTCCTGAAACATGTTGAAGCGGCAGCGGCTGCCGAGCGGCAATTCGTTCAGCCCGGCGAGCGCGTTGAAAACCATGGCCTGCGCGGGCGCGTCGATCCAGCGCACGGGGCCGCCGTCGTCGATCTTGTTGGTGTTCACCGCGACCATCGCGCCTTGGGCGATCATGGTGAAATCGACGGTCTCGCCGGTGCGCTCGATGCGGAACTGCCCCGCGCCTTTTTCGGCGTCGACTTTGACGAGCTCGCCGAAAACGAGGTGCTCGGAATAGCGCGGCGGAATTTCGCCGACTTTCACCTGGTACCACGGCAGGTTTTCGTTGCCGACATCGGTGCGCCAGGGAAACTGCGCCGGAAATTCTTTCGGCGTGAGCACGTTGATTTCGGCGGTCTGCATTTCGGTGTAGATGCCTTCGCCGAAAGGCATGTCTTTCACCGGCCACGCGCCGCCGAAGAGGCGCACGTAATGGCCGCGGCGAAAACCTTCGAGCATGTGTTTCACGGTGGCGATGATGCGGATGCCGCTGCAGCCGTAATTTTCTGTGGGCAGCGGAAACTGTTCGTTGATCTTGGCGTACTCGCGGTCGACCGGCGGATTCCAGGTGCGGATTTCATCGTTGGCGACGACGACGGAAATATCGTAGTTCGCTCCGAAATCTTTCGCCCACGTGGTCTTGAAAACCTGCGCGTCGCCGCTGAAGAGCACGGCGGTCATTTTCAGGCCTTCGGTTTTTTCGATCCATGCGGGGATGCCGCGGAATTTCCAGAAGTCGATGAACTTTTTCTTCTGCGCTTCGCTCGCCTGCTTCTGCGCTTCGGCGCCGGCGTAAATGTCGGTGCAGAGGCCGGGCTTGCCGCCGTTTTCGATACGCGAATTGAAGAGGAGCAGATCGCCCGCGGCCAGGTCGCTGAGCTGCGCCTGCTTGCCGCCTTTCCACACCTTCGTCTGGTCGGAGACGACGAGTTCCTGCTTGCCGAGATCTTCGGGCGGCGTTTTCGACGTCCGCTGCCGCGTGACGAGCAACTTTCCTTCAGCGACTTTCGCTTCGTCGAGGCGGTACGCAATTCCTTCGCTCGCGTCGAGCGTGTACTGATCTTTCACGGCGACCGCGCGCGATAATTTTCCGTGTTCGTCGTTGAACATGTAGAAAACGCAGCGCAGGCCGAGCGGGAGATCGCGCAGATCGGCTTCGTAATTGAGAAAAAATGCGGCGCCATACGCGGGCATCGAAAAATCGATCAGCTCGCCCGTCGCGGTGCGGAACTGGCCTTTGCGGTGATAAAAGTCGAGCGTGACCAGTTCGCCGGCGACGCGCTTTTCCGAATTGAGCGGCGGAAATTCGAGCGGCTTGAGCGTGTACGCAGGCTTCGAATCGTCCGCGCCGAAGAGCGGCAGAGCCAGGAGCGCGGACATTGCAATGACGGAAAAACACAGAATACGGCGCATGGGCATTGAGCAGTCTCGGGTAAGCGATCTTATTCGAATGTGTCCTACATCAGTTCGGAAACGGGCGCGATGCTGTCGACGAATTTCTCCGTCTTCACATCCATCTTCTGCAGCATCGTCAGCATGACGTTGCTGAGGCGCGCCTTTTCGTTCTTCGGCTTGCCGCAGAGATCGCGCCACTCGTCGTGATTGAGCACGTAGTTGTGGCCCTGCGGATAATTGTAATCGATGTGCTGGCCGTGCTTGAGGCCCAGGCCGCGCCCGCCGGCGAGCACGATCGGCAAGTTGCTGTTGGCGTGGCTGTGGCCGTAGCTCATGCCGCTGCCAAAAAGAACCATGGTGCGGTCCAGCAGCGGATCGGCGCCGTCTTTCACTTCTTTCAGCTTGTCGAGGAAGTGCGAGAACTGTTCGACGATGAACGCGTCGCTCTTGGCCATGCGTTCCATCACCACCGCGTCGCCGTTGTGGTGCGAAAGCTGGTGGCGCGACTGCGTGATGCCGATTTCGGGAATCGCGAGGCCGTTGCCTTCGCTGCCGTTCATGTAGCTGACGACGCGCGTCATGTCGGTGCGCAGCGCGAGCACGATGATGTCGAACATCGTCCGCCAGTATTCGCCGGCCTGATTTTTCGAGACGTCGCGCTGGAAGGGCGCGGCGAGTTGCTTGTCGACGACCGGCTTGGGCACGTCGAGCCACGAATCGAGGCGTTCGGTGCGCACTTCCACATCGCGCACGGAATGCAGGTATTCGTCGAGCTTCGTGCGGTCGTCGTGGCCCAGTCCGCTGCGCAGCGACTTCGCTTCGTCCAGGCAGGAATCGAGAACGCTGTGCCGCGTGCCGAGACGCGCGCGCTGCGCTTTGATGCCGCCGGGTTCTTCGCCGAAAAGCCGCGTGAAGACCTGGCGCGGATTGTCTTCGGCGGGCAGTGGCACGCCGTCGCGCGAGAACGAGAGCGTCGAGGAATTGAGCGGGCGGCCGGTGCCGGCGCTGATCGAGAGTTCGAGCGAGGGAATGCGCGTCTGCTGCCCGGTGACTTCGGCCATCACCTGGTCGACCGAAATGGTGTTCTCGTATTTGCGCGCGCTCTGCGCATCGATCTTCGCGCCGGTCAGCCACGTGTCGGCGCAGACGTGCGCCTGGCCGAGGCCGTTGGGATGATGCAAGCCGCTGAAAACCGTGAACGCGTCGCGATGCCGGCCGAGCGGCTTCAGCGAGGGCGAGAGATCGAAATCTTTTCCCGGCTTGGTGCACTGCCACGCCATGCCGTTCACGCCGTTGGGGATGTAGACGAAGACGCTGCGGCGCGGCTTGTCGGGTTCGGCCGCGGCGGCGCCGATCGGCTTCATGGCGTCGAGCAGCGGCAGGGCGATCGCGGCGCCGACTCCGCGCAGAAAATGGCGACGGTCCAGAAGCCAGCGCTGTTTCAGGAAGTTGCTCATGCTGAAAAGTCCTCAATTACTGCGTGCGACGGCACTCGCGAAATCGTAACGTTCTATTTGCAGCTACACCTAATAGTTACCGCCTAGTTCATGCTTTCAGATACATTTTCGCGGCAATTTGTGCGAAAACTTTGAGGGTAG
>Ga0265314_10002553_pt1 | contig 18512 bp, 17 predicted proteins | sample 4126metaG_FD_203106 | JGI IMG/M metagenome (GOLD analysis project Ga0265314, IMG submission 203106) | Rhizosphere microbial communities from Carex aquatilis grown in University of Washington, Seatle, WA, United States - 4-1-26 metaG | ecosystem: Host-associated > Plants > Roots > Rhizosphere >... | reverse complement strand
CGCCGCGCCAAGCTGGATGAACTGCCGCAGCTGTGGAACGTTTTGATGGGCGACATGAGTTTTGTCGGGCCGCGGCCGCAGGTCGAGTCAGAGGCGGCGCTTTACACCGCCGAAGAGCAGCGCTTGCTTTCGGTACGTCCCGGCATAACCGATCTGGCGTCGATCGTCTTCGCCGATGAAGGCGAAATCCTGACAGGCTCTGCCGACCCCGACCTCTGTTACAAGCAACGGATCCGGCCGTGGAAAAGCCGCCTGGGTCTCCTGTATGTAGAACGGCAAAGCCTCGCAGTCGATCTCAGGATTATTGCCCTGACCCTGCTGGCGGGGATTTCGCGGGCAAAGGCGCTCGCGGGAGTGGATCGAATTCTAAACTCCTGGGACGCCGACCCGCTGCTTCGTAACATGGCTCTGAGGCGAGAACCGCTCTGGGCGTGGCCGCCGCCGGGGGCCACGCGGATTGGATCGCACTCGATGAAACAGATCCGCGAGATTCCTTTGGAAGACCTGCTGGGACGCCCGCAAACACGTTGGGAAGAAGGTGAATTGCAAGAGCACTTATCCGGCCGGGTGGTTCTGGTTACCGGCGCCGGCGGCTCGATCGGGAGCGAACTATGCCGGCAGATTGCGCGCCACCGTCCAAAGGCGCTGGTAGGGTTCGATCAGGCGGAGACTGCGCTATACCAGGTCGAGCAGGAACTGCGGGAACGGTTTCCGGCGCTCGATTTCCGTCCCGCCCTGGGCAGCATCCAGAACCGGCGACGCCTCGAAGAGCTGTTTCAGGAGCATCAGCCGCAGTCGGTGTACCACGCGGCGGCGTATAAACACGTGCCTCTCATGGAGGCGCACCTGTTCGAGGCGGTCGAAAACAATGTGCTGGGCACGCGCAATCTGGTGGACATAGCCTCGGAGCACGGCGCGGATGAGTTCGTGCTGGTCAGTTCGGACAAGGCCGTGCGCCCGGTGGGCGTGATGGGCGCGACCAAGCGTGTCGCCGAGATGATCTGCCAAGCCCAACCGGAAGGCGCGACGCGTTTTCTGGCGGTGCGTTTTGGCAACGTGATGGAATCGAGCGGGAGCGTCATTCCCAACTTCCGGCGCCAGATCGAGGCGGGTGGCCCGGTGACTGTGACGCATCCCGACATGCAGCGCTACTTCATGACTATCCCGGAAGCCGCGGAGCTGGTGCTGCAATCCGCTGCAATGGGCCGTGGCGGGGAAATCTTCGTGCTGGAGATGGGAGAGCCCGTACGCATTCTGGATCTGGCGCGGAGAATGATCCTGCTAAGCGGTTTGCGTCCGGATATCGATATTCCCATCGTCATTTCGGGAATCAGGCCGGGAGAAAAACTGCATGAAGAGGTCAGGGCGCTGGAAGAGGATACGTCCTCCACGCCGCATGCGCAGATCCGGGTGTTTTCCGGACCGGCTCCGCCCAGGATGATGCGGAGGACGCTCGACGAACTGGAACGGGCGACGCAGGAACGCGATGCGGAGCAGGTTGTGGCCTGTCTCAAGAAGATGATTCCCGGTTATACGCCCAGCGTGGTGGCTTTGCGCGGCGCACCGGCGCCCCTGGACCAGGCGGTGGGCGCGTAGGCAACGGCCAGGATCTTAGCGAATTGCGAAGTTGTGGGCCGCGAAACCGGTGGTCACGATCGACACCGACCAGTTGATCTTGGTGAAGGCGCGTGCCGAGCGGGGATACTTCCGGACGATCAGGTATTCGACGCCCAAAAGGCCCGCGGTGGCTCCGAGCTTGATCCCGGCACCCTTCGCGCCGAAACTGCCGTCGGAGGACGCCAGCATTGGGTTCAGCTCCCGCATTCCATAAGAACTGGCGACATCGAGAGCCTGGCTGGCGAACACCGGCGCCACACTGAGCTTCCATCGGTGCAAGGAGGTTTGATCGGCGGCACGGCGGGCGGCCGATTCGACGCTGAGGGGCTCGATCACAGGGGTCATATCCGCAGCCGAGGCTGTCCAGGCAAAGAGAAGCGCCAGAAAGGGTGCCAAATTTCGTTTCATCGTGTCATGAGCATAAGTCCAGGGGTCAGACCGATCAATCCGCGAAAGCCTAGGACGATCGGCGCGCCAAAAACCAGGACCTTCTTACCAGGGCGAGTAGGACGGAAGGTCCAGGGACAACATGCGGCGGAGATGCTCGCGCTGCTAGTATTGGCCGCCGCGGCGACGCTTTCCATCTGGAGCGCCGACCCTTTCACGGAGTGGGCTTACGAAGGCGGTATATTCCTGCTGGCAGGTTGGATGGCGCTGCGGAGAAGCATTCGCATGGGGCCGACCCTGGCGACCGCCGCCCTTCTGGCCTCTTGGGGATTCGGGCAGTTAGCGGTGGGTGCGACCGTGTATCGCTATGCCACGTTGAACTCCTCGCTGCGGGTTGCGGCACTAGGCGCGACTGCGCTAGTGGCTTCCGTGGTCTTGGAGCGAGCCGAGGCGCGCGACCGGTTGCTGCGGGGGTTGCTCTATGGGTTCGCCTGGTTCGGGTTCTTGCTCGGCATCGCCAGCGTGGTGGCCTATTACACCTCGCCTGGGAGCATCTTGTGGTTGTTTCCGAGTCCTTATCCCGATGTCTGGGGTCCGTTTCTCAGCCGCAACAACTTCGCGCAGTTTCTGGAGCTGGCGTTTCCCGTGAGCCTCTGGTTGGGTTGTACGAGCGGCGGGACTCTTTACCTGGGTATGAGCGCAGCGATGCTCGCGTGCGGATTAGTGTCCGCTTCGCGAGCGGGCGCGGTGCTGCTGATTTTCGAAGCCGCGCTAGTCTTCGTGCTGGCGCGGCCGCCTGCCCCGCGCCGGATAATCCCGAAATTTGCGGCAGGTGTCATGGCTCTCGCGGCTCTCGCCGGCGGCGAGGTGCTGGTCGGCCGCCTGCGGGATCCCGACCCGTTCCGCGACCGGCGTGAAATTCTCGCAGCTTCGCTGGCGATGATCGATGCCCGGCCGTGGATTGGATACGGCTTAGGGAACTTCGTCACAGGCTATCCGGAATTTGCGCGCTTCGATCCGGGCGCGGTGGTCGAACACGCGCACAACGACTGGCTGGAGTGGGCCACCGAAGGCGGCTGGCCTTACGCCGCGGTGTGGATGCTGCTGGCGATTTCGGTGATGCGTCCGGCGCTTCGCTCGATTTGGGGTATAGGCGTGCCGGCCGTTTTCGTGCACGCGTTCGTGGATTTTCCGTTTGCGCGCTTGGGAGTTGTCGCATGGCTGTTCGTATTAGCCGGTGCGCTAGAGAGTGAAAGGAGACTTGAGTGAAAAGATTGACGTTACGATCTGTGTTCGTTTGGAGCATGACGCTGGAGTTTGCCATCGCGGCGCCTCCAGTGATCGGCACGGTGACGGCCAGCGGCGCATTTCGGTTGAACGGGGATACTGTTTTGGCAAACGGAACGCTTACCGAAGGCGCCGTGATCGAGACCGTCCGCGGTGACTTATCGGTGCGGCTTTCGGGAGGCGCCCGCCTGTCCCTCGGCGCGGGCTCGCGCGGGAGGCTGTACAGCGATCACATCCTTCTGGAAAAGGGCGAAGCCCGGCTGGAGAATGCAGCCGCATTTCACCTGGAGGCGCTCGGACTGACCATCCGGCCGGATCGTGAAACATCCACGGGCCGGATCGGGCTGCTGGCGAGTCATCGCGTGCGGGTCGCGGTGCTGACCGGCGGGTTCCGGGTGCTGAACGCGCGCGGTGTCCTGGTAGCGAATGTCGCTGCCGGTTCGGCTCTTGCGTTCGAGCCACAGGCTCCAGCCGCGGCTGCCGTGACTCACATCACGGGAACCCTGACGGAGCAGAACGGACATTTTCTGCTCACCGACCAGGTCACCCACGTGACGGTGGAAGTCACTGGTCAGGGGCTGCAGGCGCAAGTGGGCCAAGTCGTCCAGGTAACCGGCACCCTGAACGCGAGTGCGACGCCGGTTGAAGGCGCGTCCCAGGTAATCGCCGCGACCTCGGTGCAGGCGGTCTCCGCCGCTGCTGGCGGCGCGGCAGGGGGAGGTGCGGCCGCGGCGGGAGCTGGAGGCGCGTCCGCAGGGGCGGGAATCGGAATCGGAGTAACCACCGTGGCCATCGTCGGCGGAGTCGCGGCGGCCGCTACGTTGGGCGGACTCGCCGCCAGTGGTGCCCTTCCCGGTCAGAGCTCGGAGAGTCGTTGAGTATCGTAGCGCGCGCTCTGCTGTTGGTGTTTCTGGGATCCGCTATCTTGCTGACGACCCGGCTCGCGGTCGCCGAAGCGGAATTTCGACTGGGCCCGGAGGCTGCGCTGCGCTCGCCCAACTGGATACAAGCGGCGCATTTAGCCCGCTTCGAGTCGTCCCCAGATGAGTTGCGCGCAGCGGTAAGCCTGAATTCCCGGCTGTCGATAGCTTGGATTCACCTGGGGCTTGACGCCGAGGCGGAGGGAAATCTCCCGGAGGCGAAAGCGGACCTGCTGCGGGCGACACGCATCGATCGTCTCTACCTCCCCGCCTGGACCCTTGCCAATTTCTATTTCCGCCGCAACGATGCCGAGAATTTCTGGCCCTGGGCGGAGCGGGCCGCTGCGCTCACTTTCGACGATTACCGTCCTTTGCTGCGGCTGGCCGACGCTCTCGATACATCTCCGCAACGAGTCGCGACACGCCTGAGAGGCGGGACGGCTTTGCTTCGGGCTTATCTAGACCTGTTGATCAACGCACACCGTCTCGATTCGGCCAGGGAGATTGCCGGCCTGCTGGCTGCACGCCACGATCCCGCGGATCGCGACCGGTTGGCCGCTTTCGCCGAGCGCCTGCAGTGAGGCGAGCCCTGCTTGTTAGTCTCGTGCTACATGCTTTGGCGATCGCACTGTTATTGATGATCCGCGCTCGGGAATTACCGCACGCACGCTTCGCGCGCGCCACTCCCATCGCCTCGCCATACCGCGCGCCGACGCCCGTGGCGCACAAACCAAACATCCCGTCCCAGCGTCCTTTCCGCGCGGCGTTGCGAGCTTTCCGCGTTCCCGATGGTTTGCCGCAACACCTGCCTAGCGAACGCACAGCGGTGCTGGCTGAGCCGCCTTCTATCCAAGCTTCTATCCAAGCGACGCCAATCTTCGCGATGGTTCCCACGTTGAGGCTCCCAGAAGTCCAGCCGCCGCCCGTGCGCCGGCCAGTCGCCGTCGTCGGAACCTTTGACAAGGCGATTCCCTCGAATCAGGCGTTAACACGCTCTGAGATTTCGACCGGAAATTTCGGCGACGCCAGCGCCGCCCTGGCGGGATCGCGTTCCGCCAAGGCATCCGACGCTGCGATCTCCTCCGCCGCCGAGATCCTCTTGAAACCGCGTCCCGCGTACACCGACGAAGCGCGGCGTCTCCGAATCGAAGGCGAAGTGCTACTGGAAGTCCAGTTCGGAGCCTCGGGCGAAGCGCGCGTTCTGCGTCTGATCCAGGGATTGGGCCACGGGCTGGACGAGACTGCAATCGCGGCGGCGCGTGCGATCCAGTTTCGTCCAGCCAAACGCGGCGATGCGGCCGTCGACTCCACGGCCGTCGTCCATATCGTGTTTCAACTGGCCTATTGAAGAAACGCCATGAATGTGCTGATTAGCCTGGTACTGCTCGCCATCCCGCTCGCGGCCGAGGATTCCGCCTCCGCGGTCGATCGGCTGCTCGACCGCATCGTCGAGCGCGAAAGCGCCTTGATCGACATGCTTCAGTCGCACACGCCGGTGGTCGAGACCTACATCCAGGAAATGCCGGAGACCGCCGACGATGACGCTCACCCCGTCAAGGACCACTACTTCCTCGGACAAATCAAGATTGGTTCGTCCATGGGGTACGCGCCGCTGATTGAGCGGACCGACGCCACGCTCAAGAGTAACCTGTCTTGGCTGCCGTTCCGGCCGGGAGCGAAGAATCAGCCCATGACGTTCATGCCCCGCGGTTTCGCGCAGATGGCCTTTCCCGACTTGCAGAATTTCAACCGCCAAACCTACAGCTTCGAATTCGTCCGGCGCGAGTTCCTGGGTGAAGTGCGTTGTCTGGTGTTCGACGTGGCGCCGCTCCGGAATGAATCTGGCCGTTTCGTGGGCCGGATCTGGGTGGAAGATGCCGGCAATTCCATCGTGCGGTCCAACGGAACCTACTCATCGGCGATCCCCCCCGCGCGCGCGCCGGTGGCTCGCTACTTTCAGTTCGATAGCTGGCGGGTAAATGTCGCGCAAAACCAATGGGTGCCGTCCCAGATTTATGTGGAAGAGCAAGGATCTTTCGTGGGCGGCCGTTCCGCGGTTCCGCGTTTTAAGGCACAGACGCGCATCTGGGGTTACGCCACTACAGCGCCGGTCAGCAAGTGGGAGGAACTCACTCAGATCCTGATCGAGCCGAGCCCCGAGGTTAAGGACCATGCTGCCTCGAAGGATCTCTCACCGCTCGAAAGCCAGCGTGTCTGGGAACAGCAGGCGGAAGACAACGTCGTGGCGCGCCTGGAACAAAGCGGCCTGATGGCCCCACCCGGCTCCGTGGACGACCTCCTCAATACCGTCGTCAATAATCTGATCGTGTCGGCGAACCTGAATGTCGAAGCGCACTGCCGCGTGCTGCTGACCACGCCCCTCGAGACATTTTCGATCGGCCACACCATCGTCATCAGCCGCGGGCTCATTGATGTTCTACCCGACGAAGCCAGCCTGGCGCTGGTTCTGGCGGCCGAACTCTCCCACATTGCGCTGGGCCATCGCACACCCACACAGTTCGCTTTTCGCAACCAGACCATGCTCACGGACGCCGAGGTGCTGCGGCACCTCCACTTCGAGCGTACGGCCACCGAGCTCGAAGCGGCGAGCAAGAAGACCATCGAAATCATGCGAGCGTCACCGTACCAGAAGACCGCCAATGCCGGCCTATTTCTGAAAGCTTTGGCCAGCCGGCGCGGTATGCTGCCACGGCTCTTGGCTGCGAATCTTGGAAACCAACTGGCCAATCCCGAGGCGCTGGCGCGTCTGGCCGAGTTCACCGCCTCCACTCCCGAGCTGAAGGAAAGCGAGTTGGAGCAGATCGCCGCGCTGCCGCTAGGCTCGCGCATTAAACTCGATCCGTGGCGCGATCAGATCACCATGGTAAAAACACGTCCCCTGGAGTTCCTCTCGCCGCGCGAGAAGATGCCTTTCGAGATCACGCCATTCATGCTGTATTTGACCCGCGTGCCTTAGACCTTATGGGCAGCAATCTCTTCCAGATGAGTGCCCGTTTCCTGCTCGACTTTGGCGTGCAAGCTGTTCCCATGCGCGTCCATCGTTACGATGGCGGCGAAATCGTGCACGTGCAGGTGCCACATCGCCTCGGGAATCCCGAAGTCCAGCAGGTTCACCCCCAGCACTTTGTCGATCGAGCGCGCGTAGAACTGCGCGGCCCCGCCGATCGCGTTCAGGTACACCGCACCTGAATCCTGCAGCGCCGCCAGAGTCTTCTTGCCCATCCCGCCCTTGCCGATCACCGCACGCACCCCATAGTTGCGGATGATGTCGGCCTGATACGGTTCCTCCCGGATGCTCGTGGTCGGACCCGCCGCCTTGACCGTCCACTGGTCACCTTGCTTCAGCATCACCGGACCACAGTGGTACAGCACCGACCCGCGCATATCCACCGGCGGAGGATTCTTCATCAGATGCGCATGCACGGCATCGCGGCCCGTGAACATCTCACCAGTGATCAGCACCACGTCTCCGACCTTGAGCGCCCGAACCTGCTCGTCGGTCAAAGGCGGCCGCAGGATCACTTCCCTTCCCGTCAACGGGAATCCCTCGCCGCGAGCCATTTTCGCCACCGGCCGCGCCGGATCGCGATAAAGCCACTTCGTGATCGCGCCGCTGGACGCGTCGAGTCTCACGCCCAGCCTCCGGAACGCCCAGCATTCATAGGCGACACTCACGAAGAAGCTCGCCGGCAGCCGGTTGGCGACGCCGATCTTGCACCCAATCAGCGATGACTTGCCGCCGAATCCCATCGCACCCACGCCGATCTTATTCGCCTCCTCCATGATTTGGGCTTCGAGCTTCGCCAGATCTGCATTGGGATTGGTATCGTCCAGCGTGCGGAAGAGCTGATATTTCGCCAGCAGATAGCCGTGCGCACGGTCGCTGCCGATGCATACTCCCACGGCGCCGGGCGCGCAGCCTTGCCCTTGCGCCTGCCACACCGCGTGCAGGATGCACTTGCGAACGCCCTCCAGATCGCGACCCGCTTTGCCCAGATGCTCCAGCTCCATGGGCAGCGAATACTGGATGTTCTTGTTCTCGCAGCCGCCGCCCTTGAGGATCAGCTTGACCTCGATATCATCGTTCTCCCACTGCTCGAAGTGGATGACCGGGGTTTCTTCACCCAGGTTGTCGCCGCTATTCTTGCCGCTGAGGGAATCGACCGAATTGGGCCGCAGCTTGCCGCGTTTCGTCGCATCGGCCACGGCGGCTCGAATCGCCTTCTTGATGGCGATCTGATTCACCCCCACTGGAGTGTGGACGTCGAACGTCGGCATCCCCGTGTCCTGACAAATGGGGCCAACGTCGTCCGCGGCCATGTCGATATTCGTGGCGATGATCCCCAGCGCCTGCGACGCCTGCGTATGCGGAGTCTCCGCCGCGATCGCAATTCCCATCGCTTCCCGCACGTCCGGCGGCAGGTTGGTGGCTGTCTGGGTAATCAGCTCGACGAGGCTTTCTTGGAGGAATTGCATGTCTTGGGGTACGAACTCGATTTTAACTCGCTCGCTCGAAAAGAAAAGGCGGCGAGCATTCCTGCCCACCGCCATCCGTTCTTTGCGCGCACAACGGAGCGCGGCTGAAGCGGCCGCGCCCTGTGCGCTTCTGACTTCTGACTCCTAGTAGCGATAGTGATCCGGCTTGTACGGACCTTCCACCGGAACTCCTAGATACTCCGCTTGCTTCGCACTGAGCTTGGTCAGCTTCACGCCGATCTTGTCCAGGTGCAGCCGAGCGACTTCCTCGTCCAGTTTCTTCGGCAGCGTGTACACGCCGACCTTGTAGACATCCTTGTTCTTCCACAGATCTAGCTGCGCCAGCGTCTGGTTCGAGAAGCTGTTCGACATCACGAAGCTGGGATGGCCCGTCGCGCAGCCCAGGTTGACCAGCCGTCCCTCGGCCAGCAGGAAAATGCTGTGCCCGTCGGGGAAGGTGTACATGTCCACCTGCGGCTTGATCTCGGTCTTCTTCACGCCCTTCGCCGTGTTCAGCGGCTCCACTTGGATTTCGTTATCGAAGTGGCCGATGTTGCACACAATCGCCTGATCCTTCATCTTCTTCATGTGCTCGAGCGTAATAATGTCGACGTTCCCAGTAGTGGTCACGTAGATATCGCCGCGGCCCAGCGTATCTTCGACCGTGGTCACTTCGAAACCTTCCATCGCGGCCTGCAGCGCGTTGATCGGATCGATCTCGGTCACCACCACGCGCGCGCCAAACCCGCGCAACGAGTGCGCCGAGCCCTTGCCGACGTCACCGTATCCGCACACCACCGCGACCTTGCCCGCCACCATCACGTCGGTCGCGCGCTTGATGCCGTCGCTCAGCGACTCGCGGCAGCCGTACAGATTGTCGAACTTCGACTTGGTCACCGAATCGTTCACATTGATCGCCGGCACCAGGAGCTTGCCTTCCTGCTGCATCTTGTAGAGACGATGCACGCCGGTGGTGGTCTCTTCGGAAACGCCCTTCCATTCCTTCGCCAAGTCGCTCCAGCGCCGCGGATTCTCGGCATGAACTTCCTTGAGCAGGTCCTTGATCACCTTCTCTTCATGGCTGCCCGAAGGAGTATTGACCCAGTCCGAACCCTTTTCGAGTTCCACGCCCTTGTGGATCAGCAGCGTTACGTCGCCACCGTCGTCAACCACGAGCTGCGGGCCTTTGCCGTTGGGGAAGCTGACTGCCTGATAGGTGCACCACCAATATTCCTCGAGCGTCTCGCCCTTCCAGGCGTACACGGGAGTGCCGGTCGCCGCGATCGCCGCCGCCGCGTGATCCTGCGTCGAGAAGATGTTGCAGCTCGCCCAGCGCACGTCCGCGCCCAGGTCCTTCAGAGTCTCGATCAGCACCGCCGTCTGAATGGTCATGTGCAGAGAACCGGTGACGCGCACGCCCTTCAAGGGCTTGTCGGTGGCGTACTTCTTGCGGATCGACATCAGGCCGGGCATCTCGGCTTCGGCGACGCTGATCTCTTTCCGGCCCCAGTCGGCCAGTTTCATGTCCGCGACTTTGTAGGCCAACGTGGCCGGATTCGTTGCGATAGTGCTCATCTCCAAGGCTCCTTTAATCTTTATATCGTGAAATCTCGATACTACGATATAATACTGGATACAGACCCATGGCGTCAATCCTCAAATCTCTTAGGCTGCTGGCCGATCCGAACCGGGTCCGCATCGTGCTGCTGCTCGAGCGCGAGGAGTTGTCCGTCGCCGAATTACAGGAAATCTTGGCCATGGGGCAGAGCACGATTTCTACGCATCTGTCTCAATTGAAACAAGCTGGCATCGTCGAGGATCGCCGGACGGGCAAGAACATCTTATACCGGCTGAAGGCTTTTGGGAATGGGACGCAAGGTCAGGTTTTGGACGTCTTGCGGCATGCCGTCAAGGAAATCCCCGAAGCCGGAGAGGACCGTGACGCGCTGCGGCTGGCGCTTCGCCGCCGCCAGGACAAAGTACGCTCCTACTTCGATGAGCTTGCGGGGAAATTCGGACGCCAGTATGTTCCTGGACGCTCCTGGCAAGGCTTGGCCGAAACCTTCCTGCTGCTGATGCCGCCGTTGGTCATCGCCGACCTGGGCGCCGGTGAAGGAACCGTGTCCCAACTGCTCGCCCGCCGCGCGAAAAAGGTGATCGCCGTCGACAACTCTGAGAAGATGGTCGAGTTCGGATCGAGCCTCGCACGCGCTCACGGCGTCAAGAATCTGGAATACCGGTTGGGCGATCTCGAAGAGCTGCCGGTCAAGAAGGGCGAGGCGGATGTCGCCTTCTTCAGCCAGTCGCTGCACCACGCCCAGCATCCTCCGCAGGCGCTAGCCGAGGCTTTCCGCATCGTGAAACCCGGTGGACGCGTCATCATCCTCGATTTACTCAAGCACCATTTCGAAGAAGCTCGAGCGCTCTACGCCGATGTGTGGCTGGGCTTCAGCGAAGTCGAACTTCGCCGCATGATGGGCGACGCCGGATTCCAGAACATCAGCACCGCTCTGGTGCATCGGGAAGCAGATGCCCCGCACTTTGAAACCATCCTCGCCGCCGGCGATAAATGAACGGCGTAACCCAAGGTGCTAGTGGAGCGTTTCTTATGATAGAAGCAGCTCCATGAAGAATCCTTGGTTGCACCGGCTTGCGATTCTCCTGGCGATCGCCGTGCTCGCGCTCATCATAGGCGGCGCGATGGTCGGGCCAGGATCGCAAGCCACGCCCGCGGCGATATCGGCACACCGCATCGCGGCCACCGTCGTAAGCCTCCTGACCCTCGTTGTGACGCTGTGGTTGATATTCACCGACCCGCGCCCGCTGGCCCGCCGCTTGGGCTGGCTCACGCTGGCACTTGCGATACTGCAAGATTCCGTGGGGCACGCCGCGGTGATAACACTGGTTCCAATCACCGCTGGAATCGCGCACGCGTTGATGGCGCCGCTCTTCTTCGCCGCCGTCGTCGCCATCGTAGTGGTTACGTCTCCCGCCTGGAGCAGCGGCCCGGAACACGTTAGCGACTACGGCTGGCCGTCCATGCGGTCCCTCGCTATCCTGACTCCGATCTTGGTCATCCTGCAGATCATGCTCGGGGCGGCCTTTCGGCAGAAGGCCCTTACGCTACTGCCGCACGTTTTGGGGGCGATGTTCGTCGCGCTGGTGATCCTGCTCGAATCGATATTCGTTCTGCAGCAGTTCCCCACGCATAGCGCGTTGCGTCCGGCGGCGAAGACGCTGTTGGGTGTCGCGTTCGGGCAGGTGTTCCTGGGCCTCACTGCGCTCATCATGAAGTCGATGGCCGACGATACCGACCCGGCCGTGATCATAACCGTTGCGTCGCACGTCACAGGCGGCGCATTGACTCTGGCCACCACCATAGTTCTGTCGATCCTGATCCGCCGCAACGTCCAGCCGCGCGTCGAAGAAGAAGGCGAAGACGACGCCGAAGCGCCCGCGGCCAGTTAAAAAAAGCCTGCGGCTAGTTAACCTGCGCGGCGTTCACTGGCGCGCCCTTCGGCTCCCAGTACCCGATCCATCGCCCGGCTGTCACCACGGAAAGCCACAGAACTATCGAAAGCGCCGCGGCCAGTTTCGCCCTGCCCGGAATCACCGGACTGCGATCCAAATCCGTAACGTTGCGATAGACGCTCCGGAATACCAGTGCGTGAATGATGATCAGGACAAACAGCGCGAGCTTGATGTGCAGATATGGGTTCGGATAATAGATTGCCGCCTTCGACCACAACAGCAGTATTCCGCACCCCGCCGTGAGCGTCAGCCCGAGGTGCTTCCACGGCCGTAGCCCATTCACGATGTCCGACACCGGATGCTTCGTCAACGCGATTCCCAGCAGGCGCAGATCGGTCATCAGGATCATTCCACCGAACAGGCCCATCCCGGTCAAATGCAGGGAGAGGATCACGGGGAAAACGATCGCCGACTCGCGAATGGCGGTAGCTAGCGACATGTTTTGAAGCGCTTGAATGAATTCTGGAGGCATTTGATTTCTCCCCTATACGAATGCGATGAAGATTCCGCCAAATATCACACTGGCCCACAAGACGAGCGAAACCAGTCCCGCCAGAACTGCCAAGCCGCCCGGGGATTGCTTCAGAGCCACCCAGCGGTGGATCGTGAAATTGAAAATGATCGCCAGAACCAGAGCGGTGATCTTGAACCGGAAGGACTGGTTGCGCAGGTACATGTTCGGATCGGAGGAGAAAATCAGCGGACCCGTGATCAGCGCCAGCGCCAGGCCGCCCAAGGTCCATGCGCCCGTGCCCTTCACCAGGTCCGCGGCCGACTCCTTCTTCAGCCCGATACCGAGCAGCCGCAGGTCGACCATCGTGATGGTCCCGATCCCCACGGCGAACCCGAGGATGTGCAGCACTTCACACACCGGGAACGCCCATTCGTTGGTATTGAGCGGATTGTTCGCGACATCATACGCCAGAAACAGTGCCATTCTTTTTTCCCACCTTGTCTTCTACAGAGAAGCTCCCGATGTGGCACGCCGCAGAAACAGTTTACGGCGAACCAGCTGGAAACCGATGATAACAGACGTGACGCAAAGCGAGGTTCCGCCCAGCATCAGCGTCAACACCACAATGTCCCAGGCCGGACGATAGTTGTACAGCCAGGGAAAGTTGATCGAGTGCAGCCCGTGGTACAGCCAGCGATTCACCCAGGATTCCGTGCTCGAGCGATAGGCCCCGACCACCTGCGCGGTCTTCGGATCAATGTAGTACTGCGAATGGGCTTCATCGTTCAATTGCACGAACAGCACCGGTAAAGGCCGCTGCCGGGTGCGATCCAGATAGTACGCGTCATATTGAGTAATGAGCCGCGCTTCGGCCACTCTGGACACGCTGTTCAGGACGTTGAGAATTCGTTTTGGATCGAAGGAGACCATCGATTCCCCAAGCATGCGGACGATTCGTGTCTCCCCCCGCGCACCGGTAGCAACGTACATCGGGTCGCTGGCGAAGGAGGAAAGCTCAAGTTCCTTCACTGGGAATGCCGGGCCCAGCTGAGCGAGCACCTCTTGCGGAGGTTTCGCCGCGTACTGCGATAGTGGAGGGCGCTTGCCGCGAAGCGCGGCCGCGAGACTCCGGCCAACTTGTGGTCGGCCCGAACTGAGCGGGAACGGCTCCATCGAGAGCATCCCGCTAAACGCCCAAGTGCACGCGACGATTCCAAAAAACAACCCCAGAATATGGTGAAGCCTTTTCTGCCCCGTGTAGGGAATGCTGACCCTGCGCGACGGCGAGTACATGATCAGTCCGGCGATTAAGCCCATCAGCGCCGCCACTGTCGCGATCCCCGACGACCAGATCATTACCTTGCTCCACAGCGGTCCGTTTTTTCGTAGCGGCGTGTAGTATAGCCAGTGCGGTATCGGACCCAGATACGCGAATAAGCGCGACGATCGCGTGGTGGACTGGACCACTTCGCCCGTATTCTCCGAAACATAGACCTGATCGCCGTTGGGCCAAGAGTACTTCGCTAGAGGAAGCAAATTACGGACTCCGCCCTCGAGTGTCCACTGATCTGGTTCGGTCACTTCCTCGACGACGGCTGCGCTGGCCGGCTGCCCGGTCCATGCGGCTGCGGTTCGAAGGTTCAGCTCCGGGGGAAAGACATCCTGCTGGTCGCCGGTGTCGGCGTAGACGATCGCCTGACCTCGGCCGATCCGAAAGAAATATGCGGGCCGCCCATCGAAAGCGGCCAGCCGCGTCGAACCGGGCGCCTGATCGGAATTGAGCGTCGCATAAGCTTCCGCCGGCGAGAGCTTCACCTGGGCCGGATCGAGGATCGGCGCTCGCTCCAGCCGATCCGCGTCGCTCACCGAAGGATAATCCCAATACATCATGAAGATCCCGGAGACGAACCACCACGCAAACAACAGGCAGAAAGCCACCCCCATCCAGCGGTGGCACAGGATTGCTGTTTTCTTGAGGAGAATCAGCACGTGTGGATTGGGATCAGCTCACTTGGGGTTGCACGACCATGCGGTATCGTTGAACCGGTCATAATCACAGACGCGCGTCCCGCCGGCCAGGATCACCGACCTAGCATGCGCGAAGTTCGAACCATCCCGCGCGACATCCGCTGTGACGGTCACCATATCGCCCTTCTTCAGGGTGGATCGTGTCCAACCATGCTGCATCAGGGCGTTCGGGCTGCCCAGCTCGAATTCCCATCGCGCCGTTTTTCCACTCGGCTCGACCACATCCAGGAAGAAGTGGGCATGCGGATTCAGCCACTCGATCTGCGTCACGGTCCCTTTGAAATCCCGCTGCTTGGATACGTCGAACACCGCGGTGAAGGCATGATGGGCCAGCAGGGGCCTCCCGGTAACGGCAAGGACGAGCCCTGCGACGATCCTGAGCGACCTGGCAGCCATTGCTCAGCCCTCCAACGAATCCAGCCTACGCCTATACGAACCCGATCGCTCTGCCACCGACGCCGACGCCGAACCACAGCATCAAGGACAGCAGCGCGACCAGCCAGCCCAAGAGCATAGGACGCTTGTCTTCGTCCTTGTGCGTGATCCAGCGAAATAGCGTGAACTGGAAGATGATGGCCGGGAACAGCACCGCCATCTTGAACTTGAATCCGTCATTGACGAAACACTTCATGGCTTCCGAGGTGAACAGCATATAGCCGGTGGCCAGCATGATCACCAGCCCCCAAGTCATGTAGGGTTCCAGGTTCTTCGCCAGCACGGTCACCGGCTGCTTCTTCATGCCGACGCCCAGCATCCGCAGATCGATGATCACGATCGCGCCGAACATCATGGTCAGGGCCAGAATGTGGATCGTCTCGATCACCGGGAAGGCCCAGATGGTGCCGGCGATCGCCTGGCCGAGCCAGGCCTTATCGCTCCACTCGAAAAATGGTTTGAAAGATTGCCACATAAACCCTAAAAATTGTAAGCGGTCGTTCTGCCCGCGATGATCACGATGCCCCAGCTGATCAGCGAGATCCAGCCGGCCAGTTTCGCGGCGCGAGGCGGGTCAGCCGCCCATTCCCATTCGTGCATGCTGCGGTAGATCTTGGAAGAGTGAAAGATCAGCACATTCAGCCCGGCCAGAAACAAGAACAGCACTTTCAGCCGAAACCAGATGCTGTTGTAGCACTTGACCGGCTCGGACCACAGCAGTAGGGTCCCGGTGATGATCATCATCAGGAATCCGGCGGTGATCCACGGGATGAGCTGGTGAAAGACATCCGAGGCCGACTCTTTTTTGAAGATCAGGCCCATCATGCGGAGATCCGAGATGGCGATCGTACCGGCGGAGATGCTGATGCCCAGCAAATGCCCGCCTTCAAGTAGTGGAAACATCAGAATCGACTCGCGGATGGATACGCTGATCGGCGTCTCCTGGAGCCATTGACAGAATTCAAGTAAAGCCATAGAGCTGCATTAGGAGACTAACACGCGGCACCTGTGGTTACTCCGGTCGAAAGGTCAAGAGGCGGTCAGTGACCTTGTTGTGACCGGATAATACCCTATAGTTACAGTTACTTGCGCGAAGAGGACTGCTCTGGTACCGGTAGTTCCCGATGGACCACGTAACTGACCTCAATCGGCATAGTGTCCATCGACCTGACCTTCAAGACCACCTGGTAATAGCGGGGAAGGCTGCCGTCAGGCTTCTTCATCTTTGAAACCAATGTCTTGGCGAACATGGCGTCGGTGAACGCCTGCACTTCGCCGGTGATGCTCGAGATCCGGTTGCCGGCAAGATAAAGGACTTCGCCGTTGCCATATAACCCCGGCACACGGCTGATTAGCGCGTAGCTTTCCTCGGTATCTTGTGGATCGCGCGGAGGTTTATCGGCGAACAATTCCGGCTCGCCGGGCTTAGGACTCATGTTTCGAATCCCATCCGGCTCGAGCACGAACGGCCGGTCGGCCGACATCGCCTGCATCTGCCGGTTGCCCGCTACCGGTCCCAGGAACACGACGTTGCCCATGGCGACCTCGGGTGCCGCGATCTGGTCGCTGCTGGTGACCAGCACGTCCTGCTTGTGCAGCATCCCGAGAAATTGCCCAAGGAGGACCGCTCCGGTCGCCGTTCCAGCCTCGCTCGATCCTGCGTTGGGCGTCGAGAGGCACACAATCAGAGGACGCTTGGATGAAACCAGCGGCTCCCAAAGCTGCTGCAATTCCGGTGTCCAATCGCGGGCTGTTTCCAGGCCGGTTCTCTCTACCTGGCGCAGACGCATTCCGAAATACACTGCCAGACCGAGCGCGATCACGAGCCCAGCGATGAGCCCGATTTCCTTGCGGCCCCATCGCGCCGCCGCGATCGGCGGTTCTGGGGCGGGGTCCGGGCGAACTTCCCTCGGCTCAAATGTTAGCTTGAACCCGCCCTTGGGCAAATCGACGAAGATAGGATCTTCGAGACCCTCCGTGCGGTAGTATTCGCCGAGCTTCTGCCGAAGCCGGGCGACGTGCATGCGGACCGTGGATTCCTGGCGCGGATCGTAAGAATCCGGCTTGGCGAACACATCCAGCCCGACCGTGTATTCCTTGAGGCCGTCGGCAGTTCCGGAGACAGATTTCTCCGCCAGATAGCTTAAGAGGGTACGATGGATTTCCGACGTTCGGAACGCCTTGCTCTGAAGTATCCGCTGGATTTGAGCGTGCGTGGCTTCCAGCTCTAGGACCATTGCCATCCGAATGATAACACCCCGTATCTATAACACGTTATCAGCAGGGTCTAAGTTACTGGTGGAGCGGGCTTCAGCCTGCAACGGAGCCTTTAGCCTCCGCGTCGGTGCCGGTACTGAAGCACCGGTTGCGGGCTGAAGCCCGCTCCACCTGCTAATCTCCCGCGACATTCGCGATCTGGGTCAGGTTCGCATTGAGAACCGCTTGGGCGTCCGCTTCCGTAAACTCCTGCGTCTTGACCGAATGGTTCATGGAGCAGAACTTAGGCCCGCACATCGAGCAGAACGCAGCGTCCTTAAACCCTTCTTCGGGCAGGGTTTCATCGTGATACGCCTGCGCCGTCTCGGGGTCGAGCGAAAGCTCGAACTGCTTCTTCCAGTCGAACGCGAAACGTGCGCGCGATAAAGCGTCGTCGCGGTCCCTGGCTCCCGGACGATGCCGGGCGATATCGGCCGCGTGCGCCGCGATCTTGTAGGCGATCAAGCCCTGCTTCACGTCCTCGCGATTAGGCAGCCCCAGGTGTTCCTTGGGGGTCACGTAGCACAGCATGGCGGCGCCATGCCAGCCGATCATCGCCGCGCCGATGGCCGACGTGATGTGATCGTAGCCCGGCGCGAAATCCGTCACCAGCGGCCCCAGCGTGTAGAAGGGCGCCTCGTGGCAGATTTTGACTTCTTTCTCCACCTGCATCTGGATCTGGTCCATGGGGATGTGTCCCGGACCCTCGATCATCACCTGCACGTCATATTTCCAGGCGATCTCGGTCAATTCACCCAGCGTCTCGAGCTCGGCAAACTGCGCCCGATCGCTCGCATCGGCCAGCGACCCCGGCCGGAGCCCGTCGCCCAGCGAAAAGCTCACGTCGTGCTTCTGGAAAATCTTGCAGATGGCGTCAAAATTCTCGTAGAGAAAATTCTGCTGCTTGTGGAAGCTCATCCACTGCGCGAGGATGGCGCCGCCGCGGCTGACAATTCCGGTTATGCGGTTGCGCACGAGCGGAAGAAACTCGCGCAGCACGCCGGCGTGAATGGTCATGTAATCGACGCCCTGCTCGGCCTGCTCCTCGATCACTTCGAGCATCACGTTGATGTTCAGATCTTCGGCGCGGCGCACGCGGG
>Ga0265314_10002552_pt1 | contig 18515 bp, 16 predicted proteins | sample 4126metaG_FD_203106 | JGI IMG/M metagenome (GOLD analysis project Ga0265314, IMG submission 203106) | Rhizosphere microbial communities from Carex aquatilis grown in University of Washington, Seatle, WA, United States - 4-1-26 metaG | ecosystem: Host-associated > Plants > Roots > Rhizosphere >... | reverse complement strand
TACTCTTGGGTTTAGAAGATGCTCTCTTGGGTTGTCATTGCGGTGTCATAATGACGACAACTGCGTCCGAAATGGAAGCTTTTATCCTTACAAAGTCGAACTACTCGTGGCATTAAACCCGCCCGATGGCATGGCGCTCATTCCGGCTGGGAGTTTCATGATGGGGGATAATCTTGATGGCGAGAGCGATGCTGTGCTCACGGAAGTATATGTGTCGGCGTTTTACATGGACAGTAATTTGGTGAGCTTCAGTCAATGGCAGACGGTCTATGACTGGGCCGTTGCCAACGGGTATGGATTTAACAATGTTGGCGCGGGCAAGGCGGCGAATCATCCGGTGCAGACGGTGGATGGGTATGACGCGATGAAGTGGAGCAATGCGCGGTCGCAGCAAGCTGGCTTGACGCCGGTGTATTACACGGATGCCGGTTTGACCCAGGTTTATACCAATTTGGAAAGCTATACGGTCTATGCTGATTGGACCGCCAACGGGTATCGGTTGCCGACCGAAGCCGAGTGGGAGAAGGCGGCGCGGGGCGGTTTGAACGGGCAACGATTTCCGTGGGGCAACACGATTTCCGAGAGTCAGGCCAACTACAAAGGAGATACCACCGCCTACAGCTACGATCTGGGGCCAAGCGGCTTGAACCCAACTTTCAATACCGGAGGCAATCCCTACACGAGCCCGGTAGGTTATTTTGCGCCCAACGGCTATGGGCTTTACGACATGGCGGGGAACGTGTTGCAGATGTGCTGGGATTGGTATGGGACACCGTACGGTCAACCGACGACTAATAATCCGACCGGCCCGGCGACAGGAAGCAACCGTGTGGCGCGTGGTGGCATTTGGGCCGGTCCAGCAAACAAGACCCGATGCCCCTATCGCAACTACGGCAGCATGACCAGCGCCAGCTTTTACCTTGGGTTTCGTTGTGTAAGGGACCTTTAGTTTTTGCGCATCTCGTTTCTTAGGAGCGGGCCTCGCTCGATCAGCCAGGAAGCTAAAGGCCAAGCAGTGACTCGTGACGGATCTCGACGAAGGCGGGCTGCGTACGCACCTGCTGGTTTCGTTTCCAGGAACTCGCCGGGGCCGTCCTCGCGGGATTGTAGGGCGGGCCATGGATCTGGAGCACGGCCCCTCGATCCTTGAGTCGACCAGCTCAAACCCTCGGTCGCCGACATTGTTGACTCTGGGGGCCGATTTGCGCGGCGTCTCATAGAAGCAAACAGCGTGTGGAAACCGCTTACGGCGATCGCAGCCGGTAAAACCGACCTGGATAGTTGGTCCACTCGGGATCGGTGAAAAAGGACGAACCGCCGCTTAGCGTGTTGGTTGACACGGGGACCCAGACCGGCTGTGCCAAGTCCGAGGCTGCCTCCACCACTACGGAGTTGTTTGTCGCCCAGGAGATTGTGAAGCCAAACACATTGCTTTGGACGCCAAAGTTGGGGCCGCTGTCGAGCACCAGCGGGCTCGGGAGTGACCACAGGGCAGTCGGAGCGCCGCCAAAGGTAGAGTTCCAATCGCTGGTGCCTGGTAGATAATAGATCGTCGCATTGGTGTCAGAATCGAAGACGGTTCCATCGTCTGCGGGCGCGTTCCCTTCGAAGTAGGCTCCGGCGAGGCTAGTGCATGACCCGAACGCATAATCGCCGATGTTGGTGACCGTGGCTGAGACGATGATGTTGGTCAAACTGGGGCAATTGAAGAAAGCCGCTGTTCCGATGCTGGTGAGGCCAGCAGGGATCACAACGTTGGTGAGGTTGGCGCAGGCAGAGAAGGCGGCATCCGCGATGTTGGCAACGGTGCTGGGAAACCTGACGCCGGTCAGGGTGGAGTATTCGAATGCATCGGTTCCAATGTTGATGACGCCGATGGGGATACTATACCCGCCTCCGACGCCACCTGGAAAGGCCACGAGCGTGCCTTGGCTCTTGTCAAACAAAACTCCATCGAGGCTGCTGTAAAGCTGGTTGTGGCTATCCACCATGATGGCTGCCAGGCTGTTGCAGGCTGCGAACGCTTCATCTCCGATGCTGGTGACGCTTGCTGGCAGAGAGATATTGGTCAAGCCCAGGCAATTGAAGAACGCCGTGTTTCCGATGCTGGTGACGCCGCTCGGAATCGTGATCGTGGTAAAGCCGTTGCAGCCCGCGAACGCGCTTTCTCCTATGTTGGTGACGGTGTTGGGAATTGTGATGCTGGTCAGGTTGTAGCAGTTGTAGAAGGCTCCGCCACCGATGCTGGTGACGCTGCTGGGGATTGCATAGGTGCTTTCGGCCTTGCCATCCGGGTATTCAATGAGCGTATCCAGGCTCCGGGTAAACATCACGCCAGCGACACTGGTATAGACGGGGTTCCCAGGATTCACATCAATCTCGGCCAATCGAAAGCAGGCTGAGAATGCCGCCTCGCCAATGCTCGTAAGGCTGGCCGGAATCGCCACACTGGTCAGGTTGCGGCAGCTGGCGAACGCATCGTCTCCGATGCTAGTGACGCCCTCAGGAATCGTTACGCTGGCCAGGTTACCGCATTGGAAGAATGCGAAGCGTCCGATGTTAGTGACGTTCAGACCGATCACAACGCTGGTGAGGCCGCCAACGGTGTTGAACGCCTCCTGTCCGATACTGGTGACGGGCAAGTCGTCGATCGTGTTGGGGATGAACACCGCACCCCCGGAACCGGTGTATCTAGTAATGGTGATGCTGCCGTTATTGGTCGAGTAATCGAATGCCAGCGGTGGGGCGTGTTGCGGCAGGTAGCCAGCCATAACCTTGGCGATCGAATCCTGGCTGACTAAGACCGTTTGGTTGCTGGGCGCGATCCAGTCGCTGACGGTGCTGAAGCTGAGCGTATGATCGCCGACTGACAGACCCAAGACAGTCGCTCCACTTGGCTGGGGAATCCCGCCATCCACCTGCCAATGCGCCCCGTTGCTGATTGCTTCAGCCGGGGTAATGGTCACTTGCAGCGAGCCGTATGGGGTTGGGGGGTTCAACATGACCGCTGGACGATCGCCAAATGTTGCACTCCACCCGCTGGTCCCTGGTAAATAATAGACCGTGGCGTTGTCGTCGGAAGCGAACACAAGGAACTCAAGGGCGGGGGCGTTGGCTTGAAAATAGACCGCTGTTAGGTTGGGGCAGTAGGCAAAGGCGCTTCCTGGGATGTTGGCGAGGCCGTTTCCAATAGTGACGCTGGCCAAATGATAGCACCCTTCGAAAGCAAAAGAGCCGAGGGCGGTGATGCTATTTGGGATCGTGACGTTGGTCAGGTTCTCGCACTGGTAGAACCCAGCTAGCCCAATGCTCGTTACGCTGTTGGGGATCGAGACGCTGGCTAAGGCTGAGTTGTCGAACGCCCAGTCACCGATAGCTGTTACGCTGCCGGGGATGGTGTAGCTTCCGGTTTTGCCCGGAGGGAATTCAATAATCGTGGTCTGGCCCTTGTCAAAGAGGACCCCGTTCACGCTGTTATAGCTGGGATGGTTGGTGTTCACATTTATCGAGGTCAACTCGACACAATCGGTGAACAGCCCGCCGAATAGAGTGACGACACCATTGGGAATCGTGACGCTGGTAAGGCCAGTGCACCAAGCAAACGCACCGTTGTTGATGCTGGTGACGCTCTCGGGGATCTTGTAGCTGCCAACCTTTCCCCCCGGGCATTCAATGAGCGTGGTCTGGTGCTTGTCAAACAGGACCCCATCGATACTGCTGTACACTGAATTCTGAGCATCCACGGTTATCGCGGTCAGCTTGAAACACAGATCGAATGCGCTGCTTGCGACGTTGGTGACGCTGGCGGGGATCGTGCAGCTTCCGACTTTGCCAGCTGGGAATTCAATGAGGGTGGCGTGGTTCTTGTCGAACAAGACCCCATCCACGCTCGCGTAAAGTGGATTCTGGGTATCCACCGTTATCGAGGTCAGGCTGTCGGAACCAAAAAACGCATTCTGGCCGATGTTGTTCAGATTGAAGCCCAAGATGACATTGGTCAGGTTGAGGCAATTCGAGAAGGCCAACGCCTCGATGGTCCTGACCCCGTCGGAAATCGTCACACTGGTGACCCTGGAGTTCCCGGCGAACGCCTGAGCCCCAATGCTGGTGACCGTTAGACCGTTAATGGTGTCTGGAATGTCAACATTGCCGTCAGCCCCGATGTAGCCCGTTATGGTAATCGATCCATTGTTGGTCGTGTAAGTGAATGGGAAAGCGATAGGGTATGTAACCGAAGCCCGAAATTCACCCTGGCCTACCGGAAATAAGTCCTGCGGGTTATAAATTGACCCCCATCCAGACAGATAATATGTGGTTCCTGCGATAACTCTAAATGATGATGGGCTTGGATCACCCGTAATAACAGGTCCGCCTTGGCCGGAGTCGCCGTAGGTTAACAGAGCCGAAACCATCCCAACGTTATTTGAACTCACTGAAACATGCGCACCTCCCCCTGGAAAACCACCGCTCAGTGTATAAGTTAGGGTAGCGGTTCCACTAGCAAGTGGGACGAAACTGACCTCTTCCGAGTTGTTGGTTGCCGGAACATCAGATGAGGCTATGCTGATCGTGTGGTATGTGGATTGGCCTTGCACCACCACCGGCAGCTGCCAGGACAGGCCAAGGATCAGCAGGGACAGAAGTATTGGGTGGTTGCCGGTTTTTTTCATGATCAAACATTAACCAGATTCTGCGTTGATGCTTCTACAGTTCGATTTCTACGCCTCGCTTAACGTAAACACAATCAACAAGTTGCACTTTTATCCGAGAGCCATGACAATCGGTTAGGGCGTGCCCGAAGCCCAATATGCTGCTCGAGATTGATCGAAACAGCGACCAGACCACGCCCATAGACGTCCTACGGCCTGGTCACTTCATCGCCAGCCACCGGCAAAGTGGCCGGAAGGACCGACGCTGAGCCGCAGACCAGCCTTGGCTACGCCGTGAGCGCTCGGATCGACTTGCATCAAGCCCAACAGGCGCATGAATGGCGTGCCCGCGGGTTGGCTACGGGCCGGTGCCACTATCCACGAGGTGATTCCTCAGCGCGCTTGCGTCGGCAGCTGGGGGGCGATGATCTCGCAGCGCTGGCCCACCCAGTCTCAGCAACACGCCCACCAGCAGACCGTAGGGGGTTCGCCTAATAGATGAAGTAAGGCCATTGGGACAAAGTTACCCAAGATCATCAAACACCAATGTTCTGCTGCGCACCAGACTCTATGGAACGAATCACCGTCCTGCTTGCAGACGACCACAAGGCCGTGCGCAAGGAGTTTAGGCAGATACTGGAACTCGAAGATGATCTTGAAGTGGTCGGCGAGGCGAACGACGGCCATCAGGCGGTCGCAATGGTCAAAAAGCATCGGCCCGCACTGGTTCTAATGGACGTTGCCATGCCGCTGCTCAATGGCTTGGAAGCCACGCGCCAGATTCTCAAAGCCGCCCCTGGAACCAAAGTGCTCATGCTCTCGGCCTACAACGATGATGCTTACGTCGAAACGGCAATCAACTCTGGCGCGATGGGCTTTCTGCTCAAACAAACTTGCGCAAGCTGTGTGTGCGCGGCGATTCGGGAAGTCCAAAACGGCAACACGTTTTTCAGCCCATCAATTCCCAGCCGCTTGCACAAACGCAACGGGAAGCCATAGGCGGCTCGAGGTGGGTTGCGTCGAACTCTCATCAGCCAGCTGACCGAGCAGGTCATCGACGTTCACGAGACCACCACGGGGTTCGAGTTGCACCCAATGGTCACCGTCGATGTAGCGCCCAGGAAAAGACCGATGGTGTTCCGCTGCGAGGAAATCACTGAAGCAAGAGGGGGCGTTCCCCCAATGGAAGGCGTACAACTATTGCTGGAGAATTACGGAGGTTATCGGCCCACATTGTTCCGGACTCGGAGGGTTCTGGTGAAAGCTACAGCAGGCATCGACTGGCTTCATGAGCAGAGTCGACGATGCATGGAACGCTCACAAATGTGGGTTTGATCTCGCAAACGAAAAGAATAGAAACACCTTGGAAAACCCATTTGTAAATGCGCATAAGCAAGGCGCGGTTACCGGTCCAGTTCGCCCCACGGACGGAGAACCAGTCAAATGCGCCGTTTGCGGCGGCGCAATGCGGATCGAACGAGCACCTGGTGCCGCCGGCGGTGCGAACCGTCTCCACTGCACCTGCGGTCACTGTGAGGATTTAGCGGATCTGGCAAGCCCGTCTGCGAGCAACAGGGAGGCGGCGGCGCTTCCAGATGGCATGCACGAACTCCCGTAATGTCCGAAAACTCGCCGAGCACGGCCAGGAGGACGCGGCCCGCCGCGCGCGCTGGATCTGGTTTGCCAACGGCGGTTGGTAAAGGATGGCGGGGTGAACGAGCTCCAACTGCTGCTCATCTGTTCCGCTGGGTGGATCAACCGTAACCAGCGAAATGTCATCGAATACCTTCAGGAGGAGGTCAGGGTCCTGAGGGAGCAACTGGGTAGACGGCCCCGGTTCAACGACGACCAACGGCGTCGGCTGGCGGCCAAAGCCAAAAGGATTGGTCGGGATCAGCTCCAGCGATTCGCTTCGATTGTCATGCCGCAGACTCTTCTGGACTGGCATCGACGCCTAGTCGCAGGCAAGTACGACGGCAGTTCCGCTCGTTCACCCGGTCGGCCACCCACACCGGCAGAGGTCCGAGAGCTGATCCTGACCATGGCCAGAGAGAATCGTGCCTGGGGATACACTCGCATTCAGGGCGCGCTGATGAACCTGGGCCATGAAATCGGACGTGGCACGATCGCCAAGATCATTAAGGAAGCCGAGATGGATCCCGCACCGGATCGGCAGCGCAAGAGCACTTGGAAAGAATTCCTTCGGAGCCATTGGGACGTGCTTGCGGCGGCCGACTTCTTCACGGTCGAGGTCTGGACTGCTGTCGGTCTGGTTCGATACCACGTGTTCTTCGCGATCCGACTGGCCAGCCGAGAGGTCCAGATCGCCGGGATCATCCCTGAACCAAACGCCGCTTGGATGAAACAAATGGCCCGAAACCTGACCGATGGTGTGGATGGCATTTTGAGAGCCTGCCGCTATCTCATCCAGGATCGAGCCAGCGTATTCAACGAGGAGTTCAGGATGATCGTGGGAGCTGCGGGCATCGAATCGGTTCGCCTGCCTGCGCGTTCGCCCAATTTGAATGCCATCGCGGAACGGTTTGTGAGAAGCATCAAGGAATCTTGCTTGGACCGAATGGTTCTGATCGGTGGGTCAAGCCTCCACCGGGCCACTTCACCGCTCGCTCTCCAACACCACGCCGAACGGAGCCACCAAGGGTTAACAAACAAGATCATCCACCTCGAGTTCGTCCCATTTCCCACCACGGGCGCTGTCAATTGCCGCCGGCGCTTGGGCGGCCTGCTCCGCTACTATTACCGAGATGTGGTGTGAAAACACCAACAGGCGAATTCCCGGACATTACGGGATCAATCACAGCGAGGTCACCTGCACCGCACCGTCTTCGACCACGCTCGCGCCGAGGCAGGAGCTGTCCTTCGCGCATGAATTATGGGCCAGTGCCTCTGAAATTCGACGTCAGCAATCGGCCCCGTCTGATGCCAGCTTCCCGTCGCGGCATGAACTTCAATTCGCAATGTTCAACCATTGCCTGGGGACGCGAGAAGCGCATTATGGCCCGAACATGCAAAATAACACCGAATCCCCAAGCTGGCCTGAGTCGCCTCCGGTCATTAGAAAGATACACTCGATGCAACCCGACATTGATGCAAACTCCATGACCAAACAAACTTGGTACACTTTCCTGCTGCTGGCCGCTTGCCTTTCCGCGGCGGCTGCGCAGACAACACCCCTTCAACTCCCACCGATAGCTGCCGGACCATTTAGGCCGGACTGGAATTCGCTGACAAGCTACCAGACGCCGGAGTGGTTCCGGGATGCCAAGTTCGGCATTTGGGCCCACTGGGGATCCCAATGCCAACCCGAGCACGGCGATTGGTACGCGCGCAGCATGTACGAGACTGGCAGCCCCAACTACAAGTCGCACATCCTTGAATATGGCCACCCATCCACCAACGGCTTCAAGGATGTGATCCGCGTTTGGAAAGCGGAGCACTTTGATCCCGACACATTGCTGAAGTTCTACAAGGACAACGGCGCGAAGTATTTCATGGGCCTGGCCAACCACCACGACAACTTCGACAACTGGAACTCCAAGTACCAGCCGTGGAACTCCGTCGCGCTCGGACCCCACAAGGACCTGATCGACGGCTGGGCGAAGGCGGCGCGCAAGCGCGGGTTGCGCTTTGCCGTGAGCGTTCACGGCTCACGCCCGTGGTCGTGGTATGAGCCGGCGCAAGGGGCGGACAAGGAAGGCCCGTTTGCTGGCGTACCTTACGACGGCAAACTGACCAAGGCCGACGGGAAAGGGCAATGGTGGGAGGGGTTGGATCCGCAGGATCTCTATGCCCAGAATCACAAGCCGGGAACAACCCTGGAATGGTCCTGGGACGCGAGCAAAGGCAGCAGCGTGCCCGACGCCGCCTACATGGAGAAGTTCTTCAAGCGGACAAAACAGCTCTGGGATGACTATCGGCCCGACGAGATCTATTTCGATGACACGGTGCTTCCGTTCGTCGGGGTCACGGATGAAGTGGGGCTGAAGCTCGCGGCACATGCCTACAACTCGCGGTTAGATAAGCACGGCCGAACCGAAGCCGTGGTAACCGGCAAACTGCTCAACGAGATGCAGCGCCAGGCGCTGGTGTGGGACTTTGAGCGCGGCAAGGCAGAGGGAATCATGCCCCAACCCTGGCAAACGGACACGTGCATTGGCGAGTGGCATTACGACCGTAACATTTTCACCAGCCATCGATACAAGTCCGCCGCGTCGGTCATTCGCATGCTAGCCGACATTGTCAGCAAGAACGGCAATCTGATGTTGAACGTACCGCTGCAGCGCGACGGGCAGCCCGACTCCGACGAGATTCGAATCGTCAGTGAGATCGGCGCCTGGTTGAAGGTGAATGGAAAGGCGATCTACGCCACGCGGCCTTGGAAGGTGCATGGCGAAGGCCCGTCCACCGCACGCAATGAGAAAGGCCAATTTGCCGGACAGACCGATGTGGAAAAGGCGCCGTTTACCCCGGAGGATATTCGCTTCACGCAATCGAAAGACGGCAAGACCCTCTACGCGGTCGTTCTGGAGATTCCAAGGGATCGTCAGGTCACGGTCAAATCGCTAAGGAGTGAGTCAGCATACTGGCCGGGCAAAATTGGCAACGTCCGCCTGGTGGGTGGCGGCAAGCTCAAATTCAGCCGCGACGCGACGGGCCTTCGGGTCTCGCTCCCGGAGAAGCTCAAAACAGGCACCGCATTGGCCCTGGAAATCCGCTCCTGAGCGGCCTTCAGCCATGGGCCATTATAATCCGCGTCTACCCTTGCTGCTTTTCGCCTTCGCCTTGAGCGTTCGCTCAACGGTCTGGGCTGCCGGTCCGTCTTCATTACCCGCGCCGAACATGACGTTTCTGGACAACGGGGAAGTGCGGATTGGAATGGACCTGGCCTTGGGGGGCGCGGTCACCTTCATCTCGAGCAAGTACCACCCCGGCAACATCATCAACAGCGCGGACCTGGGCCGGCAAATACAGATGTCGCACTACTCGGGGCCATGGCCGTTCGAAGTCGGGAGCAAGAAGCCGAACCAGGCTTGGGCGGGGTTGGGCTGGAATCCAATTCAAACCGGTGACTGTTACCTGAATCCCTCGAAAGTCCTCGAGCACAGGAATAGCGGGAGAGAACTCTACATCAAGTGCATTCCCATGTTGTGGCCCATGAACGACGTGCCAGGAGAATGCATTTTCGAAACCTGGACGACCCTGGATGGGCCGGTCATCCACATGCGCTATCGCTGCACCAACCAGCGACAGGACAAAACCCAGTATCGTCCTTGTCCGCAAGAATTGCCTGCGGTTTACACGATTTCCAAGCTGTGTCGCCTGATGTCCTATGTTGGAGACAAGCCGTTCACCGGCGACAAGCTGACGCAAATCGCCAACGACTGGCGAAAACCGTGGCCTTGGACACGTTTCATTGCCACCGAGGGCTGGGCCGCCCTGGTGGACGAGAACGAGTGGGGCTTAGGCGTCTTCAAGAACGACGGCGGAGAGTTTCATGGCGGAATTTACGGCGATGAAAGATCTGAAGATCCCAAGCATAATTCAACCGCCTACGTAGCGCCCATTCACGTGGAGGCCTTTGATCACAACATCGTGTATGAACACCGCACCGATTTTGTGGTCGGCAAGCTCGCGGACATTCGCAAACGGTTCAGCCAAATGGCGACTCGGGCTTCGCCCACGTGGAGGTTCGACCATGATCGGCAGAACTGGACTTTGAGAAATGCCACGGATCAAGGTTTTCCGTGCAAAGGAGAATGGCGGATCAAGTTTGGCGATCAGAAGCCTCGACTGGAGAGCGGCATTCGTTGTTGGGAAGCGGAGCGCTCGCCGGAGCTCGCGGTGACGGCAGCTTACACCGGCAAGGAACCGGTCGCGCTCCAAGTATTCTGGAAACGGCTGGATGAGGACAATTTCGAGAGCAAGAAGAGCCTTAGCTTGCAGTTGAAGCCTGACGGCAAACCCCACACCTACCACTTGGAACTAAAGAGTTCGCTAGAATACCGAGGTCTGGTCACGGGGTTGGCCATTGAACTCGCTGACGCGCCGCGGCCAGGAGAAGAACTGGCTATTCAATCTATCATCCTCACCCCTTCATCCCATCGATCCGAGTAAAACGATGATGAACCGCAGAAGATTTCTTACCGCGGCCGCAAGTGCCGCTGGCGTGACATACGCGCCAGCAGGACTGGCTGTCCAAGGCGATGACGCCGAATCGAAGCCGAGCGGTGAAACTGCTCGCGATGACGGGGGGGGAGCGGGGACTGCCGCGCCTGTGGAACCGACCGATGGACCCCGCCAGCCATCCCGGCGCGAAGCTCCGGCCAAGTCTGGCTGTGACCTGGGAGGATCTCGGTGGCGAGAATGTGTGTCACACCATCGCCCTGAGACATTTTGAGATTAAGTGGGGCGAGAACGGCGTCCGGCGCGTGGTGAATTACAAAGGGACGCTCGACGTATTCACGAAGTTTTATGATTTCGGCCGCGCCATCGCTCCCCACTACAAGTTTCTTTTCACCGAGAACTACAAGGAGGTGGTTGACGAAATCAAGGCGCGCGATTTGCTGCTCCATCATGTGTGGGGTTATGAGTCCGCGAACAACAGGTCAGTCGACAATCCGGGCCCGGTTCCATCGTCGGGGAACGCACACACTACTCATTTGCCGAATCCGGGCGGCTCAACCTCGGAATCCTTTAGTCGATATTTACGGAGGCGGCCCCTTTGGGCTCCTCCAATCACTTGCACCGCAGTCTTCAGGTTCTCGAAACCCAAAAACAAATACCAGACCCTATACACCTTCGGTGTATGCAAATGCGAAATCAAATCCGCCCATAACCCTTTCCACCAGTGACTTGCGTTGTATAAAATCTGTCTCCACTCGGCCCGCACGCTGGCTTCGTCCCAAATCTTCGATTTGACCTTTTGTTCGCATGTATGGCGTCCGGCGGACTGTTCAGTTGGGTGGGCATCGGATTGTCCGCCACCAACGAACCATGCCGACGATCCAAAAAATCTCCCTCGCGAGCCTCCTTTACTACCTCGAACTTGTGGTCCAGGACTACTACCTAAGCGGTGGGGAGCCACCCGGTCAGTGGAGTCGAGGCCAAGGTCCTGCCGCCCTCGGATTAGTCGGGACCGTCGACCACGCGCAGTTCCGAGATCTTTTCATGGGTTTCTCCCCGGACGGTGAAAAGGAATGGGTTCAAAACGCCGGACAGAAGGACGGCTACCACAAAAGGTGTCCGGGTTGGGATCTGACGTTTAGCCCGCCAAAAAGTATCAGCGTGCTTTGGTCTCAGTCCTCGGAGGAAACTCGGACGAAGATCCAACTCGCGCATCGCCGCGCTATTGAGTCGGCGCTGGAGATTCTGGAGGGACTAGCCGCGATTACCCGCCGGGGAGCTGGTGGAAAAATCTGGGAGGAGGCGTCGTTCGTCGTCGCTCTTTTTGAGCACGGAACCAGCCGAGCCCAGGAACCCCAACTACATAGCCACGCGCTTCTGCTAAATCTGACCGCGAGACGAGATGGCACAACCGGGGCAGTCCGAAGCCAGGGACTTTACGACCTGGCCCACGCGATTGGTGCGCTCTACCGCTGCGAGTTGGCGACAATTCTTGAATGGGAAATGGGCATCACATCCCACAAGGTCGAGACTTGGTTTGAGTTGAATGGCGTGGACCCCAAGATTGCGGAGGTTTTCAGCAGCCGCCGCAAAGAGATCCTTGAATACTGCAAAAAGGCTGGCCGCTACGATGCTTTCATCGCTCAGGTGGCCAATATCGAAACCCGTCAGGTGAAAGGGCACGTTGCACGGGCGCTTCTGTTTCCTCAATGGCAGGAAATCGGAGACCAGCTCGGTTGGAGCGAAGCGCGCTTCGCGGAGCAATCCCGAGCTCATCTGACTGAGAGAAACGCAGCCGAAGAGCTGGACCGTCTGGCGAAATTTGTGGCGGAAAGCTTTTCCGACCGGAGCCGTCGCCCGGCGATGTCGGAGGTTCTGGAGGCAGCGGCCCGCCGTGGTTGCAGAGCCCGCGCCTGATCGTGCGTCAGTGCGTATCCAAGCTCGATCGATTGATAGTCCTTGAGCGGGACCTGGACGCTCTTCCCAATATCCAGAAAAACTCGAATCTCGTGCGGTGTCACGCTGGTGACGACCCCGGTGTCTCCGGCGCGAATTCCGATCTCCGTTGAATCCTGGGTAAACTTCACGCGATCTCGCGTGTGCAGGTAGTAATGGTTGACGACGACTTAGTCGCGCCCTACCAGACCCTCATCGCGTCGTTCATTCTGCGCGAGACGATTGAGAATGCTGGCGGTGCGCGAGGAAATGGTGAGCATCACCGCCCGTTCAGGATGATCCATTCCTTTTCGGTTCCACTCCTTGATGACCGCCCGAAGCAACTCCTTCGGGTCTTCGTCGACTAAAAACTTTACCGGAGGTTCCCCGCGTGGAAACCGCCGAGCGCTTTCATTCTGTTTTGCGGGCATGGGAACAGGCAGTAAATTCTCTTCGCCGCACCTGAGTTTGGCCCCTGCTTCCATGATCCCGTCGACGAGGGTTTTGATTTCGTGCCAGGCCGAAAGCCGGGTCTCTTCAACAATCGCCTTTGAGTAGCTGTTCCATCCAAATGGATCTTGGTTTGGCACGAAACGGAGCGACGGAAGCTTCCAGTTAAAGAACGGACTCGCCTTTGATTCATTCGGGAAGAAATATTTATCCCGGTTCTCGATGATAAAGAACCGGGTCGCGTATTCGGATTCAACCGGACCATAAAAAGGGGGATGTTCGATTGTGAAATTCAGGTAGGGATCTTCCAACGATCGAAGTCGCTTCCACGAGAAGACTTTTTTCCAGTCGAGGTCGAGGTGCATGCCGTGGCGTTCATTTTCCCAAAGATGCCTTGGTGAATGAGCCCGTTTGCCTCTGCCGAGAGAAATTCCTCCGGACCGCCACATTTCGTCGGCTGCGAACATCTCGTCGAGGGAGGCTTTCCACGAAGCCTTATCCTCACCCTTGGGACGGTTGTGTCCTGCGGTGGATTTCTTCGGGAGCGAGAAGGAGGATCGGAAAACCAATCCGTAACGACCTTGGAAACCTGGCGGGCGCCCAGACCGGACGCCTGTGCATGGTGGTCCATCATCCTCTTCGAGGGACTCAATCCAACCCTTGAACCTGAGGAGATCGCCAAGCGCCACTACCAGAGCAAAGGTTTTTGCTCATGCCAACGCCGCAAAGCGGGCTTTTGATGAAATTGAGCGTGAGAAAATGGACGGATGGAGCCGGACCAAAACGGAGGAGGAGAGAGCCAACGACGATCTCGGTCGAAAGGCGGAACAGCGTTATCGGGAAACCGCAGATCGATTCGAAAAAGACAATGAATTTGAGCACTCACGTTGAGGAAAGGGCAAGCGGCTCGTCGGAACGCCGAAAGTTCTTTGGAACTTACCATTCTCGTGATAGGTGGACCTTGGAGGTTATAACTTGGTGCACGTAGGGGACGTCGCCGTATCAGAAAGGCCCCATGCCAAAAGACAAGCCCGTAAAGGAATTGCGTCTTGGCGCAATAAAAGCAGCCGTTTGGTCAAACGCAACAGCAAACGGAACGCGGTTCAATGTGACATTCGCTCGCCTCTACAAAGACGGGGATGAATGGAAAACAACAGAGAGTTTCGGAAGGGATGATCTGTTGTTAGTCGCTAAAGTGGCCGACTGTGCGCATTCCTGGATCTTCGAGCAGGGTAGCTCTGCTGAAAACGATGATCCGGATCGGCGGTCGCAAAGAAAGAGGGCCGAGGGTTAAGCGAAGGTTCACGGCTTCGGGAGTGTGCCCTAAAACAGTCCCAAATCTAAGCGCACGGCGCAGGTTTACTCGCCGGATAAACTAGCTCGATCTTTCGGTAGGCAGTCCTCCACGAATCGAACGAACTCCGGGTCCCGAGTTCCAACGGAGTCGCGCCACACGGCGCGGGGAATCGGGAGTTTGAAAAACAGCCCGACGTCCCCCCTGAGCGCGTCCACAGACACGGTGCCGCCGTCCTTTGCCAACTGCCAACCGGTGCAAAAATGGACAATGGCCGTATTCAGGAACTCTTGCTCCGCGACTGAAATAGGCGTCGCAATCAAATCTACATCAGGAAGCAGCACTCGACCCAAATCAGGGCGCCGATGCACTTCGGCCCAAATCTCACGGTGGTGCTGCGCCAGCAACAAGATGTCGCTCCGTTGCCGAGCTCGCCCCTCGCGCCTGATGGAGATACCGGTAAAAAATAGCCCGCTAGCTATCCCGACCCCCTGGAGCAGGGGGAACCAATTTGCCTCCAGCCAATTGAGTGCCGCCATAGGCGGCCTCAATACCACAAACCAGGGGCAAATTGGAACTGGTCAGCTAGCAGCAGGAATGTCCGCGCGGGCAAACCCTTGGAATCCAATGTTCTCGACTCTGATTCGCATCGCCGAGGCGCTGGAGGTCGATCTTGGGGAAATCATCACCCAAGCGCGAAAGGAGGTTCTCCGAAAGGCCTCTTCTTCCAGAGGCGGCAAGAACTAGGGCGGCGCGTTGAGGGGAGCTTTAACCTTTGACCTTCACCCGCTTCCCGCGGGATCCGCCGAAAACACATTGCACACGCCGCTTGCGGGGTTGATAGCATCCGTGCTATCATGGCCTTGATGGTCGAAAAAGTGGTCATCGACACGAGTGTTCTCGTTTCAGCGCTTAAGAGCGGCGGTGGCGCAAGCAGGGCGGTTCTTCGGCTCTGTCTGCAGCACCGCGTTAAACCCCTCATGGGAGAGAAGCTCTTAACCGAAATTGAAGCGGTGTTCAGTCGAGTCCCGCTTTTTCGGAACTGCGCGTTGACTCGAAAAGAACGAGAAGAACTTTTGGATGCGTTTTTCAGCGTCTGCGAGTGGGTTCCGATCTACTATCTTTGGCGCCCCAATCTCCGAGATGAAGGTGACAATCACGTCCTGGAGCTTGCCGTCGCTGGCGATGCTGGATCAATCGTCACCTTGAACGTTCGCGATTTTCGGGAGGGACAATTGAAATTTCCCCAAGTTCTAATTGAAACGCCGTCGCGTTTTTTGAACAGATGGAGAACAGACTATGGCAACGATGACGATTCGACTTCCTGATGCAAAACACGAGCGTCTACGGAAGCTCGCACAACGATCCGGCACGAGCCTAAACAAGCTCGTGGAGGAACTGGCTGGAGCAGCTCTGGCGCAGTTCGACGCCGAGACCCGCTTTCTCGCTCGGGCAGCTCGCGGCAAGCCAGAGCGGGGACTGACGCTGCTTGAGAAGCTTGACGCCCCCCGAAAGCCGCGACGACGACGCATCCCGAAGCGCCAGATCAATTAAGTCTACTAGCGGACCCTGTGGCGAGTTGTACATTATGACGCTCTTTCCGAGACCCAGCCCAAACCGCAATTGGCATTGCCGACATTGTGGCTGCGCAGTGAGTGTTGAAGCCTTTGGTGTCCTTCTATGAACAGCGCCATCTACATTCTCCTGGGGGTAACGCTCGGGGCAGTTATTGGATGGCTTGTGCGTTCTGTTAAGCCCGCGCCAGTCAACACGCGCGTGGAGGAGGAACTCCGACAGCAACGAGCCTCCCAAGACGTTGAGTTGAATCGAGTGCGCAACGAATTGACGCAGGTCAGTTCGTTGAGAGCAGGGGCTGAATCTGCAAGAGCGGCTTCCGAGGCGGCCCTGGATGAACAACGACAGTTATTACGGCAAGCGATTGCTACAGCAGAAAAAAATGAACGGGACTTCAAAACCGAACAGAGCGCGCTCCGCGCGGCTCTGGCACAATCGTCCGAAGAATTGGCTTCGGCTAAGGCCCAGCTAGGGGCGGACCAAAAATCATTGAGAGAGTCTCGAAGCGAGTGCTCAGAAGCAAGGGCAGTTTCGGCACAGTTACAGGACCAGTTACTGCTCCTCAAGAATCGCAATGGCGAACTCGAGGCCGAAGTGAAATTCCTTAATGAGCGTCTCACAACGGAAAGACAACAAATCGAAACCGTCCAGACTAGGTTCCGTGCGGATTTCGAAGCAATCTCGAACAAACTCCTTGTGGACAATTCCAGCCGCTTCAACCAGCAATCCTCAGAGAGCTTGGAAAAGTTGCTCACACCGCTCAAGGAAACGTTTGGTGAATTCAAGACGAGCCTGGAATCGACGCGAAAGGAAACGGCTACCCACAGCGCTTTGCTGAAGGAGCAAATCAGCCGGGTCGGCACTGAGGCGGCAAATCTTTCGAAAGCCCTGAAAGGCGATGTGAAGACGTTGGGCAATTGGGGCGAAAACATGCTCGATCAGATCTTGGAGAAATCGGGGTTGCAGTGTGGCCTGCACTATCGGCGCCAACAGAGCGCCAGAGATGCTGAAGGCGATCAGCGCTTCTTGGACGTTATCGTCGAACTGCCAGAACGGCGTAACCTCATTATCGACTCGAAGGTCTCGCTCCGCAGTTACGAGGAGGCGGTCAACGCCACGGATGAGGCGACCCGCGCCGCACAACTCGATCGCCATGTTGAAGCGCTCCGCACCCATTTCCGCGGCCTGGGTGCCAAGCGCTATCAAAATCTCCATGGCATTAGCACTCCGGATTTTGTTTTGATGTTTGTGCCGATCGAGGCGGCTTTTTCAGCCGCTGTTGCGCATGACCCAAACCTGTGGGCCGACGCCTTGGAGAGCAACGTGGTCCTCATCACGAACTCCACCTTGCTTGCGACGCTGCGCACGGTTGGTCATGTGTGGCGCCTCGCCGATCAGCAGAAAAATGCGATCGAAATCGCCGAGCGCGGCGGGAAACTTTACGACAAATTCGTTGGCTTTGTGGAGGATCTCCAGCAGGTACGTAAAGCTCTAAAGAGCAGCCAAGAGGCACTGGATGCTGCGACAAGCAAGCTCCACCTCGGTTCCGGGAACCTGGTTCGCCAGGCCGAGCAAATGAGAACCCTCGGTGCAAGGGCTGTAAAGTCATTGCCGGGAGCTCTGGTCGAAAATGCCAACGGCACAGACTTTAAGCCGCTAGAGATTCAAGAACCGTCGTCCACACAGCAAGGCGAGGCTTCTGGAAAAACTGAAAGTTAAGAATTAAGTCGAGAAGGGTAGTGAAACCGTAGTCGCCGGAACTCCTCACACCCGTTCGACCGGGCGTAAACGCACGAGTTGAACCAGATCGGTTGGGCTTCTCAAGCTGTGTTTTTAAATCACTCGCAAGCGCCAGAAGCCACGCGTCGCTCCCACCCAATCGAATTTCGAATCATAACGTCACTTATCCTCCTCTCTCAGGCGACCTTGGCACTACCCGGAACGCTTCGCGCAAGAAGCGCTTGGGCACAACAGCAAGGCGGTCCATCGCGCCTATGCGCGCAAAGCGCAAGTGGTCGTGCCGCCGCTCTCGGCTTACGAGTCGCAGCAGGCGAGCGACCTTAGCCGCCAAATTCGTTTTCCGGGACCGGTGCTCGCGAGCCCTGAACCAAGTCCCATGCCCGAGGCCACGGTTCAAACGACAGCTTGAGGAACATGATGTTGGAACGGATCTCCGTATCCGTCCGGGGGACTGGCACTGGCGCGAAGGGGGTAAGATCTGATTTGATGCGGGGCGATGAACAGAAAGCATCGCCGCTCGACCCGCTCGCCCGAAGTCTCTGCCGCCGAAATGGGACTTCACCAATGCACCGCGACTGAGCGGGCGCGGTGGATCGAACAATATCGGCGCAGTGGTCAGAGCCAACGGACTTTCGCCGCCACTCACGGTTTAAAGCTGAGCCAACTCCGGTACTGGATCTACAGCCCTGCTCCCAAGGCTGAGGGCATGAACACCGCTCCGCGTTTAC
>Ga0265314_10002551_pt1 | contig 18518 bp, 17 predicted proteins | sample 4126metaG_FD_203106 | JGI IMG/M metagenome (GOLD analysis project Ga0265314, IMG submission 203106) | Rhizosphere microbial communities from Carex aquatilis grown in University of Washington, Seatle, WA, United States - 4-1-26 metaG | ecosystem: Host-associated > Plants > Roots > Rhizosphere >... | reverse complement strand
GGGGTTACGGGGTGGTTTATATGGCGGAGCAGGAGCAGCCGATTCGCCGCCGGGTGGCTCTGAAGATCATCAAGCTGGGGATGGATACGAAGAATGTGATCGCTCGGTTCGAGGCCGAGCGCCAGGCCTTGGCTCTAATGGATCACCCCAACATCGCGCGGGTTCTGGATGCTGGGGCAACCGAAACAGGCCGGCCGTACTTTGTGATGGAACTGGTCTATGGCGTCAGAATCACCGATTACTGTGACCAGAACCGCGTCAGCATGCAGGAACGGCTGCAGTTGTTCATCCAGGTCTGCAACGCGGTTCAGCATGCGCACCAAAAGGGAATTATCCACCGTGACCTCAAACCGTCGAACATCATGGTCACCATGCATGACGGGGTCCCGGTGCCCAAAGTAATCGATTTCGGGATTGCAAAGGCCACCGAGCAACGTCTGACGGACAAGACGCTCTTCACCTCGTATGCGCAATTGATGGGCACTCCCGCCTACATGAGTCCCGAACAGATGGAACTGAGCGGGCTGAACCTCGACACGCGCAGCGACATTTACTCCCTCGGGGTATTGCTCTACGAACTGCTGACAGGTCGTACTCCCTTTGACACGACGGATTTGTTGAAATTGGGGGTGGAGGAGTTGAGACGCACGGTTCGTGAGCAGGAACCGCTGAGTCCATCAGCAAAACTCCAAACGTTGAACGACGATGAAATGACCAAGACGGCCAGGATGCGGCGCATAGAGCCTCCCCGCCTCTTGTCTCAACTCCACGGTGATTTGGACTGGATTGTGTTGAAGTGCCTCGAGAAGGACCGCACCCGCCGCTATGCGACGGCCAACGGGCTGGGAATGGATATGGAGCGTTACTTGAAGGAGGAAACTGTTCTCGCGCGGCCACCCAGCCGGGTTTATCGGCTGCAAAAACTTGTGCGCAGAAACCGAATGGTGTTCCTGTTCGGAGCCGCGGCCGCCGCGGCTTTGCTCTTGGGCACTATCATTTCGACAATGATGTTCGTTAAAGAGCGAGAGGCCAGAACTGCGGAGGCACTTCTCAGGAGAGAGGCTCAACAGCGTGAGAAGGGATCCCATGTCGCACTGCTGGTGACCCAAGGCCGTTTTGACGAGGCGGACAAGCTCGTAGCAGGTCTTCCGCTAAACAAGCCCTCCATCGAGGTTTCTGCCGAGCTGCGCGCCGTGGGTGACTGGCACGCGGCCAATGGCCGGTGGGCTGAGGCGGCGGCACGATTCGAGTCAGTAATGAAGGTGAACCAACTCGATGCTCCGGACCTCGTTTCCGAGGAACAGTTAAAACTGGCAGCGGCCTTTCTCAAGTCGGGAAACCGGCGGGGGTACGAGGACTTCCGCCAGAAGGAAATTGCCAGGCTAAACCCAATCAACCTCGCTTCAGAATACCGGACCTTCAAAGTCGGCTTGGTCCTGCCACCCGACCCGAACCTGCTGCAATTGGTTGTTCTCGGGGGGGAGTTGGTTGAAAGGAGGTTTCCGAATGCGAACGAGTTGCGCCCAAACCCGCGTCATGCGGTGCAATGGTCGGAGGCGCTGGCTTTGCTGGAATATCGGCAGGGCCATTTTAACAAAGCGATCGGTTGGTGTTATCGTTATGGCATGGATGCCGCCAATGCGCGAACCGCCACCACCTCCTTGCTAAAAGCCATGTCTGGCTGGCGGTTGGCTGGGTATAAGGAGGCCGCTGCGAATTGGAATCAGGCCTACGAGTTGATCCATGCCAAGTCGCAGGAAGGCCTCGAAATTGGGAGCTTCCCTGCGACATTATTTCCAGGGACATCGGAAGACCTCGAGGGTTCCTGGGACGATTGGGTAATTGCGGATCTCCTGATGCGCGAGTGCGATGAGCTGTTTGCGCAGAGCGAGCGAAGTCTGGATTCGATGTCCAAGTCCAATTCTTCTTCCAAAGACACCGTGGTGGACCTTGCCCGGGCGCTGGGCGGGTGGCATGCCGTGCGCGGTGAATGGGAGCAGGCGCGCAACCGCTTTTCCCAGTTGCCCGAGGACGGTGGTGCCGGGGATCACTTCATCAGTGCAATAATAACTCTAAAACTGGGTGATGAGTCGGGCTTCCTTCGGGTTCGCGACCAGGCGATAAGCCGGTTCAACGGCACAACGGAGGCATGGGGTTATGAGAGCGTCATGCAAGCGGGCTTGCTCCGGCCGCTCGATGGCACTTCCGCAGCGGCCTTGGAGCCCTTTGTCCAATTCCTGGAACGTGCCGTGGCGAGTGCCGAACCGCTCAAGGAGGGAGCGTTTGTGCCTGCCTCCTGGGATTTGGCATTCCTCGGCCTGTTTGAATACAGGCGCGGCAATTACGCCAAGGCTCTGGATTGCTCCCAGCGCAGCCTGGTTACCTGCACGTATATGGCAACGCCCGCTGCCACGGATCGGATCATCCGAGCCATGTGCTTCTCCAAGCTTGGCGACGATGCGAATGCACGCTTGGAGTTGGACGGGGCGAAAAGCCTTGTCCAGAGCGGTCTCAATATCGGATACGACAGGTGGAATTGGCCCTCGTGGGCCTTCGTTCGCCTCCTGCTGCAGGAAGCTGATAGCTTGATTCCGCGAGCGCCGCTTCCCGAACCCAAAAGGTAAGGCAGCAACAAATATGGAACCAACCAGCAAGCGCCGCTTCGATCCCAATTTCGTCGCGCAAGTACTATTGGAGATTGCAAACGAGCAGTCGCTGGAAAAACTGCTGCAGAAACTTGTCGAGCGCGTGATGGAAAGGCCCCACATGGTATGCGCTCAGGTCTGGTTGATTGAAAAGGGTGACCGGTGCGTTACCTGCCCGCGTCGCCCAGAATGTCCCGATCAATCCCGCTGCCTGCACTTGGTTGCGGCAAAAGCAGAATCCATTGTTGGGCCCGGGAAAGGATTTGGGCGGCTTGACCCTGAGTCCGCTCGCGAGCCGCTGCGAGTGCCGCCGCTTGGGAGCGTGGTGGCAAGCGGCCAGCAGCGAGCCGTTCCAGATTTGAACAAACAGCCCCCATCTTCGCTGGATCCCGATTGGATGCGCGAAGAGGCCATCCATGGTTATGCGATCAGTCCGATCAGCTATAAAGGGGAGCCCCTGGGCGCTATAGTGTCGGGCACACGCGAGCCGTTTCAGGAACAACTCCTGCCCTGGGGGGCTATTATCGCTAATCACGTAGGAGCCGCGATCGCCAACGCGCGCGCGTTCGAAGAAATCAGCGAGGCCGGCAAACGCCTCGAGCAGGCCAACCTAAAGCTGGCGCAGGAACTTGCCGAACGGAGGCGGGCGGAGGAGGCGCTGCGCGAAAGCGAACGGAAATATCACGATCTCGTGGAGCACGCCAACAGCATTATCCTGCACTGGCGACGCGATGGGCGAATAATCCATTTGAACGAGTTTGGTAAACGTTTTTTTGGGTACACGGATGCCGAGATATGCGGCCGTCACATCATTGGCACCATTGTCCCCGGCACAGAAAGCCGTGGCCGGGATTTACAGAAGTTGATGGACGAAATCAGTGCCAATCCCGCGGCGTTCGAGCAAAATGCCAATGAGAACATACGGCGCAGCGGTGAGCGCGTGTGGATTGCCTGGACCAACAAAGTCGTGCTGAACTCGAAGGGCGACGTGACCGAGATCCTGAGCATCGGGGCGGACATCACGGAGCGCAAGCGGGCGGAAGAGGCGTTGCGAAGAAGCGAGGCTTACCTTGCCGAAGGGCAACGGTTGAGCCACACGGGCAGTTGGGCTTGGAGCCCCGTCACTCTCCAGACCTTGTACTGGTCCGAGGAAATGTTCCGAATTTTTGGCTTCAACCCGCACGAGGGTTTGCCAACCGCTGAAGCATTCTGGCTCCGAATCCACCCTGAGGATCTCGACCGCGCGCGTGAATTGCTGTTGGAAGCGGCGCATCGAAGCATGGATTACGAGCATGAACACCGGATCGTGCTGAGCGATGGGACCGTGAAGCACATCCATGCGATCGGCCATCCGGTTCTCGATGAAAACGGACAGCTTGCTCAATATGTCGGCACCGCGATAGATGTGACGGAACGCAAGCTGGCTGAGGACGAGTTGCGCAAACACCGGGAGCACCTCGAGGAGCTGGTGAAGGAGCGGACGGAACAATTGGCTGAAGCCAAGGCCCGGGCCGAAGCCGCCAATCGCGAGAAGAGCCGGTTTCTGGCCACCATGAGCCATGAGTTGCGTACGCCCCTCAACGCCGTGCTCGGCTTTTCCCGACTGCTCAGGCGCGGTCCGGACGTGATGCCGCGCCAGCAGGAGGCGCTGGACATCATTGTCCGCAGCGGCGAGCACCTGCTGAACTTAATCAACAACGTCCTGGACATGGCGAAGATCGAGTCCGGCAGCGTGGTCCTGGAGGAATCCGAAGTGGATTTGCACCAGTTGCTGCATGAAATTCAATCGCTGATGGGAGTCGGGGCCGTGGAAAAGGGACTTCAGTTCACTTTGGAGGGTGCTTCGGATCTGCCCCGCTTTGTTGCCGTGGACGCGGGCAAGTTGCGGCAGGTGCTGTTAAACCTGGTTGGCAACGCCATCAAGTACACCGATTCAGGAGGGGTGAAGCTCCGTGCCAGGCTCAGCAGGCGTGACGCACCTGAAAGAGCCCAAGTACGGTTTGAGGTTGAAGATTCAGGGCCCGGCATAAGCCAGCCGGATTGCCAGCGTATCTTCTCCCCCTTCGTGCAAGGCAGCCAGGCTTCCGCGCAAGCCGGGACTGGATTGGGCTTGGCCATCTGCAAGCAATACGTCGAGCTCATGGGCGGTCAGATTGGCATTGCCAGCGAGCCAGGCAAGGGATCGGTGTTTTATTTCAGCATTCCAGTGAGCGCCCTTCCGTCAGTCGCGGAGCCGGAGGAACCGAAGCGCGGGCGCATCTTGGGACTGGCCGAGGGCCAGCCCCGTTACCGGCTCCTGATCGTCGAAGACCAGGCGGAGAACCGTTTGCTGCTGCGCCGGCTCCTGGACCCGCTTGGTTTTGAGCTGAGCGAGGCAGTCAACGGAAAGGAAGCCGTGGCGCTGTTTGAACAACTGCGTCCTGACCTGATCTGGATGGATGTCCGCATGCCGGTCATGGACGGGTCGGAAGCGGCGCGGCGGATTCGGGCGACGAGAGCCGGTGCCGATACCAAAATCATCGCCCTTACGGCTCACGCGCTGGAGGAGGAGAGAAGCGCAATCATGGCCGCCGGCTGCGATGATTTCGTGCGCAAGCCGTTCCGCGAACAAGAAATCTTCGACGCCTTGGCCCGGCACCTGTTGCTGAGCTTCATTTACGAAAAGGCGCCGGGGACGGAAAGCACCCCGGAGGCGCCGGGGCTTGTTCTGCGCCCGGAGCAGTTGGAGGTACTGCCGGCGGAATTGCTGCGGGAGTTGCGTCAGGCCGTCATCGAACTGGACACCGCGCGCACGCATGCCATCATCGAGCAGGTCACCGAGCGGGATGCTTCGCTGGGTGGGGCCTTGAAAACGCTGGCCACACAGCTTGGCTACCGAAGGCTTTTGAAATTGCTGGAAGGGGTGCGTTCTCAAAGCGGACAGACGTTATGACTGAAGACAGGAAACCGACCTCAGCGCGAGAAGAGATTCTGCTCGTGGATGACACCCCTGCCAGTCTGCGCCTCCTGACCGAACTGCTGAGCGGCCACGGGTATCGCGTCCGACCGGCAGAGGACGGCGCCCTGGCACTGGAATCCGTTGCCGCCAAGACTCCAGACCTGATCCTGCTGGACGTAAGCATGCCTGGCCTGGATGGCTATGAGGTGTGCCGGCGCCTGAAGGCAGACGAAAGGAGTAACCGCATCCCTGTCATTTTCATCAGCGCCTTTGGCGATACGCGCCAAAAAGTCACCGGGTTTGAGGCCGGCGGCCTTGATTACATCACCAAGCCATTCGAGGCCGAGGAAGTACTGGCACGGGTCAGAACGCATTTGCGGCTGCGCCAGGCCGAAGAAGCTCTGCGCCACGCCCACAACACGCTGGAAATCCGAGTGCAGGAACGCACCTCGGAACTCCAGGCCTCCAACCAGGCCCTGCGCGAGAGTGAAGAAAAAGCTCGCCGGGCTTTCGAGGAAATCGAATTGCTCAAGTCCCAACTCGAATTGCACAACACCTACCTGCAGGAAGAGGTGGTGGAAGCCAAGGCCTTCGGCGATTTGGTGGGACAGAGTTCTGGCCTGCGGAATGCTGTCAGCCAGATTGATATGGTGGCCCCCACGGAAGCTTCCGTGCTCATCCTTGGTGAGACCGGAACGGGCAAAGAACTGGTCGCCCACGAAATCCACCGCCGTAGCGGGCGCAAAGATAAGCCCCTGGTGCGAGTCAATTGCGCCTCGATTCCCCGGGAGCTGTTTGAGAGCGAGTTTTTTGGCCATGTGCGAGGGTCATTTACGGGAGCCGTAAGGGACCGGGCGGGACGCTTTGAAACGGCTGAAGGCGGAACCATCTTCCTGGATGAGGTGGGAGAAATTCCGTTGGATATTCAGAACAAGCTGCTGCGCGTTCTCCAGGAGAAACGGTATGAGCGGGTCGGTGACGACCGGACGCGCCGCGCCGATGTGCGCATCGTGGCCGCAACCAACCGCGATTTGAAGAAAGGAGCCGCAGCAGGAAAATTTCGGGAAGATCTCTATTACCGGCTAAACGTGTTTCCGATTCAGGTTCCGCCGCTGCGGGATCGCATGGACGATATCCCGTTATTGGCGAAACATTTTGTCGAGCTCTCGTCCAAGGAATTGAAATGCGCCAAGCCCCGGCTGACCAGGGCTGCGGTTACACAACTCCAGAGTTACGATTGGCCGGGCAATGTGCGGGAGTTGCGCAACGTGATTGAGCGCGCGGTGATTCTGGCCCGCGGCGGAGCTTTGGATTTTGACCTGCCTATCAAAGGCCAAGCGGTGGCTCCGGCCCGGCCGAGACCTGGAGCCGATTCGGCGGCGGGCAGCTCGGCGCAGCCCAAGTTTCTCACCGAAGTCGAGGTTGAACGCTTCGAGCGTGACAACCTCGTGGCGGCGTTGGAAGCGGCCAATTGGAAGATTAGCGGACCCGACAGCGCAGCGGAACTCTTGGGCCTAAAGCCGACGACTCTGCTTTCCAGGATGACCAAGTGGGGCCTGAAGCGGCCGGAACGCGAGCCGCCCTCTTGAACTGGACTGATGCTAAGTCTGAAAAGATATCGAGGATTCATACTGGCGGAGGTAGCGAGTCTTTCGGTCTTGGCCGGGGCACAAAACCTGACCATCCCGGCGGGAGTTCAAAAGTACGGTGCGCTGACCGACACCTTCGCAGAAATGAGCGGCAGGTGCGAACTGTGGGTGACGAATTCCACCGCGCCGCTCTCCGGCTGCACCATCAATTTGAATTCGATAGATGCCTGGCTCTTTATGGCGGGCGTCAAACCGTCCGTGGTGGCGTCAATGCTTCTGGGCCAGGTGCGGGTTAGCGGCGCGCCCGCCGTCGCGGACAGCAATGTTCGAGTCGTGCAGTACGGGCAACGGGGGGCAATCGTCATTCCTCAATCCTCGACCTTCCAGCCGTTGACCGTTTTCACCGGGGCCGAATTCGGCGGCACAGCCCGGCAACATCGCCCATGGACGTATTATACCGGAAGCGGCCTCACCAATATCAGCTCGTTGATCTTAAAACGCGGCTACCAGGTCGTTTTGGCGCAGTCGTCGAATGGGAAAAACTCCAGCAAATGCTACGTGGCGCAGGATGGCGACCTGGAACTTGGCGTGCTGCCGCAGACCCTCGACCAACAAGTGCGGTTCCTTTACGTCACCCCCTGGCGCTGGACGAGCAAGAAAGGCACTGCCGGTGATCCTGGAATTGGTCGGTTGAACCTGCTTTGGTGGTACAACTGGAACATCAATTCCAATTCCTCGCGCGATCTGGAGTATGTGGCCATTCGCCAGAATCAGTTTTGGCCGAGCCTGGCTCAAAATTGGCAATCGCTCAGGATCAATACCGTGCTCGGTTACAACGAGCCTGACAGTTCCAGTCAGGCCAATATGTCGGTGAGCACGGCGATCTCCGCCTGGGGCGATTTGCTGGGCACCGGTCTGCGTGTTGGTTCGCCAGCCACCACCGATGGCGGGCCGAACAGCTGGTTGTTTCCGTTTATGTCGCAGGCCGATAGCGCCGGGTTGCGCGTGGATTTTGTGTGCGCCCATTATTACCAGGCTCACAACCCGGCAGATCCCGCTGGCTGCGCGTCGCAACTGTATAACTTTCTCCAGAACATCTGGAATAAGACTCACCGGCCAATCTGGGTGACCGAATGGAACAACGGCGCTAACTGGACCGACAATAACCCCTGGCCGCCTCCGAGCTACGCCCAACAAAGGGCCTGCATCCAGGCGATGGTGAACATGCTCGAATCCACACCCTTTGTGGAGCGTTATGCGCTGTACAACTGGGTCGAGGATACGCGCTCGTTGGTGACGAGCAGCAACACGGTCACTCTCGCGGGTACGGCCTATTCCAATACGGTTTCCAGCCTCTCCTATTCGCAGGCGATGCCCGACAATGGGACGCGTGGGATTGCGACCTTCCTTTTTGCGACGAATACTTGGGACGGCTCAGGATACCGCAACAATGGCATGGCTGTCGGGGCTCCCGAATACACCACCGGACGCAACAATCAGTCGCACGCCATAGTGCTCGATGGCGCGAATAGCTACGTTCAGCTTCCGGTCAATATCGCCAGAGCTAGCGCCTTTACCTTCGCGGCCTGGGTTTATTGGGACGGCGGCGCGGCATGGCAGCGCATTTTCGATTTTGGAAACGACACTTCGCATTACCTTTTCCTTACACCCAGGTCCGGAACTGGGACGCTGCGTTTTGCCATCAATAACGGCGGCGGCGAGCAAATCATTGAGCGCGTTGGCACTCTGGCCTCCCACTCGTGGCAGCATGTGGCCATCACCCTCAACGGAACTGCCGCCAGGCTTTATGTCAACGGCGTTCTGGTGGCGTCCTCAACCAGCTTTTCCATTGCGCCCTCGGGTTTCGGTCCCGTTAAGAACTATCTTGGAAAAAGCCAGTTCTCTGCTGACCCATTGTTCGGTGGACAATTGGAGGCGGTGGCAATCGCCGATTACGCGATGACACCCGCGCAGGTTTCCCGGCTCTACCAAGTGGCGCAGGATCCGACGAACCTTTCCTACACCTTTGGCACGGGCAGTTTTACTCTTTCCTGGCCGGCGGACCACACGGGTTGGCGACTCCAGGCGAACACCAACTCCATTTTGACGGGCTTTGATGCAAACTGGTCTGACGTGCCCGGCTCAAACGCGACAAACAGCATGATCCTGCCGATGGACTCGCACGAGGGCAGCGTTTTCTATCGGCTCATCTATCCGTGAAACCACACGCGCACCTGCAGAAAGACGTCTGAGACTCATTATGATTGCCTTTGCCTGTGAATCGCAAGGGTGAAGCTGAAGCGGCCCGAACGCGAACCGTCCTTAGTTCGATTTGCGCGGGGGTGGACCAATGCAACTTTATTGCTTCATCGCCGTGATCGATGACCCCCGAGTGGTCGAGAATATCCTTGGCCACTTGAGTGTATGGCAGGACCGGATAGAACTCATGGGCTTCTCCTCTCCGTCTGGGCCAATAGCGTGGTTTCCCATCCGCCGCCGAGGGATTTGTAAAGGGTCACGAGGTTCTCGGTGACGGTGCGCTGGCTGTCCACCAGTCGATCTTCAGCTCCGAAAAGAGAGCGTTCGGAGTCGAGCACGTTGAGGAAATCGCCGAGGCCCTTGGAGTAGAGTTCGTCCGCAATTTCCAGCGCGCGCCGATTGGCGGTTACCGATTCGTTCAATGCCCGGTAGCGGGTCTGCTCGTTGGCGTAGTCGACGAGGGCGTTCTCAACACCGCGGAAGGAGATAAGCACGGTCTGTTCGTAGGTGGCGAGGGCTTGCTCCTGCTGGGCGTCGGCCACTTTGATTTGGGCGCGGATGCGTCCGAAATCCAGCAGGCGCCAGGTGACGGTCGGACCCATGGACCAGTAGCGGCTGCCTCCCGTGAACCAATCGCTGGCGCTCAAGCTCTGCAAGCCGGCGGTGCCACCGAGCGAGAATTTGGGAAAGAGCTCTGCCGTCTGGACGCCGATCTGCGCGGTGGCCGCAGCGAGTTGACGCTCGGCGCGGCGCACGTCAGGTCGCAGTCGAAGCAGCTCTGACGGCAGGCCGACAGGCACGCTGGGGGGTTTGGCGGGAATTGGCTCATATCTGGACAGCTCCGCCAGGAGTGCGCCGGGCTCCTGTCCGAGCAACACGCCAAGTTCATGGATCGCCTGCTTGAGTGTGGTCTGCATTGTTGACCCTGACCACTTCCCCGTCACGCGTTGAGGGACTCATCGCTGCCAGCTGGACGGTCACCCAGAACCGACTAGGCGGACAGCACAGAATAAAAAGGACGGTAAATTGATGCTCCTCCGGAGCGATGGACCACAGGGAGGCATTGGTGCCGGGATTTGGCGGGGCAACGGGTGTGGTGCGCGACCCACAAATCGCTCTCAAACACTTTGTGCCAACATGCGCTCGACATAGTCCCTAACGAACCCGGCAACAAGCGCGGCGAGGGTCACTCCAACGAGAATGACCACTCCCGTCACCAACAAGCTCAGCTTCCGTTCTCCCACACGCCTAAAATGACGGTGGATCCAGAAAGCGCTCAAGCTGACGAGCAGACTGTAGGGGAGAACAACCAGCCAAGTGATTGCGTGCTTCATATGCGGCGCTAAGCGTTCGATGTACCTCCGTGCGTAGACTTACCGATCGGCCATTCCAGCACACATGAGGCCGGGCATCACAACCGTAGAGAACGACAAACCGGTGTTCTTGATTACGCATCAATGCGGGGCCATTTGGGTCCACGCACAATCGCGGATCGAAATGCGGCAGCTTATAGAGTAGCGTTCTGGCCGAGAGGAAACTCAAATTGCGCAACAATTCGTCTTGAACCGGCCTCGCGGAGGACGAACATTGTCCCTCCTCTTACCAGATCGAATTCCGACAAATCTCCTACCTGGGGCAACGTGCGTTGAACTTCATCGAGCTTTTCCTCGTATTCGGTTCGCGTCAAAAGACCCTGGCCGCGAAGCATTAGGAGGTCCGATAGCAACCCGCCCACCTCGTGGTATCGTTTTCTGTCCGGGCCAATGGCTTTCCGTTTTGTGGTCATAGCTTGTGGTTCACAGAATAGGGGCGGACTGTTGTGATTGCACCGCGATCCTGAAACGTCAATGTTACTTTTGTGGCGGATCCGTAGCAGCGCCATGCGGAATCCGACCAAATTGGATGCGGTGGAAGGCAAAGAAGGTTTTCTCACCATCCGACCTTGAATCCATTGCGTTTCAACCGCTTCAGCCTTAGCTCGCGCTCACTGCCACTTGTGACTCTCGGTGCCCGCGAACTTCCTGGTTTAGACTGAGGCAGCCGATTCGGCTGGGGAGATTTCAGGCCGTTGATCCTGTTGGACAGGAACGACCTGGCTAGCGAAAACGTCGGTCGTGGGCGATTCCGTATGGCTCTCGCGAGACGTGCTCTGAAACAAGCTGTCGCGTAGTGAGCAGCGATCTACTCGTGGATTCTTAGGCTATCACAATTCCAACCACATTTACCTTCGTCTGCAAACGGCTAAGATCGGGTAGAGCAGAGGCAGTCGTGATGCCAAATGATGTACCGTTTACCGGTTAGATCGGAATCCGGATTGCCCGGCTCGTTGCCTAGTATTTCTGGAACTCGCGCTTTGAGCATACCGCCGTTGGGACACCTTTCGGCTGCATTCTACACCTCCTGTAGAGGACTAGGCTCCTCTCCACGGACGTGATGACCAGTTTCACGTCAGACATCCCCCACGGCTGACGTTCTTGGAAGCGTACGAAGACCTTAGGTGTTCACCTCGCTGCTGCTGAGCCATTCGTCTCTTCATGGTCCAATCTGGCCGTCTTCGATCTCTGCCTCCGAATTGGGGATTAGGAGGTTGCGAGTTGGCACTTGGTCCTCGACTCGCTCATTTCGAGCAACGACCTGAACCTCGGGATGGGCACACCATTGCTGCCATATCGAAAGCCCACAACAACAAATTGTTTCTGAGCCGAGGTGCCGAACGTAGATAATCGTAACACCTCTCCGCTTGGTGACGATTCGTGTTTTCCATCGGACTCCGTAGGCCCGCTTAACCACGTCACCCGGACGCGGGTCAACTCGTGGGTCACGTTGCACATTATCGTCGGTTGCCATCTATCGTTTTTGCGTCGAGACGATTTCAACTACCAGCAAGGGATGCTCAGGACAGCAAGTGTGTTTTATACAAGCGCCGGATTCATGTCGAGAATCTTATTAACGAAAAACAGACACCATCCCACATCTGCCGCTGGTCTTGAAGGGAACCGCAGCCAGCATTCCTATCCCTTGATCGGCACCGATCCCATATTCGGCTGGTGCTTCAAGAACCGTTCCTTTGTGTGACGGATTTATGCGATGTAACCTATTCGTCACCTAATTGTAACCGTTCCGTTGTTGATTCTCTGCCGATTTCTCCATCGCATAGTGAAGACATGCCGACATTAACGAAGTGCGAGGCGCGTCGCGTGCGAAGGCAGGCTCATCTCAGACTCGCCCTCGGGCAAGTTCAGATGGCAGGATCAATCATCGCGGCGGTCCTTCTCGTTCTGAACGGTGTAAGTCCCCCTGTCATCTGGGTTGTGGTCGTGACCTCCATGATGAGCTTGATAAGTATAGTGCTCTTCCAGATCACTTGGAGGGAGAAGTCTAAAAACCAGAGGAGCAGCGAACCATCCTGATGTCACGCTTCGTACCGGGGCCGACAATCGCCAGTACACCGTCCCGCTTTTTTCCAGGACTAACCGATTCCCAACATCCCCTGCGTGGATTATGTTCCTTGACCATCATCATACCTCACCCGGCAGCGTACTGATGAGTGACACGGCGCACATTATCAAGAAGATAATCCCCACCCCACGGGAAGCGGAGAACCCCACGGGAAGTGGGGATGCTAGCCGGGAGAGGGCTTGATCACCCGCGATATCTAGTTTAGCCGATGTCTTCAAAGCGTAGGGGCCTGAATCGTCGGCTGCCGGCGGTGACCTTTAACCGCAGCGAAATCCGGCGCCCGCGCCGCCAAAAGGAGGCTATCATGTAAACTCCACCGGACGAATCCGATCCGTGACCCCATATCGCTCCGTTGCTGGACGCGACTATGGCCAGGTTGGACGAAACGGATCTCTATGCGATCGCGCCGGACTTTTCTGACGCAAGTGCATGAAGGAAGTCGGCGCCGATTTAGGCGCGAGTGAAAACGCCGACAAGATGCGCCTGAATCGCGCCGTGGAAACATTGCGCGGGTTCTTCACAAAGCGTGGCGTCGTGGTTTCTGGTGTGGTTTTGACGCCGGCAATGCCCGCGAACTCCGTTCAGGCTGCGTCGGCTGTGCTGGCAGAAACCGCCACGGTCACTGCCTTGGCACGAGGTGTGCCGGCTTCTGGTTCAACCTTGACCCTCATCAAAGGAGCATTAAGAGTTATGACGTGGACAAAAATGAAAACATCCGGAGTCGCCGCCGTGCTGCTCGTCGGCGTCGCGACAATGACGCTTGTCGTTCACCACGGAATCTTGAGGCACGACGACTCCATGTGGCCATCTCAAACCGCTCCCCTTCCCCGTCAAGCGCTGCTAGAACTTTCACAAAGTGTGACCGCCGCGGACCACCCGATCCCGGCTCCAACAAGCCCGCTCCGCCCGCGAATGCAATACCTGTGCCGCCGCCCATGAACGTCGCGGCAGTCGTGTCTGCAAAGCCTGCCACGGACCTGCAGACTGAATTGAAAACAGTAGTCACGAGCATGACAACACTGGCTGTACGCGGTGATCATTCCGGCATCGTCCTGATGTACAAGCCGCCGGAGGAATCGGCGCAGGTACCCGAGGAAGAAAAACCGGCCTTTTTGCAACGGATGCAGCAATTAATGCGAAGTCCGCGCAGCCAACAAAAGCTGCACAGCCAGAACGAGACGGTGCAATCCACCCAATGGGAAAACGGTCCGGTCAATGAGATTGGCAACGAAGCCACTTTCGCACTCCCCAATGGTAGTTCTTACGGGGACCACATATTCTTCACAAAAGCAAACGGCGGCTGGTGCATCAAATGACCGCTTCCTCATTCGATCTTGCGCCAAGTTTGCCGGCATTCGCGGCGGTCGCGCTCTCCATTGCGTGGACATTTTCCGCCGCCGCCCAAATTGCACCCGGCCAGACGAACCACAGCCAGACCGCCGAGGCATGTCTAGCCACAGGCGATGAATTCTTTAGAAAAGGCCTGTATAACGCCGCCATCGCCGAGTACACCCGCGCTATCGAGCTGAAGCCGGATTTCGCCGCCGCCTACAACAATCGCGGGTATGCGGCTTACTCGAAGTATGATGGAAGCGACGCCTTACCAGACCTGAATCGTGCGCTTCGGCTTCGCCCAAACTTCCCTCACGCCTACAACACACGCGGCTGTATTCACATGGCCAACGGACGCATAGATGAAGCGATAGCCGATTTCAATCTCGCTATCGAGCTTCAACCTGAATATCCTCGAGCCTTTCGCAATCGCGCATTCGCTCTCATGAAAAAGGGACGCATCAGTGCCGCCTTCTCAGATTTCGAACACGCAGGTGGTCCCCCCAAGCGAATTGTTGCGATCATCGCGAGTGTTCTTATCATCCTTGGTGTTTTGGGAATTGTTTTCGTTCAGGCAATGATGCGCGTAATCCGCCGAGGTCGTTCAAGAACCCATTGAAGGTGGCGCGAGATGAAATCGTAGGAACAACGCGATGAGTCCCACGGCTTAGACAAAAGCTGCACAGAATCACTGAACTCAGTTCGTGGGCGGCTACACTTCTCAATGAGGCTGGATTTGCGCGTTCGACCTCATTGTGGATATTCTCTTCGCGTGAACCCTAACCGACTCAAACCTCTCAGCGTCGCTATCGCCCATGAGGTCATGGAAGAAGGTCTCAGCTTCCTTCAGGTCGGCGACGTGTAGATTGAGGTGAGCGATGACCGTTTGGGGAGGCGCGTTCGCCGGGATTGATTCGCCGTTTGTCGTTGGCGGCAAACGGCCGACGTCGAGTGGCTGCGTGACCATTTGAAACTGGCCATTGCGCATCGGCCACTGGGAACGCCGCCGGTCATAGTACAGTTCCACGCCGTTTCCGTCTGAATCGTCCAGATGGAGTGGCTCGCCGACGACGTAGTCAGACGCGCCGGTGATGGGAGATTCCGCCGCCACGAGTCGCCGAAGCGCGTGCGCCAGATCACGTCGGGTGGGAAAGCAGATCGCGAGATGATACAACCCGGGCGCGCGCGAGGTTCGCCGTGCGCAGGCGCACGCGGCTGACGTGGGTTCCATCGGGCAGGCGGAGAACTGCCGGCGCGCCATGTTGGCGAGCTGCTACTGCGTTCATAGCCGAGGGCTCACGCGGTAGTCGATAATTGTAGGGAAGGCTGGGATATGTATTTTCTTTGCGAGAAATGGCAGTGCCTGGCCACTATCTGGGCATCGGCCCACCACCAGACAACAACCGCCATGACTACGAATTCCACCCGTTTGACGCGCTCACCGAAAGCACGCTGGGGGAGTCCGCTTGCCATTGCGACTGCCGGAACGTTCTTCATATCCTCCGCATTCCCCGTCGTCGCCGCCTTCGTCAAAGACACGCGTACCTGGCCCAGATGGTGGGGCGTGTTGGATGTTGGTCTGGCCTTTTTCCTGGCGGCCCTGGTGCTTGTGGTCATGGCCATCGCCCAAGGGAGGGTTAACCGGCAAGGCGAGGAGGCCAGCTATCGCGCCTATCGCATTTTGATCCATAGCATCATTACGATGCTGGTGGTGTTCTTCCTCGCTGGAGATCGGATCATTTGGCCCAATTGTCTCACCGGCTTCGCGTGGCGTGCCTGGTTGCTCTTGTACAGCCTGCCCGCGTGGTTCACGGCGCTTTCAGCGCCAGAGGATCGAAAATGAAAAACACACGGCTTCGATCACCCCGCCCAGGCTCCGCGGGCCGGGCTATTCGTTGGCCGCTCCGATCAAGAAGGCAAAAACGACCGCACACGTGCCATCAAGTAAATGCCGATGTGAAAGCCGCCGCAAGAAGGTGATGGGTCCTGTATTCGAGGGGACCCCTTCCTCAAAACGAGACCGCCGTCTGGCACTCACCCTGCTCCTCCTGGCGCACCACATGGACCTCGGGGTGGGCACACCACTCATGCCAAATCGCTGGCTCGCAGCAACAGAAAGTCTGGGAGCGAAGCTCGCGGATGTAGGTTATGTTGCCACCACTCCGCTCGACGACGATACGCGTCTTCCGTCGGGTGCCATAGGATCGAATCACGACGTCCCCTGGGCGCTGGTCAAAGCGCGGATCGCGCGGCACATTGCCGTCAGTTGGCATATCTCGGTTTCGAGCAGTCGCAAAACCAAGCGCGATGGAATTCGCCTATTGGCCCCGCAAGCACACCAGCAAGCTCTATCCAGGCGGTCGGACCGTGTCAAGAATGCTTATCCAGCCGCTTTCTCACCCTCACTTCCAGCGGGCACCCGACTGCCTCTCCGACCACTTTGCCCACCTCCGCTAAATCACCGCGGCCTGCGCCCGCCCGCTCCCGGTAGATCAGCCTCGACAGCGACGCCACCAGCACTGGCAGTTCCTTCAGGTAACTGCCACTCCAACCGTTCCTCCCAGACGAGTGTGCGTAAGATCCCAGAGTTATCGGGCGGAGTGGCGTTGCTAAGAGCAAGATACCGTCGAGCACAAAACCATCGCCAAATGATGCCGGTTGGCCTACAGATTAGGTAGACGATTGAACACTCAGTCACATCTTGAGGCGTCGCTCCAGCGAGCGATCAATCTCATCCGAGCCAAGGTCATCGAAATGGCCGACTTGGGAGAACGTGCCCTCACTGCCGCCTTACAGGCGTTGGTCGAACGCAATCGCCAGTTGGCCTACACCGTGATTCTGCGCGACCAATATATCGATGAGCTGGAAATCGAGCTGGACCGGCTTTGCCTGGAGTTTCTGGTACGCCAGCAACCGGTGGCTGGCCCCTTGCGCTTTGTCTTCACCACCACCAAGATCAACAAGGAACTGGAACGTATCGGGGACTACGCCGAAAGCATTGCTAGACAGGCGCTAGTTGTGAGTGGGCTGGAGCCGCAGCCATCCTACGCGCGGTTCATCGAACTGGGCAATCTATCGGTCCACATGCTCCATGACGCGGTCCAGGCGTTCCTGAATCAAGACGCGGATCTTGCTCTGCGAACGGCGGCCATCGAGGAACGCGCCAACGTGCTGCGCAACCTCATTAACGCGGACCTGGCCAGCCTCTCTCAAGCGGGCAAACTCCCCGCGGAAGCGCTGGCACCGTTGATGACCGTCGCCCGGCGATTCGAGCGCGTCACTGACCAGGCCAAGAACCTCTGCGAAGAGGTGCTCTACCTGTGCACCGGAGAGTTCATCCGGCACCCCGGAGCCGAAGCCTTCCGCATCCTCTTTATTGACGGCCGCAACGCCTGCTTGGGCCAGATGGCTGAAGGCATTGGCAATACGCTTGGCGTTCCGCGCTTTGTGTTTAGCAGTGCGGGCATCGCTCCTTGTCCAGTGGACTCACGGGCGGTGGAATTCATGGCCACCAAAGGCATCGACATCTCACGCCATGCCGCCAGGTCGATCGAGCAAGTGCCCAACTGGAAGCACTATCAAGTGCTCATCGCCTTGACCGACGAGGCGCGGGACGCCTTTCCGCCCCCCCCGACCAAGACGATTTGCCTGACCTGGCCCGTGAAAGACCCAACGGAGATCGAAGGTGCCACGGGGGATACGGAGGCCGCTTTTGAATCGGCTTACCAGTTTCTGGATACTCACATCCGAGAACTGGTCCGAGCCATCCTCGACAACCCGGCTTCGGACCGAAAACCATGACCCACCCCATGCGATTCCCAAGCCTCACTCAACCACCCCCGATCGTAGTAGCATCCCTCGCCATCTGCCTGCTCGGGAGCGGCTGCGGCAAAGGCGGAGGCGCCGGTGCCGGCGACACATCTAAGAAAACCACCATTCAGGTCAAGGGATCAGACACGATGGTCAATCTGGCTCAGGCGTGGGCGGGCGGAATCCAAAAAAGCCGCAATGGTGTTCACTATGGGATGGGGAAATCGGCAGAAAATCAATAACGGACAGGTTACAATTGCTTCGTTTGGTCAATGACATTAAGCACCGCACTCGCATTCATATTTTCGGCGGCCGTTTGACCCAGATCGCATTTATGATGCACCGGCTATGCCAATGATTCCAGAACTCCTGACATGGGTGGTGTGGAAAGTGGCCGCTTTTTAAGAATTCCAGCGCAGTGCGCATTGGCCCGCCGGGACCGGTTTTCGGCCTCGTGCGAAAAAGCGGACAGTTTTGGGTCCCCAT